>Ga0265296_1003111_pt1 | contig 15864 bp, 15 predicted proteins | sample MunlanPumphouse1_FD_189073 | JGI IMG/M metagenome (GOLD analysis project Ga0265296, IMG submission 189073) | Groundwater microbial communities from a municipal landfill in Southern Ontario, Canada - Pumphouse #1 | ecosystem: Environmental > Aquatic > Deep subsurface > Groundwater | place... | reverse complement strand
GAGGTTATTTAATGGGACAGGGTAAATTTGCAGCCAGAAAGATGGTTCGGGACTCAAATAAGTTCCGGTGGGCAGACAAGAACTACGCCCGCCGTGAGCTCAATCTCGATGTGAAGTCGGACCCGTGTGAAGGGGCTCCGCAAGCGAGAGGTATCGTGCTGGAGAAGGTCGGTGTTGAGGCAAAACAGCCCAACTCAGCTATCCGGAAGTGCGTGCGCGTGCAGCTGATCAAGAACGGACGTCAGGTCACCGCGTTTGCAGTGGGCGACGGTGCAATCAACTTCATCGATGAACACGACGAAGTTGAGATCGAAGGCATCGGCGGTCGTCTTGGTCGTTCCATGGGAGATATCCCTGGCGTCAGGTACGTAGTTACCAAAGTGAATAATGTCTGCCTCCATGAAATGGTCATTGGCAGGAAAGAGAAGCCGCGCAGGTGATTAAGATGACAGAAACCGAAGGAAAGACCGCAGGACAGAAACTGCTGTTTAACAAGTGGGACGTTGCCGAAGTCAAAGTTACCGATCCCAGTCTTATACGCTATGTGACTCTCACCTCCTTGATCATCCCCCACTCCTGTGGTAAATTTTCCAAGCAGGAGTTCAATAAGAGCAACATGATGATTGTCGAGCGGTTGATCAACCGCTTGATGCAAACCGAGAAGAACACCGGAAAGAAGCAGCTCGCCATCCGGATTGTACGGGATGCATTCGAGATCATCAACAAGAAGACCAAGCGCAACCCGGTGGAAGTGCTGGTCGAAGCAATCGGAAACTCTGGTCCCCGCGAAGAGACCGTCCGCCTGAAATATGGTGGTATCAATGTCCCGAAATCTGTTGATACAGCCCCGCTGCGCAGGGTTGACACTGCCATCGGTTTCCTTGCAGAGGCAACTCTGAAGGGATCCAGCACGAGCAAGAAGAGCGCAAGTGCAGTCCTTGCCGACGAACTCATTGCCGCCTCAAAAGGCGATATGAAGTGTTACTCGGTAGGGAAAAAGGAAGAACGCGAGCGCATTGCAAAATCCGCCCGTTAAATATCTTTTTTTGAGGTAATTTTCATGGTCCGCGGCAAAAAATCAGTTGAGCGCGTAACTGAGCTCATGAAGGAACCGAAGCACATTCGGAACATCGGTATTGTAGCGCACATCGATCACGGTAAGACCACCCTTTCCGACAACCTGCTATCAGGTGCCGGTATCATCTCGGAAGAACTTGCAGGCAAGCAGCTCTTCATGGACTCGGATGCGGAAGAGCAGGCCCGGGGTATCACCATTGACGCATCCAACGTCTCGATGGTGCATGAATATGAGGGTCAGGATTACCTGATTAACATGATCGATACACCGGGTCACGTTGACTTCGGTGGCGACGTCACCCGTGCGATGCGTGCTGTTGACGGTGCAGTCGTGCTCGTTGACGCAGTCGAGGGCACCATGCCCCAGACCGAGACCGTTCTGCGGCAGGCCTTAAAGGAACAGGTTCGCCCGGTTCTTTTTATCAACAAGGTCGACCGGCTGGTTAACGAGATCAAGGTTGACGAAGTCGAGATGCAGATCCGGCTTGGGAAAGTAATCGACAAGGTCAACAAGCTCATCAAGGGCATGAACGAAGAGGCGTACAACAACGGCTGGAAGCTCGATGCATCCGAGGGTACCGTTGCTTTCGGTTCTGCACTCTACAACTGGGCTGTATCGGTGCCGTACATGAAGAAGGGCGGCGTCTCGTTCAAGGAAGTGTTCGAGAAGTGCCGTGCCGGGGACATGAAGTATCTTGCAAAGAAGAGCCCGCTCTATGAAGTGGTACTCGACATGGTCGTGCACCACCTGCCCGATCCGCTGGTAGCACAGAAACGCCGTATCCCGGTTATCTGGCACGGCGACAAGGAGACCAAGGAAGGCAAGGGAATGATGACCTGCGATCCGAAGGGTCCTGTATGCATGATGGTTACTGATATCTCTTTTGATCCCCATGCGGGAGAAGTCGCCACAGGGCGTCTCTTTTCCGGCAGTATCAAACGGGGCGACGCGCTCTATGTCATGGGGTCGGCCAAGAGGGAGAACCGTCTCCAGCAGGTCGGTATCTTCATGGGACCCAAGCGTGTGGAAGTCGAAGAGATTGTCGCGGGGAACATCCCCGCAGTTACCGGCCTCAAGGACGCCTATGTAGGATCCACCGTCACCTCGCTTCTGGAGATGGACACGTTCGAGTCACTCAAGCACTACTCGGAACCGGTCATGACCGTTGCGGTTGAGGCAAAGAGCATGAAGGATCTGCCCAAGCTTGTTGAAGTGCTCCGTCAGGTTGCCAAGGAAGACCCGACGCTGATCATCACCATCAACGAAGAGACCGGCGAACACCTGATCTCCGGTATGGGTGAACTTCACCTCGAGATTATTACCGGCCGTATCAAGCGTGACAAGGGTGTCGAGATCGTCACTTCCGAGCCAATCGTGGTTTACCGTGAAACCGTAACCCAGAAGATCGAATCCGTTGAGGGGAAGTCCCCTAACCGCCATAACCGGTTCTATTTCGATCTTGAAGTGCTGCCTGATGAGATTGTTGACCTGATCAAGAAAGGGGAGATCTCGATGAACCAGCCGATGCTCGAGCGCCGTGACATTCTCACGAAGGTGGGTATGGAAAAGGATGACGCCAAGAGCATCAAGGACATCAAGGGCACCAACATGCTCATTGACCGGACCAAAGGTATCCAGTACCTCAACGAAACCATGGAACTGATCATTGAAGGTATCCACGAGGCACTTGCCGGTGGTCCCCTTGCAGATGAGCCGGTCCAGAATCTCAAGATGACGCTTGTCGATGTCAAGCTGCACGAGGATGCAATTCACCGTGGTCCGGCCCAGGTCATCCCAGCCGTGCGCAGTGCAATCAAGGCAGGTATGTTAATTGCCGGGGACTCACTCCTCGAGCCCGTCCAGAAGATCCAGATCACGGTCCCGATGGACCAGATGGGGGCAGCAACCTCCCAGATCCAGGGACGGCGAGGACAGGTCTTTGATATGCAGAGCGAGGGTGATACGATCACCGTCGTTGGCAAGGCACCAGTTGCCGAGCTCTTCGGGTTTGCAGGTGATATCCGCTCTGCAACCGAAGGTCGTGCCATGTGGAACACGGAGTTTGCCGGATTCGAACTTGTTCCCAACAATATGGTCAAGGAAGTCGTCGTGGCAATCCGCAAGCGCAAGGGCTTAAAAGAGCAGATGCCAACCCCGGCAGATTACCTGTCGGCTTAATCATTTCCCATTACCCCCAGTCCCCATTTTTTATAATTTTTCTGGCAAACTCCGGCTATGTTCAATTTTTTTACCGGACTTTGCTTGGAAAAAATACATCGAACCTTGAATCAAAATTTCTAATCAGACTTTGATTTTATTTTTTGAACCAGACTTTGATTGAAAAAAAATAATCGGACCTTGCTCAAAAAATTTCAATCACACTTTGAATTGTAATTTTCAACCACACTTGCCTGAAAAAAATAAATCAGACCATGCACAAAAATTTTCAATCAACCCCCCAGCCCCTGCTTGAAATCCGTTCACTGATCAACCAGACTCTGCTCAAAAAATTTCAATCGGGTACACAATCGCGATTGAAAATCATTTCCGGATCAACCAGACCTTGCTTGAAAAATTCCAGTCGGACTTTGATTTTATTTTTTCAACCATACTCTGCTTAAAATTTTCAAATCGGATCTTGCTTGAAAAATTTAAACCACACCTTGATTTTTATTTTTTAATCAAACCTTGATTGAAAAAGAGATCTGCCGGCCGGAAATGCCTGAAAAGCCGGTTCAGCGGGAAAAAGGGTGGTGCACCAGATCCCGGAGCTCGCTGGTGCTGTCCGGACCGCTTACACGTCAAAATCCAGATGAAATAGATCAGTTTTGTACGCGTTTGCACCTGTCAGCCGAACATGCTCCCGGCCAAACGTCAGCAGAACCAGAATAGACTATCTTAAAACCCGGAACCCGCATAAATTTTTACGAAGCAAAAACTTCGCCCTGTAATGGTAAAAAAGATAATGTTCAGACCATCACGGCACGGAGGATCGTTACATCCTTTGCCGGACGATCGGCACGAAGGGTCTTGGTCTTGCCAATCTTATCGACAACATCCATACCTTCCACCACTTTCCCAAAAACCGGGTGTTTGTCGTCAAGGAAGTTGTTGTTGACAAGGTTGATGAAGAACTGGGAGCCCCCGGTGTTTGGTCCGGAATTTGCCATCGAAATGGTCCCACGATTGTTCCGGTTGGCTGGTCCGAACTCGTCTTTGATCGCGTACCCGGGCCCGCCCATACCCGTGCCGGTGGGATCTCCCCCCTGTAGCATGAATCCATCGATGACCCGGTGGAAGATCACTCCGTCATAATAGCCTTTTTTCACGAGCGTTTCAAAATTGCCCGCAGTTACGGGCATAGCGGGATCGAGCGCTATGGTAATGTTACCCATGTTTGTCTCGAGCCGCACAGTATTTCCTGCTGGTGCTGTCATGGTATGCTGTAATAGAATAGGGGCTGTTAATTCTTCTGTGTTGTGAATGCCCGTCACCTTGTCAGGAGAAAAAAGAATTTCAGATCATTTCCACTTTGATGATCGTAACGGTCTGGAGCGGACGGTTTTCCTGTCCCCCGGAAGTTGGCACTTTCCCGATCTTATCGACAACATCCATACCTTCGACAACTTTCCCAAAGACCGGGTGCTTGGTATCCAGGTAATTGTTGTTAACAAGGTTGATGAAGAACTGGGAGCCCCCGGTGTTTGGGCCAGCATTAGCCATTGAAATGGTCCCCCGGTTGTTCCGGTTACTTGAGGAGAATTCGTCCTTGATCGTATAACCCGGACCTCCAAAGCCGGTACCGGTTGGATCTCCACCTTGAATCATGAATCCGTCCTTGACGCGGTGGAAGGTTAGGTTGTTGTAGAACCCTCTGTTTACGAGCGTCTCAAAATTTCCGACAGTAACGGGCATAGCAGGATCAAGCGCTATGATAATATCTCCCATAGAAGTCGAAAGCCGTACCCGTTTCCAAGACTCGGTAGAGATCGTAGCTGTTGTAGCGGGCGTTGTTACAACCGTTTTTATAATGGGAGTTGCTGATATGGTCCCGGTAGCCGATTCAGTTTTGACTGGTGATGCCGATTGCTGGGTACACCCCGCAGCGAGAAGAAAAGCTGCAACGAGTATACATGCCAGCAGTACGGTGCGCACTGGTGATGACATAGTAAAGCGTTGGAACGATAAGAAAATAGAAGTTGCGGGGATGCAGCCCCGCTTTATGAATTGTGTTTACTCACCTTTCTTCTCGTCCCTGCGACCGAACCAGAAGATTGCACCGACCGCAAGAACCATCGAGATGAGACCGGTTACGAGGATCAGGTATCCTTTCCCCCCGGTGTAATTCGTGTAATCGGTAGCTGACATATCAATGGCGAGCACTGCTTTCGTATTACCATTCGAATCAATTACGGAATCATCGATCGGTGCATATGCTGACATAAACGATCCGTATTTTGTGGTGTACGGTTCTTTGGATGAAGTCGGACGGGAAAGTGCCCCAAAGATCTCCATAGTATCCGGGGATGTTGACCGTTCACCGATCTTTGCAGAACCCTGCGGGTCATCCGGATACAGGTCATCTACAAGGAAGGTAACGGACCGGTCCGGGTTCACTTTTAAGATATATGCATTGAGGATGTGATCGTCCATACTACGGAGCGTGCGCAGTTTTTTTGCAACCGCCAGGTATTTCGGTGATCCTTCATCGCCGGCTTTGAACAGAACAACTTCACTTGCATTGATCTGGGTTGCCATAACTCCAACCGTTGACTCAAGCCCGGTGCGGACAGAACTCTTGATCGCTGTCGTTGAACTGGTGTATGCAAGTACCGTGAGGGACCCGATGATGATGATCACGAGGATTGCGCTTACCCAGAGTATAGTTGATTTTGAACAGTTACAGGTCATTTCAGTTTCGCCTCCTGAACCCAATTACAATACCGAATATTGTTACCATTCCTCCGATCAGGAGTGCAGGCGATGAAGCACTCTGGGGTGTGGGGGTTGGTACCGGAGTCATACTTATCGTGAGAGGGGTTGTCTGTCCCGAGACCACCGTAACCGTGCCTGAATAATCGGTATATCCGGTATACGTCAGCAGGATCTGGTGCTGACCCGGATCAATCTCGGTGATGGTTGCCGGTGTATATCCCCTGAATATATTGTCAATAAGTATCTCTGCACCCGGTGGTGTGGAGACGATATTGATTGTACCGGCTGCCGGTACCGGAGTGGGGTTCGGACCTATGCGGGTCATGACAACGGGTACGTAAGTGTTCGTATTAGGTTTGACATACACTGTCTCGATCCAGTCATTATACCCGGATGCCGTGACCTTGAGGATGTGGCTTCCTGAGGGTACGTTGTTGAGTGTGAGACCTCCCGATGGGTTGGTAATACCCTGGTAAGCGCTGTCCATAAACACACTTGCACCGGCCGGTGCGGATCCAATGGATATTGATCCGAAAATTGCCGGAGTCAGGCTTGGATTGATTGTTTGTGAGCTTCCTGCAGTAACATACACCGTAGTACTCCAGTCATTATAGCCGGGTAGTTTGATTGCTATGTTGTGATTACCGGGATAGAGCGTGAGTGTCATTGGAGTTATACCATTGTAAGTACCGTCAACAATCACCTGTGCTCCGCTAGGGCTTGATTTTGCATAGACCGTTCCCGTGCTGCGGGGGGGTGGGGGTGACTGCTGGAGTGTAGGGTAATACGACGCAGTCTGCCCTGCATAGACATTGATCAGCTGGGTGTTCGGGGTGTATCCGTTGAGGGTCGCTTTCATGGAGTAGGATCCAGGCGGAAGGTTCGGAATCGTTATGGGGGAGTATCCATAGAAGTTTCCGTTCATATAGATCGCAGCACCCCCCGGGTTTGACTGGGCATAGATTGCTCCGTTCTGGACCGGTGGCACAGTTGTCGGGGTGGTGATTGGATTTATAGTGGCGTAGACCTGGACATGTTCGCCATCCGCCGGCATACGGGCAAGCGGGCCTGACCATGTGTTATAGTTGGCTTTTGAAACGGATACTGTCTTGACCGGTGCACCAGTTGGTGATACCGCTACGGACAGGATACCTCCTGCAATATTGCCTTGTGGGGTACCATCGAAATAGACCGTGGCGCCGTCAACATTACAATAGGTGTCAATCCATCCTTTGCCTCCGCCAAGCGTAGGTTCAATCGTGATGGTAATTTCTGTCGTCGGTATGCTTGTGGGTTCGGTGGTAGGCGGGGTGACAAGCGTTGGAATTGTGACCGTTGGTTCTGTAGTTGGCACCGTTGTCGGAATCGTCGTAGGAACAGTTGTGGGAATTGTTGTTGGCACTGTAGTGGGAACGGGGGTCGGCTCCGTCGTTGGGACGGGAGTTGGTTCGGTTGTTGGTATCGTTGTTGTCTCAGCTATCGGAGGGGTGACATCCCCAACAACAACACTCGCTGATACTGGGATCGTGCAGACTGCACACAATACCAGAATTATGATTATCATGAAAAATCGTCTTTTCACCGTATCTCTTCCTGTACTCTAATTTCAGGAGAAGGCGCTATTTATAGCATACGCTTTTTTTACTGAAATGGAAGGAGGATGGGTTTTAAAAATTAGTGATGGACAAGTCCATTAATCACATTAGCAAGCCGTGAGATCCCTACTTTTATCATCTCTTCGTCCGGGTTCGAGAAATTCAGCCGTATGGTATCTTCCCCACCCCCGTCTACGTAGAACGGCATTCCTGGAAGAACGGCGACTTTTTGTCTTACCCCCTCATCAAAAACTTCGCGGGAAGCGATGCCGGATGGGAGGGTTGCCATCAGGAACATCCCCCCTTCAGGATTAGTATGGGAGAGTTGTGGTAACTGGTCATCGAACAGGTCGCACATCAGCCGACACTTTCCGCCGTACACCCCGGTAATATGCCGGATATGGTCATCGAGATTGTGTGTTGTCAGGTACCGGTGAAGGATCTTCTGGCAGAGGAAATTGGAATGCAAATCTGCTGCCTGTTTGACGACATTGAAGGGAGTAAGGATTTCCCCGGGTGCATAGATCCAACCGATCCGCATACCCGGTGCGATAATCTTGGAGAATGAGCCGGAGATAATACTCTGGTCTGGGAGGTACTTCTTTACCGGCATCCGGGGTTTTGTGTCAAAGAAAAGTTCACCGAATGCATCATCTTCGTAAAACACGGTATCGTAGTCCTTAAGAATGTCCGCAATCGCCCTGCGTTTCTCTTGTGAGTACGTCCTACCGGATGGATTCTGGGAGTTGGGGATGCCGTAAAAGAATTTCGCATTGGTGGTTTTAATGAACCGTTCAAATGATGCAAGATCCGGTCCATCATCTTGTAGCGGGACGGTATCGATGACCGGTTCATAGAGTGAGAAGGCCTCAATGGCGCCGAGATATCCGGGCCGCTCCATGCCGACATGGTCGCCGGTATTGAGAAAAATTTTAGCAAAGAGGTCAAGGCACTGCTGTGAGCCGTTAACGATCTGGATCTCCGCTGCGGTTGCCGGTAGTCCCAGACGAGTGCGATAGCGGTCTGCGATATACTCCCGCAGCGGCATATATCCGTCAGTAGTTGTGTACTGGAGGGCGCTGTGAGCATCCTCTTCCATTACCTGAAGTGATGCCTGTGCAATCCCTTCGGTGTCTATCAGTGCAGAGGATGGGAGTCCTCCCGCAAATGAGATGATAGATGGATTGTTCGATACGGAAAAGAGTTCGGAGAGAAATGATACTGGCGCCCGTTTGATCCTGTCTGCGAAGTGAATTGACATGAAGTGCTCCCACTGTGGTGTATACCGGTACCTGTTTTGTTATGCGCAACGAAAAAACCCGTGTGTCCCTGTCAAAATGCCTTGATTCTGCCCCTGCTGTTACCACAACGTCTTTTTCTGCCCTCCACAAACGGTACCGTATTACACTCACCCGGGCTGATGAGGCAGCAGCGAACTTTACGAATGGTTTTTCCTGTTCGCAGGCAGTCTGCCTTGCCTTTGCAGACGATTTCAATATTGATAGCGAGACTGCGCTCAAACTATCCTGTGCTCTCGGAGGCGGGATGGCACATTCGGGTAATACATGCGGAGCGGTGACGGGAGCCCTCATGGTGATCGGTATGAAGTACGGGTGCACCCGGCTCGATGATTTGGAGGCTAAAGACAAGACCTACTCCGTGGCTAATGCTTTCATAACGGAATTTATGAACAGGAATCACTCGCTAAACTGCACGGATTTAATCGGGCACAATCTCTCGGATCCAAAAGCACTTGCTATTGCGCGGGAGAAAAAACTGTTTCACACGAAATGTGCAAATTTTGTGCGGGATGCCGGGGAGATTCTGGAAGAAGTCCTCTGATTTTTAAGAAACGAATATTAGTCCCAGCAAGTCCGGTCTCACAAAAAAGAGAGAATTTGTGTGTCCTGCCGGAAATTAGGAGGACGTTTACGCAGTGTCAGCTACTTCGATCCTGATGACCTCGGAGTTGACTGCACCTATGGTCTTGTGCAGGACTTCACAGCGGGCTGCCTGTTCCAGTTCGATTGATTCACGAATACTGGCGAGTGCTTCACCCTTTGTGCTGCCCCGGCCAAGAGCCTCCGATAACTCAATGCATCGGGCGGTATATCCGCCGTCTGCCTGAGCATCGAGGATGATGGTGTAGTGCATGATCATAGTAAAAAGAGATGTTTATTCACATAGTTTTTGGTCAAAACAACTCTTTTCCGTGTTTTTCAGTCGTAAACCGGAAAAAGGATATACATGAGCCTTTTTTTGAGTAATCATCCGGTCGAACAGGGCATAACGGAAAATACCGTAATTCCTTTTTTAGTTAAAACCCTTGTTTCCCTGTTCCCGCTCGGCCGGTTTGTCCGGCAGCTCATCATCTCTTTCTATTCGTGCAGCTTCCCTTGCCTTCTCATAGTCCAGGAGATGGTCTTTGATTCCTGCCCGGGTCTCCTTCTGATACTGTCCGAATTCCATGTCCACAAGAAACATACGAGCGGCATCGCCGATTGCCTTGTGTGGTTTTATAACATACTGGTACTGCTGAGGGATCGTATAGGAAAGATGCGCTGACCGTATCGTTTTGCTGGTGATGTTGAACCCGATGATCATCGACATGCGGTCAAGCGAGATCTGTTCTTTGAGTTGCATCGCATGGGCGATCTCGTGCTGGATATCGCGGGTGAGAAACCCGTCGGTCCGCACCCGTGCCTGCCGGAACGCCACCATCTCCCGTTGTCGGGCAAAAAAGACCAGTGTCCCGATATTCCTGCTGTTCAGTGCCTGCATGAAGAGGCGGAGATCGGTATTTACAGCGGTGATGGCTGTGCGGGCTTTGCGGGCACCGGCAGGACTTAAGTGGAACCGGTGGTCAAACGGTTGGGTCCGGGCAGGCTCGGCAAGGTTGAAGACTCTCTTTCGGGCATCTACTCTTTTTCCCACATCGTTTAAGATATTCTTCCAGAGTTCCACCTCAATATCAGCCTGGAATGGTTTTCCGGCGAACGAGAGGGCATCGGTTGCAGGATTATGCAGCACAACACCGATCTCGATCGGGATCTGCATTCGCTGGTGCGTGCCATAGATACCGGCAAATTCCATGTCTATGTATGCAGTCAGTGGGGCAGTCATTAGAGAGAGTGATTTAGTATCGTGATACTGGCCAGTAATTATGGATAATGGTTTAATTCCCTTTTTTGCTCATCAACCAGACCGGGGCACTCGCTTTACATCTTGCTGAGATCAAACCGCGAAAAGTTTGAGTGAGATGTACACTTGATAATCAACTGCACAATTTGCTCTGTAGAGATCCTGTTGTTTCTCTGAAATTACTTTTTTGTCTTTATGAGTATAATCCATCTATTCTGCATTCAAGTCTTGCGAGATAAAGGGGGGGTCGCACAGGTACAAATTATAAGTAAGGACCTGACCCGTGACCCGGAATCCAACCCCTTTTTCCAGCGTATTAACGGCGTTGAATGTATTCTAATGGATCACTAAAACCTCAGGAGATCTCTTGCGGAAATTATCAACTGTACCCATGTGACCCCCAATGACCTTCTGATATTTAAGGCATATTTTATCCATATTTGCGTCGATGACTGTGGTTTATTTGTGGCGGGGTACGTGGAGGGGGTTGCATGGGTACATATTGAATGTCGGGGTGATTCCGTTAAATCCCATGGATCATGTTGCATGGTTGGCAAAAATCCCGGGGCAAATGGACCCCCCAGGGTCTCCCCCTTGCCGGTTGGGATCCCCAACGTATTTCCTGTATACCCAAAAATTCCCGTTGACAAGGGTATCAATTAAGAGTATCGGAAAATTACCCGGAGAACATAATGAGAAAAAAGATTTTTCGATGCCGTATCGAGGGATTACCGGTCCCCGTCCAACTGGTGTTGTATCCTCTGGGCTACATCTTCTCCTGCTGTATCCAGCGGGATGAGTGTTATCCTGTCCGCTGATGTAACTCCAACACCCAGTTCTGCTGCCCGGGCAATCTGTTCCTGTTTAAAGATCCTGCCATTCATTACATCCGGAACAGTACCGAACGAACGGAGCAGGGCGACACCCACTGCATCTATAGCGACACGGTCCGTGCCGGCAATTATTACCCCGGGTCTGATAAGTTTCCCTTGGTCCGGCCCCCCGCTTGAGAATCCTTCAACTGCGTCCATCACGGTCAGGTCGGTCCGGTAGAATTTGTTGATCTCGGCGATCATCGTACGCTGGTGAGGGGAGTTGTGTAGTTCATTCATAAAATCGTAATTGAGTCCGGGGACACGTTTTGCCACAAGGCCAACAGAGTTTTTGAGGGACATAGTAAAGTGTCCACCATACCGGTGGGTTTTGAGGCAGCAGGTCTGCACAACCCGGTCTGCCCTGGCAATAACATTTGCCAGAAAAAACCCCCGCGACCAGTGAAGGCCGGGTGCCTGGACTTCGTGCCAGTCATTGCGGTTGAGTTCATCGAGCACGATTGCCGAGAAACCCCGCTCACGGGCAAGGGCAATCACACCCCGTTCTTCCAGCACTGCGGGGGTGTTTCCCATACCACTGCGTTCGGCAAGGATGAGGCGGCTGGGTTTTTGTTCCAGGATCGCACTGCAGATCGCATCCAGCGTATCGATATGCGTTGATGCGGGAGGGGAGTCTGCACTGTTATAGTTTGCCTTGAGAGCGACAGATACGCCGGAAAAACCTGATAGATCGAATTCGTTTAGCACCCGCTCAACGCCCTCCCTCCTGTTCTCTGTACCGGTTAGATATATCTTCGCATTTCCTGTCATGGTCATCCCGGTTCAACGATATCGCGGCATACGATATGAACATTCGCTTAAGGATACAGATAGGTAGCAACACATGGTTGGTTCCTATCTTAATGTTTGACGGTACCGACACCAAAATGGAGGCATAACAGACGGTTTATCGTAAAAATTGGAGCCTGGTAGAATCAAGAAAATGATTGTATCTCTCCATTCACCCTAATCCAAACGGCCTTCTTTATCAATTCGTTCGGCTGCAATTTCGCAGTAGCGGGAATCGATCTCAATCCCCACGCCATGTCGGTTGCAACGGGATGCTGCAACGAGCGTTGAACCACTGCCCATGAACGGATCGAGCACAGTATCCCCGACAAACGAGAACAGTTTCATGCACCGGAGCGGCAGTTCTATAGGGAACGGAGCCGGGTGGCCGATCTTAGTCTTACGCTCGCCATTGAATGTCCAGAGCCCATTGGTCCATTCCATGAAATCCTCCCGGCTGATGTCAGATTTGCGTGATCCGCTTGACTTCTTCCATGTTTTTTTGTAGAAAACCACGATCAGTTCAACAGGTGCAATCACGTAGGGTGCCGATGCACTCATCCATGAACCCCATGCAGTCCGGCGCGAAATATTCCCTTCGTTCCAGATAATGGTCGAATGGTACGCAAACCCGCATTTCTTTGCAATTGTAGTGAGATCCGCTCCCACGCTCTGCTGACCGCCTTTGTTCTTATCGAGCGGGATATTGAGACAGAACCGGCCATCGTCTTTCAGCCAGCCATAGCAGCGCTTCATCCAGCGCTGTGAAAACTTGAGATAATTCTTGTAGGTTATCTGGTCATCATGGCTGTTGTACTGGATATCCACATTGTAGGGTGGTGATGTGATCACGAGATCAATACTATCCGGCGCAATAAGACGGGTGGTGAAAAGATCCTCATTGATAATATCCACCTCCCCTTTCGTAAAAAAAAATCCGCTCTTCACGCCGTGTTCTCCTCTCGTACTAAAGATCTTTGTTACCCTTTGGTAAAGCATTTCGCCTGCAGTAATTCATGCGAATGGAGTTGTTCATGAGCATGTTTGAGAAAGCCAGTTGGCTGGATATCATATCCTTTGATTTGATGATCGATGCAACGATCAACCCGGTGATTGTGACAAAAAAAGGGTGAAATATTTCCTTTTTTATCACTTATTCGATTGCTTATTTTTTCCCGACGGCAAAGATGATCAGGATGATAATGAGCACCATACTGACGGTGAGGAATAAGATGGGGGAGATATCATCACGCGGCACGACTTTTTCTATCCCGGGGTTTCCCGGTTGGGATGGCGTAGGGGTGCCAGGATTTTCCACCGCGAATTTTGCCAGCCCTGTGCTGGTAGTATTCGATTTCGTCCATCCCACAGTAATGTAATAATTTCCCTGGGGCAGGCCGGGAGCTTCGATCTGGTAAGACCAGCGGTTTATCTGATTGCCTCCAGTAATGGGAATTGTATTTGATATGACGAGCCCGTTGGTATCCCGGTTGTAAATATGGGTACGGAGGGAATTTTCAGATCCCATGTTGGTTGTACCTGAAATGACGAGTCGTTCCCCGGTGATTTGATTAGAGAGCTGGGATTTGGAAACGGAGATTATATTGTCAAACTGCACGGATGGTTCTTCTACGAAGAAATATTCTGGCAGGAACGAGTCATCGACTAACGGAAGGTTTGCAGCGTCCATAAGGATCGCAACTACCGGCTTGACGTTTCCTTTGAGATCCTGCCGGGCACCGATCTTTTCAATTATTTTTCCGCGGTTCATGATGGTGAGGTTCCCGTTACTGTCTGTTCCGGGTTCAATTTCCATCTCCCCATTCGGACCGGGATCCTGAATTACGATGGCATACTGACCGCTAGAGAATTTTTCTGTTGTTGTGGGTTTTATTGAGATTGAGAAATTCCCGTACCTGTCCGGGGTGACTGACAGCATATCAAAATAATCTCTCCCTATTATCCAGATGGCAACCGTACCGTTCTTTGCACTGGTACTGCTTACTAAAAACGTGTCACCTTTGGTGATGATCTGGTGAGCGCTCGATGTGTAATATACAGACGCAGCGACTGGTACTACCATACACGCAAGCAGGAGTATTATTGTTACGGCTCGCATGGCACTGATGTTCACGTTTATTCACCCTGTTTTACTTGTTACTGATCTTTGCCGTGGCCTGATAAACGTTTTCTGTGTTTAGCGGAAGGGTAGGGGAACGACCCATCAGGATGAGCCGGATCCCACCTCTTATTTGTTACCAAGGTGCATCCCGTAAGAAAGAGAGAAGAATTAATTTGCACTGGAACAAATTTCCTGATATGAAAAAAGTCTTTTTTATCATCATTTCCCTCACCATTATGCTCTGCGTTCTTATTGGAGGCTGTGTCCAGTCATCATCTCCGTCTCCCATAATCTCTGCACCCACACAAACTGCCCCCATTGTTACACCCCAGCAAACGCAACCTATTTTGTTGCAGACCTGCTCACTCGTACCTGGTCCGACACAGATCGTTCCGGAGTATGAATCCGTAAGTGTCACCGTCAACCGGAATACCATAACAGAAAATCCCACTATTGCCATTGCGTTCAATGGTGGGTTGGGGCTGGGGATGGTTACACAGATGAATGTTACCGTTATACGGTCGGATTGTGTCAGGGAACAGCAAAGCCGGTATCATCCCGTTATGGGAGAGACCGTGATACTTATGGGAACAACACTGACCGATCGTGTTATCGTTGTCATGACGATGACATCAGGAGGTCAATACACAATCATTGATAAAGATTATCCATTCCCTCCGCAGGTGCAATAACACCCTGACCTCATCATTTTTCCCAATATTCCGCATCAAACCTTATCCATGTCCTATGAAATCCCTTTTTTGGTCGCATCATTCCATCTCAACCCAATCAGTATTTGCGGTTCGCTACGAAACTTCGCGAAGGAAGAGATCGGGCGATAAAGGAACTACCGTTTGACATCGTGCTGACTATCACAATGAATCTTTTTCAAATGATTACGCGTATCCGGCACGTCGATATACGAGCAAGGGATATTTGGAAAATAGCTGAAAAGAAAAAAATTAGATGTAGGGGTTCCGGAGTGCCTTGCCGACACCGAACGTTGCCCGCTCTTCGAGAGATTTCTTGTTCTTTGAGATCTTCTCGTTTGCGAGCTTGGTTACGAGTTCCAGACCTGGCTTGACCTTCTCGATCGGCTGGGTCTCGAAGCAACCTGCTGCCATTGCCTTTGCCCAGACCGAATCTCCGATCTTGGACCTGACAAAGACGGTGCTCCATCCATCGGGGCTTCCGACTGAACCGGTTGAGATATCGCCGAGGTTTGCAACGTAGTCAAGACATACTTTGCATCCGGGCTGCTCGTACTTGTGGGTCACTTTGAGTGGCAGCTGGACTACTTGTCCGCGCTTGCCGTATACCCAGAACTTACCC
>Ga0265296_1003110_pt1 | contig 15867 bp, 16 predicted proteins | sample MunlanPumphouse1_FD_189073 | JGI IMG/M metagenome (GOLD analysis project Ga0265296, IMG submission 189073) | Groundwater microbial communities from a municipal landfill in Southern Ontario, Canada - Pumphouse #1 | ecosystem: Environmental > Aquatic > Deep subsurface > Groundwater | place... | reverse complement strand
ATGATCTTGGGTTGCCAGATACCGGGTCCGCGTTCGGGGATCTTGAAATTTCCAGGAGCTGACATTTACTGCTCACCTCCGAGGAGGAATGCATCGATCTGTGCGACTATCTGGGGGGTTGCAAAGTGGTTCATCCAGATTGCACCACCGGGGCAGAAGCCACCGCAGGTTCCGCAGCCTTTACACTTGGCTTCGGTTACTTCCATTACCGTGCGACCATCTTTCTCAACAAGCGCAAGCGCGCTGTACGGGCAGAGGTTCACACACATACCGCAACCTGCGCATTTCTCATCAATGCAGCTGGCAAAGTATGGTTCGAGTTCGACTTCTCCCTTGTGGATCGGGATACTTGCTGCAGATGCTGCACCTTCAGCAGATGCTACAGTGTCGGGGATATCTTTTGGTCCCTGGCAGACACCGGCAAGGAAGACACCGGCAGTTGTGGTACCGCACGGGTTTAACTTCGGGTGGGCTTCTAACAGCCAGCCGTCCATCGAGCAGGATACACCAAAGAGTTTTCTTGTCCTGTTGGTGTCTGCTGAGGGCTGTACTGCAGATGCGAGCACGACCATGTCGACTTCAATATCGACCGGGCGGTCGAGCAGCGTGTCGTCGGTCATGACGTGGAGTTTCTTTGTCTTCGCATCTTCAAGGATGTTTGCGACACGGCCCCGGATGAATTTTGCTCCTTCATCCTGGATACGGTAATAGAACTCTTCGTAGGCCTTACCGAATGACCGGATATCCATGTAGAAGAGATAGGGCGTGCATCCCGGAATCTTCTCGATGATCTGGTGTGCATGTTTCAGCGAATACATGCAGCAGAACCGTGAACAGTATGGCTTGCCAATACCGGTGTTGTCACGGGAACCTGCACAGAGCACGAAGGCGACCCTTTTCGGAGTCTGACCATTGCTCGGACAGACCAGGTGTCCACCGGTTGGACCGGATGCACAGATGAGCCGCTCGAATTCGAGACCGGTAATGACGTTCTCGAACCTCTTGTATCCCCATTCCTCTTTCTTCTCAATCGGGAACAGTTCGTACCCGGTAGCGAGGATGGCGGTGCCTACCTTGACCTTGACAAACTCGTCCTTGGCTTCGAGGTCGATTGCTTTCTTCTCGGGACCGCACGCAGTCACGCAAAGGCCGCATTTGACACAGGAGTTGAAGTCAATGGTGTAGAGCAGGGGAACGACCTGCGGGTGGTTGATGTAGATTGCCTTTCTTGGCTTCATGCCCATTTCGAATTCGTTGGGCTTGACAACCGGGCAGATCGTTTCACAGTCACCGCAACCGTTACAGCCGCCACCGACAATGCCTTTGGCTTCTGCTTCCTTGGGGGTGAGCACACCACGGGCTTTCTTTTTGATGGTCACATCGAAGTTACCGATGTACCCTTCAACTTCATGGACTTCCGACCAGGTGTACAGCTCGATTAAGGGCTCCCTGCCGACATCCACCATCTTGGGGGTTAAGATACACTGGGAGCAGTCGAGAGTCGGGAACGTCTTGTCCAGCTGGGACATGCGCCCGCCGATACTGGTATCGGACTCAATGAGGTAGGTCTTGATGCCTGCAGCAGAGAGATCGAGTGCTGCCTGCATACCTGCGACACCTGCACCGACGACCATTGCCGCTTTTTCGACCGGCACGGTCTTTGGGAACAGGTCCTGGAGGAGTGATGCTTTTGCAACGGCAATACGGATTGCATCCTTTGCCTTGTCCGTTGATCCTTCCTGGTCGTGCATGTGCACCCATGAGTTCTGCTCACGGATGTTTGCCATCTCGAACCGGAACGGGTTTAAGCCGCCTTCCTTGGTTGCTGTCCTGAATGTTGGCTCGTGGAGACGGGGAGAGCATGCTGCGACTACGACGCCGGTAAGCTTGTTGTCATGGATTGCCTTGTTAATTACTGCCTGACCGGGCATCGAGCACATGTACTTGTAGTTGTCAATATAGGCTACATTCGGGATGGTTTTTGCATAGTCCTGTACGGCATTGATATCCATCGATCCAGCAATGTTCGTACCGCAGTGGCAGATGAAAACACCAATCCGGGGCTTCTGCTGGGTGGTGCTGCCGGTTGCTGCCGGCTTTGCTGCCTGGGCCTGTTTCTTAACTTCAGGTTTCACGGGAGCCGCCTTCTTTGTATCCTGCTTTTTGGTCTCGGGCTTTTTGGTGGTTGTTTTCTTCTTTTCTACCATTTCTTACCACCTCACAGCACCTTCTGAAGGAATGATTCGCAGCTGATTCCATGGAGATCGAGTCCGAGGTCCTGTGGACTCATTCCCTGTGCCAGGCCGAGGAGTTCAGCGAAGTGAAGAACCGGCAGGTTGTAGCTGACGCCGAACTTCTCCTGAATCTCAATCTGACCACGGTCGAACTGGAGCTGACAGAACGGGCAGATATCCGTAAGGGCATCAACCTTCTCCTCTTGTAAATTGATCAGCTTCTCGTTGGTGATATCGAGTGCATGGACGATATCGTAACCACGGACACCGCCACCGGCACCGCAGCACTGCATCTTGTTGCGGTATTCAACCGGCGTTGCACCGATAGCAGCAACAAGTTCTTCCATCCATGTCGGGTGCTCGGTGTTTAACATGACTTCCTTTTCAAACTCACGGTCCTTGTGGGGTTTGACGAGGTGGCAACCGTAGTGGACTGCAATGCGGGCACCGGTTAACGGGTTGGTAACGCTGTCGCGGACCTTTTCAACGCCGATAAACTTGTCGTTGTAGAGGAGCTCTGCGGTGTGGTAGACATTGATAGTACCCTTGTACTCCATGTCGACTTCCTTGAGCACTTCGTTGACATTGTCGCGGAGGTCTTTGTTGTGCTTGAGCTTGTGGTTGACTTCCCAGATCGACTTGTAGCATCCGTTGCAGACGAGGGCAATGTCCATCTTCATCTGTTCGGCGAGAACGAGGTTCCGGGCTGCCATTGCATAGAACACATTGAGATCGATAGATCCGAATGCACCTGGTGCGGGACAGCAGCTTGCACCCTTGAGGGGGACTAACTCAACGCCGAGTTTCTTCATTGCCTTGATGGAAGCGGATTCGACACCGGGATACCGGTTGGGGGCAATGCATCCAAGGTAGAATGCAAATTTGTGTTTTGCGCCTGATTCTGACATGGTATCTTATCCCTCCCTTTCCTTGATGATCCGGTCGGCATTTGCCTTGAGTTTGTAGTGGTCAAGGATCTTCCTGATACCGGGCATATATTCCGCATAGGTATGGGTGGTCGGCGGGTCGCGGGACAGGCCGATCTTCTCGCGGGCTGCACGGTTGACATCATTGTTCGGCACACCGTGGCCTGAGGCATAGATTGCCGTAACGGTCTTTAAGAAGTTGACCGGGACGATATCCCTCTTGAAAGCGAGGTTCCTCATGGACATGATGACATCGGTCGGGATGATGTCTCGCGGGCAGCGGTCAGAGCAGCTGTAACAGGTAGTACAGAGCCAGAGATCCGGGTCGGTCAGTGCTTCGTTCTCGAGCCCGAGGACCGCTCTTCTCATGAATTTACGGATGCGGTAGGTGCTGCGGGGAGCTGACGGGCAGGAGCCGGTGCAGGTACCGCACTGGTAGCACATGTGGGCATTCGTACGCGAGATGGCTTTTACGCTCTTGGTGAACTCAGGGTTTGAGTCATCAACGTAAAGTTTCGTGTCCTGGAGTTTCTTATCCAGCGCTGCTGGGTATCCTTTTGTTCTTGCCATGGAACTCACGCCCTCTCCATCTGTTTGAGGTTAACCTGGCCTGTTATGTCCTCTTTCACCTTTGAAGTTCTCTTGGTGAAGAGTTTCTCTTTGATCTTCTTGAACAGGTCAGTCTCCGTGCCTTTCACGCGGATGCTGTTCCTTTGCATTACAATGATATCTTCACCGGGGCAGGCGTTAACACACGCACCGCACAGGATACAGTAATCCTTGTTGACTGCAATGGTCTTTTCGATGCTGTTGAGTTTCATCTCCGCTGCGGGGATTGTCGAAGGGAGATAAATTGCATTTGCCGGGCAGATATCTGCACACGTTGAACAGCCGCCGGGGCATTTCTCGGCGTGGAATTCAATATCGCCTTCAAAAATCTTCTCAACGGTAATTGCTTCTGTCGGGCAGTTCTTCGAACACCACGTGCAGGTGCAGCAGTTGTCTTTGATAATATCGACTTTGCCGAGAACCTTGTCAGAGATGATCTCGCGCTCAACGGTGATACACTCTTCAGGGCATGCCTCAACACACACTTTGCAGGCATCACATTTTGTTTCGTCCCAGATAACGTCGCCTTCGACTTTTCCGGTCTCTGCGGTGAACTCTTTGTGTTTCACCACGATTGCCGGGCATAATGCCCCGCACAGGCCACAGAGCGAGCATTTCTCTTTATCAACAGTAAATGTCGTCTTGGTCTTGATTGCTGTCTGGCGGTCTTTTGCGCCAGCAACCGGTCCTTTATAGGTTCCTTCAAAAGCAGGGACGTTGCGGTCAATGGCGTCACGTGGGCAGACCTCTTCGCAGATCGTGCACTTGACGCATTTCTCGTCATCAATCTCCGCCTTCATATCAAATTGCGGGAACCCTTCCTTCTCAAGGATCGGGAGTCTCTCCTGTCCATCCACTTTCAAGGTCAATGCATTGAATGGGCACATTATGACGCAGACGCCACAGTATGAACACTTAGTCTCGTCGACATCGACAGGGGCAGCGTAATTGATTGCGCCACGCCTTGATGCACCGACGAGTCCGAGGACAATAGCTTCCTCCGGACAAGCCTCCACACATATACCGCATCCCGTGCAGGTCTCTGCATTGAGAATAAGGTTGTTCACGTTCTGAAGGAGTTTTTGCTCCATTACAACGTTGACCCCATCCCTCTTTTTGGAAAATTTGGGAAACAGATTGTTCATGAATTAACCCTCATGCAATACCATTATAGTACGTTTGCCTGTGCTTTGGATTCCCAAGGTCCTGTCAGCTTAATAACATCGTGCGGGCATGCCTGAACGCAAACACCGCAACCGGCGCAGAGTTCACCCTTGAAGTCAAGGACAATGGACTTCCCGTCCTTAACTTTATAGATCTTATCATATGATGATGGATCCACGGTATGAAGCTCCAATGCGTCGACGGGACACGCGACTACACAATTGTTACAGCCGGTACAGTTAACCATGTTAATATGCACTGCAAATGCCATTTTTTTTACGCACCAGCTATGATCGATTCTAAAATCGACTATCCAAAAGTGGTTGAAGAATGTAGATAAATGTTCTGAAATCTACCCGAAAAAAAGTGCATTTTGTTCGAGATTTTCGAATCGGATTTCTATACTCTTATACTCTTTATTAAGATTAACAGGATCTTGTGTACTTGATTGTTCTATTTTCGTGCGCTCTTTTACAGGAATTAATTTAGAAAATTTATTCAACACCAATCATAGTACCATTGTTGTATTGGAGGTTATCGTATGGAAATCAACGGAGTCACCATTGACAACGAATTTGCAGAGGCATTCCCGACATGGGTCTGCCGGGTGATCATTACAGCAGTCACCATGGAATGGGCATGGAAAGCAGCGACTGAGGCAACCGGTTTTGCTACGTCAGCGATCGGATGTCCGTGCGAAGCGGGGATCGAACTGGAACTTGACGGTTCGCAGACCCCTGACGGCCGCCCGGGTGTCTCAATCCTGATCTGTGCGGGTAAGAAGAAGATCAAGGACCAGGTTGTCGAGCGCCTTGCTGAGTGCGTACTCACTGCACCAACGACCGCAGTCTTCAACGGTATTACCAACTCTGAAGAGAAGATCCAGGTAAAACTGCACTTCTTTGGAGACGGTTACGAGTACCAGAAAGAAGTTGGCGGCAGGAAGTGCTGGGTCATCCCGATCATGGAAGGAGAATATATCGGCGAGGAAGAGTTCGGCATTGTCAAGGGTGTTGCCGGTGGCAACTTCTTTGTAATGGCGGAGAACCAGATGGCCGCCCTCATGGGTGCACAGGCAGCAGTGGATGCAATCGCCAAAGTTCCGGGCACGATTACGAGTTTCCCCGGTGGCGTTGTCGCCAGCGGCTCAAAGGTTGGCAGCCTGAAATACAAGTTCATGCCCGCTTCAACCAATGAGAAGTACTGCCCGACACTCCGGGAAAAAGTTACGGACTCTAAAGTCCCTGCAGGAATCAAAGGAGTTTATGAGATTGTCATTGACGGTATTGATGAGAAGTCCGTTGCAGCAGCAATGGCTGCAGGTGTCAAGGCAGCAGCCCTGGTCCCGGGCGTGAAGTTCATCACTGCCGGAAACTTTGGCGGCACGCTCGGTCCGTTTAAGATCGAGCTCCACAAAATTCTCTAATCCTTTTTTACTTTAATAACGGCTATTACTGTTTTCATGCAGTTGTATGTTTGCAGCCCTTGGATTCGTGGGGTTTTTGATTATTCTTAAGATCAGAATCGATACGATAACTGAAAATTTTCTCGCACTAAACGATCGCTATAAATACTGTTATTGCCGAATCTCTTGTTAACGAGAATTTCGGCGATAACATGATCTCCCAGAATCTTGACGACCTGCAAGAGCATTTTTGGTTTGCTCTTTATTCAGAAATTTCCCGTAATGCCGGGCAAACCTGCAAGAAGAACTGCGATCCCTGTATGGCGCGGTTCTCCAGCACACCCGTGTCTTTGAGGTAGTACTAAGATGGCGAACATTGCTGAACCGTATGTTATCCACTACCCGCAGATCGTGGCAGTAGCGGATGAGACTGGGAGCCGGGTGGAACTGGTCGAGTTTTTTGATTGTGTTGGCGGTGCGATGTGGTCGAAACACCATTATGCCCAGAGCCCGGTAGTGGAGGATGTCCGCTGTGTGGGATCAACCATGCGATATCTCTTAAAACCGCAAACGGTGGATCTTGCACTCGAAGGCTCCCGCTTCCCGGCAGGTATTTCTGCGTGTACCGTTGACAAATCCGAGATTGCGGTCACGTATATTGGTATGGGCGGGGGCGGTGTGGGTGCTGCTGCCTGCCGCTCAGATGCACGCGGGGTCATACGAAGCCGGAGCGATCCTGCGGGTGGAGGAAAAGTTGCCGGTGCCACTATCTGGATGCCCCGGATGCAGCGGGTGCTCATTGGTGTAGATGACACGGATACTCCGGAAGAAGGGGCGACGTGGACGCTTGTCCATAATATTGCAAAAGCCGTGGAAGATGAACATTCAGTGTATCTTTCGCACACGATAGTCCAGCTCTTCCCGGTGGCGTACCGGACCAAGAACTGCGTTGGTCTTGTTGCAGAGTTTGCTACAACGGATCCGGCGGGGCTTACCGAACGGTTCCACGCTCTCTTGAAAAAATATACTCTCTCCCAGAAGACCGGTATGGCGGTGTACACCGGATTTTCCCCATCAGAAGAACTGCTTGCGTACGGCCGGAAGGTGAAACGCGGCGAGGTTGAGCCGGGGCTGATTGAACAACTCCGGGATAAGAACTTAACAATCATCATGAACGGCCGGGGTATCACCGGGGCAGTGGCGGCAATCCCGTTTTTCACCCGGTACGAGGAGGCGCTCGAACTATGCAGTGGACCGACTTAAAAGCAAAACTCCTTTCTGCCGGTTCAGCCAGGATCACCGGTGAACCTGCCGAACAGTACATTGCCCGTTCTACGGCCGGCCCTGGAGCAGGGGGGAGCGGTGCCGTCTTCTTTGCTATGGGCAATCACCGGGTCAAGCTCGCGTTAAACCCTGCCAGCGCAGTGGAGATTATTCACCGGGGTAAAGGAGTTGCAGAACTCTATTTCGAGGGTACACTCATACCCGGGCGGCTTCTTGAACCAGGATGCCACTGTCCCGACCAGGCATTCATCACGGTGACCGGCAGTTGTATATTCCATTGCCGATACTGCCCGGTACCTACGCTTGGGGGCAAACGAAAGACAATTGAGGAAATACTTAGTATGGTTGAATCCGTCCGGCACCGGATTTCGGCAATCTCCATTACCAGCGGTGTGCTCCAGACAATAGAAGAGGAAGAGTCCTACGTGCTTGAGGTGGTTAAGAATCTGCAGGTTTACGATCTTCCCATCGGTGTATCGATTTATCCTACTGACCTGACTCCCGACCGGCTCAGGGCACTCGGGGTAAAAGAAGTGAAGTTCAATATCGAAGCGGCGACACCGGCCATTTTTGCAAAGCAGTGCCCGGGACTTGATTACGAGCAGCTCTGGCGGGTGCTCGACCGCTCCGTGGAACTCTTCGGGAAAGGCAGGGTCTTTTCCAACGTGATTATCGGTCTTGGCGAGACGGACGGCGAGATGGAGGCCTGTATCAAACGGCTGACTTCACATGGGATAATTCCCGTGCTGCGCCCGCTCAACCCGGTTGCCGAGCTCTCCGGTACACCCCGTCCGTCTGCGGAACGATTAAAAAAGATCTTTGGTATCCATACACGCGAACTTGCCAAAGCGGGGCTTGATCCAAAAGAAGCGCTTACGATGTGTTCGAACTGTGCCGGCTGCGATCTGGTACCGGGGAGGGACTAGATGAAAGGTATTGATGTGATCACAGAAGCGCTACTCGCATGTACCGACCGGCAGTATGCCATACCGGGATTTCCTGTTACTGACCTGGGTGCCAAAACGCATGCGGAGATGGTGATCAATGAAAAAACAGCGCTTGAATATGCACTGGGCGACTCGCTTGAAGGACGACGGGCGGCAGTCATTATCAAGAATGTCGGCGTGAACGCATGCGCCGATCCTTTGCTGCAGGCAGCAGCCCAGGGCCTCATCGGCGGTGTGATTCTCGTAGCCGGGGATGACCCGGAAGCACTGGGCTCGCAGACTGCACAGGACTCCCGGTATTACGGTGAACTGGCGGAAATTCCCGTTATCGAACCTGATATATCCACCTGTTATGCCGGTGTCGAGGCAGCTCTCGAAGCATCCGAGAAATTCTCAAGAGTTGCGATGCTCCGGCTCACGCCCGGAATATTCGATGCGGAGGTGGAATATACACCTGTTCCCCGGAGTACCGGGAAAGGGCGCCTCTCTGACCGGTCATGGACAATGAACGGGCGGATAACGGCTGCAGAGGAATTGTACCGGACCATGTTTGACTGGTCGAATGGTTCTGCATTAAACCAGTGGAAGGGTGAACCCGCCGGGGTTGGTGCTGCGCCGGGAAACACCCGGATTGTTACCGTCCATCCCTTACCGGCACAGGCAGTACAAGTAAAGGAAGTGCATGAGGTTGGCCGGACGTTTGTCCGCGATCACCGGGGGTTACAACCGCCGGCTCCTCAGCACCATCCGCAGGTGATGAAGGACCGCGGGTATTACCGGACATTCTGTAAAGACTGCCCTTTCAAGCCGATGATGAATATTCTCAAAGCGAGGAAGATGAACATGATCTGCGATGCAGGCTGTTCAATTCTGGGCATGACCTCCCCGTACGAGCTGGGTGTCGCCAGTTATGGCATGGGTTCGAGCATTGCGGTCGCCGCCCGGAGCACAAAAGTTGCCCTTATTGGCGACTATGCCTTTCTCCATTCCGGCCTGAATGCCCTGATCGATGTGTACGAAAAACGGCTTCCGCTGCTCTGCATCGTGATGAACAATGACTGTACAGCAATGACCGGCAAACAGTCCTCCTATGATCCGGTTCCCTACCTCATGTGGGCAGACCCGGTGATATGTCGAGCCGATGATGAAGAGACGCTGAAAAACGAGCTCGTGGTGACGGACACGCCCCGCACGCTTGTTGTAGAAGGTACCTGTCCGGAGGGAAGCAGCCATGAAACCGTGGAATATTGAGATCTGTGATGTGACATTGCGGGATGGGGAGCAGACGCCCGGGGTATCGTTCTCCTGCGAGGAAAAGGTAAAGATTGCGACCACGTTAGACGAGATTGGGATCGAGGTTATCGAAGCCGGGTTCCCGGCCGTCTCCCAGAATGAGGCACAGTGCGTGAAGACGATTGCAAACCTTGGTCTCGACGCCCGTGTCTGCGGTTTCTGCCGGGCACGGGAGCAGGATATCCAGACGGCTATAGACTGCGATGTGGAGATGGTGAGTATCTTCATCCCAACCTCAGAACTGCATGTCCGGCTCAAGTTCAAAAAACCCCGGGAAGAGGTGCTTGAGGATTCATTAAAGATGATTGATTACGCCCGGGATCATGGTGTTGTGGTACGGTTTGCCGCAGAGGATGCGTCCCGGACCGATCTTCCCTTCTTAAAAGAAGTCTATCGCCGTGCGGCTGAACACGGCGCTGTACTGCTCAGTTTTGCCGATACGGTTGGCTGCATTATTCCCACCGAGATGCACAGCATCATGACCGAACTCGTCTCATCGGTGGACGTGCCATTCTGTGCTCACTGTCACAATGACATGGGTTGTGCGGTGGCAAACACGATCACCGCTGCCCAGGCAGGTGCCTTCCAGCTCCACACAACGGTCAACGGTATCGGCGAACGGGCGGGTAATGCTTCCTTAGAAGAGGTGTTAGTCGCCCTGCGGATGAAAGGAAACATTGACCGGTACGATCTCTCCCACTTAACCGGACTCTCGCATATGGTTGAGAAATTTTCCGGAATCACGCTCCCGCGGAACAAACCCGTAACTGGTGAACTTGCGTTCTCCCACGAGAGTGGCATACACATCGCAGCAATTCTCCAGGACCCTTCCACCTACGAATATTTCCCTCCTGAGATGGTGGGGAGCGAGCGGCATTTCATTCTCGGTAAACACACGGGTAAAAAAGCACTCGAACACGTGATGGCATCGCTCGGCTGCGAATGCACGGACAAGCAGGTCTGCCGTGTCCTTGACCTGGTTAAGGACCACTCTGAACACAAATGCAATATCACGCCGGATATCTTAAGAAAACTGATCACAAAAGCACAGCGGGAGAATGGATAATGGCCACATTATCAGAGCGGATTCTTGGTGGAAATGCCGGTGAATATGTGGACCGGAAGGTAGACCGGGCCTATGTTCACGATGGTACGGGAGTTCTCACACTCGAGGCATGGAAACGTATCGGGAGTGACCGACTTACCGATTCGACCCGGCTCTCAATGCTCTTTGATCATATCGTACCGGCAAACAACAGTACGACCGCAATGCTCCAGCACGAGTTGCGTGAATTCGCCCGCGGTTCATTCATGCATTTCACCGATGTGGGATGCGGGATTTGTCACCAGATTATGTGTGAGGGTGTTGTGCTCCCCGGTGAAGTGGTAGTTGGCGCAGATTCGCACAGCTGCACACTGGGTGCATTCGGTGTATTTTCAACCGGTGTAGGCGCAACGGATATGGCGGCAATCTGGCTGACCGGAGAGACATGGTTCCGTGTTCCTGAAACGATCGGGATACACCTGTCCGGCTCGTTCTCCGGTGCTGCGGAAGCAAAAGACCTTGCCCTGACGTATGTGAGTCGACTGGGCATGGACGGGGCGACCTATAAGGCACTGGAATTTACCGGTAACGGGGTTGCCGGACTTTCCATGGATGACCGGCTCGTGCTGAGCAACCTTTCTGTAGAGACCGGGGCGAAGGCCGGGTTGTTCTATGCCGATGATGTGACCGTGCAGTATCTCGCCCGGGCAGGGCAGATAGTAAAACCGCAGGTACCAGAGCCCTGCACCTATATTCAGGAACTCTCCATTGACCTCTCGGAGATTGTGCCGCTGGTTGCAGTTCCCCACCGTGTTGATACGGTCAAACCCGTGCGGGAGATTGCCGGACTTCCCATTGACCAGGTCTTTGTTGGCACCTGCACGAACGGGCGGTATTCCGATCTTGCCCGGGTCGCCCGGATTGTGAAAGGAAAGAGCGTGGCCGTACGGACGATCATTGTTCCTGCATCAAAAGCAGTGCTGGAAGAAGCAATCCGGACCGGTGTGCTTACCGATCTGGTGAACGCCGGTTGCACGATTGGCACACCCGGCTGTGGCCCCTGTCTCGGCTCGCATATGGGTGTGCTGGGGGAAGGAGAGGTCTGCCTTTCCACGGCAAACCGAAATTTCAAGAACCGGATGGGTGTCGGTGGTACGATCTATCTGGGCTCGGTTGCTACGGCGGCTGCGAGTGCCCTTGAAGGCGAGATTACCGAACCGGAGGTGAACTGATGAAGGGTAAAGGACCGGCTGTCTGCGTGGGGCCGGATATCGACACCGACCTTGTTATTGCCGGGCGATACCTGCGGACAAAGGACCACAGCGTCTGGGTCGAGCACGTGTTCGAGGATCTCGATCCCTCGCTTGCTCCGCTGCTTAGCGGTTCGGTGATTGTCGCGGGAAAGAATTTCGGCTGCGGGTCATCGCGGGAACAGGCGGCGGTTGCGATCCGGGAGGCCGGGGTTGTTGCGGTAGTTGCACCGTCATTTGCCCGGATCTTCTTCCGGAACGCGATTAATGTCGGGCTCCCGCTCATCGAATGCAACCTTACCTGCATGGAAGGGTGCCTGGTGACGTTCGATCTATCCGAAGGATGGGTTGAAGCAGAGGGAAAGAAACATGCTATCCACCCGCTTTCTCCTCGCATGCAGGCGATCCTTTCTGCCGGGGGACTGGTGGAGTACTGGAGGAACCAGCGGTGATATTTCCTGAACATTGCAAGCAGGTGGGGTCTGCAACAACGAAACCCTGTGGGGATCTCGTATATTTCCTGAGTCGCTATCTTGTGAGGGATACCGGTGCGGGGTATGAATTGCTCGCTATTACTCCTGATCCTACGGGAAGCGGCATGATGCGCACAATCGTATCGTCGAACGTAATCGCCACCGCAAAAGAAACCTACCGTTACCCGGATAAGGTGCAGATCAATGATCGTGCACGGCTGGTTGAGCTCGCGATGGATACGGGATACCGGTGTACCATTTTCACCGGGCTGGACGAGCACATGACCTTCGTGCTCGATCCCGATCTCTCGGCTTTTCTTAGGGTTCATGTCTACGATGTGACGCCTCCCCGTCCGAGCCTGTCTGCTTGTCTTCGGGAGTTGCAGACCGCAGGACTCTTCGGGGAACTTGAAATTACGTTCTGCCATCACACCCGGGACATCAAACAAGTGAAAGCGGATGTCTATCCCTGCCGTGCAGCAGGATATACAAAAACTCTTGATGCCGATCCGATGAAGGGTGGCGAGACAATAGCCGGCTGCCTGACCGGTTCGCAGTTCTATACCGAGTGTTATGGCAAGGACTTTGCGCTCGAGAATATCTGCCCGTTAGAATCCGTACGGGAAGAGCCGTTCATCGCCCGCTGCTGCCGTTCCGAACGCGAGGGAATTGGCATGTACAAGGGAAAATTCGGGGCTGTTGTGCACTGGGGTGCAAGCCCGTCCCGTATCGCCCATGCGGTGGAAGATTTAACGGCACAGTGGAGGGCGAGATGACGCGTATTGCCATTGTGGAAGGGGACGGGATCGGCCACGAAGTGATCCCGGTTGCCCTCCGTGCGCTCGAACTGCTCCATCCCGAGTATGATTATTTCACCGTCGATATAGGATATGGTATGTGGGAGCGGACCGGCTGCCCGTGTGCCGATAAGGAGATCCGCGAGATGAAGGATGCGGATGCGATCCTTTTCGGGGCGATCACCACGCCGCCCATGAAGGACTACCAGAGCGTGGTGTTAAGGATCCGAAAGGCACTTGACCTGTATGCCAACCTCCGCCCCGTAAAAGATGGCGGATTCGATATGATGGTCGTGCGGGAGAATACCGAGGGACTCTATTCCGGTATCGAAGAGAGCAGCCCGGAGCGTGCGACTACGTTGCGGGTGGTGACCCGGACGGGTACAGAACGGATTGTCCGGATGGCAATCAAGCTTGCCCGGCAGCGGCGGAAACTGCTGACTATCGGCCATAAGGCCAACGTGCTCAAGTCAGATGTGCTCTTCCGCGACATCTGCATTGCCGAGGCGAAGGCTGCCGGGATTTCCTATAATGATAAGTTCATCGATGCCCTCTCGCTCGATGTGCTCCAGCACCCTGCATCATATGATGTCGTGGTCACGACTAACATATTCGGGGACATCCTGTCAGATGTTGCCTCGTACCTTGTGGGGGGTCTTGGACTGGTACCGAGCGCAAATATCGGTGAGCGTTACGCCCTCTTCGAGCCGGTGCATGGCAGTGCCCCGGATATTGCCGGCAAGAACCTCGCAAACCCTATTGCTGCCCTCAGGAGTGCGGGGATGCTCTTAACCCATGTCGGGGATGCAGAGGGAGAGAATCACATTGAATCGGCGATAAGAACTGTACTCGCACAGGGTATTAAGACCCGGGACCTTGGCGGTTCGGCAGGAACACGGGAGTTCGGGGAATCGGTACTCCGCGTGCTGGAGAAAACTGTGAGGAGTTCCTGATGTTTGCACAAAAACATGATGTCGGGTATATTCCGGTTGCGGAGGGAATCTTCCGGAAAACACTGGTCCACGGGACGCATACTCTCATGACGGAGTTCGTGCTGAAGAAAGATGCGCTTCTTCCCGCTCACAAGCACCCGCAGGAACAGACCGGGTACCTTGTTTCGGGTCATATGATTCTTTCGATCGGAGACGATGTGCATGAGGTGCGGCCCGGTGACAGCTGGATGATTCCGGGGAATGTGGAGCACCGGGCAACGATTGTTGCTGATTCGGTAGCAGTCGAGGTATTCTCTCCGGTCAGGGATGACTACCTGCCGGGATAGCATTTTTTATCCGAATGTTTTGTCTGACCGACAGCCATCTGTCGAGTATAGGTCGGTTCTTTTATTGTGGATGAAGTAAGGACTTTGGAAAGAAACACAAAACAACATCAGGGTTTTTTTATTCCGCACAGGAGATTACCCGATCAAGGCACTGGATAATATGATCCTTCATTCACTTGATCGGTCGTCGGGCGCTGTTGGATCCGAAAGCAGAACCCGGCACTGTTCAGGGAGTATGACTGAGCACGATACTCATCATTCCGAAATACTCATAATCTAAGAATCTTATATTCTAAGTTGTGAGAGCATATGCCTGACACGACACTTGTCAAGGTTTCATCCAAAGGATTGATCACCCTCCCGAAAAAGATCCGGTCAGAGTTTGGTATCAATGACGGGGATTACCTGTCGATATCTTCAGATAAAGACAAGATCATCTTCCGGAAAGCCAGAATCGAGATCGATTACGAGAATACAGACGATGCATGGAATGAGCATACGAAGAGAAGGCTGATGCATGAATGAACCGGCACAAGGCTCGGTTGTCCTTGTGGATTTTACCTATTCCAACCAGGTACAATCAAAGGTACGCCCGGCACTTGTCATGAGTAATTCCCGGTATAACTCGATCTCCCGTGACGTGATTGTCATGAAGATCACATCCCGGAAACCAAAGATGATGACGGTAAGCCTGACAAATGAAGACCTCAACGTAGGATCACTTGATTATCCCAGTTATGTGCAGGTTGATGGGATCTATGCCTTGGAAAAAGAGATAATCTTACCGGTTCCCTCTACTTCCCCAGCCGCTCGTTCCGGAACCGGATCAGCGCATCGCAGAACTCGCCTAAGTATTCCTCCATCGAAAGGCTCCCTTCCTGGAATGAGCAGTCACCTTCCTCGATCACCTTGTTGATGATATCCCGGGTGGGAAGGATAAGGTCGATAGGCACCCCGGCCTGTTCCGAACCCCTGATGAGGGCTTCTCTGAAGATCCCGATGGAGTACCCGATGCGGTATTTGTACACGTCCCGGGTCTTTTCAAGATAACCGGCAACCCGCTCGGTCTCGATGCGGAGAAAATCGTCTTTGACCTTGTCGTCGTTGCATTTCCCGAGCATGTACTTGTAATGGGCATATGGATACATGGTCTCGAGCTCG
>Ga0265296_1003109_pt1 | contig 15868 bp, 12 predicted proteins | sample MunlanPumphouse1_FD_189073 | JGI IMG/M metagenome (GOLD analysis project Ga0265296, IMG submission 189073) | Groundwater microbial communities from a municipal landfill in Southern Ontario, Canada - Pumphouse #1 | ecosystem: Environmental > Aquatic > Deep subsurface > Groundwater | place... | reverse complement strand
TGCAGGCACGGATGAGCTCGATGCCGTTCAGCGCTTCCGTACGGATCTCGGCATTGGGCAAACGCTCCAGGACGATCTTCAGATCCTGAGAATCGACTTCGAGGAAGAGGATGGTGGGAGGCATGGCACAATCGTAGCGGATAGAGAGGTGCGAAGGGAGAGCCATGGAAACGAGGGCAGAAAAGTGAGAAAAGGCAGAAAAGTGAAATGGTGTACACCGCCTTTCTGCCGTTTCTGCCCTTCCTGCCTTTTCTGCCTTCTCAAGGATGACTCCCGCCCCGCCATTCGCTACAATCTCCCCGATGTCATTCACCGTGAGACCTGTCCGCGAGGAGAGGAAGCCGTCCGGCAGGACAAGAAAGTACCTGCTTTTCGCCACCGCTATCGCGGAGTCCGTCTTCCGGCTCTACCGGTGGAAGAAGGTGCGCGAGGAGGAGGTGCTTAAGGTGCGCCGTACGCGGACCCTCAAGAGAACTGTTTCCATGCTGCTCGCGATCCTCGTTGTCCTCCTGCTCGCCGTGGGCACACTGAAGATTCTCGTCCGTCTCAAGGCTCTCTCCCTTTCGGGAGTGACATCGTTGGTGGGCGCCGCCCTCCCCGCAGACAAGAACGGCTTCACGAACATCCTGCTCCTCGGAGTGGGAGACAGCGATCATGACGGCGTAGATCTCACGGATACGATCATGGTCGCAAGCCTGGATCCGAAACGCACCAGGAGCATCGTTCTCCTTTCACTTCCGCGCGATCTCGCTGTCCTGAGCACGGAAAAGATGGGGAAAGGACGGATCAACAGCCTCTTCCGCGATTACAAGATCACGCTCGTCCGCGAGGGTATGAAGAGCAACGAGGCTTCCGTCGAATCGCTCCGGCAGCTCGGAAAAGAGATCGGCACGCTGCTCGATCTACCGATCCACGGGGTGATCAAGATCAACTTCTCCGGATTCGAGCAGGCCATCGACGCGCTGGGCGGCATCGACGTGGTGGTCCCCGAAGATATCGTGGATCCGGAGTACCCCGGACCGAACTACACCTACCAGACGTTCATGCTCTCGAAGGGGCCGCAACACCTAAGCGGCGGGGCGGCGCTACAGTACGTCCGGTCCAGACACTCGACGAGCGACTTCTCCCGTTCCGCACGGCAACAGCAGGTACTCGCGGCGGCGGCAGCGAAGACCAAAGCGACCGGCCTCTTCAAGAGTGTCGGCAAGAGCACGGAAATCCTCAGTATCATCTCGAGGAACATGGAGTCGACATTCTCGACCCGCGAGTTCCTGGGTCTCGTCGATCTCGGGAAGAAGATCGACCAGAAGAGGATCATTTCGATGCAGCTCTCGGACGAGAATGGTCTCTTTGGGAGCGGCATCGGCCGCGGCGGATTCCTCTATGCCCCGCCACGGGAAGAGTTCGAGGGTGCTTCGGTGCTCCTCCCGGTCTCCATCCCGGAATTCCCGATTACCTGGAGGCAGATCCAGGCCCTCTCTGTCCTCCTCTTCGGGCAACGCGAACTCTTCCTCAAGCCCCCGGGCATCGTGGTGCTCAATGCGGGAGCGAAGGAGGGCACTGCCAGGAAGCTCGGCGGAGAATTCTACCGGTACGGATTCAACGTCATCGATACCCGAAACTTCGCCCAACGGAACAACCCGTCATTCTCCGACTCCTTCCTCGTCGTCAACCCTTCGCTCCTCTCCCCGAAAGAGGGTGACCGGCAGGCGGTGGACCGTCTGGAGAACGCTCAAACCAGCGCCACAGCACTCCGGAAGCTCCTGCAGCTCAAGAAGGCTCCGGCCACCGTGGATTCCGCCGCTTTCGACGGGAATGCGGATATCGCGATCGTGCTCGGGAAGGACTTCAGCTTGACCCCTCTTCAGGATCTCCTCCGATAGACGGCCAAAGGTCCCCCTTCTCCTCCTGATGCTCACTCCACGCGAGATCATTGCGCAGGCCTGGACCATCACGACGACCGAGCGGGCGCTGAAGCGATGGGGGTTCTTCGGGACCTTCTTCCGCCTCCTCCTGGACATCAAGCTGATCGCTTACCAGCTCTACTTCCTCTATGCCTTCGTCATCGCGGGAAAGCCTGTCGGGCTCTTCGACGACGTGATCTGGGCGTTCGATCACATGCCGTTCTGGCTGTTCGTCACGGTCGTGACGACATTCCTGGTCCTCCTCTTCATCGAGTTCTTCATCCCCAGCTTCGCGGACGGGGCGATCATCGGCCTCGGAGCGAAAGCGCACAACAGGGAACCCGTGCGGGGCGGCTTTATCCTCGCGATGTACAACTTCTTCCCCATCTTCGCCGTCCATGAGATCTTCGTCTTCAGCGGACTCAATCTCCTGATCACCGCCAGCTCCATCCTGCTGCGGTACGGGGGAGGCCTCGCGGGATTCACCATCGTAGTCGCCGTGCTCCTGTGGCTCATCTCCAGCGTGCTGAAGTTCTTCGCCAGTTTCGCCGAGCCGGCCATCGTCGTGCAGAAAACGGGGATCTTCAACGCGATCGCGCGGAGCATCAAGCTGATCTTCAGCTACCCGTCTCATGTCATCTTCCTGATCCTTCTCCTCCTGATCATCAGCATCCGCGTCTTCATCAACACGGTGGTAGCCATCCTCATCCCCGGTATCGTCTTCGGCATCGGACTCACGATGACATTCTTTGTGAATCCGGTGATCAGCTTCGGGATTTCGGCCTTCATCGGCCTTATCCTCATCTTCATCACAGCGTACTTCTTCACCTACCTTCACGTCTTCAAGCAGACGGTCTGGACCATCATGTACATGGAGCTCATGAAGCAGAAGGAACTGGATACAATCGGCTGAGTGTTGACAGTGGACAATCGTTCACCTATGATGGTGTACGATTGTTCCTCCCACTCTATGTCCCTCACCCCCCACCAGCGAACCGTCCTCAACTACATCACCGAGTTTCAGGGCAAACGGGGCTACTCCCCGTCCCTCGCGGATCTCGCGGTCGCCTTCGGGGTCCGGAGCAAGAATTCCATCGCGAAGGTGGTGAATACGCTCGTAGCGGAGAAGCAGATCGAGAAAGACCCCAAGGGGCGCATCAAGATCGTGGCATTATCCCATGACGAGATTCCCGCTCCCCTGACCCTCCCGCTCTTCGGGCCGATCGCCGCGGGCTTCGCCGCCACGGTCGAGGAGTACGCGGAGGAACAGATCACCCTCGAGCATTACCTGGTGCGGAACCGCTCCGCCACCTTCCTGCTCCGCGTGAAAGGCGACAGCATGATCAATGCGGGCATCCGCGAAGGAGACCTGGTGATCGTGGACCGGACGCGGGAACCGCGCGTGGGAGACATCGTGGTGGGGGTGATGGACAGCGAGTTCACCCTGAAGCGGCTCAAGAAGGACAAGGGGAAGTTCTATCTCCAGGCCGAGAACGACGACTATCCCGACCTCTACGCGCTGGAGGAGCTGAAGGTGGCGGGCGTGGTGGTGGGAGTAGTGCGGAAATACCACTGATCCTGAACCAGCCACCTGTATCACCCCGCGGGGCGGGGCGCTTGACTTGTGCGGGGTTCCGGACGCTTGAAGAGCGAGGACGTATAGAATCCGGTCCGATAGAGGAACCCGAGCACGGAAACGCGGAGGACGCCGAAACCGTACACGATGCTCCGGCGGAAGTTGATGGAGGAAGCCTCTGGGAAATACTTCGTCGGACAGGACACCTCGCCGACGCGGAAACCCGCGAGGAGGATCTGCGCGAGAACCTCGTTGTCGAACACGAAATCATCAGCATTGACCTCGAATGGCAGGGATTCCAATACCTCACAGCGGAACGCGCGGTAGCCGGTATGGAACTCGGAGAGTTTCGAGCCAAGGAGGAGATTCTGAATGAACGTGAGAAAGCGGTTACTCACGTACCTCCAGAGCGGCATGCCGCCCCGGAGCGCGCCTCCGCCGAGGATGCGCGACCCCAGCGTGACATCGTAGAGCCCATCCGCCAGGAGGGAACACAGGGGAAGGATGAGATGCGGGTCGTACTGGTAGTCCGGATGAACCATGACGACGATCTGTGCGCCGCGCTCGAGCGCAGCACGGTAGCAGGTCTTCTGGTTCGCACCGTACCCTCTGTTCTCCGGATGAACGATCGTCGTAAGTCCGAGTTTTTTGGCCACCTCCACCGTCGCATCCCGGCTGCAATCATCAACCAGTATCACCTCATCAACAATATCCTTCGGTATCTCCCGGTAGGTTCTTTCCACCGTTTCCGCGGCATTGTACGCCGGCATGACAACGATGATTCTCTGCCCATGCAACACGTCGGAAAGATAGCAGAAGAGAGCGATGAGCGACTAGCGATTAGCGATAAGCAAATTCTCCATTGGCGATAAAAATATGGCACCAAAGGGGGGCGTGCGCCACCAGCCTTCGCCCCGAGGGCTACGGCCGGCAAGCGGGTTGGCGCACACTTGCCCTTCCGTAGCTCCGCGAAGCGGAGCGAAGGAGGGCGCGCTTTCTTTTGGTTCTTTTCTTTGTCGCTCGGACAAAGAAAAGAACGAGGGAATATCCTGCTCTCAAAGCTGAGCCAATCGCTCCTCGATCTTCTTCAGTTTCTCTTCGACTTCCATGAGCTTCCCCTGCTCCGCTTCCACAAGCAACGCCGGCGCACGTGAGACGAAATCCTTATTCTGGAGCTTACTATGGAGACCATCGCGGTACCGCGTGAGCGATGCCTGTTCCTTCAGGAGACTCCCTTTAACCTTCACCGGATCGAAGATGCCCTCGAGTGAGAGGTGGATCTCCATACCGGAGAGGAATGCGCTCGCGATGTTCGCGTGCTTGATTGGCTTCGCATCAATCGTGAGTGTCCCCACGTGCGCAAGCCGCCGGATGTGGGCTTCCTGGGACGTAAGGAGCTCAGCGTGTTTCTTCGTGTGAACGAACACCGTAATGTCCTTCCCCGCCTCGATCCCCTGCTCCACACGCAGCTTGCGGATCGCGACAATGATATCGATGAGAATGTGGAAATCATCGTAAGCCTTCTGGTCCTTTCGCTCCTTCTTGATCTTCGGCCACACCTCAGCGATGAGCATGCCCGTATCCTGCGGTTTCACGTGAGACCAGAGTTCTTCAGTGACGAAGGGGCAGTAGGGATGCAGGAGCTTCAGGACGCGCCGCAGGACATGCACGAGCACGGCATGATTGGCGCTCCCCTTGCTGAGCTCCAGGTACCAATCGCAGAAGAAATCCCAAACGAAGCTGTAGAGTCGCTCACCGATATCACTAAGCCGGTATTCTCGAAGCCCCTCCGTCACTTCCTCGATCAATACTTCGGATGCATGCAGAACAGCATGATCAGCGAGTGAGAGCGACTTCGGATCCGGCAGCTTCGTGATGGATTTCGGATCGATCCCCGCCTGTTCGCATTGCAGAAGAACGAACCTCGAAGCATTCCAGAGCTTGTTGATGAAATTTCTGTATCCCGCGATTTTCTCTTCGTAGAGCCGTGAATCGTTCCCCGGGCTCTGCCCGACGATCATAGAGAGCCTGAGCGCATCGGCGCCGTACTTCGAGATGATATCGAGAGGATCGATCATCGTCTCGGGGTCCGATTTGCTCATCTTCCGACCATCACGAGTGCGGATCAGTCCGTGAAGATACACAGTTTCGAAAGGAATCTGACCGGTTGCGTACGTCGTCATGAGGATCATGCGCGCCACCCAGAAGAAGAGGATGTCATACCCCGTCTCCATCACCTGCGTCGGGTGAAACGCCTGAAAATCCGGACTTTTTTTGAGCAAATCTTTTAGGGAGAGGCTGTAATCCTCGACAAGGGAATGGTCAACAAGTGTGCTCCATGTCCACAGGCCGGAGCTGAACCACGTGTCGAGGGTGTCCGAATCCTGTTCCAGCTTCTTCGAACCGCAATGAGGGCACTCTGTGGGAGGCCTGACAGAGGCAATAGGTTTCTTGCAATCGAGCTTGCACAGATCATCGCCGATGCAATACCACACCGGCACCCGGTGTCCCCACCAGATTTGCCGGGAAATGCACCAGTCGCGAAGGTTGTCGATCCAGTGGAAATACACTTTCTCGAATCGTTCCGGAATGATTCGGATATCTTTTTTCTTGATCACTTCCTGCATGACGGCCTTCAAGCTGAGCTTGCGGCGCTTCCATGTAACCACCGACTTATTGACATCAATGAACCACTGCTCCTTGATCTGCGGCTCGACCAGGCCTTTACCACGGTAACTCACGGCCACACGGTGGACGTAATTTTCATCGACGCTGACCAGCAATCCTTTACTTTTCAATTTCTCAACGACCTTTGGCCGGGCTTCCTCGATCGGCTGACCTGCGAATTCACCGGCTACCTCCATGAGCCGACCGTCGAAATCGATGATCTGCTCGCGCTGCAAACCATGTCTTTCCGACAATTCGAAATCCACCATGTCGTGCCACGGCGTGATCGTCATGACACCGGTACCGAACTCGGGATCAATGATTTTGTCCTTGATCACCGTCGCCTTCACCGGACCGCTGATCCACTCCGCAGTGAAGGTATCGCCGTCCTTGTACTGCGCATAACGCTTGTCGTCCGGATGCATGACGACGTACTTGTCCCCGAACTTCGTCTCCGGCCGCGCGGTCGAAATCTGGAACGGTCCGTATTGAAAGGTGTAGTACGGCGTCTTCTCCTCGATGTACTCGATCTCGTCGTCACTGACGGTCGTCTGCATCTTCGGATCCCAGTTCACCGCACGGTGGCCGCGGTAAATAAGCCCGTCCTCGTACATCTTCACGAAGACCTCGCTCACACAGCGGTTGAGCGTTGGATCCAGCGTGTAGCGCTCCCTGGACCAGTCGCAGCTCGCACCCATTTTCCTGATCTGCGAACGGATGGTTCCGCGGCTCTTCTCCACGAAATCGGCGATCCTCCGGACCAATTCCTTTCGCCCGAGCTTGGCACGCGGATCCGGGATGTTCTCCTCCTTCTGAATCTGCTTGATCACGACACTCTCGGTTGCGATGGAGGCATGGTCCGTACCGGGAACCCAGAGCGCCTTTTTCCCGCGCATCCGGTTGAACCGGATGAAGATATCCTCAAGCGCGAGCATGACGGCATGCCCAAGATGCAGCTGCCCCGTCGCATTCGGCGGCGGCATGCTGATCGTAAAAGTTTCGGCTTTCGGATCTTTGGCGCTTTCCGGCCGGAAAGCTCCGCTCTTTTCCCACATCTCATATATCCGATCTTCTGAGGCCTTCGGGTCGTAAGTTTTGGGAAGCGGCATTGGGAAAAAGTCTACTATTATTGAGCAGGAAGCCAAATCTTGACTGTTGACATATTTAGCCAGAGTTCCCTAATATATGAACAGACTGCAATGTGAATCTTTTTCTGACAGTTTCAAGGTTCCATGGCAGTCATCGAATTGGTTAGCCTTCTCACCGTTTTCCTACGGAGTAGCCACATGACGGCTCAGCCACCGTTCGGTTCGTTCGTCCCGGGTGTCGTAAATCCCGGGACGTAAAAGGCTCCATACTGTCTCCAATGCCTCTTGAAAAAGGAGACACCGCGCAAATAGCCTTGCGCAGGGGCTCACTACAAACTCCCTTTCGGGAGGGAGTGGTGGGCCCCGTTTTCTTCTGTGCAGCAGATCCACACAGAGAATACGCATCTGTGTCCGATTATTTTGACAACGCAAACATCCTCTGAAACAATCAAGTTTGGTTCCAGATCCTTCACATCGAAGGCGAATCTCAATGAATGCATCGAAATTTTTCTCCTTCAGGTGGGAGTCTTTCTCGTCAAAGAGCCTTTCTTTTCCGGGATAGGCTCCCACCTGATTAAGGAGGTAAAAGATGGGTGGGCGCTAATCTGTCTACACTCGAGAGAGCGTGCTCTCTTGGAAAAATTGACTTGGCTCGCTGCCACGCCAGAAGTCAAAGTGTAAGTGTTTGTGGCAGTTTTTGTTCTAGCCGCTCCGAAAAAACAAGAACCGGAGCGGCCCAACTTTGGAGTACATGGCCATGAAACGACGACGAGAGGTGTTTGCGATCCACAAGAAGATGGTGACCATGAACCCGGCAGCCCTCGACAAGAAGAAGCTGGCGGCCGCCACGTTCCGAAGCTGACGCAGATGCCGTCAAGGAAGCCCATACTCCCGGGCCCGTAGTGTGGAGTACCACAAAAACAAGTCGTTGAGATTCACTCGATGACGCATTTGGAGCCAGACCCCGGGGAATTTTCCTCGGGGTCGGCTTAATGAAGCCCTGCATTTTCACAGACCTGCTCCTTGAATCACAAAAAAGATCTTGAATAAAAAAATCTGAAAGAAACCCGATAAAAGTGTCAAAGTAGGTGTACAATTATTTTTCTCCATGACCATCCTCCCTCGCTTCCAGACGGCCCCCGAGCACCGGCTTCTCAAGCGCGGGGTTTTCGGGAATGTCGGAAATGTCATCGGCGGGTCATGGAGAGAGCACGTTGCGGCGCCCGTGGAGAGCGGGAATATCCCGAAGGCGGCGTTGGGCGCCGTCGGAGTGATCGGAGACGCGATCCTCACGGCTCCGGATGCCGCCCTCGCCGGGCTTGTCGGCCAGGACATCGAGCCCCTGAAGGCGACGACGCATGCGCGGACGAAGCGGGATATCGGCCTCACCATCGACCACACGTTCCAAACGATCGGAAATCTCCTCACGCTCCGGTGGGGAGAAGCGTTGAAAAGCGGAGCGAAGGGGGTACTCGATGTCGTGAGGCTTGGCGGGGATATTCCGATGGACATCTTCGACGCCGCCGGCGGATACGACGTCATCGACCGTCGGCGCGCACAGACACACGACCAAATTCTCGCCCTCGCCGCATGAGCATCAACTCACCTCATTCCAGGGTTGAATCCGGTTCGGGCCAAACCTGGCCCAATCGGCTTCTCTGGGTCGCAATCGGCATCGGCGCCGCTATTTATGGCACGCACTACCTCATCCATAAACTTTTTCTTCATGGTTCACACGCTGCCATTGGCCCCACTTTGAGTACTGTATAAAATTTAACTTGAGGATACGGCAGTAGAAAAAGACCGACTTTTCTGCTACAATAAGACCACAAATACCCATGCAACAGCTACCAGGACCGGTCCCGGGCGCCGAGGTACCGAAGGCGGCTTTGTTACCGCCAGATGTGCCGAGGGCAATGCCAACCCCCGAGCAGTTCGCGGCCAGCCGTGTGAATATCATCGCAAACTCCTTCGGAAACATTTTCAAAGCCTTCGGAGGAATCGTCCCCGCATTCCTTACCTTCGGGGCCCTATATTTGATGTGGCAAGGAATGAAAACAATCATCACCGGAAAAAACCCGCTACAAAGCAACTAACATTGCAGCCCATGGAAAGCTCACTACAATCATCTCTACATGCCGAACTATGAGTTCCAGTGTGGCGAGTGCCAAACCACCTTCCCGAAGGTCCTTCCCATCGGATCGAAGGATATTCCCCCGTGCCCGGCCTGCGGCGGTGTCACGCGCAAGCTCATCAAGCCTCCCATGATCCACTTCAAGGGAAGCGGTTTCTACAAGACCGACAGCACCCGAAAGAAAGAGACCGGGATAGCGAAGCCCCAAAGCGACGCCGAATCCAAAAAGACCGACACCGTCAAGAAACCGGCAACTCCCACTCCGCCGACATGAGCAAACGCAAATCGCGCGCCGTGCCCAACAATGAACCGTGGGTGACGAAGCTCACGTCACTCACGTACCAGTCACTCCTGTTCCTGTACGTCGGTCTCATCGTTGGCTTCGGCATCTTGTACTACCTCCTCGCCACGTTCGCGCCGGCGCATGGCCCGTCCATTCCGCTCGGTGCCGCAGGGTGGCTGCGCTTCCTCGACAGCCTGTACTACAGCACGATCACGGCAACGACCGTCGGATACGGGGACATCGTTCCACACGGGATATCCAAAATCCTCGCCGGAATCCAGAGCATCTCCTCGCTCTTCGTCTTCGCGATCCTGGTGAGCAAGCCGATCTCTCACAAGCAGGAGGCCGCGCTCTACCAGATGCACCAGCTGACGTTCGACGACGTCTTCACGTCGGTGCGCGAGGGATTCTTCATCATGCGGAAGGATTTCGACGAACTGATTTTGGAAGCGCGGTCTACGAAAAAGCTGCAGACGAACTCCTGGGAGAACCTGCTCACCGCGTACCGGCAAGGAGAGGTGCTCCTCGAGGAGATACCGAAATTCTACGACACCGAGCGACGGCTCTACGTGATCGATACGCATCGGGAGCAGCTTTTGATCGAATCGGTGGAACGCACGATGGAACGGCTCTGTACGCTACTGAAGACATTCGATGCATTTGGCATTCGCTGGCGGGAAGATGCCAAGCACTCGGAACGCTTCGACGAACTCCTCGCCCTCGCGAAACGGACGACTGCTCACTGGCAGACCCAGTCCCCGCATCGGGCCAAGGAAGAATTTTTGGAGCTGGAAAAGGCACTCGCAGAAATCGCAGGTCTTCGAGAGAAAAAATAAGGAAAATCCTGATTCGATATTTCCAACTACCAGAGGGGTGGCGTGCGCCACGGCGGGGGTCTGAGGGTGGACGTTGGCGCACACGCGCTTTCTTTTTCGTTCTTTTTCTTTGTCGCTTAGGCCTTAGAAAAAGAACAAAGAATGAGATGAGTTAGCCGCTCTACCTTCTAAATCCTCCCCGCCCGCCTCCTCCCCCCGATCTCCCGTGCGGCGGTCCGCTTGGCCGCGGCGGCGGCGGTATCCATCCGGCCGGCGGCGGCGTCAGCTGCTTCAGCGAAAGCCGGGTCTTTCCTTCGATCGAATCGAACTCAACGCACTTCGCCTTGACGACGGCGCCGACCTTGAGGATGTCCTCGACTTTCTCCGTCCGCGCCCACTGGAGCTCGGAGATGTGGATCATCGCATCCTTGCCGTGGCCGAATTCCACGATGGCCCCCACCCCGTCGATGACGCGGACGACCTTCGCGTCATAGACCTTGCCGACCTCCGGCTTCTCGACGATCCCGAGGACCCATTCCTTCGCTTTCTGCATCATTTCGCCGTTCACGGAGGTGATGAAGATGAGGCCGCTGTCCTCGATGTCGATCTCCACGCCCAGATCCTTCGTGATCTTCTGGATCGTTTCCCCGCCCTTGCCGATCACCAGACGGATATCTTCCGGATTGATCTGGAGCGTTTCGATGCGCGGCGCGTACGGGCTCATCTCTTTTCTCGGCTCGGGAATCGCTTTCAGCATTATTTCCAAAATGTATTGCCGGCCGATTTTTGACCGCTCCAGGGCTTCGGCAAAAACATGATCGGGGAGCCCCTTGATCTTGACGTCCATCTGGATGGCGGTGATGCCCTTCGCCGTGCCGGCGACTTTGAAATCCATGTCGCCGCCGAAGTCCTCCTCATCCTGAAGATCGGAGAGGATGACGTACTTGTCCTTGGATTCATCGGAAACCAAGCCGAGCGCGATGCCGGATACCGGCGCGGTTATCGGCACACCGGCCGCCATCAGCGCAAGCGTGGAACCGCAGGTCGCCGCCATCGAAGAGGAACCGTTTGACTCCAGAATTTCCGTAACGACTCGGATGGTGTACGGGAAACTTTCGAGCGGCGGAAGCACCGGCTCCAGCGCGCGCTGCGCCAGACTCCCGTGGCCGATCTCGCGGTTGCCGACAAAGAGACGATTACTGGTTTCCCCCACCGAGAAGGGCGGAAAGTTGTAGTGATGCATGTACCGTAGCTCTCTCTCGCCCTCCATCCCCTCCATGAGTTGCCGGTCTCCCGGCGCGCCGAACGTGCAGGTCGTCAGTCCCTGGGTTTCCCCGCGCTGGAACAGCGCCGAGCCGTGTACGCGGTTGGGCAGGATGTCGACAGTGCAGGAAATCGGGCGGATCTCGTCGATCTTTCGGCTGCTCATGCGCACGCCTTCCTCCAGAATCAGGCGACGGACCTCCGTCTTGATGATCTTGTCGACGAACTCCGGAGCTTTTGCGTAGAGCTCCTGAAGTTCCTCATTCTCGCCAGCCGGTCCGCCTGCCGCGAGCGTAGTCGAACGGTGCTTCGCTTCGAGTTTTTCCTGAGCCGCATCCATGAGATCGTTGAAGATCTTGCGACGGGCAAGTTTCTCAAGCGGATCCCGGATCGCTTTGGTAACGATCGGAAGCACCCAATCCTTCAGCAACTTCACATCATCATCTGACGGGGCAAAAGGCGGCTCGAACTCGAGCTTCTTCTTGCCCACTTCTTTCTGGATATCGGCGAAGAACCGCGCGATTTTCTGCGCCCATTTCTTCCCGAAATCGATGGCACGGAGGATCTGGTCCTCCGGAATCTGGTTCGCCCCCGCTTCGATCATCACGATCCGTTCGGGCGACGCGGTCACGAACATATCAAGATCACTTTTCTTCCGGGCCTCGACTGAAGGATTCAGAACCAGTTCGCCGCCAATCAGCCCCACGCGAACCGTACCAAGCGGACCATCAGCCGGACAATCGGACAGCGCCACCGCCAGATTGGCGGCGTTGGCCGAGGTAATGTCATGCTCGTGCTCGAAGTCATAACTCAAGACAGTAGCAAAAACCTGGATATCGTTTCGGATGTGTTTCGGAAACATCGGCCTGAGCCCACGATCAATGACCCTGCCAAGTAAAACGTATGGATCCGCGGGACGCCCTTCGCGCTTGCGGAAGCGGCTGCCAGAGATCTTGCCACCGGCGTAGTACTTCTCCTGATACACGACCTGCAGCGGCAGGAAATCCACGCCTTCGCGCGGCTTCAGGCTAACGGTACAGTTGCCAAGAGAAACCGTATCGCCCATCTGGCAGACCACCGAAGCATTGGCCTGAGTGGCCAGTTCCCCGGTACGGATGGTCAAAGGCTCGTCGCCAAGTACAAGTGAATACTCTTTTTTCATAGGATAATTGGGAAACGGATACCGCTCCCCCTTAAGCCAGTGGACTTTTGATTGTTTGGACTTACATATGAAGGTCTGTTGGCAATTGGCTTTTTGGCAATTGGCTATTAGCTAACTGCTAATTGCTAACTGCCAACTGCCAGCACCGCAGGCGCTCGTACGTAAATCCAACAAAAATCCGATGGTAAAGGGAAGGAGCGTGGCTGAAGCTTACGCTGGCAATTGGCTATTTGGCAATTGGCTAACTGCTCATTGCTAATTGCTAAGTGCCAACTTGCTAATTGCTAATCTATTTCTTCAGATCCAGCGCGTCGATCACCTTCTGGTAGTCCTCCGGCTTGTTCATCCGGAGGTACGTGAGGAGCTTGCGGCGGCGCGCGACCTTGGCAATGAGCCCGCGGCGCGCGGAATTGTCCTTCCTGTGATCTTTGAGATGCTTGGTCACCTGTTCGATCTCCTTCGTGAGAATGGCGACCTGGACGGCGGGCGAGCCCGTGTCCTTCTCGTGAAGACTGTGCTTGGTGATGATCTTCTTCTTCGAAGCGCGCTTGAGAACCATAGAGTAGTGGGGGGGGTAATCGCTGTGCTCCGTGCACACAATATGAAACGATTCTTCGGGCCTCCTGAACGCAAGTATGCGAGCAGGAAGCGCGATAGCCGGATGAGGATAGCCAAACTATGATCAAAGTCAAGTACAAGGCCGACCAAAGGGCAAAATGGCAAGAGGGCAAGAGGGCAAAAAAGTGATATTTAAAACCTTTTGCCCTTTTGCCTTTCTTTGCCTTCTTGCCCTATCAGTGGACAACCGTACACCGTGTGATAGGATGACGGCATGACTGCAATCTACATCTTGCTGATTTGCATTCTCGTCGGAATTGTTTTTATTGGCTGGCATTTTTTTTCTTTAGGCGGCAGCGACTCTTCTGAATTGCGGCATTTAGTCGAAAATCTGCAAAAAGATATCCAGGAAGGAAGACTCAAAGACCGTGAAAATTTGCAAGATCGAGTGGACCATATCTCGAAACTTTTGACTCAAAACGTCCAAGAGTCATCCCGAACGCTCCAGGCTCAATTCACAGAAAGCCGTTCCGTAATCAAGGAAGTAACCGAACAACTTGCCAAGATTGGTGAAACAAACAAGCAGGTTCTCGGGTTCTCGGAGCAGCTCAAAGACCTCGAAAGCATCCTTAAACAACCAAAAGGCAAGGGTCTTTTAAGTGAATACTGGCTGGAGACACTTCTGGGTCATGTTCTTTCTCCAACTCAATATGAAATGCAATACAAGTTCAAAAGCGGAGAAACTGTGGATGCCGTAGTTTTTTTTCAAGATAAGATCATCCCCATCGATGCCAAATTTTCTTCTGTGAAGTATCAGGAACTTCTGAAGCTGCCTGCTGGGTCGGACAGGGATAAAATGGAAAGGGGATTCAAAGATGATCTTAAAAAGCGCATTGATGAAACTGCTAAATATATCCGTCCCGCTGAGAACACCACAGATTTCGCTTTCATGTTTTTGCCAGCAGAAGGCATCTTTTACGACTTGCTTGTACAAAAAGTAGGCACCATCGACGTCAACAAGGCAACGCTTATGGAGTATGCGTTCGGGAAACGGGTAGTGATCGCTTCACCGGCTACCTTCTTCGCGTATCTACAAACCGTTCTCCAAGGTTTGAAGGCATTCAAAATGCAGGAATCCATTCGTGAGGTTGTGCAGCGCGTTGAACAGTTAGGACGACATGTCGGTAGCTATGAGACTTTTATGAAGAAACTTGGCAACAACCTTGGAACGACCGTGAACATGTACAACCATGCCTATAAAGAATTCGGAAAAATCGATAAAGATGTTCTAAAACTGACTGAGGGCAGAGTTGGAGGTTCCGTCGAAGTAGTTTCAATCGATAAACCGACTGCCCACCTCGAAAGCACTTTCGAAACGCTAGAAGAGAAAATATAGAAATGAAGTACCCCCAACACTCTCAGTACGAGGTATCTACGGAATGCATGGGACAAGGAAGTATTCGCAAGGATAGAATGCTGTCCCATGCCGGACTTGGATCCCATCCTCGGACCGCTCAACGAAGCACAGAGACAAGCCGTGCTCCATCTGAAGGGCCCCTCCCTCATCCTCGCCGGAGCCGGGAGCGGCAAGACGCGCACGCTCACCCATCGGATCGCGTACATGATCGATCAGGGCGTGCCGCCGTGGCAGATCCTCGCCGTCACATTCACGAACAAGGCGGCGCAGGAGATGAAAGAGCGGATCCGCACCCTCCTCAAGATCACCCACACGCAGGGAACCGGGCGCGAACACCTGCCGATGAGCGGCACGTTCCATTCGATCTGCGCCCGGATCCTGCGGCGGGACATCGAACACATCGGCAGGAACCGGAATTTCGTGATCTACGACGCGGATGACCAGGAGAAACTGATCCAGCAGGTGCTCCGCACGATGAAGATCCTTCCCGAGGAGCTGAAGCCGCGCACGGCGCGCGCGCACATCGGCAGGTTCAAGTGCGAGGCGATGACCCCGAACGACGTACGATCACAGGCGACCACCCATACGACACTCAGGATGGCGGAGATCTTCGGTCACTATCAACGGGCGCTGAAGGAAGCCAACGCTCTCGACTTCGACGATCTCATCCTGGAAACCGTGCGCCTTCTCCGGGAATGTCCGGACATCCTCGAGCGGTACCGGCGCACCTGGCGGTTCCTCCACGTGGACGAGTACCAGGACACGAACCACGCGCAGGTCATCTTCATCAGCCTGCTCGCCGGCAAGGAGCGAAACCTCTGCGTCATCGGCGACCCCGATCAGGCAATCTACGCGTTCCGCGGCGCGGACATCCGCAACATCCTCGAATTTCGAAACGAGTACAAAGACGCCGTGAGCATCAAGCTCGAACGCAACTATCGGTCCACGCAGCAGATCCTGGACGCCGCGGACGCCATCATCGCGGCGAATCCGAATCGGCC
>Ga0265296_1003106_pt1 | contig 15879 bp, 17 predicted proteins | sample MunlanPumphouse1_FD_189073 | JGI IMG/M metagenome (GOLD analysis project Ga0265296, IMG submission 189073) | Groundwater microbial communities from a municipal landfill in Southern Ontario, Canada - Pumphouse #1 | ecosystem: Environmental > Aquatic > Deep subsurface > Groundwater | place... | reverse complement strand
TCACCTGTCCCGATAAGAATCATGAGTCCCGGATTCTCCCGGACAGTAAAAGCGGACAATTCATTTGCTACTAAACCGGACAAATCTATTTGTTGCTAACAGGGGAAAAAGGAAAAGATCGGTTAATCTTTTTGTTGCATTGAACAAGATAATTTGTCTATACTATGTATACTAATAAACAAAATATTAAAGACTTATGGGACGATAAAATAGTCGTAATTGCTAAGAAGCCGGGAAGCTGGATTCAGCACCCAGAATGCATCTATTGGATACTAATTGTTTATTATGTCTAATAGGGATGATTACCCCGGAAAAGCAATGTGAGCTATACTTACTTTTTAACGTTATGGTGATGGGGGGAATTTTTATGTGCCAGATCAATGCATACGTTGAGCGTGGTGGAATTGAAGAGCTGATCATGGAGAATGTGGATATTGTCGAACCTGAAGGGAAAAATATTTCTCTACGGTCTATTTTTGGAGAACAAAAGGTATTACCCCTGCGGATCAAGTATATTTCCATGGTCAACAACAAGATAACTCTGGAGGAATAGAGACAGACTACCATAGAATTTTAACAAGGCGAGGAGTCAAAAGACATTTTAAGCTTGACATTTCTATGCGGAATTCATATAAATAACTACTTTAAAATTGTATGAACAATAAAGGAGGATAGTTTTTTGGCCACACATAAGTCTGCAGAAAAGAGAAACCGGCAGAATGAAGAACGGCGTTTGAGAAGTAATTCTGTGAAATCCCGTGTCAAAACGGGCGTTAAGTCAGTACTCAAGACTGTTGAAGCGAAGGACAGTAATGGTTCAAAAAGCGCCTTGGCCAATATTATACCACTTATAGATAAGGCTGCGGCTAAAGGTGTGCTTCATAAAAAGACCGCATCGCGTAAGATATCAAGGTTAACCAGGAAAGTGAATATCCTTTCTGAAAACTGATGTTTTTACTCAGGCGATAAGCTGTTTGGTCTGCTTATTATGAGTTGTGATTTGCAGCTTGCGATTACTCGGGTATCTCAAGACCGGCCTGAGAGCAGTAATAGAAAAATCGTTCCTTGTACCATTTGACTGCCAGGTAATATTTGTACCAGTTAGAAATAGAGAAATTAGCGGTTATTAATACCCCGTCTACTTTACTCTGTTTGAATTTTTTCTCTTCAAAATTTGCAAAAGCCTCCCTCAGCCATCCATTTTCGTCATAAGTACATGCAGGATCTTCCTTGGTAAAGAGTCCATGGGTGGCGATTATTTTCTGCCAGTTTTTTACCCTCTCCCTGTCTGTCTTTTCTATGAGAAGTGTATCAAAAAGGGCATCAAATTTCTGAAAACTAATACTTCCATCCACGTATTGAGGATATCTTCCCAGGTAATCCTCCAGATACTCCGTTATCTTTTGAAAGGCCCTCTTATATCTTGCTGTGTTATCAATTTCTCCTGAAGATTTGTATGAAGTGGAAAATTGATCGCTGTAGTCGTATTCATAAGACCATCTCAAGAAGGGGAGGTCGGGGTATTCCATAGCCTGCCCGTGTCCGTAGGCGGGCATTGCCGAATCAAACAATTTGTCAAATTCATTTTTGGTAAACCATTTAATACCTTTAGCGAACTTGTCCGACCAGTTCCACGGAATTTTTGACAGAGTCTTGCACTCCTTGATGTCGTTTACCTTGCTCAAGATGCCGGAAAACCCCTGATGCGAGAATGTGTCTGCATAGACGTGCAATACTGTCCCTAACTTTATCAGATCATCTTCCTCAAGTGCTTCCCTCAGTATATTTGTTATAACTGACGATTCCTCACTGCAACGGAGTTTTTTGGTAAAGTTCGGCCCGCGGCAGCAGGGAACAAAATGGAAGGCACAGGTATTGTTTATCATCGCCTCTTGGTTAAATGTCTTTATCCGGGTATAGGAATGACAGGTGGCCATGTTGAAAAAAGAAGGCTGGTTCTCAATATCATCATATTGGATATTGCCTGGATCTCCGGCAATGACAATATGGTTTATCGTGGCGTCGTCTACAAACTGTGAGGCATATGCGAGCTTATGGGCACTTTCCTTCTTAAAGCCGCATGCACGCGAGAAAGCTAAGAGAGCGTAATAGTGGGCATCTATTTTCATTTAATTCCCCTTAGCAACAGACAAGAGCAATTTTTTATCGCTCATCTTGTGTTCCGGTATTTTCCCCATAACTTTCCCTGTTCTCGGCCGCTTTGAGGTATTTCTCCTCCTTTTCAGGAAGCTTCCGATGTTTGTTCAGGACATTAATAATTTCGATAAAGAGGGGAACGTCTTCCTCATTAATATCCTTTAAGGCCCTTAAAAATGCTTGTTTTTTCGCGTTTTTCGTAACTTCCTTCAAATCCTCAGGTAGTAGTTCCAGAAAGCACTTTGTTTTTTCTTCTAAAAAGAAATAACTCAGGGGAACGGCCAGGGCATCACTGATCATCTTCAGTACGCCGATTGAGGGAAACTGCTTGCCCCCTTCTATCTTTCCAATGTAGGTATAATCAACCCCACCTCTTATTTTTGATGCAAGCTCCTTCTGGGTAAGTCCTCTTTCTTTTCTTACCTCTCTCAATCTCTTGCCAATCTCGGCCCTAAGTTGAAACTCCATAAACTATCGACATCCTTTATTTAGTCTAAGTGTAGTTAACACCTTGAAAGCACAGAAACCTTTTTAACAGACCAGTTAACTTGTTAGCATGGTTTTAAAATGCTAAGAAAATCACCCTAATCTAAAGCGGTTAACTACCTTGGAGAATGTCAAATTATCGCTCAATTCCGGGGGTTAGTCAATATATACTTGTAAATTCCCTGTGAATGCAGATTTGTAAATTCCTGTAATGAGAACTGACTAATAAAACAAGATAAATATTCGTATTTGTATTGACAAACAAGAATATATGTCGTATTTATTGTTGCAATATCAGGATTCTAATATATGGAAAAGATAGAGTTTCTGGAAAAACTAAATAAATTAAATAGCTTTTCAGCTCTGTCCACCGAAGAGCTGAAACTGTATGTTCTCCTTCTAATGTCGGCTCGGGGGTTCAACAGGAAGGAGCAGATTAATCTGGAAATTATCAGAAGGGCCTTCGGAGAGTTCCTTACCATAGAACAGCTGAGAGAAATGGGGGTTAACCTGAAAAAATGTAAATTGGCCAGCTTATGTTTTTCCTGTGTGAAGATGGATAAGAAGCATAAGACATCATCGGGAAACAGCGACCAAAATATCAGGTTGTTCTTTGAATTGTATTGTGACGATTTTAATCGCTAAGTTCAGAATTTAAATAGTTCACATATTCAAAGCCAGGGGGAAAAGCATGGGGACGAGATTATTTGCGGATATCAGTATAAACGATTTGCAGGAAAAGAACCAGTTAATACTATTGTTGAGGGATGAAATCGCTTATCTGAAAAAAAAGATGGAGGAATTACGTCAAGAGCTCGAATACTGTAAGGAAGTCATAGCAAAGAATGATTTCAAAGAGGCCCGGGACAGGACGGGGTGAAAACTATTGTAAAAAATTCGTAACTACTCAAGCATCTAACCACTTAACAGCGCCAACATCCCTTTTATAAAAGCGAAGGGAAACATCTGCAAGCCTGCAGGCCAACCGGTTAATCTATTACCAATGTTACAAAGTCAGTCCGATTTGTCCTTTTTCGATCAAAATGATTCACCGGCGAATCCCAATCAGGAAAGCCCAGGGTGGTAGACAATGGATTTATTCTCCGCGATATGCAATAATTCTCCCGGGAGATTCGGGTATCTTGATATCTGGCGACGGTGTGACTCCTTCCATTACTTTACGGCGATTCGTTTCCTTGATCATCTCCAGGATTTTACCGGTTGCCACATAAAGTTCCCATGGCCGGGTGTTGTTACCCTCTCTGTCGTGCAGTTGTCCTGATATTCATCGAATGTCGCAACTCCGTGATTGTGAGGTTGTCAAGTTATGTACAAGAGGAATATGGGGGAAATAAGACGCTTCGTCCGAGCATTATTATTTCGATACCTCCACAGGGTATCTGGGCGTTCAGTTTGTCGTAATGCTTTCACTATGGGACTCTTTATTGTTTGTATCTTCTGTGATGTAGCTTATGCAGAAACCATCAGGGGTATTTTTGGCGTACCTTCGATACAGAGGTTACGAGAGTTGTCACGGCAAAAGGGCGAGGTTGATGCCGCAACGGTCATGGACAACGCCTCAGTTAATGCTGTTTTTGTACCGGAAGATGAAGAGACGATCAAGTGGTTCAAGGGACGTGGATATAAAGTTTATCTCCCGGTAAATGCCTTTGGGGGGAGAGGGGCATGGCAAAAATATCCGGAGACCAGACCGGTTAAGGCCGACGGCTCTTTACTGGGGATAGATACTGAAGATACAGGATATGGAGGTATATGTCCCACACACCAGTCATGGCGGGCTGACCGCCTAAATCACATCAAAAAACTTGTTTCACAATATGGTGATTCCATTGACGGCATCTGGCTGGATTTTATCCGGTATCCCGGCTTCTGGGAAACAAAGGAACCAAAAATCCCGGATACCTGCTACTGCCCCCGGTGTTTACGGAAATTTCAGGATGATCGAAAGATCAAGATACCTGCGGGCTTAAATACCGGAGAAGCGGCGGCGTGGATCAAAGAGAATTCTCCTTATGAATGGATGAGATGGAAGAAAGAGCAGATATCCTCATTTGTAGCGGAGGTTAAGAAGATATTAGATTACCGTCAAGGGAATAAAATCCGCCTGGGGGTTTTTGTTGTCCCCTGGACAAAGGGAGAAAAACAAAATGCCATCTCTTACAGCCTCGGTCAAGATGCCTTTGAATTATCAAAGATGGTGGATGTATTATCGCCCATGGTCTATCACAAAATGTGCGGCAGGCCTGAATCCTGGGTAGGGGAGATGATACAGTACTATAAGGAAGCTGTTCGATGCGATCTCTGGCCAATTGTACAATCAGTTGATTGTAAACCGGAGGAGTTTAGAAATGTTTTGAAATTTGCAGGCAAGTCTGATGCAGATGGTATCCTCGTTCTTTCATATGGAGGAATGCAGGCGGATCTGTGGGATGGACTTAAGGCATTTCAACCACCGGATAATCTGATTGCCAATCCAGAATTGACGGTTCACAGGGGTTATGAACTACCGGCCGGTTGGTTGACGGGAAAAACAGGAGACGATCCAGCAATAAAGAGCACTTTTTTCTTGAAACCAGTGGATAATATAAGATGTCTTGGAATTACAGGTGGTTACGATAGGAAAGGTGTCTGGTCGAGTAACTTGCCGCGAGGCGAAGCGGGAAAAGAGTATCTCTTTACCGGGTTTATGTATCGCGAAACTTGGGAAAACGGAGTGTATCCTTCCATCAGCATCTGGGGACAGGAATTTTACCTTAACAACCACTGGACTTTCCGACGATTTCAACCGATCAAGCTATACGTGACCTGCCCTGAGGCAACTGACGAGCTGACCTTTCGTTTTATGAATTACAACCCCGGAAAAACATTCCTCCTCGGGAGGCCAAAATTGGTAAACCATACCAGATATTCCCACCTTACCTTTTTTAAAAAAGGGGAGATTTCAGGGTTTTATGATAAATTTTTTCCTGTCGGGATTTATGGGGCTACGAGGGATAATCTGGAACAGATTAAGAAGTTGGCGATCAATACGGTGATCGTAAGCGGGGAGGGCAAAGACCTTAGAAATACGATTCGGGAATGTCACCGTGTTGGTCTGAAATATGTAGTCTCACCTCCTCGTGATCCGGACAGACTCACCGTCTATCTCGCAGATCTCGCTGTTTATGCAAGACCATCCGATGTAGCTTTCTATGTAAATGATGAACCTGAACTGGTCTCTTTTCCCGTTAATCAGGCCAATGATATCTACAGGATGATAAAAGATAGATTTCCCGGTGCGCCGACATGTATGGCTCTGGTACGTCCTCAGAAATGCCGTGACTATCTGGAGGCCAGTGATTTTTTCATGATGGACCAATATCCGATCCCCTATAGCCCGATGGTCTGGCTTTCCGATTCGATGGACGAAGCTGCAACGGATGTAGGCGCAGACCGGCTTGTTTCCGTAATTCAAGCTTTCGGGGGAAAACAATATACCGACGAAGGCTGGCCAAGGTTACCCACATGGCAAGAGATGGACTGTCTGGCTTTTTTATCTGTTGTCCACGGAAGCCGGGGTATATTTTTCTTCAGTTATCCTGAAATCAGCCAAACGGAGGAAGGCCGCCGGAGTCTCGGTCGTGTTGTTGGGCGTTTGAATCAAATCTATCCCTGGTTACTGGAGAAGAACGTCAATCAGGAAGTTCAGGTGGAGATGGTTTCAACTTACCGGTTGGATCCGAAGGGAATACCAGCGGTTCAATGCTGCATAAAAGAGAAAGATAATGAACGGCTGCTTATAACTGTAAACACGATTGGGACCTATGTAGAGGCAAAAATAAAGACGGAAGCAGTTGGAAAAACGTCCAGAGAGGTATTCAGCGGGGAAGTATATCCCCTTATGGACGGGGTGATCCGAACTGCGTTCCAACCCTATGAGGTAAAGGCGTTTCTGTTGAAATCCCGTTAGGAGAAATCAGCGGATGCCGCACTAATTTCTCTGTTTTTTGGGCCTTTCGCCTTTTCGCAAGGTTTAGAATAAAATGGGCACTTGTTCCTGTTTATGCCACAGCGATTGTTCAAGTATTTGTTTGTGTTTCTATTCTTGTACGGTCCACAGGGGTAAACCGGTTTCTTGATCAAATCCTCTTTCCAGTAACGACCCGTCAAAAGATTCAATCATACATTCACAGGCGAAAACAATTGTCCCGGGGGCAAGATGACCGCCATAGGCTTTGCCGGAGGAGTCTGACAGGGTTAGGTGTGCATGTACAATAGGATTACCGTCTTTGATTGAAATATTTCCTGTGAGATTTGTAATCTCCAACGGCTGATCAATTGTGATGAATTGATATTCACGCTTTTCCTGGTTGTAGAATCCTATGCAAGCTTTTTGGACAGCGCCAATTGCTTCAAGACGACCTAATTGAATTTTTTCCTTTTTACATATCTCAGAGAGTTCTCCCAGCAGGTCGGCTCCATGTCGGAGTCTGCCCATGATTTTTTCTTTATGCTTGACTTTTATTACAACTGCCATGTTCAGTTCTCCTTTTTGATATGCCTGCCGGAGCGCTTCAACTGTGCGGCCTTTTACGCTGGCTGCAAGCCTCCGGTTAGCCAAGCTTGATGCTATCGAAAATTGCCTTTCAAGATTTATAATTGTACGCGTCTAAGTCTGAGCGAATTGCTGATCACGGAAACTGAGCTGAAACTCATTGCTGCCGCAGCTATAATTGGTGATAGCAGTATTCCAAAGAACGGATACAACACTCCCGCGGCAATTGGAACACCCATCGAGTTATAAATGAAGGCAAAGAACAAATTCTGTCTGATATTACGCATGGTGGCCCGGCTTAATCGTCTGGCTCTGACGATACCTCGTAAATCGCCTTTGACTAAAGTGATGCCGGCACTTTCCATTGCCACATCGGTACCTGTACCCATTGCGATACCGACTTGAGCCTGTGCCAGTGCAGGGGCATCATTAATGCCATCACCCGCCATGGCAACAATACGGCCATCTGCTTGAAGCTGCTTAATGAGTTCGGCTTTTTGGTCAGGCAATACTTCGGCATGTACCTGGTCGATCCCCAGTTTACCGGCAACGGCTTTTGCGGTGGCATGACTGTCACCTGTAAGCATTACTATCCTGATACCTTCCGCATGCAAATCGTGAATGGCTTCCGGGGTTGAATCTTTGATGGGATCAGCGACACCTATCAAACCCGCTGCTTTGCCATTAATAGCAATCAACATAACAGTTTTACCTTCGACGCGTTGTTGGTTCGCTTGTTGCGGCAAGTCTCCCGCGTTAATTCCCAGGCTTTCCAGCAGTTTTATGTTACCTACCGCTACCGTGTGTCCATCAACTTGACCCGTGACACCTTTCCCGGTAATAGACTGAAAGTTATTGGTCTTAAGCAACTCAACCCCCCTTTCTTCCGCTCCATATACAATAGCTTCTGCCAAAGGGTGTTCGCTGGCGCGTTCGAGGCTGGCGGCTATACGCAATACTTCATCTTCGGTAAACCCTTCTTCTGCTTGTACTGTGACCAATTTCGGTTTGCCTTCGGTCAGAGTACCAGTCTTGTCCACTACCAGAGTATCAATTTTTTCCATAATCTCCAGTGCTTCGGCATTTTTTATTAAAACTCCGGCCATAGCACCACGTCCCGTTCCAACCATGATAGAAATAGGTGTAGCAAGTCCCAATGCACATGGACAGGCGATGATAAGTACAGCAACGGCATTAACAACAGCATGTGCCAGGCGCGGCTCTGGTCCCCACACCCACCAGACGATAAATGCGATTACGGCAGTGCTGACCACGGCGGGTACGAAATAACCTGCCATTACATCGGCCAGTTTTTGAATCGGTGCTCGTGAGCGTTGTGCCTCGGCCACCATATTGACGATTTGTGCAAGCAAGGTATCGGCGCCAACTTTTTCTGCTCGCATTAATAGACTGCCCGTTCCGTTAACCGTCGCGCCGATCAGTTTTCGGCCGGCTGACTTTGCCACCGGCATGGGTTCACCTGTGACCATGGATTCGTCAACGTTACTTTCGCCGTCAATGACAGTACCATCTACAGGTACTTTCTCTCCGGGGCGAACACGCAAGGTATCGCCGGGTTGTACCTGTTCCAGCGGGATATCTTCTTCCGTTCCATCATTTCGAACGATGCGCGCAGTATTCGGGGCGAGTCCGAGTAACACCTGAATGGCCGCATTGGTTCGTGAGCGGGCACGTAATTCAAGGACTTGCCCCAGAAGCACCAGCGCCGTAATCACGGCCGCGGCTTCAAAGTAAACATCTACCAATCCCCCTTCCATTTGCATGATGCGTGGAAAAATCTGCGGGAACAATAAGGCCACCATACTATATACCCAGGCTACTGAGACACCCAGTGCAATCAAGGTAAACATATTTAGATTCCAAGTCCGGACGGACTGCCAGCCTCGAACAAAAAATGGCCAACCACCCCACAATACAACAGGTGTTGCTAGTGCAAACTCAATCCATTGAACCATTTGCATGGAAAGCCCTTCCGGTAACCGTGCAGGAAGTAAATCAGCAAGCATCGCCAGAATAAACACCGGTAAAGCCAGCACGGCACTGACCCAAAAGCGACGACTCATGTCGATGAGTTCTTTATTTTTTTCTTCAACTTTTACCGTAACCGGTTCCAGTGACATACCACATCTGGGACAATTACCGGGATGATCCTGTACCACTTCAGGATGCATGGGACAGGTGTATCCGGTTTTGGTCGCAGCTACAGGCACTCCCGTTGGCTCCAATGCCATCCCACACTTAGGGCAACTGCCAGGTCCTTGCTGTTGAATTTCAGGGTGCATAGGGCAGGTATAGGTAGTTGACTTGACACCTGTTTCATAAGGTAATGAGGCTTCCTTGTCCAGATATCGTTCCGGGTGCTCTCTAAACTTGTGCAGACAATGTTCACTGCAGAAATAATAATGTTTGTTTGCGTAATGATAATAGTATTCGGAGTCATTCGATACCACCATGTTACAGACAGGATCTTTTCGTTGCTCTTTTTCTGTATTTAGTTTTGTACCCATATCTCCATCTCTTTTCGGGCCTAACTGACGCTACTGCTCTGCGGTGGCGGTCAGGCATCCGCAGCAACCGCTTGTTGGCGGTTCATGCGCTTGAAATCGCATCTACCACCCTACGGGTGATCATCCCACATGGAACTCTATTTTCGAGCAAGAGTTATTCGACTCGTTTCTCCATCTGGCTTATGTATTATACCAAAAGAGTTGCCTGGTTACTGAGCATTAACAGCCGGCCCTATTTATCCCAATCCCGTTAGATGTTTCTTGATAAAATTTGGCAGCTCGGATTGATCGCTTATTTCTTTCAGAATATTGGATAAGGGTATTTCTGCCCTGGCGGCGCTCAAGTGTCCGCCCGCTGACCCACCCCAATGGCCAAACAGTTTCTGAATAACCTTGCCCGCATTTTTTCGGAAGCTTGCTGTCCTCATAATAATGATTACCTTATCACCCCAGACCCCGGATACAACGCTCCATAGAGCTTCTGCCATCTTGATAAAAAAATCCGCAACAATTACCAGAACATCGGGATTATCTACCTTTCCCATGTGCACATATGCTACCTTTTTCACTAAGGTTAATTGCTCAATTGCGAAGTGAAGCTTATCAAGCGTCTTTTTGGTCATCTCCGAGGACTCGATCTTTTTTATTATATTCATATTGGCAAAACTATGGAGGTATCTGAAAGCATCGATATCATTATGAAGGCACTCTCTCGTGAAATTTGCCGTGTCGGTTTTGATTCCACAAAAAAGTGCGGTTGCAAGTTTTGTCGAAGGTTTGATCCTGGCAGCTCTGAGATATTCCGTCATGATAGTTGAAGTTGCACCGTAGTTTTCTCTTATATCAATAAAACGGGCATTAAAGCCGTCCTGTACGGGGTGATGATCGATAATAATGTCAAAATCAAACCCCATAAATTCTTCGTTATGGTGCGGCTGGGAGTCTACGATAGCCCACCGGGTAATTTTTGATTTCTTCAGTTGGCTGATATGTAACTGTTTAACCTTTAGAAGGTCGATAAATGCCAGGTTGTCAGCCCGCTTGATGGGATTGATCCGGTAGATCAAAACATGTGCTGCTTTTCGCCACAAAAGTCTGCCCAGGGCAATGGCGCTTGCCATAGCGTCAGGATCAGCATCAATCAAAACACCTAAAGTATCTCCAGGATCCACCACTTCCAGGAGCTTAGCAACCCTTTCCCTGGCTGATGTCGACTTTGGGAATGGATATGACATCTTAATATTTTTATTGTTATCGTTCATAACCAAATATTTTTTCAGTCAATTATTATGAACACTATTAATTACCGGCAAGTATGTGCTCAAGTTTTTCGAGATCAGCAGTACTCCCCAGTGCTATCAAGGTATCGCCGGACCCAATTATGGTGTGTGAGGATGGATTGAATTTCATCCGGCCGTTACTTTCTCTGATTGCCACAATAATAATATTCATATCCTTTCTTATCCCGGAATCTATTAAAGGTAGTCCTATTAATCTTGACTTCTCATTAACGATCAGCTCTTCCATTTGCAGCCCAATATCTTTATTATGAACTGTTAATTCCAGGAAATCCGTGACATTAGGTTTTATGATTGTTTCAGCCACCTTCCGGCCACCGATTAAATAAGGAAGAACCACTCGATTTGCTCCCGCTCTCAGCAGCTTCTTCTCTGTTGATTCCTCATCAGCCCTTGCAAGGATATACAGACTAGGATTAAGCCCCTTTGCAGTCATCGTAATAAAAAGGTTATCAGCATCTGACGATACCAAAGCAACCAATCCTCTGGCTCTTTCAATGCCGGCCTCTATCAGGATATCTTCGCTGGTTGCATCACCAGTGATGAATGGAAAATCAACGTTGTGTAAGAGTTCTAGCGGTTCGTGTGAATTATCTATAACCAGCAAAGGAATCCCCGCCCCTTTTAAATCATGTGATACGATCTTGCCTAATCGACCATACCCACACAGAATATAGTGGTCTCGAAGCGATTTTATTTTTTCCCCAATTTTCTTCTCCCTAAAATGGTTCTGACCTGCAAATCGACCATGGTCTGAGCAACCGTGCCAACTGTATAGGCCATAATGCCCATGCCCATAAAAATGAGCATAATTGTGAAAACTCTACCCTGGTCATCCACCTTTCTGACTTCGCCATAACCGACCGTCGTTATGGTGATCACCGTCATATATAAGGCATCTAACAGTTGCCAACCTTCCAGTGTCATGTACCCCACGGTTCCCAAAGAAAGAACCAGCCCCAACAGTATTAACCCGCGAATAATCTTATTTGCACTACCGGGGGAGGAATTATCATTAACGCTTGTTAACATACATACCCTTCATAAACCGTAAGGCACGACCATTGTCTATTTTTAACAACTTAGTGCTTGGAAAATTAGTGTGAATCAGAGAACACTACTCCGATTGATAACTTTAAGTCTTTAGTTGATTCCGGGTACATTATACACAAATAAAACGGGCGCTGTCGCTATTTTCGAGACATCACTTCTATCCGCCGCTTATCTTGTTGGCGTCGAGCCAGGAAGGCACAAAGTGTTCGGCAGCGCGGAGACTGTATTTCTTTTTTGCATAATCCGGTTCGTGGTGCTTAAGAAGAGCCCAGAAAGCATTTGAGTGATTCAGGTGCTCGGTATGGCAAAGCTCGTGTATCAGTACATATCGGATCAAGTCCGCGGGGATGAAAAGCAGTTTTAGGTTCAAACTGATGGTCTTACGTCTTGAACAGCTTGCCCACCGGGTTCTTTGAGATTTTACGAGGACCCGGTTCAGCTTAAATTTGCGTTCCTCAGCCATCTTTACAAGCCATGTCTTGATATGCTCATGTGTTTTTCTGTTCAGCCATTGGCGAAGGACGGCCCTGCATGAATCCTTGCTATCTGTGTTGCCGAAAACATGCAGTTGTTTGTTATGACATTCAGTAATAGTTACGTGCGGCAAATTGGTTGAAATGTAATTAACTGCCCACTCCTCACCGATGCCCTGTAGAGCCATGCGCTCAGGCAATGCTCCGGAGAGTTCCGGCTCCAGGAACTTGCGTCTTAATTCAATCTGCTCTGATGCCTGCTCAATCCATCGTTTTTTCTTTTCAAGCAAGCCGGGGATACGGCCCTGGTCAAAGCCTTTGGGCACAACTATCACCAGGCCTTCGCGGATTGACATTTTAAGCCGCGCATATTTCGCACGCGGGCTTGCTTTCACAATATAGCCATTTTTCACGCTAAACTTCATTCCTCTTCAGACATGAAACTTGCCTTAAAAGTCGTTTTTCTATTCTTATTGAGCTTAAGTATAAGAGGTTAATAAAAATTGCTGCTGGCCCTATTTACCGAATTTGTAAGAGAAATTAATCCCTACAAAAATCCTGCTCTCGAAGGCTCCACCGTTTTCCTCGCTGTAACCAAGAACTTTCTGGAAATCGATCTCTGGGGTCACGACGATAGATTCCCCCAACGGGAAACATGTGGAAATAGTAAATCGGCCAAAACTTACAAATTCCGGACGCATGCCATAAGCGCCGTCGTGACCGCCAATTGCCCAGTCAAGAGTAATCGGTATCTTCCATGGTATCGTATAAAAAAGATCAACTTTGTAGAGAAGTCCACCCTCTCTGACATCCCTGTCAAGCGGAAAATCCAATTCAGATCTTAGGCAGAACCAAAAATCGCCGATTTTTGGAAAAACAACATTAAGAGCAACAGCTGTAAGATCACCCGTGCTGTTGTCAAGGGGGTAAAGGTTATAGTAATGATATGAGGTGTCAAAATTCATACCCCACAAAGTTTTATTATAGCCAATGGTATAGTGACTCTCGTCGCCTAGGTCATCGTTAAGGCCGCCTTCATGACTAAAGGAATTCCAACTATTGAAGTAAAAACCGGTTGGATCCAAATTAATAGTCAAAACTGGCCGAAAAACCGGACCCGTGTAAATCGTCAAACCGGCAAAGGGTGCTGTATATTCTGAATAGTAGGCTAAATCAATCGAGCCGGATAAACTCAAGCCTTCTTCGTCGGCCCGTACAGGCGTCGCGATGGTTATTGCCAAAAAAACTGCCAGGACAACAAGGAATTGATATTTATTCATCTTCATCTTGATTCTTCTCCTTTTCCTATTCTATTTATGGACCTATTTATGTAGTACGTCTAAACGATTTTTAGCATCGGGCATCATGTTAAAGAACATATCAAGCTTTTTACAGGAATAATCACTGCAATAGGCACAATTCAAAACTTTTTTCCCCATTCCGCATTTTCTTATTTGACATTTCAGGCAATGACCTAAAAGTCGTCCGCTATTCTGTTGACACCCATCACAATTAATATCTTCGATTTTTAATTCCATCTTAAATTGTTTTGACAGGAGTTTTGCAACTTTTGCTCTTTTTTCGTCATCATCAGCTTGTGTTGCCAGCAAAGTGGGACACTCATGACAGGCCATTCCACAAAAAGCAATCATATCTTTCATTTTGCCTCCTTTCTTTAAAATGTATTCTTATAATCGGCTGCGGGACAACGGCTGACGGGCACTAGATTTTGCTCACTGGGCCAACTGTTCGCTACGGTTGCTTTATGGTCTGGCATGGTTATCCAGTCCTCCATTTTTACATATGTCACATTAGAAGTTTATTGAGAATGTAATACCGTAGACAATGTCCGTGTTGCGTCCATCATCCATATGGCTGATAGGCGTCTTGGCTCTCACGGCCGGGCCTATGGTCATAGTGTCGGATAACTGGTAGTCCAACTCAAAATCTGCTCCGGCGTAGTAACCTGAGTCTAGGCCAAAGGCTCCGTCATCGTATCGGGGACCGAACAACCCATTCAACGTCCATCGCGGCGATAACTCCCAAACACGGCAGACCGATAAATAGAAGAGCCACCCTCCTTCCATTTTGTCGCCACCGGGGATGTAGTGCTCGACCGCGAAGGCTATATTCCAGCTTACTAATGAGTAGGTGAGACACGCGTATGACTTGATGAGATCACCGTTGGGGAAATTCCACACTTCATAGGCGTCACAGTAGAGAATGCCAATGTTGTATGAAAGGAAAAAGAACTGACCAGTGTAACCTGCACTGACGTCGATCTCGTCTCCAGTGTTATTGGAGAACTCGCGGTCGTCCAAGCCGTTGGAAATCCAGATATCGGCGTACCATCCACCGGGCAGATCCGCGTAGAGATCGTACCACACGACGGGCTTGGGGTAAAATATACCAGCGTTGTCACCGAGGTATCTACTCCAAACCTTGACTGTAAAGATATATTTAATCTTGTTCTCCGGCTCACAAGCTAAGTCATCCTCGACATTGTCTTTGGTGGCAATAGGTTTCACGTCGGGGCTGACCTCCTGAGCTAAGGCTGGGGTGGTCAGGGGAAGCAAAACCATCAGGGCCACTACCGAGATGAAGTGCAGCAGAGTTTTTACAGGGGCGTTTATTTGGTGAAAAATCAGAGTACGCATATTGTCCTCCTTTTCCTTCCAATGAATTCTTAGATTAGAGCAAAAACAAGAAGAACAGGTTCATTGAGCGTTTTTCAGCACCCCAATGGGGTTTTTAGTAATGGTTTTTCATGATTGAAATGCACTCATGCTTTATTTAGCATCTTGTTGCCGGGATTGACCCTACGCCCGGTTGAATGAAAGGTTTCGATTTCATGGTGTCCGGCACATCAACGATCATTTCACGCAGTTCCTTACTGCCCTGCGCTCGAGGCAGAGTCGGATCATTGGTTGACACCGCTCCGTTGTCGGTAAAGAGATGCACGAATCCGTTCACGTCCTTCTGTTAGATGCAGTGACAGTAGCGCACAAACAAGGTGCGAATTGCTTCCCGGTCAATCACATCCTGCAGTAGGGTTTCGATACTCTTGGCTGCCATACGGCCCCCCTGTGTTATGAGTGCGGCTTAATTGGATGTTTAATTGAATTGTGTATTTATGGGACATTTCTTTATTGTGAAAATATTATGAGACAAACGGTCTTGTATGTCAATCTTGAATTATAAAAATGTCAGAAGCAAGTAACCTGTCCGGAGTTGTAGCACATAATCTGTCCGGTTTAGGATGGCTGCTGTTGGAGGTGGCCGATGAGACGGACAGAGTTGCTACAGGAGATCCGAGCGATGCGATTTAA
>Ga0265296_1003105_pt1 | contig 15881 bp, 12 predicted proteins | sample MunlanPumphouse1_FD_189073 | JGI IMG/M metagenome (GOLD analysis project Ga0265296, IMG submission 189073) | Groundwater microbial communities from a municipal landfill in Southern Ontario, Canada - Pumphouse #1 | ecosystem: Environmental > Aquatic > Deep subsurface > Groundwater | place... | reverse complement strand
AGTTGCGGATAGAGGATCGCCGGGCGCAGGTTGCCGAACAGGCCCAGTTGCGCGCGGATTTTCAGCAGGCCGCGCTCCGGGCGGATATCACGTTCGATCTTGTCCCATTTCGGCCCACCCACGGCGCCGAGCAACACGGCGTCGGCAGCACGGGCACGGTCCAGGGTCTCGTCGGCCAGGGGCACGCCATGCTTGTCGATGGCCGCGCCGCCGATCACGTCGTGGCTCAATTCAAAGCCCAGGCTGTACTTGCTGTTGGCCAATTCCAGGACCTTGACCGCTTCGGCCATGATTTCCGGACCAATGCCGTCGCCAGGGAGAATCAGAATCTGCTTGCTCATGCGTTCCTCATTTCATCAAGCGACCCGCCCTCGGGCAGGTCGGGAAAATTATTAGCGTTCGGCCCAGACCACCAGCACGTCGGTGCTGAAGGTGCCATCGGCTTGAATCTCAAAATAATCGCGCACTTCCTGGCCCATCGCCTTTTGCAGTGCCAGGATCGCTGCGCGCAATACCTCTGGCGTGCGCATGCGCTCGACCCACGAGGTGTATTCCAGGCGCAGGCGCTGGCGACTGCTATTGCGTACATGCAAGCCGGCTTCGCTGAGCTGGCGCATCCACTCGCCAGCGGAGTAATCGCGCACATGGCTGGTGTCGCGCAGCACTTCGACGGTTTGCAGGTAAGTGTCCAACAGCGGGCTGCCCGGTGACAAGACGTCGACAAATGCCGCCACGCCGCCCGGCTTGAGCACCCGGCGCACTTCGCGCAGCGCCAGGCCCAGGTCGCTCCAGTGATGGGCCGAGTAGCGGCTGAACACGAAGTCGAACTCGCCATCGGCAAACGGCAGGCGCTCGGCGGCCCCGTGCAGGGTGCGGATATTGTCCAGCCCACGGTCGGCGGCAGCGGCGGCGACCACGTCGAGCATTTGCTGCGACAGGTCGTAGGCCACCACTTCCTTGACCAGCGGTGCTACGTGGAAACTCACGTGACCGGCGCCACAACCCAGGTCCAGCAGGCGTGCCGCGCCCTGCCCGGCCAGTTCGGCCTGCAGCAGTGCGAATTCGGTGCCTTGGGCGTGCACGGCACTGCTCAGGTAGGCCGAGGCCTGTTCACCGAATTGTTTTTGCACGACTTGGGTGTGGGCGGTGCTGGTCATGGAAGTTTCCTTGGGTTTTGTGGTGTTGGTACGGGCGCTATCGCCGGCAAGCCAGCTCCCACATTTGACCGTGTTCACAGATCAAAATGTGGGAGCGGGCTTGCCCGCGATGGGGCCCGCACGGTTTACCGCAAATCAGGCATCACGAAACAACCAAGGCTGGCTGGCCCGGTGCTTGGCTTCAAACGCCGCAATGGCATCGCCGTCCTGCAAGGTCAGGCCGATATCGTCCAGGCCGTTGATCAGGCAGTGCTTACGGAACGCATCCACTTCAAAGTGGTACACCTTGCCGTCCGGACGGGTCACGGTTTGCGCCGCGAGGTCGACGGTCAATTGGTAGCCGACATTGGCTTCCACTTGCTGGAACAACTCGTCCACTTCGGCATCGCTCAAGATGATCGGCAACAAACCGTTCTTGAAGCTGTTGTTGAAGAAGATATCGGCGTAGCTCGGCGCGATGATGCTGCGAAAGCCATATTCTTCCAGGGCCCAAGGCGCGTGTTCACGGCTGGATCCGCAACCGAAGTTCTCCCGGGCCAGCAACACACTGGCGCCCTGGTAACGCTCGGCATTGAGCACGAAGTCTTTGTTCAGCGGGCGCTTGGAGTTGTCCTGGTAGGCGTAGCCCACGTCCAGGTAGCGCCACTCGTCGAACAGGTTCGGGCCGAAACCGGTGCGCTTGATCGACTTCAAGAACTGCTTGGGGATGATCTGGTCGGTGTCCACGTTGGCACGGTCCAACGGTGCGACAAGACCTGTGTGTTGGGTAAAAGCTCTCATCGGGTATTCCTCAGATCAATTCGCGAACGTCGATGAAACGACCGTTGACGGCAGCCGCAGCGGCCATGGCCGGGCTCACCAGGTGGGTGCGGCCACCGGCGCCCTGACGCCCTTCGAAGTTACGGTTGGAGGTGGAGGCGCAATGCTCGCCGGACTCCAAACGGTCCGGGTTCATCGCCAGGCACATGGAGCAACCCGGCTCGCGCCATTCAAAACCGGCTTCGAGGAAGATCTTGTCCAGGCCTTCGGCTTCGGCCTGGGCCTTCACCAGGCCCGAACCTGGCACCACAATGGCTTGCTTGATGGTCGCGGCCACTTTGCGGCCCTTGGCGATCACCGCCGCGGCGCGCAGGTCTTCGATCCGCGAGTTGGTGCAGGAACCGATAAACACGCGGTCCAACTGGATGTCGGTGATCGCCTGGTTGGCTTTCAAGCCCATGTACTTCAAGGCCCGCTCGATGGAACCGCGCTTGACCAGGTCGGCTTCCTTGGCCGGGTCCGGCACGTTCTGGTCGACGGCCAGGACCATTTCCGGCGAAGTGCCCCAGCTGACTTGTGGCTTGATCTGGGCGGCGTCGAGTTCGACCACGGTGTCGAACACCGCATCTTTGTCAGAAACCAGGTCTTTCCAGGCCTCCACGGCGGCATCCCAATCGGCGCCTTGCGGAGCGAATGGACGGCCCTTGACGTACTCCACGGTTTTTTCATCCGCCGCCACCATGCCCACACGGGCACCGGCTTCGATGGACATGTTGCAGATGGTCATGCGGCCTTCGATGGACAAATCACGAATCGCGCTACCGGCGAACTCAATGGCATGGCCGTTACCGCCAGCGGTGCCAATTTTGCCGATCACGGCCAGCACGATGTCCTTGGCGGTGACGCCAAAGGGCAAGGTGCCTTCGACCAGCACCAGCATGTTCTTCATTTTCTTGGCGACCAGGCACTGGGTGGCGAACACATGTTCCACCTCGGAGGTGCCGATACCGTGGGCCAGGGCGCCGAACGCACCATGGGTGGAGGTATGGGAGTCGCCGCAGACCACGGTCATGCCCGGCAAGGTTGCGCCCTGCTCCGGGCCGATAACGTGGACGATGCCCTGGCGCACGTCATTCATCTTGAATTCGGTGATGCCGTACTCGTCGCAATAGTCGTCGAGGGTCTGGACCTGCAAGCGCGAGACCTGGTCGGCAATGGCTTCGATGCCGCCCTTGCGCTCCGGGGTGGTCGGCACGTTGTGGTCCGGGGTCGCGATGATCGAGTCGACGCGCCAAGGCTTGCGCCCGGCCAGTCGCAGGCCTTCGAACGCTTGGGGCGAGGTCACTTCATGGATGATGTGACGGTCGATGTAGATCAGCGATGACCCATCATCGCGCCGTTTCACTTCATGGGAATCCCAGAGTTTGTCGTAAAGCGTTTTGCCAGCCATCAGTCGGTCCTCATCAGCGTCTTTCTATGCCCTGGGCGTTGAACGATTCAATAACCCTTTGGCTTGTGAGGCTGATGCTATGGCGTTACATTAAATAACTCAAATTCATATTTTTCATGCTTTGGATAACTCACTGGAATACCACCATGGATCTGGCCAACCTCAATGCCTTTATTGCTATCGCCGAAACCGGCAGCTTCTCCGGCGCCGGGGAGCGCCTGCACCTGACGCAACCGGCAATCAGCAAGCGTATCGCCGGCCTTGAGCAGCAACTGAAGGTGCGCCTGTTTGATCGACTGGGCCGTGAAGTGGGCCTGACAGAAGCCGGGCGCGCACTGCTGCCCCGCGCCTATCAGATCCTTAATGTGCTGGATGACACCCGTCGCGCCCTGACCAACCTGACCGGCGAAGTCAGCGGGCGCCTGACCCTGGCCACCAGCCATCACATCGGCCTGCACCGCCTGCCGCCGGTATTGCGCACGTTTACCCGGGAATACCCGAACGTGGCGCTGGATATTCAGTTCCTGGATTCGGAAGTCGCCTACGAGGAAATCCTCCATGGCCGCGCCGAAGTCGCCGTCATCACCCTGGCGCCGGAGCCCCACAGCCTGGTGCGGGCCACCCCGGTATGGGATGACCCCCTGGATTTCGTGGTGGCGCCCGAACACAGCCTGGCCAATAACGGCACCATTAGCCTTGCCGACATTGCCCGCCATCCGGCGGTTTTCCCTGGCGGCAATACCTTTACCCACCATATCGTGCACCGGCTGTTCGAGGCCCAGGGCCTGACGCCGAACATCGCCATGAGCACCAACTACCTGGAAACCATCAAGATGATGGTTTCGATCGGCCTGGCCTGGAGCGTGTTGCCGCGCACTATGCTTGATGATCAAGTGGCCAGCATCGCTTTACCGGGCATACAGCTCAGTCGCCAGCTAGGCTATATCGTGCACACCGAAAGGACGTTGTCGAACGCTGCGCGGGCTTTCATGAGCCTATTGGATGCACAGGTTGATCCGGCGGGGATGCCGGCATGAGGCCGTGCGGCCTGTAGACCCTGCTCCCGCGCCGAATGCCCATCGAGCCAAGGCCCCTTGATAATGCCCAACCCTGTCGATCCCGTGCCGCCGCTGCCTCGCATTCACGCCCTGGACCCCCAGCAGGCGGAACAAAGCTGGGAGAACGCCCCGCAGCTGCTGGCGGCGCTCAATGCCGCACGGCTCGGCGCCTGGAGCTGGGATATCGACAGCGGGCGAATCAGCTGGTCGCGCGGCACCCAGGCGCTGTTTGGTTTTGACCCCCGCCAGCCATTGCCCAAGGACCTGGATTACCTCGACTTGCTGGCCGCCGAGGACCGCGGCCGCGTGATCCGGGCCTTTCACGCCGTCCTGGCGGGCGCGCCCTTCGAGCAAGCCATGCACCACCGCATCCAGTGGCCGGACGGTAGCCTGCACTGGCTGGAAATCAACGGCAGCCTGCTGCCGGACGCGTCCGGGCGGCGGCGCATGATCGGGGTGATTCGCGAAACCACCCAGCAACGCGAGCGCGAACATGCCCTGGGCCACTCGGAAAAACGCTTCGCCACCCTGTTTCATCTGTGCCCGAACATGGTCCTGCTGACTCGCCAGGAAGACGGCCTGATCAGTGAGGCCAACCAGTATTTTGAAAGCCTGTTCGGCTGGCCGGTGGCCGATGCCATTGGCCGCACCACTCTGGACCTGGGGCTGTGGGTGCATCCTGAGCAACGCGCCTTGCTGGTCAAGGCGACCCAGCGCAAGGGCGAACCCATCACCATGGAAGTGCAGTTTCGCGCCAGCAATGGGCAAATCCATGACGGCACCCTCAGTGCCCAAAAGGTCGAACTCGACGGCCAGGCCTACCTGATCAGCACTTTCCTCGACACCACCGAGCGCAAGAACGCCGAACAGGCCCTCAAGGACAGCCAGGAACGCCTGGACCTGGCCCTGGATTCGGCCCAACTGGGCACCTGGGACTGGCATATCCCCAGCGGCATGCTCTATGGCTCAGCCCGGGCGGCACAGCTGCACGGCCTGGAGCCGCATCCGTTCCATGAGTCCTTCGATGCGTTTTTTGAAGGTATGCCCGATGAGGAGCGCGCCAGCATGCGCGACGCCTATCGCACCCTGCGTGAAGGCCCGGCAGGCAATTACCAGCTGACCTACCGCGTGCAACTGGAGGACGGCAGTTCGCGCTACCTGGAAAGCCGCGCCCGCCTTTACCGTGACGCCCAGGGCGCGCCCCTGCGCATGGCCGGCACGCTGCTGGATATCACCGACCAGGTGGAACGCGAGCAGCGTCTGAGTGCCTCTGAAGAGAAGTTCGCCAGCCTGTTCCTCGCCAGCCCCGACCCGATCTGCGTTACCCGCCTGTCGAGCGGCGAATTCATCGAAATCAATCCCAGCTTCTGCCAGACCTTTGGCTGGACCGCCGCCGAAGTCATCAATCACACCGCCGAGCAGATCGGCTTGTGGGATGAGCCGACCCAACGCCTGCAGCGCATCGAGCAGGTGATCCGCGAGCAAGCGCTGAACAACGTGGCGATCATCGTCCACCACAAGAATGGCCAGCGTCTGACCTGCATGATTTCCAGCCGGCTGATCACCGTCGGCAACCAGCCCTGCGTGGTCACCACCCTGCGCGATATCACCCAGCAACAGCGCTCGGAAGCGGCGCTCAAGGCCAGCGAGGAAAAATTCGCCAAGGCCTTTCACTCAAGCCCCGACGCGGTGTCCATTACCGAGCGTGACACCGGGCGCTACGTGGAAGTCAACGACGGCTTCTGTCGCCTGACCGGCTACCGCGCCGAGGAAGCCATTGGCCTGACCCTGTACCAGATCGGCATCTGGGCCGATGAGAACCAACGCTCGGCATTGCTCGCCGAACTGCAGATCAAGGGCCGCATCCACCACCTGGACATGCTCTGGCACAACAAGCGCGGCGAGTTGCTGGCAGTGGAAGTGTCGGTCGAGCCCATTACCCTCAATGAAACGCCATGCCTGCTGCTGACCGCACGGGATGTAAGCCTGCTGAAAAGCGCGCAGGCGCAGATCCGCCACCTGGCCTATCACGACCCGCTGACCAACCTGCCCAACCGCGCCTTGCTGATGGACCGCCTGAGCCAGCAGATTGCCCTGCTCAAGCGTCATAACCTGCGAGGCGCGCTGCTGTTTCTGGACCTGGATCATTTCAAGCACATCAACGATTCCCTCGGGCACCCGGTGGGCGATACCGTGCTGAAAATCGTCACCGCGCGCCTGGAAGCCAGCGTGCGCATGGAGGACACCGTGGCGCGCCTGGGTGGCGATGAGTTTGTCGTGCTGCTCAGCGGCCTGGAAGGTACTCGCATGGAGGTCAGCAAGCAGGTGCAGCTGCTGTCCGACACCCTGCGTGAGCTGCTGTCGGAACCGATGTTCCTTGACGGCCAGCGCTTGCAGGTCACCCCCAGTATTGGTGTTGCGCTGATTCCCGATCACGGCTCGACCCCGGCCGACCTGCTCAAGCGCGCGGATATTGCCCTGTACCGGGCCAAGGACTCCGGGCGCAACACCACGCAGATGTTCCATAACAGCATGCAACGCACCGCCAGCGAGCGCTTGCGCATGGAGACCGACCTGCGCCTGGCGCTGTCGCGGGGCGAGTTCAGCGTGCATTACCAACCCCAGGTCGATGCCCGGGGCAATCGCATTGTCGGCGCCGAAGCCCTGGTGCGCTGGCAGCATCCGCAACTGGGCGCACAATCACCGACAGAGTTCATCAAGGTCCTGGAGGACAGCGGTCTGATCCTCGAGGTGGGCACCTGGATCCTCGATGAAGCGTGCGCCACCTTTGCCAGGCTGATTGCCGAAGGCCTGATTGAGCCTAAAGGTTTCAGCCTGTGCGTGAACATCAGCCCCCGGCAGTTTCGCCAGAACGACTTTGTCGAACGGGTGGAACGCAGCCTCAAGCAGCACCAATTGCCATTTAGCCTGCTGAAGCTGGAAATCACCGAAGGCATCGTGATCCAGAACCTGGACGACACCATCGGCAAAATGCGCCGCCTGAAAAAACTCGGGGTCAGCTTTGCCATGGACGACTTCGGTACCGGGTATTCGTCATTGACCTATCTCAAGCGCCTGCCGGTCGATGCCTTGAAAATCGATCAGTCATTTGTGCGCGATGCCACCCACGACCCCAACGATGCAGAGATCATCCGCGCGATCGTAGCCATGGCGCGCAGCCTCAACCTGGAAGTGATTGCCGAAGGCGTGGAAACCTGCGAGCAACTGGCGTTCCTGCAAGGCTTGGGGTGCCATCTGTATCAGGGCTATTTGCATAGCCGGCCACTGCCGGTGGACGCGTTCACGCAACTTTTGAGGGGCGCTGCCGGAGGCTGAAAACAATCCGCCAGATGAACCGCCAGGCCCAGCAAGGGGCATCAGACCAATTTCAACGCTCGCACGAAGTAGCCCTTCCAGTTGGAGGGCGCCAGGCTGCGTTTTTCTCCATACATGTCGAACATTCCATCAACGACCGTCACTGAATGGTGGGTGTCCGCCAGCGTTCCAATAGCCCCGTCAGCCAGTTCTTGCACAGTGCTTTCCCGGATGTAGGCATACAGCCCCAGCCTGCGCAGCGCCGATCCGGGATACTCACCGTCGTTCAAGGTATCCATGGCGACCTCATAGCTCTGGTTTCCACGACCGTCGTTGTTCTCCAATTGCGCCCGCTTGGCACTTACGGCGTACAAAAAATTGGCATCGTCCAAAAGGGATTGATTGCTGCCCTGCAAACCGGAGTGCACCTTGGCCTTGTTCAATTCGTCGTGGGTCAACGTCAGTTTGTAGCCATCGCGCATGACCACTTCGTATCCGTCAGCGGTGGCGAAGATTTTTTTATAGATGCCTTGCGGATTCTGCCCAAACTTCATCATGGCGGCCTTGATCGCTGACACGGTGACACAGTTACCTTCTACACCCTGGTAAAAACCACTCCAGATATTAGCGGGGCGGATACCCACTGGCACACTGGAAAGAGTCGGGGCCTTTTCATCAATTATTTCGGGCGATACATCAGGCGTTTTTTTATCATTGAACAACATGAACCCATAACTTTTATCTACCTTGCGCTGCTCCGAATAAAGATGTTGGGTGTTGTCCATCACAAAAGCCGAGCCGAAGTTATGGGTCTCCACGACACCCAAAGCGCCACGCGCCGCCATATAGGTTGCAGGCACAAACTGGGCAAAACCCATCAGGCCCATACCACGCAAGAAGTTCTGGGTAGTTTCACCTTCTAGACTCTTGAGCAGGACGTCTTCGAAACGCTCATGATTGCCGATCAGCTGCTTGCGCTTGATAAATGCCGCGAGCACTAAGTTGGCGTCCGCAACCGCCATGCCATCGTTCCCGGCAAACCGTGATGCCTGCGCGGTCATCCTTAGTTCCTCGGCAGACACGTGAACGTTGAACTCATCTTTCATCGTGATCTCATAACCGTCGCCCACCGCCTTGACCTTTTCAAACATATCATGTGGGCTTTGACCGAAGGTCATCATCATCAATTTAATGACTGCGGCATGGGTACTATTATCAAAACACTCACCAAAGTTACGTCGGGTGGCGGAAAATGCATTCAAAATATCGCGGGGTTTGTTCCCCCCGGCCGCCGACAATGTGACTGTCGATAAACGCCGGACAGATTCATGAGCCACACTCAAACCATCAAACAACACCCGACCGAACATACCGATACTCATAGGAGTTTCCTACCCAAAAATATTATTAAAGACACGACAAACAACACACAGCCGATAAGTGACGAATTCAAACTTAAAAATACAATGACGAATAAAAACCTGCGCAGGATAAAAACAACCACTTTTATTCTTAAATCAACATCTAGTGTAAAAACCGCTATTTACCTACCAACACCCCCCATCAGTCGACTAACGCGACTGCGTGCCCCTGGCTGGGCGCCCTTCCTTTACGGCCCCACAACTCTTCCTTGCCACCAATCACCGCAACCGAATGCCCGGTGCGGTTGACCATGCCGACTTGCCCCCTGGCCAACACACTTACCGCCACACGCTTCATGTGCTTCTTCAAGCCCAACCGCAGAAAACCCTCTCCCGCCCCCCTCTCATCCTCACCATCATTCAGGCTGCGGATTGCCGCGCTAAAACTTCTAGCCGCTCGGCCATCGTTGTTTTCCATCTGGGCGCGCTTGGCGCTGACGGCAAACAGGAACTGAGCATCCTTGAGCATTCCCTTGTCTTTTCCAACAAAACGCGCGCCCTGCGCCGCTTGCTTCAACTCCTCATGAGTCAGCGTCAAGCGAAAGCCATCTCGCATCGCAACGTGATAACCGCGCTCGGTTTTGATGACTTTTTTGTAAATATCAGTAGGGCTCTGTCCGAATTTATGCATCGCCGCCTTGATTGCCGATACCGTTACGCAGTTACCATCCGGGCCCTGACGAAAGCCGCTCCAGATATCATCGGCCTTGGCCCCGTTGCGCTTTTCCGAAAGGCCCTCAATCCTGGCCGGGTGTGAGTCGGGCGCAGGCACTGCCGGTGTAGGCTTGTCAGGAATCACATCGGTTTGGACGGTTTTCTCCTTATCCCGGCCTGACAACAACGCTGATAGCTGACTCAGCAGATTCATGAACATTGAAACAAGACTTTTTAATTCCGCTTCCTTAGTTGCAACGTCACCCCTGAAATCCGTGAAACTGTTAGATAGGTCTACGACGCCCGCGGTCTGCCTAAGACGCTGTGGCTGCAGAGAGTTAAAGTTCCCCTCTACCCTACCCGAACAACCACATGGCACGTTTATAGCACTGTTAATAGTTAAGTTAGACATTAGTTTTCCTGCCACAAAGTGCCCCTCCGGCCTAAACTTTGCCGAAGAGGTCACTGATTGAAATCAAGAATTTTATTGGGTGTTTACTGATGTAGCGGGCGCATTAGAACCGGCGAGACAAACCCCGCGCCCAGCTTCTTTCACCCGGGCGGCAATCAGGGCCGGGCGACGTCAGGTCTGGCTCAGGCTTGGGGTCGTGCGACGGCATCACTGGGGTTGGCCGGGGACGAACAGCAGGCGGCACCTGCGCGTCGGTTTCCGGTACTGCCAGATCAGGCACCCGATCAGGTTTTACCTGGCGGTCGGTCAACGACACTGTTGGCCTGTGCACCCAGTCGGGCCGGGCTTGCGGGTCGATCGTCGGGAGCGGCCTCGGATGCGGCCGCACACGAGTGTCGACCTTTGGCACAGCAGGATGAGAGTCCTCCGGGCAGTGGCAATTGTTCACATTGAGATCGACGTTTACCCGCACAACCGTGTCAGACGATGCCTTGGAATCGGTACCAGGAACCCTCGGTGTAATTGTGATATTGGGTAGCACAACGGGGTGCTTGCCCACATCCGAATTCACTTTCGTATCTGGTATCAAGGGCTTGCCATCGGTCTGCGCCTTCTTCTCCTGTGATTTTTCAGCCTCGAACTGCACCTTGGCGTCATTGCCGAGTATCAGGGGCTTGCTGTCGATCTGTGCCTTCTTCTCCGGTTGTTTGCCAGCGTCAACCTGCACTTTGCTGTCCAGGCCTGTAGTTACCGTTTTATCCCCCGGTGTGGGTTCGGGTAAGGGCTTTTTGCCAGACAACAGATCGCGCATCGCCTTGAAAACAAGCTCAAACATGTCGAACAGTTTTGCAAGAGAATCAACACTCACAACAATGTTGTCGCGTCCGACGCCTGTCGCCCGGTTATATTCCGGCAACACATTCAACTTATTACCCAGCAACTTGCTCGCATCGTTCCCCCCAGGCGGAGTGGGTACCGGTGTCGGCAAATCAAACTGGCGATTAGCGACATTCGCGCCTGGAGGATTGTTTATAGATAGATAAGACATGCGTCATTCCTCTTCTCAAGACAGCACAGGGCGCTCAGGCCCCCATAACGAACAGTGTTTACTTATGACTTGAAACGGCAGCCACCGATTCGAAGTCCCTAGTTTCGTGGAGTAAAAAACATTCGAGTTCCAGAAATCGCGGAAAACATAAGGACATCAAAAGACAATTTCGGACTTTTACCTATAGACTTCTGCAAAGGCCTGCCTTACAAGGCCGTCCTTTGAAAAAAACAGGTCATACTCGCTAATAAACTGCGCCATGGAAAAAGAACGTCACGATTGTTTGAACTGTCTTTGCATCGCCCATGATATTTCCCGCGCGTTTAATACTGCTGCCACGCCAAGCAAAATCAAAAAACAAAAAACCGCTGCAACGCTCACAGTTGACTAGAACTACAACAAAGTTACACACACCTACTCTCAAAATTCTCAAAATATACAATCAAACCAAACATGAATTTAACTGACGGCATCTGAATTACTTGCCCGGCCAACAGAGTCTTAAACAAAAAAAGGGCGCCAGAGGCGCCCTTTTCAGAGGAGGTGAAAAACTTAAATACATGGACTCAATGTTGCAAAGCTGGCTTCTGCGCGCCGTTGATTGGAATGCGCTTGGCCTTGGCTTCTTCCGGCACCACCCGCAACAGATCGATACTCAACAAGCCGTTGCTCAGGTCCGCCGCCTTGATTTCAATGTGGTCCGCCAAGCGGAACGACAGTTTGAAGGCGCGCTGGGCAATACCTTGGTGCAGATAGGTAACGCTCTCAGCCTTGGTGTCGCGCTTGCCGCCACTGACGGTCAATACGCCTTTCTCCACCTGCAGCTCCAGATCGTCTTCCTGGAAGCCGGCAGCCGCGATGACGATGCGGTACTCGTCTTCGCCATGCTTTTCGACGTTGTAGGGTGGGTAGCTGCTGCCCGGCTCATTGCGCAGTGCGGTCTCGAACAGATCGTTGAAACGATCAAAACCGACGGAGGAGCGGAACAGCGGCGCCAGGGAAAATGCGGTACTCATGGTCAAATCTCCTGAAATATCAGCAAGGTTCTTTATCTCCACGACCCGAATTCGGCATCGTGTAATCCCTAGATAAGGACCGCCAATTACATTTCAAGAGTGGTTGTAGGAAAAATTTCAGGCCACTTGCGGATGGGGCATTCCGAGTAGACGGCTAACCTGCTGAAGATCGGTTTCCCTGCGCAACGCGGTAAACAGCTCCACGGCTTGCGGGTAATTTCGCGTCAGCATGGCCAGCCACTGCTTCAGTCGGCCCGGCGCCTGGCGTTCGGTCAATTGCGCCACGGACTGCCTCCAGAACTCCTGGAGCATGGGCTGCATGTCCTCCCAGGTCATCTCCACCACGTCCTGACCGGCGCGCGCGGCGGCGATTTGCCGGGCCAGGTCGGGACGCGCTACCAGGCCGCGACCGAGCATGATGTCTTCGACCCCGCTGATCTCACGGCAGCGCCGCCAATCTTCGACACACCAGATATCACCATTGGCAAATACCGGGACCTTGACCACGTCCTGCACCCGCGGGATCCACTCCCAGTGTGCAGGCGGCTTGTAGCCATCGGCCTTGGTCCGCGCGTGCACCACAATATGCGCGGCGCCGCCTTCAGCCAGGGCCGTGGCGCACACCAGCGCGCCGTCCGGGCTGTCAAAGCCCAGGCGCATCTTGGCGGTCACTGGGATATGCGCAGGCACGGCACGGCGCACGTGTTCGACGATCTGGTTGAGCAGCTCCGGCTCCTTGAGCAGCACCGCGCCACCGCGGGACTTGTTGACGGTCTTGGCCGGGCAGCCGAAGTTCAGGTCGATAACCTCAGAGCCCAACTCACAGGCCAGTGCGGCGTTTTCCGCCAGGCACACCGGGTCGGAACCGAGCAACTGCACGCGCAACGGCACGCCCGCAGCGGTCTTGGCACCGTGCAGCAGTTCTGGGGCAAGCTTGTGAAAATAGGCCGGGGTCAGCAGGCGGTCGTTGACCCGAATAAATTCGGTCACGCACCAATCGATACCACCCACCTGGGTCAACACGTCCCGCAGGATGTTGTCGACCAACCCCTCCATGGGCGCCAAAGCAATTTGCATGGAAAACACTCAACGAAAAACGTGGCGCAGTTTACTGGGTTTCCCACAGCAACCGTTAACCCTACCGCCCCCTGTAGGAGCGAGCTTGCTCGCGAAAAACGCCCAGACGACACGGTAAAACTGATCGACCGCGTTATCGTTGACGTTCTTCGCGAGCAAGCTCGCTCCTACATGGACAATGCCGTAAGCGCGACGCCATAGCCCTCGATAAACTCCGCCGGCATGCGCTTGGGCTTGCCGCTGGAGAGCTCGATGCAGACAAAGGTGGTTTGCGCACGCAACAAGGTGGTGCCATCGCTGGGGCGCATCAGTTGGAAGCGTCGGGTCATTTTCAGGCGCTGGTCCCAATCGACGATCCAGGTTGCCAGCTGCAGCTCATCGCCTTCGTAGCCAGCCGCCAGGTAATCGATTTCGTGGCGCACCACAGCCATGGCCCGGTCCAGGCGCCGGTACTCGGCGAGGTCCAGGCCCAGGCGCTGGGAATGGCGCCAGGCGCAACGCTCCAGCCAAGACACGTAGGCGGCATTGTTGGCATGCCCCAGGCCGTCGATGTCCTCAGGGGCCACCTGCAGATCGATGATAAACGGCTTTGCCAAGTCCCAGCCCATGCCCTGCTCCCGGTCGATTAATGTCGGCGGGGAGCAGTGTAACCTATCGCCTGGCTCAAGCGGTTTGCCGGGCCGGCTCACGGCAGCCGGCGAGCAGCGCCAGCACACCTTCGACCACCCTTGGGTCGGCCAGGACTTTTTGATGGCCGCCCTGCTCCAGGCGTAAAAGGCGGCTGTCGAACCAGGCCTCGTGGATCATCTGCGAAGCTTTGACCGGGACGAAGGTATCGTCCTCGGCATGCACGATCAGCCCGGGGATATTCATTTGATAGTGGGCCACATCCAGGTGCTTGAGCGGAATGCCCAGGGAGTACTCGACCTCCTGGATAAACGCCGCACGCGCCCGCGCCGGCATGCCGACTACTCCAGCAAAGCCGCGCAATACATCGAGCAAGCGTGAAGGGGCAGCAATGCTCACCAGCGCATTGGTGCGCAGGCCCAACTGGATGGCCAGCATCGCACTGGCGCCACCCATGGAATGGCCAACCACCGCGTGCAAGGGCGGCAATTCAGCGGCAGCCTCCAGCATCGCTCGGGCAAACAGCACCACATGGGCTTCGCGGCCCGGCGAACGACCATGGGCCGGACCGTCGAGGGCAATCACCGAGTAACCCGCGCCCACCAGTGCGTCGATCAGACTGGCGAACTGGGTCGGGCGCCCTTCCCAGCCATGCATCATCAGCACCGCTGGGCCCTGGCCCCAGCGCAGGGCCGACAGGCCAAAGCGCAAGGTGACACGCTCGGCCTGCGCCAGCAATGGCAACTCCCAATCACGCGGCGGCAAGTCTCGTGGCGTCATGAAGGCACGCCGCATCTGGTTGGCGATGGTTTGCGGCGCCAGCCTGCCCACGGTGCCGTTGACTCGGCGAATCCAGCTCAAGGTGCTCATCCACTCACTCCCCAGGCTCACAAGCCTTGTTCAGCGCACAGCCGACTTGGAGGCGCGTAATACACGATCCGATAATTCGCCCGGCCCCAGAGCCCTGGCCAATGCCAGGCCACCAATCATCAAGGCCATGTCGGCCAGGGCCTTGTCGGTGTCTTCCGGGCTGGCGGCCAGCTGTGCGGCCATCAACTCGACGTGCTGGTTCAATACATCGCGAAACTCATCCGGCAGCCGGCTCATCTCGCCGACCGTGGCCGGGATCGGGCAGGCCTGGGCGGTAGAATCGCGGTGTTTGCGCGAGAGGTAGAACGCGGCTACCAGGGCGCGGCGCTCTTCGCCTGTCAGGCTGGGGTCCATATCGTCGATAGATGCCCGACGCCGCGCCAAGAGTTGCTCGAACGCCTCCAACATCAGAGCGTCCTTGCTTTCAAAGTGGGCGTAGAAGCCACCCACGGTCAGCCCCGCGGCGCCCATGACTTCACCCACACTCGGTTCGGCCGGGCCACGCTGGACCAGCGCGGAACTGGCGGCTTGCAGAATACGTTCACGGGTTTGCGCTTTTTTATCGCTCATGACGGCCTCCGAATATTACGGTTAAAATATTATCTGCATAATACTTTTTAGCAAGCGTTGAATTCGACCGCTGGTCAGAAGAGGTTTTTTGAAGAGGGAGGGAGAAAACCCAAACGCCAGACAAACAAAAGGGCCATTCAATAATTGAATGACCCTTAAAAATCCCGCAGAGCGGGTAATCGTGGCGTCCCCTAGGGGACTCGAACCCCTGTTACCGCCGTGAAAGGGCGGTGTCCTAGGCCACTAGACGAAGGGGACACAAACCTTCTATACAACTGATCAGCGCTGAGAACTGATCGATTCAAGGACGGTGTGGCCAGACCTTGAACCTGTAAATTGGTGGAGCTAAACGGGATCGAACCGTTGACCTCTTGCATGCCATGCAAGCGCTCTCCCAGCTGAGCTATAGCCCCGGATTTTTCGTCTCGCGACGCAGCAGACCTTGCG
>Ga0265296_1003104_pt1 | contig 15894 bp, 16 predicted proteins | sample MunlanPumphouse1_FD_189073 | JGI IMG/M metagenome (GOLD analysis project Ga0265296, IMG submission 189073) | Groundwater microbial communities from a municipal landfill in Southern Ontario, Canada - Pumphouse #1 | ecosystem: Environmental > Aquatic > Deep subsurface > Groundwater | place... | reverse complement strand
TTTTCTGTTTTCCGTTTTCCGCAAAAAGAGCGTCTTGCTTATGCCAAGAACTCCGGTCCCCTGCCTTTGATGAGACCTTTCTAAAAAAAATTGATTTGCAGGCTGCCGGATACAATGGATTCATTTAATCGATCGATTATCCCCCCCGTTTTTTTGTCTTTTACGGAAAACGGAAAACTGCAAACGGAAAACCGTTTTCAAAGGAAGGACCGATGACACCCAAAGACGATGATGACCGGGAGCGCCCCAGTTGGCGGGAGATCGACCAGCGCCGGGATCGGGGGCAGCATGGGACCCCGAAAAAGCCGGGGCCGCCCAAAAAGGTGGCGGAGAAGGTGCGCCAACAGGCTTTGGCCCAGGCTGAGGCCCTGTTCAAGGGGAAGCGGGCCCGGCCGGAGTACCAAAAGGACCTCCGGCAATTGGAGGCCCTGCACGGCACCAAGAAGTTTACAGTATTTGTAAAGAATTTTTTACAAGAATATGGTTTGCCGGAGGAGTGGGGGGGGCTGACCCGCTTGTTAGATTATCCGGACGGGGAGGTGGTGGTCAGGGTGTTGGAGGCCATGGCCAGGCAGGCCGGCGCCCGCAGCCGGGTAGAGCAGCAGGGCTTTAAGGGCCGGTTGCAGGTAATGGCCTTGACCAGTCCCTATGAGGAAGTACGGCTACGGTCTGATGAAATATTAAGCGATTTATAGACAGGTAGTGTGGGGGTTATTAATAATTAGGGGGCTACAATTAATTGAAAAAATATGTTGACAATAATCTTAATTATAAAATATATTATTATATAGTATTTCCTTAATATCGGTTAAAAAGTTACCAGGACCTCTGTGTCCAACCCCCTTTATTAATCTCCTGGGCCAATTACGGCAGCTGCGAAAGCGCTAAGAGAGGCTGTGCTCATGGTCGGGAATGATTGCCAGGTAATCTCCGGGGAGGCAGACCTTCATACCCCCCGCCAGATTCCCCCCTTGAAGCGGATTATCACCGGTTATCCACCTTTTCAACAGATACTCGCCAGCCTGCCCGTTTATGCCCGCTCTCAGCTGCCGGTGCTGTTGGTGGGGGAGCCGGGCACGGGCAAGGAGTTAGTGGCTGAAGCTATCTGGCAGCTGAGCCCCCGGCGCGATCAGCCTTTCTTGCGGACCAATTGCGCCACCTTCCTGGAGTCCCTGGCCTGCAGCGAACTCTTCGGCCACCTGCAGGGCTCATTCACCGATGCCAAGCGCACCCGCTCCGGCAAGTTCAAATTGGCCCATGGCGGCACCCTCTTCCTGGACGAAGTGGGGGACTTGCCTTTGGCCGTACAACCCCGGCTCCTCAGGGCCGTGGAGCAGGGAGAGATAGAGCCGGTGGGCGCGGACACCCCTGTCCGGGTGGATGTGCGGCTGGTGGCCGCCAGCAATCAGGACCTTCCCAGGCTGATCACCGAGGGCCGTTTCCGCCAGGATTTATACGACCGCCTGGCGGTTCTGCTCATCCATCTGCCGCCCCTCAGGGAACGGGGGGAGGACATTTTGCGCCTGGCCTGCCATTTCGCCCAGGACGCGGCCCGGAACAATGGCCGGGGCCCCGAAGTGCGCTTCACCCCCGCCGCGGCCCGGTGTCTGCAGCAGCACCACTGGCCGGGCAACGTCCGGGAACTCAAAAACGTCATCACCCGGGCGGGCTTGTTCAGCAGCGACGCCCTGATTCGGGAGCGGGACCTGTCCTTTACTTTCCGGCCTGGGGGGCTGGCGATGCCGGCCTTGATCCACCGGGTCGCGGGACTGCCTGCCCGGCCGGGCCGGGCCCAGCTGGAAGAACTCCTCCTGGCCGAAGGGGGCAATATCTCCGCACTCTCCCGGCGCCTTAGGGTCTGCAGCAAGACCATCTACCGCTGGCTCCACAACTACCGCATCGACCTGTTGCAGATCCGGGCCGCGCCGGGGAATTGAATCGGGAGAGATTTTTGGGGGAGGGGGCTAATAAGGGCCGGTGGCCCTTACCCCCTCCCCCAATCCCATAAGGGTAATATAAAAAGCCCCCTTCGAATCGAAGGGGGCTTTGGCATTTTCTTATAACTGAAAACAGATAACAGAAAACTGAAAACCGTCTTTACAGCACGCTCTTCACTGCCAGTTTGGCCAGTTCGACGACGCGGTCCGGGAAGACCCCGAAGCCCAGGACGATGGCGATCAGGGCGTAGTTCAAGATGCGGGTGGGGGTGGAGACCACCACCATTGGCAGGCTGGGATCATCGGTGAAATAGGAGGCGTAGACCACCCGCAGATAGTAATAAAGGGAGATGGTGCCGTTCACCGCGCCGATGAGGACCAGCCAGAAGTAACCCTGGTTCATGGCGGAGGTGAAAAGCAGCAGTTTGCCGGTGAAGCCGATGGAGGGCGGCACCCCGGCCAGGGCAAAGAGGCCGACAATCAGGCTCAGGCTCAGCAGGGGATTGCGGCGCCATAAGCCGGATAGTTCGGAGATTTGCAAATCCCGGCCGTCTTTGGCCACTTCGGAGATGACCATGAAGACGGTGAAGTTCATCACCAGGTAGGCCACGGCGTAGTAAACCGCGGCGATGTAGCCGGATTCCTGCAAGGTGAGGATGCCGATGAGTACGTAACCCGCATGGGCAATGGAGGAGTAAGCCAGCATGCGTTTGAGGTCTTTCTGGATGATGGCCACCAGGTTGCCCAGGGTCATGGAGACGACGGAGAGGATGACCAGGGCCTTGGTGAAGCTGTAACCGTAGCCGACGCCCATGGCGGCCAGGCGGAGCAACAGGGCCACAGCCGCGGCCTTGGACGCGGTGGCGATGAAGGTGGTCACCTGGTTGGCCGCGCCCTGATAGACGTCCGGGGCCCAGAAGTGGAAGGGGAAGACGGAGAGCTTAAAGAAGAAACCCGCCATGGCCAGGAGCAGACCCAGAAGGCCGATGGGGCTGGCCACCAATTGGGGCAGCCTGGGCAGAATCTCCGAAAGATAAGTGGTGTGCGTGGCCCCGAAGATATAGCTCAGACCGAAGAGCATCACTCCCGAGGAGACCGCGCCGATGAGCAGATACTTGATGCCCGCTTCCACATCGATGCCGTCGCCCTTTCTTAAGGGCACCAGGATGTAGAGGGAATAGGAAGAAAGCTCCAGGGAGACGTAAATGGTGAGGAGTTCCACGGAGCTGACCAGCATCATCATACCGATGGTGGTGGTGGTGAGGAAGAGGTAATATTCCGCGTGGAAGCGCTCCTCGATCTGGGCCAGATTATGGGAGATGGTGAGCACCAGGAAGAGACCCAGGGCCAGGGCGAACTTGAATATCTGGCTGAAGAGGTCCACCCGGTAGGCCTTGAAGAACAACTCCCCATGCTGGCAGAGGCATAAGGTGGTGACCACCAGGCCCCCGGCGGCCAGGGCCAGGGCGATCTGGTAATCTCCCTTCACCTGGGGCTGACGCCTGAGGCTGAGGAAAAAGAAGACCAGGGCCGCGCCCAAATAATAGAGTTCCGGTCCAAAGAGCATCACGTTCATCATCACATTCCCTGGAGAAAGGGTACCACCGCGCTCTTAATCAGGCCCACCATGGTCTGGGGGAAGAACCCGAAAAAGAGGAGGGTGGCGATGAGCATCATTCGGGGCAGCGCCAGAAAGGGGCTGACGTCCTCAAAGTGCACGAACTTGGGGTTCGGGGTATTAAAGAAGGTGCTCTGCACCACCCGCAGGGCAAAGAGAGCGCCCACGACCAAAGCGGCGATGGCCAGCATGCCTTGCACCGGGTAAACCTTGACGCTGGCGATGAAGACCAAGAGTTCCGCCCAGAAGCTGGCCATACCCGGCACGCCCGCGCCGCAGAGCGCGGCGGTGATGAAGAAGGCGGAAGCTACGGGCATGATCTTGGAAAAGCCGCCCAATTGGTGAATATCCCGGGTGTGGGTGCGGTCATAGATATAACCCACCGAGGAGAAGAAGAGGGCGGTCATGATGCCGTGGGCGAACATCTGGAAGACGGAGCCGTTCAAGCCGTCCACCGTGCCCGTGGACAGCCCCAGGATGACAATGCCCATGTGGGACACGGAGGAATAACCGATGACGTATTTCAAGTCGGTCTGGGCCAGGCCCACGAAGACCCCGTAGACAATGCCGGCGGTGGCCAGCAGCGACATGAGTTGGGCCCAGTACTGAAAGCCCTCGGGGCAGAGAAACATGGCCACCCTGAGGATGGCAAAGGAGCCCAGCTTCATGAGCACGCCCGCGTGGAGCATACTCACCGCGGTGGGCGCGGCCACGTGGCCGACGGGCGACCAAGTGTGGAACGGCCAGAGCGCGGCCAGGACCCCGAAGCCGAAGAAGAGGAGGATAAAGGCCACCTTCTGGATCCAGGGGGAGAAGTGGACCCCGTGCAGGGCCACCATGTTGAAGGTGTTCAGGCCGGATGCGGAGTAGAGCATGAGGATGCCGGGGATGATGAGACCGCTCCCGGCCATCAGATACAGGGTCAGCTTCATGGCCGCATATTCTTTGCGTGTGGAGCCCCAGATGAGGATGAGGATATACATGGGCACCACGGCAATCTCATAAAAGAGAAAGAAAAAGAACATGTCGTAGGTCATGAAGACGCCGAAGACTCCGGTCACCAGGGCCAGCATGAAGATGAAGAATTCCTTCACCCTGAGCGTCAACTCCCACATGGTGAGAACGCCGGTGAAGATGACGATCCCGGTGAGGAGGAGCATGGGGGCGTTCAACCCCTCCACGCCCACAAAGTAGGAGATGCCGAAGGTCTTCACCCACTCGTATTTCTCAACGAACTGGAGGCCCCCGAGGCTCTTGTCGTAAGCCACAAAGGTATAGATGGCGAGACCCAGGGAGATGCCCGCGGCCACCAGGGACACGGCCCGGATGCAGCAGTGGCACTCCTCTTTGATAAAGAGGAGGATGAGGAGACCCACCACCGGCGACAGCAACATGCAGGTCAATATGGGAAAGGAGGCAGCATGCTCGGTCATATCAGCGACCCATCAAGAGATATAGCCCGACCCCAGCCAGGACCAGGACCATGAAGAGCAGGTTCAGTTGCACGAACGCGGTCTGGATGAAAGACAGCAGCCGGCCGCTGCCGATGGTGGAGAAGGCCACCGCGTCCACGCCGCCGTCCACCACCCGCCGGTCGTTTAGAGTGAAGAGCCGGGTAAAAGTGCCGTAGATAAAGGTGTTCAGGAACCAGCGCCAGAAATGGTCCATGTACCATTTCTGGATGAAGAAGGTTTGCAAGGCGGGGAATTTCTGGATGAAGCCCACGCACTTGGCGTTTTTGGCCCCCCAGTCGAACCAGGCCAGGGCAATGCCGCCCACCGCGCAACTCACCGCCGCCACCAGCAAAAAGTAATTCATGGCGTGGGGATGGGATTCGCCCAGGAGGAATTTCTCCAGGTAGCCCTGGCAGAAGCCCAGGATCAGGGTAAACCCGGCCAGCACCAGGAGGGGCAAAGACATCACCCAGGGCACGCCGTGCTCCTCCCCGTGACCGTGGCCGCCGTGGCCGTGGGCCTCCTCCTCCACGTGGCCGGGCACCTTGCCGTAAGCCCCGGGCTTGGGAAAGAGCATGACAAAGATCACCCGGAAGGAGTAGTAGGCCGTAAGGAAGGCCCCGAAGAGGCCCAGGATCAGCCAGAGCTTGTTATCCAGATGGGCCAGGGCCGTGAGGACCAGTTCCTTACTGAAAAAGCCGGAAAAGGGGAAGATGCCGGCCAGGGCCAGGGAGGCGATGGTGATGGTGACCATGGGGATGAGGAGCTTGCGGCCCCCGTTGGTGGCCATGGTAAAGAAGTCGTTGGTGCCGAAATGATGGATAAAGACCCCGGAGCAGAGAAAGAGCAGGGCCTTGAACGCGGCGTGGGTGGTCAGGTGGTAGTAGCCGGGGAACAGGGTCCCGGAGGCCAGGCCCGCCGCGGCCAGGCCCATGGCCATGAAGCCCAATTGGCTGATCGTGGAATAGGCCCAGACCTGCTTGATGTCCGTGGCAACCATGCCGATGGTGGAGGACAGGATCAAGGTGATGGTGGAGATGCACAGGATCACGGTCATGGCCGTGGCCGAGGCCGCGAAGAAGGGGAAGATGCGGGTCAGGAGATAGACCCCCGCGGCCACCATGGTGGCGGAATGGAGCAACGCGGAAACCGGGGTGGGACCTTCCATGGCGTCGGGGAGCCAGACGTGGATGGGGAACTGGGCGCTTTTGCCCATGATGCCGCAGAAGATCAACAGGGCCGAAGTGGTGATCAGCCAGGGAGGCATGGACTTGGCCACCGCGGCGCTGTTCACCGTGGCAATGTCCAGGCTGCCGTAAAAGAGGGTGAGGAAGACCAGGCCGATGAAGAAGCCGATGTCCCCGAAGCGGGTGACCACAAAGGCCTTTTTCCCGGCCTCCGACGCGGAGAATTTTTCATACCAGAAGCCGATGAGGAGATAAGAGGCCAGACCCACCAACTCCCAGGCGATATAGAGCTGCAGCAGGCCGCTGGAGATCACCAGGGTGAGCATGGCCAGGGCGAAGAGGGAGAGGTCCGCGTAAAAGCGGCCGAACCCGGGGTCGCCCCCCATGTAGCCGATGGAATAGACCTGGACCAGCCAACTGATGCTGGCCACAATCACCAGCATAATCAGACTGGTGGGGTCCAGGAGGAAGCCGAAGGGCACCTTCACCGCGTCGGACACCAGCCAGTTAAAATTGTAGACGATGGGCGTCTTGACATCCAGGGTGAAGAAGAAGGTCCAGGCGATGATCAAGGGGACGGTGGAGGCCGTCAGGGAGATGGCTAATGATAGATTAGGCCGCCTCCAGGTAAAGATCATGATCAGCGCGAAGGCAAAGAGCGGCAACAATACCGTGGTCAGACAACCCAAAAGAACGGGATCGCACGAGCCCATGTTTAACCCCTAAGCTCAGTGGCGTGTTCGATGTTAATGGACTTAAGCTTCCGGTACACGGCCACGATGATGCTCAAGGCAATGGCGGCCTCGGCGGCGGCCACGGCCATAATGAACAGGGTGATGACCTGGCCCACTGCGGGATGGGGGGCCAGGAAGCGGTTGAAGGCCATAAAATTGATGCTCGCGGCGTTGAGAATCAGCTCCACGGAGATCAAAATGGCGATCAGGGAGCGGCGGGCCAACACCCCGTAAAGGCCGATGGCAAAAAGGAGCAGGGCCAGGTAGAGGTAGGTTTCCAATTGATTGAACACCAGCATCACGGACCTCGAAAATTAAGTATTGCCGCGGCCGCCCCGGGCGAGGACCATCGCACCCAGCATAGCCACCAACAGGAGTAAAGAGATCACCTCAAAGATCAGGGAGTAATGGGTGAGCAGGTAATGGCCCAGGGTGGTGATGGACCAGTCCGTGCTCCGCTCCGCGGCCGGGACCCAATGGGTCTTCTTGGTGAGCAGGGCCAGGAAGAGGAAGACCATACCCGCACCTACCATGGCCCCGATAATTTTCATGACGTTTCTGGGAGGGCGGGGCAGGTACAGGGGCTCGGAGAGCATCACCGCGAAACAAATAGCGATACAGATGGCCCCCACATAGATGAGGATTTCCATCAGGGCCACGAAGGGGCTGTTTAGATAGAGGAAGAGCCCGGCCACTCCCACCAGGGCCAGGACCAGCCCCAGGACATTGTGGAAGATGTTGCGGGCGGCCACGGCGATGAGGGCGCCGCCGAGAGTCATGGCCACCACCAGGAAAAAGGCGGCAGTGGCTATGGTCTGGGGGGAAAGAAAAGAGCCCAGGAAGTTCATTCTTTCACCTCCGCGCCGGGTGCGGGCTTTTTGGCGGCTGCGGCTGCGGCCTTGGCCTCCTTGGCGGCCGCTTCCGCGGCCACGGCCGCGGCGATGTCCGCGTCCGTGGGCACCGGGGTCACGGGCAGGCTGGCGGTCTTCTGCCTTTGCTGCAGGAGAGTCAAGTGGTCAATGACCGCGTCCGCCCGGTGAAATCCCGCCAGCCGGTATTCGGCCGAGTATTCCAGGGCCGTGGTGGGGCAGACCTCGGTGCACAGGCCGCAGAGGCTGCAATAGTAGTGCTCGTGGACGTATTTGGTGGCCCTTTTTTGCTTTTCACCCGGGAACTTGGTCCCCTCCACGGTGATGAGCTGGGAGGGGCAGATGCGGGAGCACATCTCACAGGCAATGCAGCGATGGGTGTGGGTTTCGGGATCGATGATCAGCTGAGGGTAACCCCGGTAACGGGGGGTCATCTCGATCTTTTCCCGAGGGTATTGCACGGTGACGATGGGTTTGGTGAAATAGCGGATGGTGACCGCCATGCCCATCAGCAAGCTCCAGAAACCCACCAGAATCTCTTTGAAGTAAGTCATCATTGCTTCTCAACCTTCATTTAAGGCACGGTTCCTCAGAAGATTTTCAACAACAGGGCGGTAAGCAGCAAGTTGGCAAAGGATAAAGGGATCAGGATCTTCCAGGCAAAAGTGACCAGCTGGTCGAAGCGCACCCGGGGAAAAGTCCACCTGAACCACATGATCAGGAAAATGACGGCGTAGACCTTGATCAGGAACCAGACCACGCCGGGGAGGATAGGTCCATGCCAGCCTCCCAGGAAGAGGACGGTGGCCACCGCGGAAACAATGAACATGTTGGTATATTCCGCGAGGAAGAAGAGGGCAAAGCGCATGCCGCTATATTCAGTATGAAAACCGGCTACCAACTCGGATTCAGCTTCCGGAAGATCAAAGGGGGTCCGATTGGTTTCCGCGGTGGCGCAGATGATAAAGAGAATAAAGGCCAGGGGCTGCATCAGGATGAACCAGCACCGGCTCTGGGCGGCGACGATGTCCGTGAGCTTAAAGGAGCCCACCATGAGGATGATGCTCATCACCGTGACCAGCAGGGGAATCTCGTAGGCGATGTTCTGGGCCACGGAGCGGATGGCTCCGAAGACCGCGTACTTGTTGTTGGAGGCCCAGCCGCCCATGAGGATGGCCAACACGGTGAGGGTGGAGAAGGCCAGGATGAGGACGATCCCCACGTTCATGTCCCTGACGATCATGGTCTGGGAGAAGGGGATCACCAGGAAGCAGAGGAGGACCGGCAAAAAGACCACTATGGGGGCCAGGTAGAAGATGGGCCGGTCCACTTCCTCGGGGGTGATCAGTTCCTTGCCCATGAGTTTCACGGCGTCGGCGATGGTCTGGATGGCCCCGTGCCAGCCCACTTCCATGGGGCCGGGCCGAAGCTGCATATGGGCCGAAACCTTGCGCTCCATCCAGATGAGGAACAGGGCATTCACCGCCACCAGGGCGATGACCCCGATCAGGCCCGCCAGAATCCGGACCACGTCACTTCCCAGAAGTTGCCCTACTTGCTCCATAAGTCGCTCTTAGCAGGCTTACCGGTCGATTTCCGGGATCACCACGTCGATGGACCCCAGGATGGCCACGGCGTCGGCCACCAGGGTATCTTTCAAGATTTCTGGCAAAATGCTCAAGTTAGAAAAAGAGGGCACCCGCAGCTTGATGCGGTAAGGCTTAATGTCCCCCTGGCTGACGACATAGCAGCCGAATTCGCCCCGGGCGGTTTCCACGGCCTGATAGACTTCTCCGGCCGCGGGTTTCAGGCGCTTGGGCACCTTTTCCGCCATGATGGGGCCATTGGGGAGTTTGTCCAGGGCCTGCTCGATGATGCGCAGGCTCTGCTCCATCTCCCGCATCCGCACTACATAACGGTCCAGGATGTCGCCGTTTTCCCCCACCGGGATCTCAAAGTCAAAGAGGGGATAGGCCGAATAGGGCTCGCTCTTGCGGATGTCGTAGGGGATGCCGCTGCCCCTGAGGGTGGGTCCGGTGACGCCGTATTGCACGGCCATCTCCCGGGTGATAATGCCCACGTCCCGGGCCCGGTTGATGAAAATAACGTTTTTGGTCACCAGGTTGTCATAATCCACCCAGCGGCTGCGGAGGCGCTTGATAAAGGCCCGGGTCCCGAAGATGAATTCATCGTCCAGGTCCACGGGCACCCCGCCGAAGCGGAAGAAACAATAGGTGAGGCGGGAGCCGGTGATCCGGTCCAAGAGGTCCAGGAGGCGCTCCCGATCATCGAAGCAGTAGAGGAAGGGGGTGAAGGCCCCCAGGTCCATCAGGTACGCGCCCACCCAGAGGAGGTGGCTGGTGAGGCGGTTCATCTCGTTGAGGATGACCCGGATGAATTCCGCCCGCTCCGGCACGGTGACGCCGATGAGCTTTTCCACGGCCATGCAATAGCCCTGATTGAAGGCCAGGGCGTGCAGGTAGTCCACCCGGCCCATGTTGGGCAGGAATTGCTGGTAGTTGCGGTTTTCGGCCATATGTTCGTGGCCCCGGTGGCCATAGCCGATAACCGGTTCCGCCTTGACGATGTATTCCCCGTCCATCTCCAGCAGGACCCGTAAAACCCCGTGGGTGCTGGGATGCTGGGGCCCCAGATTGAGGGCGAAGGTCTTTTCTTCGATTCCCGAGGTAATCATTTCTCTGTTTCCGCCGTCGCGGCAAATTCTTTGAGCAAGGGGTGGAAGTCGGCGTCCTCAGGGAGCAGCAGGCGCTTCAGGTTGGGATGGCCGGCAAAGCGGATGCCGTAGAGGTCGTAAACCTCCCGCTCATACCAATCGGCCCCGCCATAAATGTGGCTGATGGTGGGGGCCTCGGCTCCTTTGGGGAGAGTGGCGTGCACTGCGGTGCGGCACAACTCATCAAAGGAGGCAAAGTGGTAGACCAGGGTGAAGGTCTCCGGGCCGGTGTGCACCGCGGTGAAGGATGCCAGAAAGCAATTCTCCTGAAGCAGCGCCTGGGCGATGGCCGGCAACTGCTCGGGGAGGGCCGTGACCTCCAGGTGGTAACCGGTCTTGGCGTAGTCCCCGGAGGCTACCGCTTCCAGGTTCAGGGGCGCCAGGGCCTTGGAGATGCTATCTATTAACATTACGGAACTTCCTTAACCTGCCCCGTTTGGTGATCTTTTCTTCCAGGAGCAGGATGCCTTCGATCAGGCCCTCGGGCCGGGGCGGGCAGCCGGGCACATAGACGTCCACGGGGATGATCAGGTCGGCTCCGGGCACAATGGCATACTGGTTTTCGTAATAGAAAGGACCGCCGGAGATGGCGCAGTTGCCCATGGCGATCACCCACTTGGGCGCGGGCATCTGTTCATAGAGGCGGACCACCGCGGGGGCCATCTTTTTGGAGATGGTGCCCGCCACGATCATCAAATCGGATTGCCGGGGAGAGGGACGAAAGACCCCGGCCCCGAAGCGGTCCAGATCGAACCTGGCCGCGCCCGCGGCCATCATCTCGATGGCGCAGCACGCCAGCCCGAAAGTCAGGGGCCACAAGGAGTTGGCCCGGGCCAGATTCAGGGCCTCTTCCAGGAGGCCCAAGTGGATTAAGGGTGCACCTGTTTTCGCTTCCAACTGAAGACCCCCCTGCACCAGGCATAAACGATCACCAGGGAGAGAATGCCGATGAAGATGGTGATTTCGATAAGGTCCCGCCAGACGTAGCCTTTGCCGTAAGCCAGCAGCACCGGGAAGAGAAAGAGCACGTCCACATCGAAGGCCAGGAAGAGCAAGGCGAAGAGATAGTAGATGACCGCGACTTGGATCCAGGCGCTGCCGATGGCCGGGACGCCGCATTCATAGACCGCATCCCTGGCAGCTCCATAGCTCCGGGGCGCGATCAAGAAAGCGATGATGAGAGGCCCCATAGCGAAGAGGGCCGCGGCGACTAGATAGAGTAAAACGTAGGAAAAGTCGCCCAAGGCTTCAGGGATTTCCAATGCCCTTATCTCCTTGTGCTTTTTTTAACAAAGCCACAGCTTTTATACTCCGTTGGCAAAAACTTAGTCAAGGTTTTTTTCTTTAATCCCGGAAAAATCTCCTGGCACCTGGGCCGGGGGCGAGGAACAGTCGTCTATAAGCCTGTCTCTCAATAAAGGTTCCAGCGGCAAGGCAGGTTTTTCGCCCTATTTCTTAAAGGGGGGCAGGGAGTATTTTTGTAAGCACTTGAAATACCCCTAAATTCACCATTTTAAAAGGGGGACTTAACCCTGCCAGGTCCAGCCCTCCGGACCTGAATTTAGGTCCAGTTAAATATGAAATACTCCACTATTTCCTTTCCCAAACTGGGCTGGGGGCGATATTCCCGGCCCAGCGCGGCTTGGGAACCGGTGGCAAAAATTGCCGGGGTTCAGGGCAGAGGGCTGTCGGTGTAGGCGATGTCGGCTTCTGCCGAGCGGTAGAGACGCAAAGGTTTGTTTAGGCGCACGTCTTCCACCCAATCGGGGTTGAGGAGTATGGACTTGGCGCTGAGCGCGATATCCGCATCTTCCAGGGCCGCGGCGGCGCTGGTCCGGTCATAAATCTTGCCGCAGATCATGAGGGGCAGGGAAGTGGCTTCCCGGGTGAGCCGGGCGATATTGCGATTGGTGCCGAAGGCCGGTTTCTGAAAATCATAGGCGGACACGGAAATGGCGTCCAGGGGTTCCTGGGACAGGAGGGCGATAATTTGCTGATATTCCTCTTTAGTGCGGAAGAGGGAAACGTCCATATCCACCACCCCCCAATCCGAGATCCTGAAGGTGAGCAGCCGGTCAGCCGGGATGACCGGGGCCACCGCGCGGATGAGGTCGTGGGCGAAACGGTAACGGTTGGCTAGCGAACCTCCATAGTCATCAGTGCGTTGATTGGTATAAGCCGAGAGAAACTCGCTGATGAGGTAGCCGTGGGCCCCGTGGATCTCCACCCCGTTGAACCCGGCATTGATGGCGCCCCGGGCCGTTTCCACAAAGCCCAGGATGACGTGATCGATATCGAAGGGGCTCATGGCGTCGGGCACGGGGTAGGGTTGCCCGGTAAAATGGTTGATCTCCCTGGGCGCGAGGCTGCTGGGGGCGATGATCCTCCGGGCGGGATTGATTTCCGGCCAGGCGACTCGGCCGCAATGGAACATCTGCATGATGGCCACCGCGCCCTGGGCCTGGATGGCCTGCACCACCGGTCGCCAGGCCTCGATTTGCCTTTGGGTGACTAGCCGGGCCTGGCCCGGATAACCCTGGGCGCTTTCATAATCCGTGACAATGGCCTCGGTATAAACTAGGCCCGCCCCATTCCGGGCCCGGCGCACCAGGAACTCCAGGACGTCATGCCGGGGAATGCTGTCCTGAACCGAGGACATGCGGGTCATGGGGGCCACCCCCAGACGGTTTTTCAGCCGGAAATTCTTTAAGGTAAAGGGTGAAAAGATTGGGTCCGTTGCCAAGGGAAGCCTCCTCCTGCTTGCTTTACCGGTGGGGGCAAAGGTATAATTAATATTTAAAGAAAAATAGGGACACTTCCTAATTTTTCTGTGCAAGACCATTTAAAATGGAGAAAAAATAGAAAAATAGGAAGTGTCCCTATTTTTCTTAATATAGACACAGATGGCAAACTGGCAAGACTTGACCATGCCTGAGTTCGAGGCCGCCCGGCAGGAGAGCCGCACGGTGATTTTCCCCGTGGGCTCCCTGGAGGAGCACGGGCCGCACCTGCCCTTGGGAACCGACGCGTTGCACGCCCTGGAGGTGGCCCGGCGGGTGGACCGGCTGCACCCGGTGGTCATCGCGCCGCCGCTGTTTTTCGGCGTCTGCCGCTCCACCCGGGAGCATCCGGGCACGGTGAGCCTGGCCGGGGACACGCTGCGGGCCTTGATCCGGGACCTGGGCCGGGAATTTTACCGCCAGGGTTTTGGCAACCTGGTGATCATCAGCGGCCATGCCGGGGGCACCCATATGGCTGCGCTCCTGGAGGCGGGGGAGACCTTGCTGGCGGAACTCCCGGAGGTCAGGGTGGCGGTGGTCAATGTCCTGGACCTGCTCCGGGAAGTGATTACCGCGTACCCCCAGCTGCTGCGCACCAAAGGCGACTCCCACGCGGGGGAAGTGGAGACCGCGCTCATGCTGGCCGCGTATCCCCACCTGGTTAAGGGCACCGCGCCCGCGGAATGGCCCGGCTTCCCCAAATACATCCTGGTGAAAGATAAAAAGCGCTACTGGCCCGGAGGGGTGTGGGGGGACCCCACGGCTGCGACCGGGTCCCAGGGGGAAGAGATTTTGCGCCTGGAGACGGAGCGTCTGCTCCAGGTGATCGAGGCCCTGGAAAAGAAAGAATTCACCTGAATACTTTTTCTTGACTTTTGGTTCGAAATATTCAAATATAGGCGTTGGATTTAAAACAGTGAGGAGAAAAAACCCCTTACATGATCGCTGAATCCATTGAACGATTGGCCGACCGAGTTTTAGCTTTTGACGAACCGGAACTTACCGCTCTCCTTAATCATTTCAAGTCCCGTATGGAAGAATTGGAGGTCTCCCCTGCCTGGGAACGGGCGGTGATCGCCTACTTTCTCATCAACGGGGTCCGGGTCAAAAACGCCCTGAAAAAAGGGTACACTAACAGGCCGGAGCGCCAGGAGAGTGGCCGCCCCGCCCTGCGTCTGGTAAAAGCTTAAACTCCCAGAAAAAGCTCGGTTATTAGCTGCATTCTCCGCCTCTAACCAGAGGCAGGGATTTTTATTTTATTTTTTCCCTCAATTTCCTCTATTTTTCGTCTGCCCCTTAGCCCCCGCGGCATTTTCGTTTAGGCCATTTTCCCTGCGTAAAACCGCGAACTTTAGGGGCGGACCCGCGTGTCCGGCCTTTGGGGGTGGACACCTGGGTCCACCCCTTCCCTTGCCTGTTATTCTGAGGGAGGGGAGCGACCGAAGAATCTCTAAAGACGAGATCCTTCGCTGCACTCAGGATGACAAACTATTCTTTTAGCAGTTGCTCATGAGCCGATGGCTCACTCATAAACCATGAAAAGACTGGTGGGGCGGGCCTCCGTGCCCGCCTTTCCGGAACCAATGATAGGTAGGCCGCGCATTGCGCGGCAGTTTAGGTGCGCGGGGCGTACCCTACACCCTGCGCAGGCGAGACGCCTGCGCCACCTATTCTAAGGAACTTTTCCAAGCACAGGTCTCGGATCGGTATGAGACCGGGATGGTGCAAGGTAGTTGCTGGACCCGCTACTTGCGGTGGCGCTGTCTTCCCTTCAGGTGGAGGCGCAGCGGCGCCAGGGGGATGTTGAGCTTTTCCCGGAGCTGCTTGATGAGAAAGCGGCGGTAGGAGTCCTTGACCCCCGCAGGCTGGTTGACAAAGGCGATGAAGGTGGGAGGGTGGACCTCCGCCTGGGTGAGATAGTAGAATTTCACGGGCCGGTCCCGGTAGCGGGCCGGGGGCACCCGGTCCACGATTTCCCGGAGGAGGAGGTTGAGTTCTCGGGTGGGGGCGCGGCGGCCGCTCTGGGCATAAATGTCATTGATCAGGGGAAAGACCTTTGCCATCTGGTAGCCGTTGGCCACGGACGCGGGCAGCATGGGCACGTAAGCCACGAATTCCAGGGCATCCTTGATCTTGGTGATAATTTCCTTGGCCAGGGTGGGGTCCTTGGGCATCAAGTCCCATTTGTTGGCCAGGATGAGGCAGCCCTTACCCCGGTCGGCAATCAGCCCGAGGATGCGGAGGTCTTGAGCGGTCAGGCCTTCCGAGGCGTCAATGAGGAGCACGGCCACTTCGGCCCGGTACAGGGCCTTGATGGCCTTGAGGACCATCTGCCTTTCCAGGCCGGGGGTGATGCGGCTGGGGCGGCGCAGGCCCGCGGTGTCCACCAGCACATAGTCCTGATCCTGCCACTTTATGGGGGTGTCCACCACATCCCGGGTGGTGCCGGGTATGGGGCTGACCATGAGGCGCTCTTCCCCCAGGAAGCGGTTGACCAGGGAGGATTTCCCCACGTTGGGCCGGCCCAGGATAGCCACCCGGATGCCGGGCAGGGCAGCCTCTTCTTCTTCGGGCTGGGGCA
>Ga0265296_1003103_pt1 | contig 15895 bp, 30 predicted proteins | sample MunlanPumphouse1_FD_189073 | JGI IMG/M metagenome (GOLD analysis project Ga0265296, IMG submission 189073) | Groundwater microbial communities from a municipal landfill in Southern Ontario, Canada - Pumphouse #1 | ecosystem: Environmental > Aquatic > Deep subsurface > Groundwater | place... | reverse complement strand
GCGGCGTCACGTCCGTGCTGGTCGTGACCGAGAAGGCCGCAGCGCCGAAGCCGAAGCACCAGGCGGCGTTTCCCGACAGCGACCTTGGCAACCCGGAGTTGAAGCAATGAGAATTTACCTCGCTTGTCCGTATTCAAATGCAGACCCAGCCATCGAGGCTGCGCGCTTCGATGCCGCCAACCTCGCAGCCGGTCGGCTGATGAAGCATGGCGACCTCGTGTTTAGCCCAATATCTCACAGCCATCCGATCCACTTGGCGCACGAGCTGCCCGGCGACTTCGCTTTCTGGCAGGCGTTCGACGAATGGCAGATCGGCGCATGCGAAGCCGTCGTGGTGCTGATGATCGACGGGTGGCGCGAGTCCAAGGGCATCAAGGCCGAAGTCGCGCTCGCCCGTTCGCAAGGCAAGAACGTGTGGGGCATGACGGAAGACGGGGAGGTCGTGCCGCTGCCCGACCCCCAGGCGGCGCATGTCGCGGGGGAGCCGTGATCGCTGACGTGCTGAGCGGGGCGGAGCGCTGGGCCGTAACGCAGGGCGACGCGTTGGAAGTCCTGCGAACGCTGCCGGATGGGTGTGCGGATTTCTGCCTGTGCGATCCACCGTACGGGCTCGGGTCGAAGGAACCCAAGCCCGCCGCGATCCTTGCGTACCTGTCGGGCGAGTCTGAGTTGCATACCGGCGACTTCATGGGATCGGATTGGAACGTTCCGCCCGTCGCGGTGTGGCGGGAGCTGTTTCGTTGCCTCAAGCCCGGGGCGCATCTGTTTGCCTTCGGCGGGACCCGCACGTGGGATCTGATCTCGATGGGCATCCGCATGGCGGGGTTCGAGAGCAGGGACACGATCGCCGAGGACCATCCTGCGCTGCGTTGGATTCAGGCCTCTGGGATGGCCAAAGGACAAAACGTTTCAAAAGCCATGGAACGCTCGCGCAATGATGACGTTCGTCCGGTGTGCCGATTCCTTCGCGCGGCAATGGATGCCAAGTCGCTCAAGTCCAAGGACGTTGCATCACACTTCGGATTCAACGCGCGCATGGTTGACCATTGGGCGGCGCGCGACACGGACAGCCAACCTACGTGCCCGACGCCTGAGCAATGGGAGCGACTCAAAGAATTGCTCGATCTTGGCGACGACATGGACGTCGAGGTCGATCGGTTGAACGGGCGCAAGGGCGACGCGGGAGACGACTTCAAGGAGCGGCCGATTATCGGCCACGCAGAACTGCCCGAACACCCCGGCTTCGCTTCGATGAATTCGCCCGACGGCGTGAGCCGCACAAAGGTCGTTCCGATCACGAAGAACGCAACGGCAGAGGCTGACGAATGGGAAGGCTACGGCTCGTGCCTTGCGCCGACGTGGGAACCGATCCTCGTGTTCCGAAAGCCGCTCGAGGGGACATTGGCTCAGAACGCTCTGAAGCACGGCGTTGGGCCGCTGAACATAGATGCCTGCAGAACCTTCACCGATTGGCAGGAAAGCGATCGGCCCGAATCGTGGAAGGCAAGCGGGCACACCAGCAAGCCAGACGCGGAGAAGATCGCTGCTCCGCCGGGCACGGGCATCAACTGCCATCCCAAAGGAAGATGGCCAAAAAACGCGGTGCTAATTCACTCAAGCCTTTGCCGATGCGTGGGGGTCAAGAAGGTGGATGGAGACCCTCGGCAAGGGGGCGGGACGCGCCCGGGTGGATTCAATGATGTGGGCGCAGACAGCGGGGACGGCAGACCGTGTGCGGCAGGCTACGCATCCCCCGACGGCACCGAAACCGTGCCCGCGTGGGAGTGCGTTGACGGGTGCCCGATTGCGCTGCTGGAACGGCAGGCGGGGAACAGGAAGAGCGGGGCGATGTCGGGCTCCTACTCGCAAGAGCGGCGCGGAATCATGAACAGCGCTGGTCCGAGAGAATGGAACGTAAAATCCTCCGAAGGCTCCGCCGCGCGTTTCTTCCCCACCTTCCCCGCCGAGCCTTTCTTCTACGCCGCGAAGGTGTCCCCGATCGAGCGTGAGATCGGCTGCGAGCACCTCGAGCCCATTGCACGCGAGGACATGACGGGGCGCGAGCCCGACAGCGTCGGACAGAACTGCGGACGCTCCGGTGTAACGCGCCAAGGAGCCATCAGGAACCACGGCAAGTGCGTCAAGCCCCAGGCGGTCCTGCGTTGGCTCGCGCGCCTTGGTGGCCGTCCTGGGGGCGTCGCGTTGGTGCCCTACGCGGGCACTGGCTCTGAGTGCGCCGCGCTCGTCAACGAGGGCATGCGGGTGATCGGAATCGAGCGCGACCCTTCGATGCTCCCCATTGCAGAAGCCCGCATCTCCTGGTGGCAGGCGCACCCGGGTGGGCCGACTCCCGCCGCAAGAGAGGAAGCCAAGCTCGAGGCCAAGGGCCAACTCAGCCTCCTCGGTGCCGCCCGATGAAACCCACCCCCAAGCCTCCGCGGGAGTGGACGGTGCTGCCGGGCGACGAACTGGCGTGTTGTCATTATCCATCTTGTCGTCTGCTCGCGGCGTGGTGGGGCGAAGACGAGTGGAAGCCCGGCCGTTGCGACGGCTGCACTCACCGCCAAGAGGTCAAACGATGAAGCGCCCCAAGGTCACGACCGAAGACTACATCGCAGCGAGAACCGATCTGGCCGTGCGCAACTGGATCGTCACGCAGCACATGGGGCTTGCCTGCTCGGTGGCGAAGCAATACCGACGCCCCGGGTTCGAGATCGAGGATCTGGTCCAGCAAGCTGTGTTCGGCATCCTGCGAGCGCTCGAAACGTACGAGCCAGAGCGCGGATCCTTTGCCACGTTCAGCACTTGGTGGATTCGTCACTTCGTGCGCGAGTACGTTCAGCGCAACCGCGCCCCCGTCGATGGTGCGCACCGACTCACGGAACGCGAGATCGAGCGCCGCATGTTGACCGTGACGGGCAAGAGACTCGAGACGTGTCGCCAACAGCTCGCGGCCCACCGTCGCGCCGCATCGCTGGACGCGACCACGTACGGGCAGGGGTCCGACACGTTCGGCGATACGCTACCCAGTCCCAGCGACACCCACGCCGAAGCGTGCGCCAGCGAGGCGCGCAGCAAGGTCCAGCGGGCTCTTTCCGCGCTGCCCGACCGTGCCCGCTACGTCGTTGTGCGGCGCATGCGCGAGGTCACGATGGAGGAGATTGGCGCGGAGATTGGGTGCAGTCGTCAACGGGTGGAACAGATCGAGAATCTCGCGCGGCACCGGATGCGGTTTGCCATGGGAGGGGAGTTGTGAGCCACGAACTGACATCGAGGCAACTGGAGATCCTGTCCTGGATCGACCGGTACACGACCGAGCACGGCTACGCACCGTCGACCCGGGACATCGCCGCCGCGCACGGCATCGCGTCTACCAACGGCGTCAACGACCATCTGGTGCGTCTCGCCAAGAAGGGCATGATCACGCGGTCGACGATGAAGTCCCGCACGGTCGTTCTCACGGATGCCGGGCGCTATGTCGTGCAGGAAGACGACGGGTTGAACGAGGCCGCGATGGTTGCGACCGAAGCGGCGGCTGCGGCCCCCGGCGATCAGGATATGGCCTTCATGGCGAAGTGGTTGCGGGAGCTGCAGCGCAGGAGGGCGGGGGCATGATTCTCGTATCCCACGAACTTCGCCCCGTCTACCGCGGCCGGACCCGTGATCTGCTGACCCGTCGCGCGGCGTGCCAGCAGTTCGCGTGGCTGCGCTGGAATGAATCTCGCCCGAACCCGAACGGGGTGCTGGCCGCTTTCTGCGATTGCGATCCGAGCACCGGCTACTCCTGCGATTGTTGCACGCCCGACGTGTTCGCTGCGCTGAACCAGTACTCTGAGTATTCCTCCAAGGTCGTTGCCCGGTACGCCGCCCGGCTCTGTCGAACCCGCGACCTTCGCATCGCTGAGCGCCTGCGTGACGTGTGGCGAGCTCCAGGGCGCCGCGGTAGGCTTCGGGCCAAGACCGCATACCTGGACGCCGCGTGGGACGCCTACAGGGCGCGGCATGGCTGTGGCGAGACCGTCGAGGAACACGGGTTCCACAACTACCCGCATCGGTGCGACTCGCGTTGCTTCGGAGAGGATCCGACGCGGACGGTCGAGAGACTCGCCCGCTGGCTCGCGTGGCGGGATGGGGTTGCTATTCGGACCCGTACTGATCATCTTGAAATGAAGCGACCGGGCGACGTTGGAGCGTCCCCGGTCATGGCCGACACCTTCTCTCGAAAGGGCCGACATGGTCACGCATAACGCCGATCCCGTTTCTGTGCAAGCCTCACGCGATTCACTCCCCACCGAACCTGCCGAGTGCACGCACGAACATCTGATCGAATGTGTTCGTACGCTGTCGAACGGAGCGACCGCATGGGGCACGCAGTGCAAGCGGTGCGGGTGCTGGAACGCGCGCAAGAAGTCCGACTTCGCAACCGAACCGACTACCACGTACGAGTCTGCGATCCGCGACGAATGGGAAGCGGAACAACGCATGTTCTGGCAGGGAATGTCGGCACACTTCCAGCACGAGCACGAGCAGAAGCGAGAGGACGATCACTCGGCTTGGCTCATTGAGTACAACGACTATCTCGCGTCTGATGTCTGGGCGAAAAGGCGCGAGGCGATCCTGAAACGCGACGAGGGCCTCTGCCAAGGATGTCTCCGTCGACCCGCCACGCAGGTTCATCACCTCACCTACGCGCACTGGAAGAACGAACTCGCGTTCGAGCTGCTCTCGCTGTGCAAGCTCTGCCACGAGAAGGTTCACGGCAAGGAATTGAAAGGGGCAGCATGAGCGGAAGGATCAGAACCATCAAGCCGGAGGTCACCGAAGATGACCTTGCGGCGGCGCTGAGCGACTCCGCGTGGCGCATGTGGGTGTCGATGTGGACGCTCGCGGATGACTTCGGAGACGTGCGCGCGTCCGATCGGTACCTCGCTTCCCACGTCTGGCAGGACACGGCCCGCATGAAGGTGGTGCCGTCGCTCAAGTTGGAGCTCGCCACGAAGGTCATCCGACCGGGTCAGCACCCCATGATCATGCTCTACGAGATCAACGGCGAGGAGTACGCGCGCATCAAGGGCTTCCCTCGCCATCAAAGGATCGACAATGGCGGGCAAGCCAGGGTGCCAGAACCCACTTCTGAACAATCACAAGCACATGCGCTCCGTTTCGCGGAGACTCGCGGAGACTCGCACATGGTCCGGCAACCCACTTTGGACTCCGCGAGATTCGCGGCTCTACCTCCGACCTCCGGTCCGGACCACGACCACGACCTCCAGTCCGGACCTCCGACCACGACCACAGAGGCCACGCCGGTCAGTCCGGTCGATGAGGTGTTTCTGCACTGGCAGAAAACGCTCAAGCCGGGAGCGAAGAAAACCGCCGGCCGGTTGACGCGCATCCGTGCCCGCCTCGCAGAGGGATTCACGGGCGAGCAACTCCGATTGGCCGTGACCGGATCGCTTGAAGACGATTGGTTGATGGGAAGGACGCCGGGTTCTCGGAAGGGAGGCTACAAGGATATCGACACCGTGCTGCGCGACGCCGCGCAGGTAGAGCGACTCATCGACTTGGCCGACTTGGCATCCGCCATTCCGGAGCAAGAGCCTGCGCCCGAAGACGAGGACGATCCGGACGATCCAGATCCCCAGGGTGATCCAGAACCGATGACGCCAGAAAAGATCCGGGGTCTGTTCGACGCCGCCATGGGAGATTCCGATGCTTGAAGACAATGGCTCACTCGAAGTCAGCGTGTCGCTGTTTCGCCGGTTCATGCTCGCAGCGCCGGAGGCCACGGTCGAGCTCACGGCGTTCGACGCTCGCAAGAAGGTTCACGTCGCCTACGCGCGCAGCGAAGCGGATCAGGTTCGGCTGTCGCGCGAGGCGGACGCGCGCTCGGACATCTCCGGCGTCTACACGGTGTTCAACCACATCCACGACGGACTCTACGCGCGCATCGGCGAGAACCGGTGGGTGCCATTCGCGTCCCGATCATCCGACAACGACGTGACTCGGATCGTCGCGGTCTACCTCGACTTCGATGCGCAGCGCCCGCGGGACATTAGCGCGACCGACGACGAGAAGCGCGCTGCCTACGCCGCGAGCCTTGCGTGCGAAGCGTTCCTGGCGAAGGAACTCGGCGGTGACGATTGCCTCGCGCGCGGCGACTCTGGCAACGGCTACGCGCTGTTCATCGCGTTGCAACCGACCGCACCCGGACCGGAGACACGCGCCAAGACCGATCGCTTTCTCAAGGCCATGGCGAAGATGTTCGGCACCGACCGATGCAAGGTCGACACAGCGGTCAGCAACCCCGCGCGCCTCTGTCCTGCCTTTGGCACCCGCAAACGCAAGGGCATCGACTGCACCGATCGTCCTCACCGTGGGACGTACTTCTCCTGCCGTGGCGAAGTCCGCCGCATCCCGATCGAGGCGCTCTGATGGGCATTGCTGATCAAGTTCTCGGAGCGGATGAACCGAAGCGCTCGCCTCGCGCGGCGTATTCAAACAACGATCCTGGACCGTGGAAGGACATCAACGACCTCGACCCGATCACGGTCGGCGATCGGCTCGGCATCGACCATGACGGCAAGAAGATCCGGAAGTGCCCCCACTGCGGAGCCGACGGTGGCGTGGACTTTCTCGACGCGGGATGGAAGTGTTTGCACGCGTCGTGTTCGGGTATGGGCAAGAACGGGTTTCGCACCAACGTGGACAGCATCGTGGAGCTGCGCGAGTGCAGCCCGTTGGACGCCGCGCGGTGGGCCGCTGCCGAGTTCGGAACGCCAGCGCCGGGCGCGGATCAGCCACACGCGCAGCGGACCACAACACCGAAGTCCGACGAACCGCCAGACGACTTCTACGATCGCATGGCCGGTTCGATCCCGGAAGCTGCCGATGCCTCCGGTTCCGCGAATCCGACCAATGGAAAACGCGTCGTTGCCGAAACCAAGGTGGACATCAAGACGGGAATCGTCGACGCGTTCATCGCCCTTCAGGAACGAATGAAGCGCGGCGACAAGCTCGCCGGAGTGGAGTCTGGGTATCGAAAACTCGACTACGCGCTTGACGGGTTCTGCCGAAAGAAGATGTACGTCATTGCGGGACGCGCAGGTATGGGCAAGAGCGTCGTTGGCCTAAACCTCGCGCTGCGATTCGCCGAAGCGGGGAAGCGCGTCCTGTACTTCACGATCGAGATGACGAACGAGGAACAGGTACTGCGCGCGCTGTTCAATCGGGCCAAGGTCGGCATGTGGCGCATGAAGAAGGACAAGATTTTCAAGGAGCACTGGTCTGCGCTGACCGATGCCGCCGGAACGATTTCCAAACTGCCAATCCACTTCGATCAGAAAGTGGGACTGACCGATCTGGACATCGAGAGACTCGTCATCAAGCACAAGCAAGAGCACGGTGGCGATCTATTCTGCGTTGTTGTCGACCACACGCTGTTGGTGCACGGAACCAACCAGCGCCAGCCGCGTCGAGATCAGCTCAACGGGATCATCGAGCACCTGCACAACATCGCGAAAGAGCACGACGTGTGCGTGCTGGCGCTCGCGCAGATGAACCGAGCGCTCGAGGCGCGCACAGTCAAGGACAAGCGTCCGCAGATGTCCGAGATCAAGGAGACGGGAGCGTTCGAGGAGTTCGCAGACGCCACGCTGTTGCTCTATCGCGAGGACTACTACCACTACAGCGACCCGTCCTACAAACGCGACAACGTGATCGAGATCATCCTTCCGAAGATTCGCGGTGGTCAAGGAACCAAGGTCGAACTGGAGTTCATCGGGTCGCAATGCCGGATCGAACCTCCGAAGGATGACGTTCCGGAGGACGACGAAGTGGACAACCCCCCCAACTACCAGGACCCCGATGCTTGACCTCCTCCTCCGGGCCGCCGAGCAATACGGCACAACGCCGCAGGCGATACGCTCCCGTCTGCGCTTCGCCCGCGTCAAGGCAGCGCGGCTCGACGTGTGGCGGCAACTGCATCGCGTCGGGTGGACGTGGGCCAGGATCGCTGAAGCGTTCGGCCGCGACGAGTCGAGCGTGCGGCAGACCGTGCGGGCCGACGATGGCCTGTACAGAAAGTCGAGGGTGGCATGATCATTCCAGCGGTTCGATTCAATCTCGATGAAGCACAGGCGGCTGCCGACGAATGGAACTTCAACTGCGGACCGTCGTCGATTGCGGCCATCATGAGCCTGACGCCCGCCGAGGTCCGCCCGCTCATGGGAGACTTTGAGCGCAAGGGCTACACGAACCCGACGCTCATGTTCGACACGCTGCGCCGCATGGGGCTCAAGTTCGCCGTGATGCGCGAAGCCGATGGCGAGAAGATGTGGCCGGTATTCGGACTCGCTCGCATCCAGTGGGGAGGACCGTGGTGCAAGCCGGGCGTTCCGATGGCGGCGCGATACCGTCACACGCATTGGATCGCTGTCGTGCAAGAGGGCAACCTGTTCGGCCGCAAGTGCGACGTGGCGATCTTCGACATCAACGCTATGTGCGCGGGAGGGTGGCTTCGTTTGGAGGAATGGTCGACAGCGCTTGTGCCGTGGCTATTGAAAGAATGCTGTCCGCGGTCGAACGGCGAATGGTGGATCACTCACGCGGTACACATCGTGACAAGCCTCGGCGCAACAGTGGCCCCCGTCAGCGCCGAACAACTTGCAGCGTTCGTGGAGGAACAATGAGCGAGTATTGCATCAACTGCGAAGCGACCGCGGGGGAACTCGCCGCGACGCACCTCGTGCTCGCGAGCAAGAACGAAACGATCGATGGGCTCACGGCGGCGCTCGCCACGGCCCGAGACGCGCTGCGGATTCACGCCGACCTGAACGGCGAGTTGTCGGCGGCGCTCCAATCGACGCAGGTTGAGAGGGACGCGGCGCAGGCGGTGCTGCGGGATGTCGAGTGGGAGCACACGTCTGAATTCACGGAGGATGCATCTATGTGCTGTCCAATTTGCCATGCGATGCGCTGGGGCACCAACGGCAAGCACGAACCGGGCTGCGCGCTTGAAGCCGCGAAGGGGAAACCATGACCGTCAAGATCAATGGCGTCTACACCGAACACGCGCCGCAACTGTTCGTTGACGAGGCGTGGACCGACTACGCGGAACTCACATGGCAAGTCGGCGAGTGCGGGTGCGCAACCGGGCACATCGAAGTGCACGTCGACGGCAAGCCCATATCGGAACGCATCAACGGCATGCGTGTGGTGCGCGACCCAATGACCGGACTCATGTCTCGCGTTGACGTGTGGATGATGCCAAAGGAGAAAGACCCCCAATGAACAGTTGCGATCCCGTCGACAGCTTCGATCCGCTGCCGGCCAACGAGAGCCGGGTGGACCGCCTTGCGCGATGGCTCGTCGAAGCCGATCAGCAACGTGCGTTGCCCCGGGTCGAATACGCAAAGCGCTGTTGGAAGCAGAGGTACCGGAAGTCGAAGGGGCCAACGAACGACCAGCTTGCGCGGGCGCTGCGCATTGCGGGAGGTGGACAATGACTCGCAGCCGTATTGCGTTCTTCGTCAACATCGCAGCAACCACGGCGGCGATGTGTGTCGCGTGGAACTACTTGTTGGATCGCTGCGCCGTTGTCGTCGTTCTGTTGGTCACGATCGCGAACGTGGCGAGCTATGCAGAGGGACGCTTGAAGGGAGAGCGAGAATGAAACACTGGCTCAGTTTCGCTGATGGGAATCTACCCACGGGGTCACAGTTTCTTGGTGCCGTCGTCGTCGAGGCGCCCTCGTTCCTGGCTGCCGTCGCGGAGTCACATCGGCTGGGCATCAACCCGGGTGGCGAAGTGCAGGGCGTCGAGGTTCCGCGCGCCATCACGATCCCGCCTGCGTACGTAAACCGCATCCTGACTCGCGCGGAATGCGAAGCGCTCGATCGGGAGTTGGAGGTCAAGCCGTCATGACCCTCTACGCCGCAGACTTCGACACGTTCGCGACCGACATCGGCGATGAGCCGATCGACTGCGAACCCAGCAGCGACGACGGCAACGAATCCGATCAGCCGTGCATGGGAGAGGGGTGCCTCAACCCGCACATCGAGCACTCGCTGGCCGAATGCTACACGTTGGAGATGTGCGAGGCACAGCAGGGAGACGGGGAATGACCATCAAGAACGTATCGCTGCAAGCGCGCGAGGTGTGCGTCGACATCGACTTCGAGGCAGACGACGGATTGCCCGCCGAGGACAACCTGTTCTTCTTGAGGCTCGACGAAGCTGCTCGGTTGCTCGCAGGTCTCCGCGTTGCGCTCGATGCGGCGTGTCTGTTCGCGCCATGGGCGGATTGCATCAAGTGCGGAGCGCAATGGCCGCGAGCGAAGTCGTGCATCTGCGCGAAGTGCGGAGGCGTGTTGGTTCCGAAGCACGCCGACGAATTGGCGAACGAACCGGACACCAACGGAGCCGAATCATGATCCCCCCCACACTCCCCGGGATGCCCAAGCGGGCGAGGTTGAAGCAGCCCGCACTCGCTGGCTTCACCGCTCCGATGCGTACTGACCCGACCGTCCAACACCGTGACGGGGTGTTCGTCATCCACATTCCGGGCGTGCGGCTCGTCAACGCGACGAACGAGCACACGCACTGGCGAGTCCGATCGAAGCGCGCGAAGGCGCAACGCGGGCTGGCGTCGATGGTGCTTCGGTCGATCTGCGCGACACCGCCACCACCACCGTTGACCATCACGATTACCAGGCACGCCCCGAGCAACGGTCTCGACAGCGACTCACTACCTCCCAGCGGGAAGCACCTCCGCGATGGGATTGCCGACTTCCTCGGGGTCGACGACGGAAGCGCGAGCTTGACGTGGCTGTACTGCCAAGAGCGCGGGCCGTGGGGCGTAACGATTCAGATCGAAGCGAGGGCAGCATGAGCAACAACAATTCATCGAGTCAGTCGGGCGGCATCGGCCTGGCAGGGCTCACGTTCATCGTGTTCTTGGTTCTGAAGCTCTGCCACGTGATCGATTGGTCGTGGTGGTGGGTGACGGCGCCGCTGTGGGGTGGGCTCGCGATCGTGCTGGCGATCCTTGGTGGCATGTTCGCGATTGCGGGCATCGTGATCGCGCTCGCGTGGTTGTGGGACCTGTGCACGCCGAAGGCGTCGTGGTGGAAGGACTGAGGCCATGACCCACTACATCGCCTACCACAACGAATGCGGCGCATGCCGATTCGGCCGCGTCATCAGCGCATCGCCCGATCGGTTCCTGCTGCTTGGCGGCACGATGGTGCAGGCAAGCGAGGTGTTCGCCCGCGCCGATACGATCGCGACGTTGGCCGTGATGGTCGATGAGCACCGAGCGACGTGCGAGCGATGCGCGCTTGCGACTGAGGCGTTGCGGATTGCATTGAAAGGTAGGGCGGCGTGAGCAGCGACGCGTATCTCAAGGTGGCATCGGACATGGTGAAGCGTCTCGATGCCGGAACGGAGCCGGAGCCCGCGTGGCATCTGTCCAAATTCTACACGCATGATGTGCTCACCGTTGGGTCCGACGACGAACCCACGCGGATCACCATCGACCCCGTGGAGCGGTCGCGTCAACGACTCGCAGAAGCGTTCCCGTATCGCGAACCCTGGTGGCTGCGGGTGCTCAGGTGGTGCGTGCGATGATTCGACCCCGCAACGAAATCCTGCCCGGTCAGCGATGGCACCGGCCGAAGGGGCACAACAGCTCCAACCCGGCGGCGCGATCGGTACGCATCGTGGCGATCATCCGAGACGACCGCGCGGGCGACACACTGATCATCACGGCGCAGTGGTTCAAGCACAAGCGCTACTGGCATTACGAAACCGAGCCGCTTGCCCTGTTCGAGTGGGGTGTGGCGCAAGGACACTGGGGACGCGGCCCGCTGCCGAAATGTCCCAAGGGAGGCAACGATGGTTGAACAAATCAGGTTTGGGTACTCGTGTTGCATGGTTGGACCAACAGAGTTCTTCGTTGAATCCAACTGCCCCCGTGGAGGCGATAGTGGCTGGGGAGGAAAAACCACCATCAGGATCAAGGACCAGATGGGTTGGAATGCGTCGATTCAACTTCCGACAGGTGAGATGATCCCCGTGGATGAGATCGTGATGATCTTTGGCGGAGATGCGGAGGCGTGCAACCTAGCGGCCGGTCTTGAAGCGGTAGGAAAACGTCTTCGGCTGGAACTCTCCAAACGCGGCGGATATCCCGTGCCGGAAGCGGAGGAGGTAATCCTTCCGGATCCTCCGATGCCTCCGCGTGCATGCGGAACCAACCAGCAGGTTTGCAGGAGCGGACGATGAACGAACAGAAGCCACTTGGTTATGTGACAACGGTAAGCACTGCGAGGTTGCAGAACGGCGGCACAGTCGAATACATCTACGCGCAGAAGCCAACGAACGATTGCCACGCGGTCTACCTCTGGCCCGACCCCGCCGCCGACAAGCTGCGGGCGCGCATCCGGGTGCTGGAGGCGGAGAGCACGAGAACGAATCTCGGCGACATGGCCTACGACGAGTTTCTCAAGGCACAAGAGGCGTTGAAGCGCATGGCGAGCGTGGAGGAACAGCTCGCTCGCGAATCGGCGAAGGTCGGCCAGCTCGCTTCCGACCACGACGCCCTGGTGCATTCGCTGGATCGGGCGCAGAAAGAACTCGACGCGCTGCAGCCCGGCGCCGCCGAGTGGTTGGACGTGCATTGTCCGAATGGGTGGGGCTGCAACATCTCCGTGACCTCGGAAAACGGCTGGTACGCGTTCGAGCACCACGGGAGCCACAAGGCCACGAAGTACTACCCGACGACCGGCGAAGCCCGCGAGGCCTTGGCCCGGGCGCTGGGGTGGCCCGGTCCTGCCAAGCAGGCGGCCCGCCCCGCCGTCGAGGCGCCCCCGGTCGGGTCAAGGGGCGGGTCTGGGACCCCGACGTGCCACAGGGCAACCTCGTGCGAGGGAACGGCAAAGGGACCTATCGCTACAGGTTGTGACGTCAAAGCTGACCCACCCCAATGCTGCGGCACCTGTGACGCGTGGGAGCCCGACGGGACGACCATGCCCGACCACGACCGACGCGGAGACCTGCTGCGGGGAGCAACATCGTGCGGCGTCTCGATTCCCACCGGCCATTCGTGGGGCTCGCACTGTCCGGCGTACCGGCGCAGGGGGACGTTCCCGATCAAGGACTCGTCGCGCTTCCCGTTCACCGTGATCCTTCCGAAGCCGAGCACGTTCGAGTCGCTGTTCGGCGCGTCGGCTCCCGCGAATCAGCACGTGAGCTTCCCGCCGGGGTTCGACTTCACCGCGTCGTGTGGATTCGGTGGCGAGTCCGACGCGCTCACGGTCACTGGTCCTGGGTTGGTCGCTGGTCGGTGGCGCCGAGAGAAAGGCCCGACGGAACCCTACCGCGCCGAATATTTCGGCAAGGATCTGCGGGGCGACAAGTACCAGACCGTCATGTTCCGCGAGCACGAGAATCCCGCGTTCAACGGCGACTATCGCCGCGTCCGCGACCCCAGGCCCGACGGCTGCCTGCTACCGGCCGTGGGGATCGATATCGTGTTCGGAAAAGACGCGCACCCCAGCGCAAACACACTTCGACGATGTCCCTTGCCCGCCGTGGGAGCGTGGAAGTACGGGCGCAATTTTGCGTACCCGAAGGGCGTTGCATGGGTGTGTTGGGAAGGCGTGTATGGATCATTCGTCGCCCGCAACGGATCGTTGTGGCGATGGGAGGTGCATCACACGATGCTGCTGAATACCACGATCGCGTCCGGCGAACGCAAGACGCGCAAAGGTGCAGAGCGCGCAGGCCGACATCGAGCCCCGCCGCGCCTGGCGCATGCGGAACGGGGGTGCGAAGTGATCCCCCGCGAGTGGACCGCGAGGGCCATTGCACTTTTCGGACTGGTGGTTTTCCTCCTTGGCACATTCTCGGCAGGACTCGAACGCCCCAGCACAACGGCGCAGGTCGTGTCCGTTGCGATCCTTGCGTTTGCGGCTCTCGTCGGTACCGGTGACGTGACGATCGGGAGGAACGACGATGCGAAGTAGGCAATCCGCCCTCATGCTGACGGTCCCCATGCACTACGACATCGACCAGCCGGTCAACCACGGCGATCGGCTCCGCGTCGAGATCACCGAGGCGGGAGTGAAACGGATGGCTGTCTTGCGCCGGGTGCTGGAAGGCGAGACGGCGATTCTCACGGACATCGAGGGACACGGATGGATCGAAGAAGGGAGCGGAACATGAACATCAACTGGGTAGTCAACGGCCCGACCGGAACGCTCGAGTCGGGCAAGTACTTTGCTGCATACGAGACGCACCCCGAAGGCGCATGCGTCTACTTCGGCAAGGAAACGATCGGCAGGTTGGACGCGACGCAGGCGCGCGGTTTCAACGTCGAGGGCTTGCGAGTGTGGTGTGAGGCGAAGATCCGCGAGCACGAGTGCCACGTCCATCCGATCGGCACCGTCACGAAGGCCAACTACCGGCCGTGCAACTGCATGCCCAGCCCGCGAGGGGAACATTCGCCGCGGTGCCACAGCCGAGAGATCGAGGTGACGATCGGGACCGCGTCGCCGGTACCAACCATGTGGGATGTCCAGCAAGCCGAAAAGGAATTCGGAGACTGTCTGCTGGTGCGCGAGATGGAGTCGAAGGCCCGCCGATGCACCTGCGGCACCAAGGACGGCAAGCATTCCAACACGTGCGGGGTGTTGGCTGCGGTGTCGCCGAAAGTCGAGCGCGCCCGGCCGGTGGCGGACTTGTTCGCCGTTGACCTCGACACTGGAACATTCAAGGGGCTCAGGGGACACCAGTTCGATGACCTGATTGCTGCGCCGACCAGCCGCGCCGAATGGCTCAGCCACCTGCACAAGGTCTGCGATCCGCTGCTGCCCATGAGCATCACGATCGAGGATGTACTCGCGGCTGTGGTTGGCGCACCGATCAAGCCCGCAACCCTCGAATGGCTCGCCCGCGAACTCCGCCTCAAGCCCAACGCCGACGATGAAACGATCAAGGCCACAACGCGTTTGCGTCTCGCGGGGCAGTTCGAGGAACTGGCAACAGCGAAGAGCAACAACGCGATCCTGGGTGCCGAACTGCTCGCGTCGAACGAACGGGTCGAGCGGGCGCTGTGCGAGATAGCCGACGAGAGGCAAGAGAACGACACCTTGCGCGGCATGGTCGCGGAGGTGCAACTGGAGAACAAGAGGCTGCAAAGGAAGGGAGGCGCGCTATGAGCATGTCAACGAGAGTGGTTGCATTCAGGCCCGCTGATGCCAAGTGGAAGAAGATGCGCGCGATCTGGCAGTCGTGCCGAGACGCAGAGATCGAGGTTCCGCGCGAAGTGGAGGCGTTCTTCGACGACAAGGCCCCCGATGACAACGGGGTTGAGATCGGCGAAAAGGATCTGGTCAAGTGCGGCGCAATCAAGGAATGGGAGCACGAGAACGGGACCGGCTTTGAGCTCGACGTGAAGAAGCTGCCCCCAGACGTGACGGTGGTGAGGTTCTACAACTCATGGTGACGAACTTCCCTCCCCCTCGTTCGCGCGACGATATCGCCTTCTGCGTCACGGCCGAACACCGCGAGGGCGGCACGTGGACGGCGCTCGGCCGCACGGTCGAGGAAGCCTACGCGAGCATGCGCAGGCAGCAGGAGGCGTTCCCCGGTCAGTACCTGAAGATCCGCCCGCCTGCGCAATGCGGCGTTGTCGAGAGCGGCGTCGGGTTGGTTTGGAGGATCAGGTGAGCAAACCCCACCGTTGCAAGTCCACGCCGAAGGGCCAACACCTCGCCGCGTTCCCGCCGAAGTGGGCGCGGTACTGCTGGGCTGAAAGCGTTCGTTCGGAGTTCAGAACCGAGGTGCGCAGGAGGGTTTTCGAGATGTGCGATCGAACGCGCGTGGTCATCGAC
>Ga0265296_1003101_pt1 | contig 15912 bp, 18 predicted proteins | sample MunlanPumphouse1_FD_189073 | JGI IMG/M metagenome (GOLD analysis project Ga0265296, IMG submission 189073) | Groundwater microbial communities from a municipal landfill in Southern Ontario, Canada - Pumphouse #1 | ecosystem: Environmental > Aquatic > Deep subsurface > Groundwater | place... | reverse complement strand
GGGTGCGGCAGGTTGTTTTGGAGGTTATGTCACCGGAATAATGTAGGAAAGCGGTATTTTGCGGGTGCGGAGATGTCTGTTTTGGGTTGGGTTGCAGTCTGACTGCTTCGGTATTCCAAATAGACAAAGCGGCGATCGTTGGAAGTGACTACACTGCTCCAAATGGAGCAAACTGCCGTCCTTCAAGCCCTCATATACGGCAACCCTCTGCGACTTAGCGCCCTAAAGGCCGTGGCGGCGCTCCATCTGCCTGATTGCTGGATTGCCGCAGGCTTTGTCCGTGATGCCGTATGGGATCATCTGCACGGTTACGACGTTGTAGACCTGACCGGAGATGTCGATGTCATCTGGTATGACGCTGCCTCGCCACAGCCCGATGTCGACCGTCGCATTGAGCAGCAATTAAGAGACGCAATGCCCAGGCTGTGCTGGTCGGTGAAGAACCAGGCTCGGATGCACCTTCGCAACGGGGATTCTCCTTACACGTCGGTAGCCGACGCCATGCGGCATTGGCCCGAGACGGCAACGGCGGTCGCCGCCCGACTTGCGCTAATGGGCTCGATAGAGGTTGGGGCGCCTTACGGCCTCGACGACTTATTTGCGTTACGATTGCGGCCGACCCCTCGCTTCCTCACCGACAAGCTCCCGATCTTTATAGATCGCGTTTCTTCCAAGCGTTGGATCGACCGGTATCCAATGCTTTCTCTAGAACTGGCAGCTATCGGTCGATCTTGAAGGGCGCTTCAACGGCAGCGACTGGTCTATTGCCGACATCACCAGCCGCCGCCCCAAAACTCGGCAACGCCGCCAGCCGCGAAGCCGACTAGGATTGCGGCGAAGAATATGCCGTAACCTATCGCTGCCTTGCGTCGATACCCGTGGTGTTTATCAAGCTTGCGAAATCCCGCCGCCCACATCGGTAGCCAATAGCGTGTTCCATAGAGATGCCCGCCTAGAGCCACGAACCAGGCGCAGATGAACACAATTTCCATGGCTCTGGCTAGTCGGTTCATCTCGATCACATAGCGCGGTGGATAAACGGCAACAATTGGTCGTTAGCTGCGGTTTCCTAATTTCGTCATCCGGGATGACGATGCGAAGAAACGCCTCTTTGTCGCAAAGCGATGGGGCGCCTCAGACGGCGCGCAGCGCCAGTGGGACCGCGCGCGCGGCATGTGCCAATCGGTCGTGCCGCTCAGTTGGCGGTTTCGGCAGGGCGGTCGGGCCCTGCAAATAGGCGCCCGACATCATCGATCGACTCCGGCGACAGCCTGGCGAGCGCGGGGTCGGCGACAAGCATTTTGCCGAGCAACGCCCAATAGATAAAGTTGGCACGCGCAGCCGCGGTAGCAGCGGCAATGCCGCCAGCCTCCATCAGCTGCGCGATATGCTGCACCCGGCGCGTATCGACGGCGGCTACCAGCGCCGCGACGTCGGCGTCATCGGATGCCCATGTTCGAACGGCATGATCCAGCCGCTGGTCGGAACTGAAGCCGCGGCGGATCAGTCCCCGCAGCTGGACGGCGGCGTTGGCGGCTAGCGGGTGTTTCTCGATGATCCGGTCGGTCGTTCGGCCCTGCCAATGCTGCAGAAGCTGGCCAAGGAAATCGCGAATGTCGCGAAAATGCCAATAAAAACTTCCGCGTGATACTCCCATCGCCTTGGCCATCCGATCGGCCTTCACGGCCCCGATACCCTCATTGGCCAGCGTGGTCAGGCCGTGGTTGAGCCAGTCAGTCTTGGTGAGGCGATCGGTCATTTGGCTTCCATACACCTCTGTCTTGACATTGGCTATCGACCCGATAAACAAACCATACAGGAGTGTATGGTTATGTGGCAGGACAGTGCTTTGATGCTCGGCGGTGCGGTCGGAGTTATCGTCGGGATGTTCCACGGCTCGGTTGTTGAGCGGGTCATGGTACGCCCGATTGGCGCGGCGCTGGCGGGTACCGATATTCGGATCAGCGCGCGCCGGTTGGTATCGCCGATCATGCATGTCAGCACGGTGGTCTATATCCTCGGTGGACTGGCGCTGATTGCGATCGGCGCGGGATGGGCGCCGCATCTGCGCACCGCGGTCGCGCTAACAATCAGCGGCTTTTATCTGCATGCGATGGTGATGAATAGCTGGGCGACGCGCGGCCGCCATCCGGGCTGGATGTTGATGGCGGTGGCGCTGGTCCTGATCCAGGCGGGAGTCTGGTTGCAGAATTGAAGCCGTGATTGCCGTCCGAAACGACCTAGCGGTCGCCCCCGAAGGTGTAGCTGAGCGCGACACCGACCGACGGCTGGCCGCGGCTGCCGAGTTGGCGCGTCACCGGTGAGTCTGCGGCATCGCCGATCAGCCGGTCATAGCGACCGTAAACGGCGGCGCCCCAATTCCGACCGAGCATCCGGTGATAGCCTGCGGTCACACCGACCGAATGGATGCCGCCGTCCAGATCATAGGCGGGAAGGCCCGAGGTCACGGCCGCCGCGGGGGTCACGCCGAAATAGGCGTTGGAAAATTTTGCATCGCCCAACGTGACGCGCGGGCCGATCGAAAACAGCCAGTCGTCGCCTTCGCGTGCGATATAGTCGGCGCTGACTTCGCCGACCCAGCCTTTGTGGCCGCTCAGCGCCTTGCGGCCTTCGACCCGGACGCGAATTGCAGGCGTCAGCGAAACTTGCGCAAAGCCGCCGGCTTCGAACGAGAAGCCGACTTTGGGCAAATCGGCGCCGATATCGGCGGCGGTGCGTTTGCCGATGAAGCCTAGCGCCGGACCGAAGGCAAAGTTCCCGGATTGGATGAGCGGTCCGCCAAAGCTCTCGTCGGCGGCTTCGAAGGTGATGTCAGTTCCGACGCGCTCACGCGAGACGTCGACATAGGGGCCGAACGACAGATCTTTGGATCCCGGCCATGACGGCGACAGCTGCGGCCCGAGGATAACGCGGGTGCGCTTTTCTGACCCGCTCGCGGTGTCCTGCGCATGGGCCGGAAGCGACGCGACGCCAAGTATGGTCGAAACGCAGAGTAGAAACTTGATCGCACAACTGTGGGAGAGCATCCGGAATTCCTTGTTGTTTATGCTACAAGGCTTCCCGCCCGATTTCGTTCCTAGTGTTCTGACTCTAAACCGGCGACCAGTCGGTCGTTTCTTCGCCGTCGTCGTTGCGGACGACCGGGCGTTTTTCGGGGCCGATGATTTCGAGCAGCTTGTCGAGGATTGCCGGAACGCCCGCGCCGCTGGCACCCGACAGCGCCATGACGGGTGCACCGCTGGCTTCGGCCAGCTCGGCCGACAGCGCGGCAACGAGCTCATCGTCGAGCGTATCGATCTTGTTGAGCGCGACGATCACCGGCTTGTCGACAAGGTCGGCGCCATAGGCTTCGAGCTCGTCGCGGACGATGCGGTAGCTGGTGGCGACATCTTCGTCATTGGCGTCGACCAGATGGAGCAGCACGCGGCAGCGTTCGATATGGCCGAGAAAGCGGTCGCCGACCCCGGCGCCGTCGGCGGCGCCTTCGATCAGGCCGGGGATGTCGGCGACGACAAACTCATTGCCCTTGTGGCTGACCACGCCGAGCTGCGGGCGCAGGGTGGTAAAGGCATAGGCGCCGACCTTGGCCTGCGCGTTGGTGACGCCGTTGATGAAGGTCGATTTGCCCGCGTTGGGTAGCCCGACGAGGCCCGCGTCGGCGAGCAGCTTGAGCCGCAGCCACACCCATTTTTCTTCACCCGGCCAACCGGGGCCATGCTGGCGCGGGGCGCGGTTGGTGCTGGTCTTGTACGATGCGTTGCCGCGCCCGCCATCGCCGCCGCGCAGGAAGACGAGCGTTTCGCCCTCCTTGGTCAGGTCGGCAAGCAGGCTGCGGTCTTCATCGTCGTCAAGCACCTGGGTGCCGATCGGAACCTGAATGACCAGATCGGGGCCGCCCGCGCCGGTGCGGTCGCGCCCCGCGCCGGGGGTGCCGCGCTTCGCCTTGAAATGCTGGGTGTAGCGAAAGTCGATCAGCGTGTTGAGCCCGGCGACGGCTTCGAAGATGATGTCGCCGCCCTTGCCGCCATTGCCGCCGTCGGGGCCGCCATATTCGACGTATTTTTCGCGCCGGAAGCTGACCGCGCCGGGGCCGCCGTCGCCGGACTTGATGTAGATTTTTGCTTGGTCGAGGAAATGCATGGGAAGCCTTTGGAGCGGAAAACATCGCGTTCGCATCGCATGAAGCGGCGTTGGCGATGGTCCTTATTCATGTGGCGGCGTCACCTTTGGCGACGTCGCTCGGCACGAACTATGTGGTTGGGTTGCGCTCCCCTTAGTCGCAACGCGCCGAAATGGCCAGTTTTGTGATGCATCTGCCCACCGTTCGACGAAATGCGCTGCGCCAGCGCCAGGCCGACGCAACTTTACGGGCGGGCGCTCGTTGGGTGGGTAAGGCATCGCAAGATGCTTGCCCTGGAATTTTCCCGAAAGGATTTCAAATGTTTGACAACAAGAATGTCAGCACGCTCAATTCGTTGATCGCCACCACGCTCGACAGCGTCGACGGCTATCGCAAGGCCGCCGAAGAAGCCAACGCGGCGCAGTTTCGTGACATCTTTCTGAGCCGCGCCAACGAGCGCCAGACGATCGTTACCGGTTTTCAGGCGAAGGTGCGCGAACTGGGCGGCAATCCCGAAGATGACGGGACCGTACTGGCATCAGCGCACCGCGCGTTCTTGGGCCTGCGCGACGCGCTGACCGGTGATCGTGACGATTCGGCGGTTGTAGCCGAAGTCGAGCGCGGCGAGGATCATATCAAGGCGAAGTTTGAAAGCGCGCTGAAGGACGGCGATCTCGACCCCGCCGTGCAGCAGTTGATCCAGACCAGCTTTGCTTCGGTCCGTGAAGGCCATGATCAGATGTCGGCGCTCAAGCATCAGCTGAACGCCAGCTAAGACCTTCTCCCGCCCTCCCGGAGAAGCATGGAAACGGCGGTCCCGCTATGCGGGGCCGCCGTTTTTATTTGGGGTTTTGCGCCGCCCAGAAATTCGCAATGCGGCCGGTGATGAGTTCGCATGCCAGCGCACGCGCGGTGTCGCGGGGCAGGCCGAGCGCTTCTGCCATCGCGCCGCCCAGCTGCGCATCGCCGAGCGCCATCAGCACCAGCGCCAGCGTATCTTCGTGCATCAGGCGCTTTTCGTGCGCATCGGGGGCCATGCCGTCGATCAGCTTGTGGATCGCATCGACGATCGGATCGAGCGCGTCCTCATTGCCCGTCGCCGCCATCCAGGTTGCGAGCGCGCCCGCGCCGCCGCTGTCGAACGCGTCAAAGGCGAGGTCGACGATCTCGCGCACATTGCGCTCGCCGGGGGGCGATGCGGCCATTTTTTCGCCGATCGTCGCGCACACGGTTTCGGCGAGATAGGCGGCGAGCGCCTTTTGCAGCCCCGCCGCGCTGCCGAAATGGTGGAGCAGATTGGCGTGGGTGCGGTCGATGCGGCCTGCCACTGCTTTCAGCGTTACCGCCGCCGGCCCGGTTTCGATCAATATTTCGCGCGCGGCCTGAAGGGCAACGAACCGGCTCTCCTCAGGACTCAGGCGCTTCTTCACTATTGACATGCTTGTAAGTAAACCCTAGATATTTCCCCATCGCCCCTTTTCGACGGTATGAACCATATGTCCAGCCTTTCCCTCTCCCCGACCCCCGCCGACCTGTCGATCACGCCGCGCGACATGCGCTTTGGCCGCGAGGACAAGCAGGGCCGCTGGTGGTTGAACGGCGACCCGATCGCGTCGGCATTTCACACCGCGCTGTCAGTAACATTTCCGCGCGGCGAGGCGATGTTCATCGAGGCGGTGAAGGCGCACCGCGAGGGCGTGCCCGACAAGCTGGGGCGCGAAATCCGGGCGTTTACGCAGCAGGAAGTGATCCACAGCCGCGAGCATGTCGTGTTCAACAAGAAAGCGGCCGAAGCGGGTTACGACCTTTCGGAGCTGGAGGCCGACGTCAACCAGGTCCTCGACCTGATCAAGCAGCGCCCGCAGATCGTCAACCTGATGGCGACGATCGCGCTCGAACATTATACCGCGATGATGGCATCGGTGATGCTGCGCGATGAAAGCATGTATGCGGGTGCCGAGCCCGAATGGGCGGCGCTGTGGAAATGGCATGCGATCGAAGAGATCGAGCATAAGGGCGTCGCTTACGACACCTGGCTGCACGCGACGAAAGACTGGAGCCGGTTCAAGCGCTGGCGCGCAAAGTCGATCATGATGCTGCTCGTCACCAGCCGTTTCTGGCCGAAGCGGATCAAGGGCATGAAGAATTTGCTCAAGCAGGACGGGCTGACTGGCTGGCGCGTCACCGCGCGCATCTGGTGGTATCTGCTCGGGTCGCCGGGGGTGCTGCGCAAGAGCTTCCTGCCGTGGCTCAGCTATTTTCTGCCCGGTTTTCATCCGTGGAATCACGACGACCGCGCGCTGATCCAGAAATATGAAAGCGACTATGCCGACGCGGTGATGCCGGCGCACGCATCGGGGCCGGACTTGGTCGCCGCCGCGGCCTGAGGATCAGTCGTCGGCAGCGATGAGCGACCGCGCCGCAATCCGGTGGCCCCAGACGCATAGCCCGAGCATAAAAACGTTCGAGGCCAGGTCGAGCGCCATCCAGCGCGTCATCACCGGCACGACGAACACAAATAATAGTTAAACCAGAAATACGGCAGTAGGGCGACGCCGTAAATCGCGAACGTAGCCTTCGTCCATCGGCTGCACGCGATAAACAGCTCGCCGAGCACCGCCTGCGCCCCGAAACAGCCCATCAAGAGCGCGCTCGTCGTGCTGAGATGCTGATAATCGGGATTGATCCCGAGCCGTTCGACCATATGCGGCGCGACCAGGCACCAGGCGCCGGGGATGAGAAAGGGGAGGGCGAGCAGGCGCTGCGGCCAGAGGGGCGTCAACATGGCGCGATATTGTCAGTCCGCTGCGCGTCCGCCAATGCCGGGCTGGACGCGGTGGCCGCGGTCCCATATCCCCCTGCGCGTGGAGGGGACCATGCAACCACAAATGACCGCTGCGGAAGTCACGCAACTTGAGCTGCAGATGGCGGGGCTATCGTCGCTGCTCGAATTCGGCTGCGGCGGCAGCACGCTGGTCGCGGCGCGGCAGGTGCGGCGGATTGTCAGCGTTGACAGCGATCCGGCCTGGTTGGCCAAAGTGCAGACGGACATTGCGGGCGAAGCGGTCGAATTCACGCCGGTCCACATCGACATCGGCCCGGTCGGCGACTGGGGCTATCCGACCGACGAAAGTCGCTTGCGCGACTGGCCGCGCTATCACAGCCAAATCTGGCGCGGCATGGGCGGTAGCCCCGATGCGGTGCTGATTGACGGGCGCTTTCGCGTCGCGTGCCTGTTGCAGGCGATCATCCACTGCAAACCCGACTGCATCCTGCTGTTCCACGATTTCACCAATCGGCCCCATTATCACGTCGTGCTGAAGCACGTCGATGTGCTCACCCGCGTCGATACGCTCGCGGTGATGCGCGCCAAGGCGCAGGTCGATGGCAAGGCGGTGCTGCACGACCTGTTCGACCATTATCTGATCCCCGATTGACCCGCCGGGCGGGCTTCGGCACACCCGCGCCCATGTTCACCATCGCCCCCGTCATCGAGACCGAGCGCCTTCGCCTGCGCCCCGGGCGCCTGTCCGACAAGGACACCCATATCGCGATGTGGGCCGACGCCCGCGTCACCCGCTTCATCGGCGGCGAACCCCGCGCGCCCGACATCAGCTGGGGCAAATTTCTCAGCTCTGCCGGGCTGTGGCCGGTGATGGGGTTCGGCTATTGGGTGTTTGCCGACAAAGACAGCGACGCGCTGGTCGGCATGGGAGGCCTCAGCTATTTCGGTCGAGGCATTCCCGAACTCGAAGGGTTGCCCGAGGCGGGCTGGGCATTCGACGCCGACCATTGGGGCGCGGGCTATGCGACCGAAGCGATGCGCGCGGCGCTGGGCTGGGCGGATGCAAATCTCGATGCCGCCGAAGTGCGCTGCATCATCGATCCGGGGCATGACGCATCGGAACGGGTCGCGGCGAAGCTGGGGTTTCGGCGGATCGGCGAGAGCGATGCGCTGGGGCATGTGGTGGCGATCTATAGTCGACCGCGTGGCGGATAATATCCTCCCCGGAGCGGCGAGGGGGACCGCGAAGCGGTGGAGTGGGCTATCGGCATCGAGCGGCGGTTGCAGGACGCGACCCCCCTCCGTCAGCGGCTATGCCGCTGTCACCTCCCCGCGAGCGGAGAGGATTTTTACGCCGCCTCGACCACCAGCACCCCGCCGTCGGCGCTGACGACGCGGACCTTGGTCCCTTCGGCAGCATCTGGCCCGCGGACCGGCCATTCGCCGTCGCCGACCTTGGCGCGGCCGCGGCCGTTTTCGATCGCAGTCACCAGGGTGAGCACTTCGCCAATCAGCCGCCCGCCGCGCTGGTTGAGCAGCGGGTCGGTCGACACGATCGGGTTATTCTTGAGCCAGCGGCGCGCGCTGTAGAGCGCGATGAAGGCGAGCACGGCAAAGACGCCGAGCTGCATCGGGACGCCGATCGGCAGCAGGAAGGCGAGGACGCCGGTCGCGATCGCCGCAACGCCAAGCCAGACGAGGAAGAACCCCGGTGCGACGATTTCGGCGGCGCACAGCAGCACGCCGACGGTGAGCCATGCCCAATGCGGTTCCATGTTGGTCAACCAGTCGGGCATCTCAGCGCACTCCCGGGGGCGTTGGCGGCGTCGGGCCACGCTCGAACGCATCCTTGGCAAGTTCGCCGATACCGCCGAGCGTACCAATCAGCTGCGTCGCCTCGACCGGGAACAGGATCGTCTTGCTGTTCGGGCTGGTCGCGAACTGGCTGACCGCCTCGACATATTTTTGCGCGATGAAATAATTGATCGCCTGCGCGTTACCGCCCGCGATTGCGTCGGACACCATCTGCGTTGCCTTGGCTTCGGCCTCGGCTTCGCGCTCGCGCGCTTCGGCGTCGCGGAAAGCGGCTTCGCGGCGGCCCTCGGCTTGGAGGATCTGGCCCTGCTTCTCGCCCTCGGCGCGCAGGATCTCGGAGGCGCGCATACCTTCGGCCTCAAGGATATTGGCGCGCTTTTCGCGCTCGGCTTTCATTTGCCGCGCCATGGCGTTGGAAATGTCGGCGGGGGGACGGATGTCCTTGATTTCGACGCGGGTGATCTTCACCCCCCATGGCGTCGTCGCTTCGTCGACGACGACGAGCAGGCGGGCGTTGATATGATCGCGTTTCGACAGCGTCTCGTCGAGGTCCATCGACCCCATGACGGTGCGCAGGTTCGTCGTCGTCAGGTTCATGATCGCCAGATACAGGTCGCTGACTTCATAGGCGGCCTTGGCGGCGTCGAGCACCTGGAAGAAGACGACGCCGTCAACGGCGACCATCGCATTGTCCTTGGTGATGATTTCCTGGCCTGGAATGTCGAGCACCTGCTCCATCATATTGACCTTGCGGCCGACGCGATCGAAGATCGGCATGATGAAGTTCAGTCCGGGCTGCGCGGTGTGGGTATAGCGGCCGAAGCGTTCGATGGTGTAGCTGAAACCCTGACGAACCGGGGTCAGCGCGCACAGCAGGAACACCGCCGCGAGCACGACGAGTGCAATCGGAAACCAATAGTCCATTGAAAATCCCCTCTGCGATACCGGCCTGGCAGACCGCACTCCTTTATTGCGAGAATGGCCCGGTTGCGCCAGACAAAAGCGCATGACCCAAGACATCTTCGCGCCCCGCTCGCTGCTCTATGTTCCCGGTTCCAATGCCCGCGCGCTCGAAAAGGCGTCAGGCCTTGCCGCTCACATGCTGATCATCGATCTGGAGGATGCGGTCCCCGCGGATCGTAAGGACGAAGCGCGCGCCGCGATGCGCGCTGCGGTCATGGCGGGCTTTCCGGGCAAGCGCGTTGCCGTGCGGATCAACGCGACCGGGACGGCCGAGCAGGCGGCAGACATAAACGCGCTCGCGGACCTGACGCTGGACGCTGTGGTGCTGCCTAAGGTCGATGCGCCCGCTGACGTTGGTCCGGTGCGCGGGCTGGGCCTGCCGGTGCTGGCGATGATCGAAACCCCGACGGCGATCTACGCGGCACGTGACATTGGCGCCGACCCCGCGGTTGTGGGTTTGATCGCGGGGCTCAATGATCTGGCGCATGAATTGAAGCTGCCAGACCGCATGGATCGCGGCGCGATGAGCCACGCGATTCAGGCAATTGTGCTGGCGGCGCGCGCGGCTGGCGTGTGGGCGTTCGACGGGGTGTACAACGCCATCGACGACGCCGCTGGTTTTGCTGCCGAAGTCGCTGAGGGACGGCGGCTCGGTTTCGATGGGAAATCGCTGATCCACCCGTCGCAGGTCGATCCGTGCAACGCCGCCTTTGCCCCATCGGCGCGCGAGATCGCCGCTGCGGAGGCGTTGGTCGCCGCGGCGACGGGCGGGGCGCAGCGGCACAACGGGCGGATGATCGAGGATATGCATGTCGCGGCGGCGCGGGCGCTGTTGGCGCGGCGCTGAAAGCTCCCCTCCCGCTTGCCGGCGGGGTTGGGGGTGGGCAGCGACATCGCATTGGCCCACCCCGCTGCTACTAGCGAGCAAGTTCGCAAGTCTCGCTGCCCCTCCCGCACGCGGGAGGGGAGACGTTCGTCGTTCGACGAACGCGCCTTGCCTGACCGGGATGGAAATGCCATGCGGCCGCCCCATGAAGATTATTCGTTTCCGCGCCGCTATCGCGGCCGTCGCCCTCATCGCCTGCCTCCCTCCCGCCGCGTCGGCTGCACCTGCCAAGGCTGATGCGCCGGTCACCGAGGCCCAGCTCGCCGCGCATATCAAGAGACTCGCCGACGACGCGTTTGAAGGACGCGCCCCGGGAACCGACGGCGAGGATCGCACCATCGCCTATATCGTCGGCGAATGGTCGAAGGCCGGCCTCGAAGCGGTACCGGGCAGCACAACGCCCTGGTTGCAACCGATCCCCTTTGTCGAGAGCCGCGCGATTAGCGGCACCGCCAAGTTTAAAGTGCATGGCCGCGATTTCGCGATTGAGGATGACGGCATCATCCTCACCGGGCGTGAGGCATCGGCCGCGCTGACTGACGTCCCCGCGGTCTTTGTCGGTTACGGCGTCGATGGCGCGGGCAAGGTCAACGCCGATGTCACCGGCAAGCTGGCGATCATGTTGTTCGACAATGCGCCGTTCGGTGACAAGCTGCCGCGCTATCGCGAGCGGCGGCAGATGCTGACCGATGCGGGCGCCGCGGCGGTGCTGGTGATCGCGACCGACGCTGTGCCATGGGCGCAGCTGCGCGACAGCGCGGGCAGCGCCGCGGTGCGGCTGGCGAGTGCCAAGCCGGCGGCACCGGTGAGCGGCTTTCTGTCGCTCGAAGCCGCCGACGCGCTGCTCAAGAAAGCGGGGCAGGACGGCGCCGCGGTGCGCGAAGCGGCAAAGTCGCCTGACTATAAGGGGATCGCGCTGCCGGTGACCGCCGACTTGGCCACCCAATCGGCGATCCGGCCCTTCATCAGCAACAATGTGATCGCCAAGCTGCCGGGCGCCAAACCCGACGGCAAGGCGGTGCTGTTTCTCGGCCATTGGGATCACCTCGGCAATTGCGGCAAGGATGGCGAGGCCGACCGGATCTGCAACGGCGCGGTCGACAATGCGAGCGGCATCGCGGTGCTGATCGAGGTCGCCAAGCGGCTGGCGTCGGGTTCGCGCCCCGACCGCGACATTTATTTCCTCGCCACGACCGCGGAAGAAAAGGGTCTGCTCGGCGCGCATTATTTCGCGGATCATCCGGTGGTACCGCTGGCCGACATCACCGTCGCGCTCAATGTCGATACGATCGCGATTTCACCGCGCGGCACCCCGGTCGCAACGATCGGGCGCGGCAAGCCCGCCTATGATGCGGTGGTGCGCGCCGCCGCGACGAAGCTTGGCCGCAAGCTCGACGAGGATGGCGAGGCCGATGCCTTCATCCAGCGGCAGGATGGCTGGGCGCTGGGCGCCAAGGGCGTGACGTCGCTGATGGTCGGCGGCAGTTTTTCGGACATGCCGCTGCTGGAGGCTTTTCTGAGCAGCGATTATCACGGTCCGAACGATAATTTCAGCGAAAAGATCCCTCTTGGCGGCGCGGCGGAAGATGCCGACTTGCATGTCGCGTTGGGCCGGGCGTTTGCCGATGTGAAGGCGTGGCCGGGGAAGTAATGGAATAGAAAATAGGTGTGTTCCCCCGCAAAGGCGGGGGTCCATCGCCGGTCGTTTCCAATTTCAGCCATCGGTGATGGGTCCCTGCCTTCGCGGGGACCCCCGAAATGATGGTCGGCGTCAGGCCGCCTGCTTCGCCCGCTCGGTCATTTCCTGATTGAGCATTTCCGCCAGCAAGAACGCCAGTTCCAGCGACTGCCCGGCATTCAACCGCGGATCGCAATGCGTGTGATAGCGATCGGCCAGATCCATCTGGGTCACGTCCATCGCGCCGCCGGTGCATTCGGTGACATTTTGGCCGGTCATTTCGATATGGATGCCGCCGCCGTGCGTGCCCTCGGCGCGGTGGACGGCGAAGAAGCCGCGCACTTCGGCGAGGATGCGCTCGAACGGGCGCGTCTTGTAGCCGTTGTTGGTCTTGATGACGTTGCCGTGCATCGGATCGCATGACCAGACGACGGGGTGACCCGATTCCTTCACCGCGCGCACCAGCTTGGGCAGATGCGCTTCGATTTTGTCGTGGCCGTAACGCGTGATGAGCGTCATCCGCCCCGACACATGGTTCGGGTTGAGCGTGTCGAGCAGGCGCAGCAGTACGTCGGGCTCCAGACTCGGCCCGCACTTCATGCCAACCGGATTGCCGATGCCGCGCAGATATTCGATGTGCGCCGACCCTTCGAAGCGGGTGCGGTCGCCGACCCACAGCATATGCCCCGACGTGTCGTACCAGCCGCCGGTCAGGCTGTCCTGCCGCGTCAGCGCCTGCTCATAGGGAAGCAGCAGCGCTTCGTGGCTGGTGTAGAAGCTGGTACCCTTGATCTGCGGCACCGTCTCCGGCGTCACGCCGCACGCTTCCATGAAGGCGAGAGCTTCGGAAATCCGGCCTGCGGTTTCCTGATATTTCTTGGCCCACGGGCTGCGGTCCATGAAGTCGTGCGTCCAGGCGTTGACCTGGTGCAGATTGGCATAGCCACCATTCGCAAAGGCGCGCAGCAGGTTCAGCGTCGCTGCCGACTGGTTATACGCCTTGACCATGCGCTGCGGATCGGGCTCGCGGCCCGCCTCCTCGAACGCGATGTCGTTGATGATGTCGCCGCGGTAGCTGGGCAGCGACACGCCATCGATGTCCTCCATATCGGCCGAGCGCGGCTTGGCGAACTGGCCCGCCATGCGGCCGAGCTTCACCACCGGCATTTTCGATGCAAAGGTGAGTACGACCGCCATCTGGAGGAGGACGCGGAAAGTGTCGCGGATGTTGTTCGGATGGAATTCGGCAAAGCTTTCGGCGCAGTCGCCGCCCTGCAGCAGGAACGCCTTGCCCTCGGCCACGCGGCCGAGGTCGGCGGTCAGGTCGCGCGCTTCGCCGGCAAACACCAGCGGCGGGTAATTGCTGAGCTCGCGCTCCGCCGCCGCGAGCGCAGCGGCGTCGCGATAAGTGGGCAGCTGGCGGGCTTCGTGCGAGCGCCAGCTATGCGGTTGCCAATTTTTCGTCATCTGCCTGTGTCTTCACTGTTCGAACCGGGCGCCGCCATGGCGCGAATGCCGGTCGGACGCAATGCGCGCCCTTCCTGCAAACGCGAAAATTAGCATTTTCGTGACCTTTGCGCACCTATGCTTTTCTTGGGGACCAAAAACTGATAGTTTGTTTCACTGCTGTGGAATGGAATCCGCGCAACCAAGGCATCGAGCTATCGGCGACGTTATACATGCAACGACCCGATAACGGGTCTCCACGCAAAGCGACTGGCTATGGCGAATTTCGAGTCCGCATGGTTTGTATATGGGGCATTGCTGTTGCTGCTGGCGACCAGCTTTGTCGTGCGCATCGACTATGTCCGGATCGGGCTCGCCGCGGCGGCGCTGGTGGCGGTGCCGCTGGTTTTGTTCCGCGAACCCGATGTCGGTTACGGCATGCTGGTGTTGGCGATCCTGGTCGTCAACCTGGGCATCCTGGCGCGCTTGTGGCTGCGCGAGCGACAAGTTCGCTTTTCGGCGGAAGATGAAGCGCTGCGGCGCGAGCATTTCAGCGCGCTCAACCCAGTGGCAGCGCGTGGGCTGATCGATCAGGGGCATTGGATTTCGGCGAAGCGCGGCGAGATTTTGATCCGCGAAAATCAGGCAGCGCCCAGCCTGTTCTATCTGGCGGAAGGGCAGGCGACGATCCAGCGCGACGGCGCCGAGGTCGGCAAATTGTCCGACGGCGCGCTGATCGGTGAAGCGACGGTGCTCGACGGCACCCATGCGACGGGCACGGTGCTGCTCGGCAGTAATGCGCGGCTGTGGTTTGTCCCGGCGGCGGCCCTGCGAGCTTATCTGGCGGCCAATCCCGCGATTGCGAGCGTGCTGCACGAGGGTTTTGCCCGGGCGCTGCGCGGCAAGCTGGCGAGCGCGAACACGCGACTTGCCGATCGGGCGCCGATTGTATGAAAAATCGGCGGCTACGACGCCTCGAACTTGTCATCGCCGCCTGCTAATCACCGCGCCATGACAATGATTCTCTACGGCATTTCGAATTGCGACACGGTGAAGAAGGCGCGGCGCTGGCTTGACGAGCAGGGCGTCGCCTACCGCTTCCACGACGTGCGCAAGGATGGGCTCGACGCGGCGCGTTTGCAAAGTTGGATCGATGCGTTGGGTTGGGAAAAGCTGCTCAACAAGGCGGGAACGACCTTTCGCAAATTGCCCGATGCGCAGAAGGACGGTCTCGACAGGGCATCGGCCAAGGCGCTGATGCTCGACCAACCCGCGATGATCCGCCGCCCGGTCGTCGAAGCCACGGGCGCGATCAGCGTCGGTTTTTCGGCCGCCGACTGGCAGGCGCGTTTTGCGGCATGATCCGGTGGACGCTGGCCTTGCTGGCCCTGACGCTGCTCGCCGGCTGCTCAGCTGACCCCGTGACCGCGCAATCGACCCTCGACGGCGCGCCGCCGATCATCATCGCACACCGCGGTGCATCGGGCGAGCGGCCCGAGCATACGATCGCGGCGTACCGGCTCGCGATCGAGCAGGGCGCCGATTTTATCGAGCCCGACCTAGTGCTGACCAAGGACGGCGTGCTGGTCGCGCGGCACGAGAATGAGATTTCGGAAACCACCGACGTCGCCGATCGCGCCGAATTTGCCGACCGCAAGACGACCAAGACGATCGACGGCAGCGAGGTGACCGGCTGGTTCACCGAAGATTTCACGCTCGCCGAATTGAAGATGCTGCGCGCGCGTGAGCGGCTGCCGAAACTGCGCTCGACCGAATATGATGGCCAGTTCGATATTCCGACGTTCGAGGAAATTCTGACGCTGCTGGCCGAGGTGAACGCGGGCCGCGACAAGCCCATCGGCGTCTATCCCGAGACCAAACACCCGAGCTATTTTACGTCGATCGGCCTGCCGCACGAGGCGCCGCTGCTCGCGCTGCTCGATCGCTTCGGTTATCGCGGCCGCAAGGCGCCGGTTTATATCCAGAGCTTCGAGGTGCAGAACCTGATGGATCTGCGTGCCAAAAGCGACCTGCCGCTGATCCAGTTGATGGACGGCGAGGGCGGTCCGCCCGACAGGCTCGAAACCAGCTATGCCGCCATGGCGTCACCCGCGGGTCTGAAAACCATCGCATCCTATGCCGAAGGCATCGGCCCGAACAAGGCGATGGTGATCCCGCGCGGCGCGCTGGGATCGCTG
>Ga0265296_1003100_pt1 | contig 15915 bp, 16 predicted proteins | sample MunlanPumphouse1_FD_189073 | JGI IMG/M metagenome (GOLD analysis project Ga0265296, IMG submission 189073) | Groundwater microbial communities from a municipal landfill in Southern Ontario, Canada - Pumphouse #1 | ecosystem: Environmental > Aquatic > Deep subsurface > Groundwater | place... | reverse complement strand
CAGGGAGCGCACGAAGCGCCGCGTACATCACGCCTCCTGCGATGAGAGATTTGAGAGTGACTTTGAGATTCGGCAGAGATCCTGTTACGCGATAGACAACCAAGAAGGTGATGAGCGCTATGAGCCCCTCTGATACAAGCGTTACGAGAACTGCGCCCCACATTCCGTAGTCGGGGATCAGGAGGAGATAACCGGTGATCGAAATGACCGCCACGCCAAGATAGCCCGAGATCATCATACGCTGTCGATTGATGGCGACGATTAAATGTCCGTAGAGCGCTCCAAAGAAAACACCTGCGAGTGCCAAGACGAGGAGTTGAAGCACTTGTCCTGCAGGAGCAAATTCAGCGCCAGCAATCATGACGGTGAGTTCAGTTGCAACTAACTGCGCGCCAATGACCACAGGAATGACAGCCATGGCAAACACATCAAACGTCTTTGTGACTCGAGCGCGAAATTCATCTCTGTGTCCTGCACTCCACGACGCGACCAGACTCGGGAGCACGAGGCCCATGAACATGACAGGGAGTACCGTGAGCACTTCGATGATGCGATAGCTCATCCCGTAGAGACCGACTTCAGACGAATCGCGGAAGTAGGCGAGGAAGAGGATGTCACCTTTGAGGTAGAGCAGGTTAAAAATAATAGAGACGGCAATCGGCCACGAGCGCGCGATAATTTTTTTCCATTGCTCCCATTCAAACAACGGACGCACAGTAACAAACGGCTTGGCGAAGCGAATCATGAGCAGGAGCCAGACGAGATTTGCAATCACGCTTGCGATCATCATGGTGATAACCGTTGGAGTTGTCAGAGCAAACACAGCAACCAGAATGAGCAGAACCCCGCGGTTCACGAGCTCCGCGACCGCGGCGCGCCACAGGCTCTCGTGCCGCTGGAAAACTCCCAACAGCATGGTCGCGCCTCCCATGAGGAAATAACCGAGCGCTCCCACGAGCACGGCCTGCTTCACCACGTCCGACCAGGGAAAGAGGATGACCGTGAGCGGCGCCAGACTAAAGAGAATGAATCCAGAGAGCAGGCGCAGACCGAAGAAATTTCCAACGATGCGTTGTTCGTCCACGCCATTCTCCGAAATCATGACAATGAGCGTGAGCGTGAGTCCAAAATCCACGACCGTGGCAAACATCTGTAAGTACGTGGTCGCCGTTGTGAACTCTCCGAAGGCGTAGGTGCCAAGAGCGCGCGTGATGATCGCCACCGAAACAAGTCCAATCAGCACCGAAAGGACTTTGCCGATCAATTGAATGCTAAAGTTTGAGGCGATTGATCGAGACGAGGCCATAGCAACGAGTAGTGTAGCATAAGCGTTTTGACGCCGCTCTGAAAAAATGATATACTTTTGTTGAACTTATGAAGATTTTTCTCTTGAGTGAGTCCCGCGCCTTTCTCTCAAGAGCCACGAGTCTCTCGCTGGTTTTGTTTGCCTCGTTCCTCGTTTTGGGAGGGCTTTTTTTGTTGCCTTATCACGCTCACGCCGCGGCGAAGAATGGATTTGAAGCGCTTCAGGTTGTTGCTCCTAAGGTTGGGTTCACGATGGCGCCAGGAGAGGAGACTCAAGTGATGGTTGGTTTCAAAAATATCGGGACGAAAACTTGGAAGAGTTCTGGCGCTTCTTTTGTGTCGATCTACACCTATGATCCCAAGTATCGCGTGAGTGATTTTCGTGCCGACGATTGGGTTGATTACACGCAAGCCGCTTTGTTGCGCGAGAGTTCAGTAACCGTTGGTTCGGTTGGCAACATCTATCTCACACTCAAAGCGCCAAAGTCAGAGGGGACGTACGAGGAAACATTTCAGTTGGCCGCCGAGGACACGGCGTGGATTCCAGGCGGAGAGTTTACGCTGACGATTAAGGTACAAGGTGAAGAAGAGGCACAAGAAGTACAAGAGGAAGAAGAGGATTCGCTTGCAGACGGAGAGGCGTCGCCTGAATCAAATGGACTCTCCGCGACCGTCTTGTTGCGTTCAACAAAATCCGTGAGCGCAAAGGCGGGACAGGAAGTGAAGTACAAAGTCGGGGTGAAGAATACGGGGACAGCGACGTGGGCGACGCGTGAAGTGGTAACAAGCGATTTGGCGATCGCCTCCACATCTAGCAACGAAACCAGGCATGCCTCGTGGGTCTCGGCAAGCAAGCTCATTGTGAATTCTGCCGGGATCGTGAAACCCGGCGGCGTGGATTTTTTCTCCTTCACGTTCACAGCGCCCCAAAGCAATGGCATACACATCGTGAGTTATAAGATCGCTGTGGATGGGGAAACGATTCCAGATTTTGAGATTGATATTCCTGTGACGGTCACGCAGGGCTCCGATGAAATTAAGGACGAACCGATCTCTGTTGATGAAGGAGAGATACAAGCCGACCGCATGATTGAGGAGCCGACGTTGCGTATCGGTGTCATGATTGTGGATGATGAGACAGATTGGCAAGTGGAAGTTTCGTGCGACGCAAACTGGAGGCTTGTAGATTCCGAGGGCGGGCTTCTTGGCCAGATCAAGGCAGGAGATATGGTGCGCGCCTTCTACAAAAATCAGCGTTACTATTTTAATCGTGGAAAGACTGTTGAGCAGACGCATAAGTATCTTCGGTTCGTTCCTGATGATAAGGACGCGGTTTGCACGGTTGAGAATTTTGATCGTCGGGAAACGCGTGGCGCCGCCTACGCGTTCAATCAGTTCCGCGATGTGCTCGAGCTTCGCTACAACAGCGCGAACGACCGCACATGGCTCGTGAACGAACTCCCGATCGAGGAATATCTTTACGGTCTAGGCGAGACATCAAACTCAAGTCACGAGGAGTTCAAGAAGGCTCTCATCACCGTGGCTCGAACGTATGCGCTCTATCACTGGGAGCGCGGCACCAAACACGCAGACGAGTATTTCCACATGAACTCGTACGCAGACGATCAAGTATATTTTGGCTATGGCTACGAGGTCGTTCATCCGCTGATCAAAGAATCGGTTGAGGACACGCGCGGTGTCACGGTGAACTACGACGGCCGCACCGCGCTCACACCATACTTCTCCCGCTCTGATGGTCGCACGCGTTCATGGAGCGAAGTTTGGGGTGGAGACGTTGCGTGGCTCAAAGGAGTGGATGCACCGTGCGACAAGAAACGCGGGTACACTCTGTGGGGACACGGCGTTGGCATGGGCGCCACAGAAGCGCTGTGCATGGCAAACGAAGGAAGCGACTGGGAAGAGATTTTGAATTATTTTTATTCAGGGATTGAACTAAATCAGCGATGGGACTAATACGACCTATAAGTCTTATCGGTCTTATTTTCGCCGCGGTGCATCCCGTGGCGGTTTTGGCTACCAGTGATGCACTCATGGAAATTTATGCGCGCCGTCCAGATCTACAAGCCGCCTTTGACTCACAGACCGGACTGGCTATTCCCGCCACAGCCGCTGGGTTTCTTCTAGACCTGGAAGATTGGGCCACGCAGTACGGCTGGCAAGAGCACAAGGAGCTTGCCGCGTATGGTCCACAGGAAGATGACGGCGTGCCAGTGCGAGTTGATGCAACAGAGATCGAGTCGCAGGTAACGGCACTGTCGTATGTGGTGATGGATCGTTCGACTGGCAAGATCCTCACAGTGAAAAACGAAAATCGCGTCTGGCCGATCGCGAGTCTGACAAAATTGGTGACGGCGGACGTGGTACTCGATCATGGTGTCTCAATGAGTGCGCTCGCGGACGTTCGCGCAGCGGATGATGTCGGTGGCGCCAAGCTTTGGGTGTACGACGGCGATCAGTTTAGTGTCCAGGATCTTTTTTACGCTGCCCTTGTGGCATCCGCGAACAACGCAGCCAACGCGCTGTCACGCACAACAGGTCTTTCTTCCACGGAGTTTCTCGAGGAGATGAACGCGCGCGCAACGACTCTCAACCTGACGCAGACAACCTTCGTCGATCCAACAGGCATTGAGCTTGGCAACATCTCAACCGCACGCGAGATGGCACGACTCTCCGCAGATATTCTTGATCGCGATGATGTCGCGCAGTTCACCTCAACGTACGTGAAGTACATCACCGACCTCACGCAAGGCACAACGAAAAAAATGACCAACACCAACTGGATGATTTACAAACCAGAATATGACGACGTGTATGTGACAGGTGGAAAGACCGGATACCTCGTGGAGTCTGGATGGAATCTTGTTGTTTCTCTTCGTCCTTCAGGATCTGACACAGACCGTGAACTTCTTATCGTCCTGTTCGGCGCTGACTCTCGCAGTGCCTCTTTCGTGAACGCGGAGCTTCTCGCCGACTGGGCGTGGGAGGTGCACGAGTGGCAGAAGCAAAATTAGGCTGTGCTTTCGTGGAGCCAATAATAAAAAGAGGTCGTAAGACCTCATTCGTTTTCGTGGTTGGTCGTCTACCAACCACCACCAGCGTGCATGTCCGCCACGTGCGTGAAGCGATCCTTGAAGTAACCGCAGTCCTGACAGTGGATCCCGTCGTCCTCCCACGTCACGCGGACGTGGAAGAGGCCAGTCTTGCAGCCGATGAAGCGAAAGATTCGCATGAGCATGTTCTCTCCTTGTCTATTCGCGATCAAGTCTCGCGCCCCAGTATTCCAGGCAGAAGTCTTGAAACCCATCCGCGATCGCGTTGGTCACGGGGTCAGTGAACCGCGTGATGATATCGATGTTGTCGTCGTCCCAGAAGATCTCGATGGCCCGCTCGCTGGAGTGGAGATCCTTGGGTGGCGGCGGATTCCCGATGCGCTTGAGCGGGTGGCTCGAGAGTCCTAGGACAAGAACGCACCACTTGCTCGATCCAGCACTCCAGACCACGGAGCCAAGGTTCCTGTCCATGCCCTGCTCTGCCGTGCCGATGTAGTCTTCCAGTGCGTCCCAGAGTTCCCTATGCGTCGGGCGACGCTCCTGCCAGTAGATCCAGCGATCTTGTGCCATCACCTCTCCTGTTGTGGAGGTGGTTAAGGTAGGTGGCTTTTCCATTCTTGTCAATGGGCTAAGAAAATAAGAGGCTCATCGCCTCTTATTTTATGACCGTCTTTATTTTTCCTCTACTACCTGCTCCCAAGCTACTCAACCGTCGTTTGTCTTCCTCCACGAGCGCATTGATGAGTTCTTTCACGTGTTCAGGGTTGTCGATATTTTTGAAATGAAAGCGCGCCTTCTCCGCACCCGTTTGCACAAAGACGTTTCCATACGTGAAGATTGTTTGCAAGATGCCACGGATTTCAGCTGTCGCGTCTTGGACAGAGGCCAGGTCAAGTTCAGAAGCCGTGCGGTTGAAGAGGCCTTCCTGTTCGATGTTGATGATGCGTTCGTTTGTGATGATCCATGTGTCCAGGTAGTAGTCGGTGAACTCCAGGAAGGCAAACAGCCAGACGGAGAGAAAATAGATACTGCCGATGATCGCGATCACAGGACCAAGGACTTCATGTTTCAGCCACGCATCGACTGTGTCCCAAAAGTACCAGCCAAGAATGAGTGGAATGCTCGTAAGTAAAACAAAGGCGGTGACAATCGAAAGAATCGCAAACCAGTGGCGCCGCAGAAATAAAACAACACGCTCGTCATCTCGCTGATTGGGGAGTCGGTCCAGTCGCATCATAGAGCAGGAAATAAATCCTCGTTGTAATAATCAACCGCGTCACCAAAAGAGATCGTGTGGGTCCAATCGTACTCCATCAACATGAAGACGGATCCTGAAACCAGGATGATGGTGCCGCCAGTGAAAATCGTAACGATGAGGTACAGGCCAAAGCCGTATATGCCGTAGCGGATCAGATGGTAGATGTTGAACAGAGAATAGAGAACGTAAAACAACATGTAGGCCAGGAACACAAAAAGAAACACGTAGACGGGGATGTTAAAATTTGGGAGATCGAACATACTTCTCAAAGTGTATCACACATTGAGCGTCTGTTTTGGGACACTAAGGTTCAAATGCTTGTAGGCATGTTCGGTCACCATGCGTCCTCGAGGCGTGCGTGTGAGAAATCCGACTTGGATAAGAAATGGTTCGTGGACATCTTCGATCGTCTCCATTTCTTCTTGGGTGGCCGCGGCGATGGTGGAGAGCCCCACGGGTCCGCCCTGAAATTTTTCGATGATGGTTTGTAAAATTCGTCGGTCGGTTTGGTCGAGCCCAAGGTGATCAACGTTCAACATGCACATGGCGTCCTCACAGACTTGAGGTGAGACGCGACCCTGTGCGCGTACATCGGCAAAGTCACGCACACGGCGAAGGAGTCGGTTGGCGATGCGCGGCGTGCGGCGTGAACGGCTGGCGAGAAGTTGCACAGCAGGTTTATCCACCTCGACGTTCAGAAGTTTCGCGCTACGGGAAATAATTTTTTCAATGTCAGCCTCCTCGTAAAAGTTGAGGTGATGGGTAACGCCAAAGCGATCGCGCAATGGGGACGAGAGGAGGGACAGGCGAGTCGTCGCACCGATGATGGTGAAGCGCTCGAGGTTCAAGCGTAGCGTGCGCGCCGTGGGACCTTTGCCAACAATGATGTCGAGCGCGTAATCTTCCATGGCTGGATAGAGGACTTCCTCGATCGTTTTGTTCATGCGGTGAATCTCATCGATGAACAGCACGTCCCCGCGGCCGAGGTTTGAGAGGATGGCCGCCAAGTCACCAACGCGCTCAAGCGCAGGACCGGAGGTGATACGAATCTGGGATCCCATTTCGTTTGCAATGATGTGCGCAAGAGTTGTCTTACCAAGCCCGGGGTTTCCATAGAGCATGACATGCTCTGGTGGCTCTCCCCGTTTTTTCGCCGCTTCGATAAAGATGGATAGATTTTCTTTGATGTCTTCTTGTCCCACAAAGTCCGCAAGCGTCTGCGGCCGCAAACCAACCTCAAACACTCGCTCCTCCTCCGGCGCACCTGGAGCGACGACACGTTCAGGAATATCTGTCTCTTCGCGTTCGATCATACTTCTGGTGGGCCGGGAGGGACTCGAACCCTCACCCGCTTTCGCAGACGACATTTTAAGTGTCGAGCGTATACCATTCCGCCACCGGCCCATGCGGAGGAAGCGTAACAAAAAAGGCTTGATGAGCCAAGGACGGTGAACATGGTGAACGATGAACATGGATGATTGATAGAGACCTCATACAAGGACCGATCGGACCTAGTGTGTAGCCTGTTATGTCCGTCTCTTCTCTTTTCTCCTTTGTTTTAGTGCATCCTTGTCTCTTACAGACAGCCTCTCCGTTGCATATGAGAAACTGATCGCAGAGAGATCGAGCGCGTGACGATTCAGAAACAAGAGGATCTCGCGCGGCCACAGCTTGTAGGCCTCGCGCAGTTGCCAACCGACAGCTTTTTGAACGTACGGGTCGCGGTCGCAGATGAGTGGCTCCACGAGCGACAAGACGGTCTTGATCGCTGGAGCCTTGCGCTTTTTGCTTGCGTAGTAGATTGTCGAGACAATAGACGCGCGGCGTTTCCAGGGATTCGAAGAGCGATTCCATTGAAGCAGTGTCGGCAGGATGAGTTTTGGATAGCGCTCAAAAAAATGGAATAGAGCTGGCACAGAGCATCGGCATGCTCCCAGTTTTCCACACGCTCGATCCAGTGCTTCATCCGTTTCCAGTGAGTCAGATCAAGATCTTGTTTGTGTCGACGATAGTAGAACAGCGGGAGGGACATCACCTCGTGCGTGGACGCTTTCATCCAGATTCGATTCCAGATGTTCAAAATCTTGTCCTGGCTCTGTGAGTAAAACGAAAAGCCTGCCACTTCGATTTCTCGCATGATCGGCAAGCGCAGTCCTAGCACTGTGAGCTTCGTCGTCTTTTCTCTGAACGCTTTGTACGCAGGATCTCGTTTGACACGAGCTCGCAAACAACGCTCGACTTCCTGGAGTTGTCCGTTTGCTTGATTTGACATACGAGCGCACTGCACCTCTTAATGACTTCTTTTCAACGCCGCCAAGAAAGTCTTGAGCGGACGGGTGTTTAGGATGTCAGCTTTTCTCGCCCACCCCTTGCGGGCTTGGGCGATGCCGTGGTCGAGATTTATAAAGTGCGATGGGTCGTGCGCGTCTGAATTAACCACGAGCTTTGTTCCAACATCAATGCACTGGCGGATATACTGCTCATGCAGGTCGAGGCGTTCTGAACCGTTGACCTCAAGCGCGACGTTGTACTCTTTCGCGGCGCGGATGACTCGATCCATATCAACATCGTATGGTTCGCGTCGCCCCACGACACGTCCCGTTGGATGGAAAAAGATGTTTACGAATGGGTGCTTGAGCGCGCGGATGATGCGCTCGGTCATCTCACGCTTGGGAAGAGTGAAGTGTGAGTGGACGGAAACGGCGACGAGGTCGAGAGTCTTGAGAGCGTCGTCGCGTAAATCTAGAGAGCCATCTTTGAGCACATCACACTCGGTGGATTTGAGAATGCGGAAGCCTCGGAGTTTTTTATTGAGGCGGTCGATTTCCTTACCTTGTTGTTTGAGATGTTTTTCATCAAGCCCTCCTGTCATGGCCAACGCCTTAGTGTGGTCGGTCACGCCCATGTAGGAGAGGCCGTGGGCTTTGGCCGCGCGTGCCATATCGATGATCGAAGCAGAACCGTCTGTCCAGTTGGTTTGCACTTGAAGATCTCCACGCAGACTGCCGTAGGGGATGAGATCAGGGATTTTTTTGTGTTTGGCGATCTCAATCTCATCACCGCCCACACGAAGCTCTGGAGGAATCCATTGAAGTCCGAGCGCTTTGTACACGGCTTCTTCCGTGCGGCTTGTGACGCGTGTTTTCCCGCAAAAGAGTCCATGTTCAGACAGCTTCATTTTTTTCTTGATCGCGAGTTCGCGCAACTTGATGTTGTGCTCTCGGCTTCCCGTGAAGTGCAGAAGCGCTGCGCCATATTCCTCTGGGCGCAGGATCAAGAGGTCGCCGTTTGGTCCCAAGGTATAGCGTACAGCGATTTTTGTGTCTCCCGCTTCGAGCACATGAGCGATTTCAGGAAGACTCTTAAACGTACGAATGAGCTCTCGCGGTTTTGTTGTCGTCGCGATGAGATCGATGTCGCCGATCGTTTCTTTGCGACGGCGCAGTGAACCTGCTACGTCAATATGCGTCACGCCGTCGACTTTTTGGAGTCGCTTCACAAGACGCCCAGCATATGGAAGAACGTCGTGGATGATCCGTCGTCCACCAGACGCCTTCAGAAAAGCGATGCCGCGTAGGATTTTCTGCTCACTTTTATGTCCCATGCCTGGCACGTTTTCGATTTTGTGTGTGAGCCCTGCGCGCTCAAGATCTCGGACGGTTTTGACTCCCAGCATCTTGTACAGCTTCATCGCGGTTTTGGGACCGACTTCTTGAATCTGTGAGAGTGCAAGCATGTCAAACGGGAATTTTTTTTTGAGTTGCTCAAAATAGGCGAGCCTCCCGGTTGTCAGAAGCTCTTCGATTTTTTCCGTGATCGAAGCACCAACGCCAGGAATGTCATCGATGCATTTTTTTCCGCACTGCCGGTAGAGTTCGGACAGTTCTGTCTCCAGTCCGGCGATGCCTTCCGCGGCAACTTCATAGGCCTGCGGCTTAAACGCCACGTCCTGTGCCCGAAGATACAACGCAATTTCGCGCAGATTATCAACGATATCTTTGTTACTAGCAGGTCGACGGGACATGTATGTCTTAGTATAGCAGTCCAAAACAAAACACCCCAGACGACTGGAATGTTCTATGGAGCGGGCAACGGGGTTCGAACCCGCGACCTTCTCCTTGGCAAGGAGACGCTCTACCACTGAGCTATACCCGCAGTTTGATTTCGAGCATGAGTGTATCAGCACCTGTTTTTCTTTTCAAGGCGCAAGAGAAAGATAGCAAAACACCCCCGACGTGACGTCGTGGGTGTTTTTGGTTAGGCGATTTTGGTGAGGATTCGATCGTGTTCGGAAATCCGTTCCTCGATGCGTTTGCGTCCGAGTGAAGCAGCGGCAAATTCTTGGTCCATGGTTTTTTGAATACCACAGATCCAGTCGCCCTGTTCAACAAAACGATTGTCAAGATTTTGAATGGCTTGAGTATTCGCTTCAATCCGTTCAGATTGATCATCAAAACCCATTTTTGTCATCAGGACGAGTTCGTCGAATCGTTCATCTGCTTTGTCGAACCGATCGTCCATTTTGTCGAACCGATCGTCCATCTTATCGAACCTGTCGTCCATTTTGTCGAACCGTTGATCTATTTTTTCAAACCGATCGTCCATTTTATCAATAAATTGATCAAATTTAATTCCAAGCTGATCAAATCTAACTCCAAGTTGATCGAACTTGTCTGCGAGCTGACCATTTGTGATTTCTTCCTCCATAGAGTTTTCTAGAAGTTCATTATAGCACAGGGGAGCAAGCCCGGTTCGGCCACTAACCGGGCATTGTTACTCAACCGTTCATACGGGTTGTTCCATCTGGCGTGGCGTCATTTTTCCTTCGCGTATTTGTTTGAGTACCCAGCCAATGCCGGATTTGTTTCCCACTTTGAATTGATCGCGCGCGAGCGTTTCTATAAAATCACGAAACATACTTGTCTCAACTTCGTCGAGTTCGAATTGCTCGGCGAACAGATTAATTTTGTCTTGCAGTGCTCGGAGCCAATTGGTTTTCTGTGCTTCTGACATAGGTATTTTTTATAAGTTCAATAACGTATTCCCCGAGTAAGATGGAGACGGCTGGAGAAATGCCGTAGGCGTAGGCCTTGCGCTCAATTGATCCCTTCAACTGCGAGGCGCTGATTTTATACGGACTCATATTAGGGTGTGCTTAGTTTTGGTTGGTGGCGCATTTGGTTTCGGCGGAAAGCGAGCAAACCTAGCGCGGCAGCGGTTGCCATGAGGAGGATAAGTCCGACGCGTGACTGGCTGCTGTCAAAAATTCCTTTGCCGCTCTCATCTGTCGAGAGAGCGAGTAACGTGGCGGCTGATTCATCGACGACGATATCTTCATCCATGCGCGGTCGAATGCGGAGTTCACCGTCGTAGCTTGTCAGGATGCCTGTGACCGTTACGCGATCACCACGCTCAAAACGGTTGGCATCAATTTCAGGAGTGGATTTGAGATACACGACGAGTTCTGATCCACCATCTTCCAGAATGAGTTTTCCATTCTGCCGAGATTGGACGATGCCGCTTGTCATCACGAGGGAACCGATTAAATTTTCCTGGAGCTCCATGATCGAGAGAGACGTGGCAGATACAGCCGTTTCACTATTTGCGTATGTGAGATCTGTAAGTGAACCCATCTTTACGCGTCGCTCGCCGTGAGATGAACTCATATCGCCCAGGACGCGTACGTTTTGGCCAAGAGCGAGCTCGGGGAATTCCGCATCGTAGAAATAGATTTGGATTCCACCTGTTGCGTCCATGAGGTAAAAGAATTGTCGTCCCAAGGATCCTGGCAAGGCGATGACCACACCCTCGACACGAACACGCGTCCCGTCCGCGAGGTTCTTACTTTGTTCGATGGTGAGCGACGTGACGTTATTCGCGTTCAATACGGTAGATACAAGCTTTGTGCTCGCGACCGTTCTTGCTGTAGTGGTTGTCGCATCTATTGTCGCCTCTGCGGTTGAGACCATTGCTGACCATGTCCACACACCGTTCACCAAGGTGTACAGGGAACCTTTTGACGCGTTGCCGTAGGTCACTGTGTCTACGACGTCGTTGTTTGGGTCGAGGAGTTCAAGCGTGTCTCCAGTATTGTTGAGAGCGATCGCTGAATCCGCACGCGGAATTATTACCGTCGCCCCAGCCTCTATGATCTGTGATTGAGAGAACGTATGACGATCTGTTGAGCCGTCTTCAATGATCCAGCCAAACAGGTCAACTTGTTTGTCACCTGTGTTTGTGAGTTCGATGTATTCTTCGAGTGCATCATCGCCGGTGGTGTTTGGATAGAGTTTCAGAAACTGCAGAGTCGTCGGACCTGTGTAGGTTGTTGTCCTCACCGTTTCCACTTTTTCGGCCTGTACGACTTCCACAGCCTTTACGACTTTTATGACCTCCGTGACCTTTACAACTTCTACAACCTTTTCAACAAAGATCACATTGGGTCCTCCTGGCGTTGTTGTTTTTGTGAGCTCAAATATGTTTGAGCTATTGCGCGCAAGAGCCATGCTGTCTTGTGGAGTCTTCAGTGTATTCGTTCCATAACTCACGGAGTCGATCACAGCACCAGTTGCATCGCGCAGGATGATGGTGTCACCGTCGTTATTCAGTTTTCCTTTTGGAGAGTCAATCACGATGTACGATCCAGACATGATGGTGATGGTTGAGAGGTCAGTTGTTTTTCCTGTTGCGTCTTCGATGGTCCAGCCAGTGAGCACGATCGTCTGGGTTGAGCGATTCGTGAGCTCGATCCATTCTGTTGCGTTGTCGACAGGATCGACAACGAACTCGTTCACAAGAATCACGCCAGGTGAGTAGAAGATAGTTGTCACAGTCTGTGTAACCACTGGGACAGATGCGACCACGGGTTCGGTTGGGACCACTGGTTCGGTTTGGACAGAGATGTTTTTTTCGACGACTTCCGTATCAGCAACAACTTCTGCTTCAGAGAGGTCTGATGAGTCGGATGGGACGGATAGGTCTTCTTCGATTGCTTCCTCGATGATCGGTGAGATTTCCTCTGCGACTATTTCCTCAATTGTTTCAACGGCTTCTTCTTCCTCTACGACCGTTACGACTTCTACGGCATTTACGACCTCTACGACCTGTTCAGCCATTCCTGGTGTTCCAAGATCTGTAACACCATCCAGAAATCCTGATGACGCGGTTGCATTACCCCAGGCGGCTTCGTCGGATCCAGCGATCAGTCCATCTGCTCGGACCATGGATCGGTATCGTCCGTCAGCAGAGTCTGCAACGCTGCCAGATCCTCCAGCGAAAGGAGATCCGTTTCCTCCCGCGACATCGACTTGGGAACCGAGAGCATCAAAGAGAGCAAGACCGAATCCGTCGTTTGGCAGTGACACAGTGGCAGTGACGTAATTGGCAATAGTCGCGAGTGCCGTGCTTGCGTTTCCGTTTTCATAGTTGGCGATGAGGAATGTTGAGTAAGGAGCGATCGAACTTTCCGCTGGGAGTGTGAGTATTTTTCCGCTGGAACCAGCTCCTGTAATCGTCCAGAGCGAGAGGTCGATGGTGTCGGCCGTGAGATTTACAAGTTCGATCCACTCGTCGGAACTTGAGATCGACGAACCAGCCCAAGCGATCTCGGAAAAGATCACCGTGGGTGAAGTGGCACTGACGCGGATCGGTAGAGCCACGATTGACAGGAGCATAACAATAACAAGCCAGGCGCGATTGAATAGCATCATAGGGTGAAGTTAGGTTGTGAATGAGCTCTGCAGAGAACGCGCGACAAACAAAAACTCCCCAACGCCGCTATCACAAAAAGATGATGAGCGAGCTGTTGGGGAGGGATTCACTTGTACCTTCATGACATCATGAATGGAGGTATAGGTCAAGTGGGAAGGTGTGGATGAATTGGTTTGTAGAGATAAAATGAGTACGAATAGTGGCCAAGAATATTTTGAAGCGTGCTGAATTTGTGAATTTCAGCCGCGTGACGGCGGAAGAGGTTTTCCCCCATCAAGCGATCGACTATCTTTGGTGAGTCTTGGCTCGCGAATAAGATTCGTCCTTGCTCGGTCAGGCGAGATCGGCAGGCCGTGAGGACGGCGGCTGGATCGCAGTGCTTTGTTTCAAGGAGGTTGGAGAGATAGATGAGATCGAATGGTTCGTGCTGTTTTGAAAGCTCGGTCGTAAAATCTCCTTGCGTCATTTTAATGCAAGACATTCTTGATTGAACCGTCCGATAGTGTTCAGAAGAGGAAAGATAGGGAAGATAGTCATGGATCTGTTTGATTGCCTTAAAGCTGTCAGGATAATACTGATCTGATCCATTGATCCTCTTGAGCTCCTGTGAAAGAAGAAAGTCCAAGAAGTCTTGGTGCGTCAGGCGCGTAAAAAGATTCATCTTTTTTTGAATTGCCAAGATGGCAGCCAGGTGATTGTCACAAAGGTGAATATGTTTTGGTGCGTGGAATGCGAGGAGATTGAACGCGAAGTCACCTCCTCCACCAATTCCAAACACATGATTCACGTTTGCGAAATGATCTGTTGCCAAAAACGAGGCGAGTTTCTCGTTGGTAAAAAAAAAGGCCTTCATAGTTCGATGAGCGGACGGAACGTGAGGATCGTGCTCCAGTAGTCGAGAGGATCACAACCGATCGCGCCAAGCGATCCACTGCCGCCTGCCAGATGTTGGCCGTGATCGTACATATCCTCGAACCATTCCCACGTCTGCGTCGTTCCCCACTGCGGATAAAAAGCGTTGCCAAGGTAATTGTATTCGATGAAGTGTGGAAGTCTGATTTTTTGGATGTCGAGTTTGAGGGTGTTCTGGATCGATGGCTTGAGATCGTCCACATCTTTCACAGAGAGACAAAAGCGAGAGCCATAACCTCGTTGTGCGAGAGTCTCTGTGAGATACTCGTGTTCGAATAGTTGTGCCGTTTTCTTTTTGAAGAACGTTTTTGGATGAAGACCAAGCTTTTCCAGAATCCACACGTCACTCGCACTGATCCACGGTCGTTGTTTCTCCGGCTTGTCTCTTGCGTCGATCAAGATCCACTTTCCTGGCAGTAGACTTGCGTCTGGTTCAAGCTTTCCTTGCTCAATGGCCTCGTAAAAAAAATGACCTGGTCGATCGCCCCAGAGTGGGAGAGCAAGATCTTGCGTGAGAGCGATGGCGGGAAGGTAGTGGAGGTGGAACGAGAGATCGTTCCAGAATTGAATACGTTCGTCGTTGATCCAGGTGGGCAGTGGAGGAACAGCAAAGGATTCTAACTGAAAAAACTGTCGGATCGTGTCTGTTTCGGTTTGGATGAGATAGTCGGTAAGGCGCATACAACTCACCACATCATAGCGAAGACACACGCTCGTTGCCAGAAACAATAAATCCATCGTTGAGGATGGATTTATTTGAGACCAGGATGTGGAAGCAAATGCCTCACCTGATGAAACTATTTAATCACGAAAAAGTTGCTTGTCAAATTTGAATCGCACTGACGTTCTACGGTCTCTTTACTTTTTCCCCTCCCACTCGCTAAAAAATTCTTGCAAGTACGTTTCCATGAATTGATGACGCTGCTCGGCTAACTCCTTAGCGGCGTTCGTGTTCATTCGATCCTTAAGCAGCAGAAGCTTCTCGTAAAAGTGATTAATAGTTGCGCCGTCGTCGCGGAAGTAGTCATCTTTGTTTTGGTGAAGGGCGTGTGGGCGATCTGGATTATACATCGCGCGATCTTTGTCGCCGCCGTAGGCAAAGGTTCTCGCAATCCCGATCGCGCCGATGGCGTCCAGGCGATCTGCGTCCTGGACGATTTTTCCCTCGAGCGTCCGCATCGGCGTGGCCACGCCTGCGCCTTTGAACGAGATCGTCGCGATGATTTCGCAGACGTGATCGATGACATCGCTCACAACGCCGTGACTCTCAAGAATCTCTCGTGCGACTTTGGGACCGACCGTTTCATCACCATCGTGAAATTTCCAATCAGCGATGTCATGTAAGAGCGCGCCGAGCTCGACCACAAACCCATCAGCTTTTTCTATCTCGCACAGACGCTTGGCCATGTTCCAGACGCGGAAGATGTGCCACCAGTCGTGGGAGGAGTCTCCGGACATACGTTCATGAACGTCGTGGGCGACTTGGTCGATTATGTGTTGCTGTTCTGAATTCATAATTGGTGGACTACGTCATTCGCGAACGACGTAGTGTCTCTATTGTACCAAGCTCGAACCTATTTCCAAAATCGCTGATGTCTCGCACGCGCGGAGCGCGTGGTAACTCTAAACTAAATCATACGCTCTACGAAAGCCCCGCCA
>Ga0265296_1003099_pt1 | contig 15915 bp, 15 predicted proteins | sample MunlanPumphouse1_FD_189073 | JGI IMG/M metagenome (GOLD analysis project Ga0265296, IMG submission 189073) | Groundwater microbial communities from a municipal landfill in Southern Ontario, Canada - Pumphouse #1 | ecosystem: Environmental > Aquatic > Deep subsurface > Groundwater | place... | reverse complement strand
TTGCGACAAGAAGTTGCATCACAAATTGCAGTATGCCGCTCCCTCCATTCGGAGTGACCTTATTATGGCATGCGTTTTCAGTAATGAGAAGGTATGAAGCCCATAAGACAATGTAGAGAACTCTGGAAGTCTATTTCAGACAATCCGCTAAGGTAAAAATGCTATGAAGAAACAAATGTTGAACCATTGTAAGAGTCGTAAATACAGACAAGCGAAAATAGACCGATGCGCTTGAACCAAAATGGTACAGAATCAGGCTGTAATGGCTTGGCACACGTTACAGGGAATGGACAAACGGTTCTCGGCTCATAGATGGCTTCTAAGGCATTTAGAATTATTTGCGATGCAGAACTTGGTAAGTCCCATGCACTCCCAATTGGTAGAAACTCCGCAAGGAGTAACGATGGTGCAGAGGATAGAGGATATGATAAAAAGCGAACGTCGGTCAGTAATAGACCGGATAGAGGTTCTTGCCTCAACCTGAAAAGGTGCTAACTTATCATTGGTATTTGATTGTGTGAATGAAGGTAAACCTATGAATGCAAGAAATTCAATTACATCGGAAGATGAGAAGCTTGCAAACAAGCAACTGAAAAATCAGTGGAATGATATCGACTGGAAGAAAGTTGAAAAACATGTGAATAGGCTACAGGTCAGAATCACAAAAGCAGTTAAAGAAGGCAAATGGTATTTGGTAAATAAGTTGCAGTATCTACTAACACACTCGCACTTTGCGAAACTGTTAGCAACAAGAAACCCAACTCAAAATAAGGGTAAAAGAACGGCAGGGATTGACGGTGAAATATGGTCTCCACCGGAAGCCAAAATGAAAGCCGCTCTCAGTTTAACTGATAAAAAGTATGTGGCAAAGCCATTAAAGAGAGTATACATTGAAAAATATGGGTCAAAGAAAAAACGACCCTTAGGTATCCCGACTATGTACGACCGAGCTATGCAATCACTCTATGCCTTGGCATTAGAACCAATTGCAGAAGCCACGGGGGACAGGACATCGTTTGGCTTCAGAAAATTCAGAAGCACCCACGATGCTTGTCAACAAGTTTTTCACTATCTGTGCAGAGAGAACTCTCCCGTATGGATATTGGAAGGTGATATTAAAGGTTGTTTTGACAATATATCGCACCAGTGGTTAATAGACAATGTCCCTATGGATAAATCAATTCTGAAACAATTTCTAAAAGCCGGTTATGTATTTGACCGCCATCTATTTCCAACAGAGGCAGGAACTCCACAGGGTGGTATTATCTCGCCAATCCTGGCCAACATGACATTGGATGGGATTGAGAACGCACTTGCAGATAAATACCTCAAAAGCAGAAGTGGAAGAATAGATAGAAATCATGCCAAATACAAAGTAAATTTTTGTAGATATGCGGATGACTTCATCGTTACTGCAAAAACTGAGGAAATTGCAATAGAAGTTAAAGAACTGATGAAAAATTTCCTGAAGGATAGAGGTTTGGAACTTTCTGATGAGAAAACATTGATAACCCATATTGATTATGGCTTTGATTTTCTTGGATGGAATTTCAGAAAATATAACGGTAAACTTCTTGTCAAACCGTCGAAGAAATCCATTGATAAAGTTACTGAAAAAATCAGCAACTTAATCGATATTGGAAAAACGCGAAAACAAGAAGAACTGATAGCTGCCCTTAACCCGATAATAACAGGTTGGTCTAACTATCACCAATCAGTTGTATCCAGTGAAATATTCAAGAAACTTGATTCAATAATCTGGAATATGCTCTGGCATTGGGCTAAAAGAAGACATCCTGATAAATCCAGACATTGGATTGCTAATAAATATTGGCATTCTGATGGAAAGAGGAAATGGATATTTTCCGAGGGAAATAAACAACTGAACCTTCTATCTGATACAAAGATAGTCAGACATACAAGATTGAGGTTAGACATGAACCCCCATATTGACAAAGACTATTTTATCTTGCGAAAGATAAAATTGGGAGTCAAGAAACTAACAAACATAGCAAATCGAGTGTGGGATAAGACAAAGAAAGATTGGCAACCTGAAACTGAGACCATGATAAATAATTGCTGCCCGATTTAAAGGGTTATCAAGTGCTTGAGCCGTATGCGGTGAAAGTCGCACGTACGGTTCTTAGAAGAGAGAGGGCGGGAAACCGCTCTTTCTTATTCGGCAGACGGGCACGCGCGGAGCGCGCAGCCAAAGGGTCGGCATTTGCCGATCCCTGCGGGGACTGCGCGCGCTCAGTGTCAGTGTGCACTAAAGCCTTTTTTATCATTACGCCCAAAAATGTATATCCATTTGCTGCTCACCCTGCCATACGTCATCGAGACGCTGGCAAAATCTTTGCGGACTTTGCGTTCTGGTATGAAAAAATATTAACAACGAACTCGTACTAACTCCATACGAACTCACGCTGCCGGAGTTCGTTTCAGTTCGTTTAGTTCGTTGCTTTTTTCATGTTCATTTAGGAAACATAATTCATGGCCGACCTTGCGGTGAAAATTCTATGTTCCCTCAATCTAAACGGCTTTCATCTTCTGTGCAAAAGACCTTCCGAACTCCTCGCATTTCTCAAGTTCTTCTTTCGTGGGCTGCCACTTGAATTTAATGCCTTCCTGGAGGATCTTTATCTTTGCTTTTTCAAGTATTTCCTCAATAAGCTTGACATTCTCACCGCTCCAGCCGTAAGTACCAAACGCTGCGCCCACTTTATTCTTAAATTTCAGACCTTTTAAGTCTTCAAGTATTGGCATCATGGTAGGCAACAGGCCATTGTTCATCGTTGGTGAACCGATAAGTATGCCTTTTGTTTTAAATATCTCTGTAAGTACATCGTTCCTGTCGCATATTGCAATATTGAAAATCTTGTATTTCACACCTTCATTTTCAAGACCTTTTGCTATTGCCTTCGCCATTTTTTCAGTGCCTTTCCACATGGTATCATATATGATTACGGCAGAACCATCGTTCTTTCCCTGAGCCCATTCATAATACTGGGAAACTATCTGCAGCGGATCTTTTCTCCAGATGATCCCGTGGCTTGGCGCGATTATATCCACAGGGATGTTCAATTTCTTGAACTCATCAATTTTCCTGATAACAAGGTCGCTAAAAGGCGTGAGAATATTGGCATAATATTTTATAGCTTCCTGGTAAACTTCTGTCGTATCAACTTCATCATTGAAGCGGGATGAAGATGCAATATGCTGGCCAAAGGCATCATTTGGCATCAGGATGTTTTTACCTGTGAGGTATGTGAACATGCTGTCAGGCCAGTGAAGCATCGGGGCAGCCACAAAAACAAGGCTGTTCTTGCCCAGGCTTATGCTGTCACCGGTTTTTACAACTTTGAAGTTCCAGTCTTCATGATAGTGTTTAGGTATGCTCTCTCTTCCTTTTTCTGAAACAACAACTGTAGCATTGGGAATATGCTTCATCACCGCCGGGAGGCTGCCTGAGTGGTCGGTTTCAGCATGGTTGGCTATAACGTAATCGATCTTTTTGATATCGATTATCTCATTAATATGATCGATCAGCTCCTGGGAGTAAGGTCCCCATACTGTATCAACAAGAGCGATCTTTTCATCAACTATTAGATATGCATTGTATGTTGATCCCCTGTGTGTTGAATATTCATGTCCATGAAACTGTTTTATGTTCCAGTCCACATATCCAACCCAGTAAACGCCTGATTTTAATTCCACTACCATATTTTCAACTCCGATTTATTAATAATAGTTTGCTGTATATACTTTCGGTGTTGATTCTATTAAAAACTATCTTCTACGCAAATTATATATATCGTCATAACTATGTTAGTGTGTCACATACTAACACATAATAAAATAATAGGTGATTTGATTGTCAGAAATTGGAAAGAAAATAAGACTTGAACGGATTATGGACAGGGAAAGCAGGAACATGGTAATCATACCTATGGATCATGGGATCTCAATGGGGCCCGTAAGGGGTATCGTAAACCTGGCTGAAATGGTGAATAAAGTTGCCGATGGCGGAGCAAATGCGGTTCTCCTGCAAAAAGGCATGGCAAAACACGGACACCGAGGCTATGGCCGGGATATCGGGCTTATCATTCACATGAGCGCATCCACATCGCTTGGACCTGATCCTAATGACAAAGTGATGGTATGCACAGTCGAAGAAGCAATAAAAATGGGCGCGGACGCTGTGAGCATACACGTCAATATTGGTTCAGAAACAGAAGCTGACCAGCTGACGGAAATGGGCGAAGTTGCAGAACAATGCGACATCTGGGGAATGCCTTTGATCGCCATGATGTACCCGCGCGGCAAGGATATAAAGAATTCAAATGAAGCAGAACTTGTCGCCCATGTTGCAAGAGCAGGCGCTGAATTGGGCGCAGATATCATAAAAACTAATTTTACAGGAGATATTGACAGCTTCAAATCAGTTGTGGAAGGCTGTCCAGTCCCTGTCGTTATGGCAGGAGGCCCGAAGACCAATACTGATGAGGAATTTCTTCAAATGGTAAGAACAGCGATAGATGCAGGAGGGAGAGGCGTAGCAATTGGACGCAATGTATTCCAGCACGAGAATCCAACAGCAATGACGCGCGCGCTTACGCTTGTTGTACATAAAGGCGCAAGCGTGGAAGATGCCATGGAGGCTTTGCGGTGAAAAAAGAAAAGTCGGTGTGGATAAAAGCGGACGGCAACACCTGGGAAGAAAATAAGCCGCGAGTGACCACAGGGCTTGAATCGGGTGCAGATTTCGTATTCCTGAATCCAGAGGATATATCAAAAGTCCGTGAACTTGGAAATATCAAGATCGCCTCACCGTCTGAAGATGCGGATATCGTAGTTGTTGGCAAAGACAGCGAAGGCGATGGAACAAACAAGCTGCCTTCTGATTTTTCAAATTCTGATGATATTGCAGAAGCCCAGCATTTGACGAGGGAAGGAAAAACCGTTGCCGGTTATGTTGTTATCAAGAATAAGAAATATGAGCAGTTCGCTGTCGAACTTGGAAAATCATGCGATTATTTGATCGTGGTCGGCACGGACTGGAAAGTAATCCCGCTTGAAAACCTTATAGCTGGCCTCCAGAAACTCGATGTTGAGATAATAGCAGGTGTCCAGAACGCGCAAGAGGCAAAGCTGGCTCTTGAAACGCTTGAGCATGGTTCAGACGGTGTGTTTCTTGATACCGATAACTTTTCCGAGATAAAGAAAGTGGCAGCGGTCAGGGACAGGTCTGGAATGGAAAAAATACCCCTTGCCAGAGCCAGAGTCACAAAAGTAAAACCCGTAGGAATGGGCGACAGAGTATGCGTTGATACCGCTTCCCTGATGGTTCTTGGAGAAGGCATGCTCATTGGTTCGCAAAGCAACGGATTATTCCTTGTGCATTCTGAATCTGAAGAAAGCCCTTATGTCGCAGCGCGCCCGTTCAGGGTCAATGCAGGCGCTGTGCATGCTTATATCAGGGTAGGCGAGAAGACACGCTATCTTTCGGAACTGGCATCGGGTGATGAAGTATTGATCATCGATTCAGAAGGTGAATCACGCCCCGCAGTCGTGGGAAGGATAAAAATAGAGCGCCGTCCTCTGATGCTTGTGGAGGCCGAGGTGGAAGGGACGAAGATAAAGACGCTGCTCCAGAATGCAGAGACGATAAAACTTGTCGGCGCCGATGGAAAGCCAATACCTGTGACCTCTCTTAAAGAGGGGGATGAAGTGCTGGTGTATTTCGAGGCGGCGGCGCGGCATTTCGGGATAAAGATTGAGGAGACGATTATCGAGAAGTGATGAAACACATATTTCCCTCTAAAATTTTATAGCTCGATGAAAATTGCCATGAGGTTAACCTTATGAATGAGATTGTCAAATATAGTATGTATATATTCGGAGATCAGAATGTGCCCAATGACTGTTGAATCTTTACCTTCTGGAAAAACAAATTTATGGAATTATGGAGTTCAAACCCCAATATCTCTGGAAAATCCTTTAAGCCGATTATCGATATCGGAAGTTTTCATAAATGAAAGAAAAGTTAAGTTATCTGAACCACTTTCAGTGAAGATTCAATTTGAAGATCAACATTATATTTTATCGGATGATGACCTGGGATTAGTGGCAATCAGTGGTAAGCTTGATAACGCAGTAAATGAGATCCAGGAGGAATTTTCAGAACTCTGGAACGAATATGTAAGTTGTCCGGAGGAAGAACTCACGCAGGATGCTAAAGCATTAAGAGCTAAATTAATCGGACTTGAAGGAATACGGGGATAGTCTGATTAGCTTGGTGAAAAAGCAATTGCATTTACAATCCAAGGGCGAGCTTCAAGACTTCATTAACTGTCCGATGACAAAAGAAGAATATTTGAACCTATTAATTGAGCGCGGACATGTACGCTGATTACCTATGAAAATTACGTAATGTCCTAAAAAAAAGTATACGTATAGAACTACAGTTGTGTGCTAACTTTTTCCACCGTAATAACCAGTGCCCCTCTTGCCCAGGAAAATTTCGATTTTGCCAGATCCGCGAATTTTCCTGAAGTTTGAATCTCTCCTCTTCCTGAGATGCTGCATCCCTGTCCAGGGTGGCCATTGGTCCCTTTGACTTGCTTTGTAGCGATCAGTAACTCCACCCGGTTATTCTTCTTCAGATTCTCCTCGGTTATATGATAATATCCGGCTGGAATAAGGATTATTCCGCTATCATTAGTGCCTAATGCCTTCACATAACCTCCCCATGTCGCCACTATATGTGGACCGCTATCACCACAGGTTGCAATAGCAACCCATTCTGTTTTATCTAATACTTCTTTGCATATCCCTTCAATTTTTACCATATCAGTTCCTCCATTGGATTAGATTTCTAATTTCAATACTCCCTTAATTACATCACGCTTATGATATTTAAATAATTGTATCTGGTAATAAAACTTACGAAAAGTACAATTTAAAGATTGAAAGAATTAATAAGGTTACAGGAACACATATAACTTGATTTAAATACCAAAAGCAAGAACCCCAGTTTGAAAAATAAGGTGTGAAATCGTTTTCATACCAAATTTATCTCACATCAACCTTGCAGGAAGCGTCTGCCGTCCCATCAGATCCTGGACATCCTCACGAGTCCTTATAATGTCTGCCTGTCCATTCTTTACCAGTACTTCAGCACATCTTGGTCTTCCATTATACTGGCTGCTCATGCTGAATCCGTAAGCTCCGGCATCAAGAAGAGCAATTATATCTCCTTTTTCAATATGTGGCAGCATCCTGTCCTTTGCGAATATATCGCCTGTTTCGCATATCGGACCTACAATGGTATAAGACTCTTCTGCGGGTGAGGCGGCTTTGTTCGCTACGACAGCATGATGATATGAATCATACATCGTGGGGCGCACAAGAAGATTAAAACCCGCATCCACCCCGACAAAATTCTTTGCCGCTTTCTTCACGGTATTAACTCGCGTCAGGAGGATAGTGGTATCAGCCACGATAAATCGTCCCGGCTCAAGAATTAGTTTTGGTGATATGCCAAGAGCTTTTGTCTTTTCCTTAAAAATAGGAACAATAGCAGCTGCATGGTCTTTTGGTGAAGGCGCCGGCCCTTCATCTTTCTTATAAGGAATTCCAAGACCAGAGCCCATATCCACGAATTTAAGATCGATCCCGATATCGGTCACTTTTTCCACAAGATCCATCATTTTGTGCGTAGCTTCAGTAAACGAAGTTGTTTCAAGTATCTGTGAACCTATATGGCAGTGTATCCCAGAAGGCAAGATGCCCGGAAGTCTTGAGGCTTCACGGTAAGCGCTTACTACTTCTTCCGAGGGGATACCGAATTTTGAAGAGCGCAATCCAGTTGAGATCTTTGGATGCGTTTTCGGTGAAACATCAGGATTTACACGAAATGCGATCTCAACCTTTTTGCCCACTTCGTTGGCTAAATTTGAAAGGGTATGGAGTTCATCGAGTGAGTCCACTGAGACCTTAATTCCAAGATCCACAGCTTTTTGCAGCTCAAAATTCGTCTTGGAATTGCCATTAAATAGAATTTTCTCACGCGGTATCCCGGCAAGAAGAGCCATATAAAGCTCACCATAGCTAAAAACATCCGCCCCTGCTCCTTCCCTGGCAAGCATCCTCAGGATCGCAAAACTTCCGTTCGCCTTGGCGGCATAATAAATGTCAGCATCGGGAAAAGCCTTCCTGTAAGCTGAAAAATTCTCGATAACACGAGATTCATTAGTGACATAAAGGGGAGTCCCGAACTCTTCTGCAAGTGAAACAGTATCAACTTTGCCTATTATCAGATGATCGCCGCTGATTTCAAGATGATTTTTTATTGTGAACATGAGCGCACAATTAACGGATGTCATATTATAGTTTTCAGTTTGTTTCACACGTTCTTCACAAATTGGTTTATATGCCAATTAATTTATTTTAACTATAAGTTCGAGTAAACTCAAGGATCGAGGTAATTTAAGAATATATGAAAAAACTTGCATTTTTAGCCGGGATCCCTCTATTGATGATGGAGAACGTGAATGCCCTGGAAGAAATAAACCATATTGATATGAGTGGAACCATGGTTCAATTAATTTCATATCTCCTGGGTATATGCGGGGCAGCATACCTGGCAGCAGGTTTATGGTCAAGATCCGAAAAAGGTTCGAGAAGCTGGAAATATCTTTCGGTTTCAATGATCTTATTCGTTTTCTGGAATATTATAGGTACATTCAGTGTTTTATTAAATGTTCTGTCGGTCCGCAAATCCACCTCTGGAATTGTGATCTCAAATGAAACTCTGAACACATATATTATTATTGTCAAAATACTCGACCCGGTCATTGCGGTAATCGTATTCGTAATTTTATTATTTGGACTCAAAAAAATCATAGATGCGATGAGAACAAAACCATGGACAGTTTTCGGCAAAGAAGATGAAGATGAGGTGAAATACAATGAATGAAGAGTTCTTTGTAATCCTGAATACAGTTGCATCAATGATCGTGATTATATGCACTGTCCTGTCATTCCAATTACTTGTTGGGATTTCAAGAGAATTGAAAGGCTTGAAAACCATGGATGCAATGTGGAAAAATTTCATTATTATGATTAATCTTTTCATATTGCTGGGGATCACCAGAGCAGTGGGCTCAATGGGTACTATAATTTTTGAGGGGTTACAACCGGTTTTTGAAGCGCTTTTATCAGTGACTTTGATACTGTTTTTTGTCTTTGCTGTACAATTATCACTTTCCATAGAGGAGATAACAGAATAATATGGCCGGCAAGATATTATCTGAAGAAGAACGCAGGCATATGCTTGAAAAGCTCGAAAGCAAAATAGTTGCCACAAGGTTCATGACCCTGAAATATATAACTTCTACAATAAACCAGGATAAAGTGGATTATGCAAAGATGGATATGGAAATACCGGAATTCACAAAATCCCTGGTAAGGATAATAGAAAATCTTGGACAAAAAGATACAGAAGAAATGGTCAAGCGTGAAGCAGGCGTATGCATTGAGAACCTGAAAAAGAAACTCAATCCAACACTGATGCATGATGTACCAATGTGCACATCTTGTGGTGAACGGGTGATCGTTTCATATCGATTTTGCACAAAGTGCGGAGTTGACATGAAAGGCCAGAAATGGACATCCACTTATAAATTATGTGAAAAATGCCAGAATCCTTTTGATCCAAAATGGAACAATTGTTCATTTTGTGGCAACCAGCTGATCAAGAAAGTTGAAGTTGCAAAGAATTGTCCGTTCTGCAAGAAGGGCATAGAACCAAGCTGGCTTATGTGTCCTTTCTGCGGTTCGAAACTGAAGCTTATTGGCGGAGCATAATCAAAATAAGACCAAAAATTTATTTTAATAAAATCATTTTTTTTTACAATAAATCTTATTACCAATCCGGCCAATTCAACCCGACATGAAGCAAAAACTCACAGTTGACCTTAAAAAAGACCTGGAACTCCCCTCGAATGTCTGGAAATTCGGGGATGATATAGATACAGATGCCATTATTCCAGGCAAATACCTTACGATCAATAAACCTGATGAACTTGCCCTTCACGCTTTTGAAGGTGTGCGCCCTGAATTTGCAAAGGGTGTAAAAGATGGGGATATCATTGTGGCAAGCTTTAATTTCGGATGCGGCTCATCCCGCGAACATGCACCCCTTGCGTTAAAAGGCGCCAGGGTCAAATGCATAATCGCAAAATCATTTGCACGCATCTTCTTTCGAAATGCAATAAATATCGGAGTAGCACTTCTTGAATGCCCTGATACGGATAAGATAGACGAGACAGACCATATCGATGTTGATTTTGTGACAGGGGTAATTACAAATAAAACAAAGAAAGAGACTTACCAGGCAACGCCGCTTCCGGATTTCGTTCGAAGCATCGTTGATGCCGGCGGTCTTATCGGGTATGCGCGAGAGATGCTGTTGTAGGTTGCCAGAGTCCACAAGCAAGTAATTTCAAGGATTTTTCTGGCAGTTACCCTGTCAAGTGATAGGAGCGACCGGACGAAATTGTCAAGATTTATATTTGGTTCAGACATATTTCAACCTCAATATTTACCAGTAAAATACTGTTCCACCTGCCCTAAAAATTTTTTCGGATTGATAGGTTTCTCAATATAACCGTTACAACCTGCTTCTATAGCTTTCTCCCGGTCGCCAATCATTACATAAGAAGTAACAGCGACTATTGGAGTGTCTGCAAAATCCGAAGTCTTTCTTAGTTCCCTAACCACACTATATCCATCCATGACCGGAAGCTCGATGTCAAGTAAGATCATATCAGGTTTAATCCTGCAGGCCATTTCAAATCCTTCCTGGCCATTTCGCGCTGCACTGACTACATAACCTTCCTTTTCCATCAAAAATGTCAAAAGATATAGATTCGGTTCATTGTCCTCTATTATGAGTATTTTTTGTTTCATATTGTTTCCCCCTTAACAGGTAATGTGAATGTGAATACGCTTCCTTTCCCTATTTCGCTTTCTGCCCATATTTTGCCGCCCAACATCTCAACAAGTTTTTTACAGATAGAAAGTCCAAGTCCTGTGCCTTCATAACGGCGGGTCAATCCATTATCAAGCTGTAAGAATGGTTTGAATAGCCTATCCATGTTCTCTGGTTTTATTCCGATGCCTGTATCAATTACTCGTGTTATAACCATACCGTCGCTGACCTTACATTCTATTTTGACCTCACCTTTTTCTGTGAACTTGATCGCATTTCCAAGCAGGTTAATTAATATCTGTTCTATGCGCTTCTGGTCGCTTGTGATATCACGCACATGCTGCGACACTTCAACATGCAGCGCCAGTCCCTTTGTCTGTGCAAGGGGCCCAACTATCTGGATTGCATTACCTATTGCTGTTTTCATCATAAACGGAGTATTGTATATCTTCAACTCTCCTGATTCGATCTTTGAGATATCAAGGATATCGACGATGAGAGACAGCAAATGGTTTGCGCTAGTATTTACCATATCGAGTTGTTTTTTCTGTTCATCGTTTATTGATCCAGTATAACCCATCAAAATGAGGCCGGTATAACCGATGATAGAATTGAGGGGTGTACGCAGTTCATGCGACATGGTGGCAAGAAAAGCGGATTTTAACCTGTCAGATCCAAGAGCACGATCTCTTGCGATCTCAAGCTCTGCGGTTCGTTCCTTGACCAGTTCTTCAAGATGATCGCGGTATTTTTTCAGTTCTTCTTCTGTCCGCTTGCGCTGCGTGATATCCTGGAGGGTGCCACGAAGCATCACTACTTGTCCCGCCGCGTCACGAACGGCTTCACATCGTGCGATCATGAATCTTTGCAAGCCATCCGGATGAAGCATTTCCAGGTCGAGCTCATAAGGCGCCCCTTTCATGGCCTCTGATACTGCTGCCTCCAGCCGACCTGCGCTCTCTTGCGTGTACATTTTCAGGTGTTCTTTATAGTTGGGGGGAGGCAATGCCAGATCCCGGCCGATAATGCGATAGTACCCAGGAGACCAAGTAATGGTGTCGGAAGCTATTATCCACTGCCAGCTGCCCACCTGTGCCACACGCTGGGATTCCTGTAATTCCGTCTCGCTGCAGCGCAGGGCATTTTCTGTCCGCTTACGCTCGGTGATGTCCTGTACCGTGCCAAACATTTTCACGGCTTTTCCGGCACTATCCCGGATCACATCAGCCTTTGAGTTGATTATGCATTTTTCTCCGTTGTCCTGCCTGTTAACAGTATAGTCGATATCGAATTTTCTTTTACCTGCAAGAGCATCAGCAACTGCTTTATTTACGAATTCATGTTCTTCAGGATCAACTACCTGAATAAATGCATCATACGAAGGCTTTACCTTGTGCGGGTCAATGCCGTGAATTTCGTAATTTTCCTCTGCCCAGTAGAGCTCGTTTGTGATCAAGTCCCATTCCCAGTTGCCCAGGCCGGCAGCCTTGTGCGCCAACTTCAGCCGACTCTCACTCTCGCGCAGTGCTTCTTCTGCCCGCTTGCGTTCGGTTATGTCATGAACCACTCCGAATATTTGTTTGGGAGCCCCATCTTGTTGACGAGAGTATATGATTTCTTTACAATAAAGCCAATGCCATCGGCCATTTTTATTTTTCATCCTGTATTCATGAATGATGGGTTGATTATCTTTTAATTTTGAATACTGAGGATATGTTTCTTCAAGATAAATTTTGAAATCATCAGGATGCATTAAAATTGAAAGTAATTTATCCCCCATTTCTTGAACTTCTTTGACTGAGTAATTTAGTATCTTTTGAACACCATCATTGGAATATACATTTTTGCGCTCAATAATATCAAAAACGTATAGAATATCCGGGGAGAGGTTGACTATCGACTCAATGAACTGTTTACTTTCTCTCAATGCAATATTTGTATTGGATAATTGCATCGTTCGCTCCTCCACTTGCAACTCAAGCTTATCATGTGCCTGCTGAAGTGCCTCTTTTGCCAATTTGCGTTCGGTGTCATCACGCCAGATACTGATAATAAGACCTGTTTCTTCGATATCTATCTTTTCAAGAAGAGAGGAATTGACCGAAAAGTATCTCATTTCGTCCCCGGTCTTGCTCACAAACTCAACATCTTTAGCAATACCAAGTTCGTTGGTCTTGCTTTCCAGTCCTTTCCAGATATCTTTAGCATTGTGACCCAGCTTTGCAAGCCATATGAATAAATTCGTTTCGATCACATCATGCCTGTTACTGGAAAATATTTTACAAAATGTATCATTAACAAAAATGATATTATTAGCCGGATCAGTGATCACTATACCATCAACCGATGCGCGCAGAAGTGTCTCGAAAAATCTTACCGTCTGCTGTAACTTTAAATCGTTCTGCATGTTATTTTTAATCGTCATCTTCTTTTATCCCTCTTGCAAAGATGCAATCATTTTTTCCAATCTCACAGCGCTGAACTTGTACTCAGGCTGCTTTGAGTGGATATCATAAACTGGATTAGTGATACGATTTGCAGCCCTATCTTCACTTATACAAAGGGCTTTACCAAAATGGAAGGGCATAAAAACCGCACCCGTTTGAACACGGTCAGTTATCCGGGCAATCCCTTTCGCAGTACCCCTTCGTGACGTGACTTCGATCAATTCTCCCTCGCTTATACCAAGCATTGCTGCGTCATCTGGATGTAAATTTACAATGTTATCAGGCGCTGCATTATTAAGATGCGGGACTCTGCCTGTGCGGGTACGGGTATTGAAATGCCATTCCAGTCGTCCTGTTATCAGGATGAATGGATACTCCCGGTCAGTAATTTCAGCAGGCTCGATATAATCACGGAACAGCAGCGCAGCCCTGCCATCCGGCCTGGGGAAGTGCATATCGGCGAACAGGCGCATCGTGCCCGGATGGTTTGCTTCAGGACATGGAAGCTGAAGCCCCATAACCCCACGAAGCCGTTCATAGGTCACACCATTCATATCACATATTCGTCCTCTGGTGAGACCTTTCCATTCCTCGAAAACTTCCTGTGGCGATGTATAAGGAAATTCTTTTTCAAAACCCATAGCCCTGGCTATGAGCCATATTATTTCATAATCCGGTTTTGCCTCACCTGGAGGTTCAATTAATTTTTCGACCAGTTCAATTCGACGTTCAGAAGAAATGAACGTCCCTGTCTTTTCGCACCACTGGGCTGCCGGCAATATCACATTTGCAAGCGCTGTCGTCTCAGTGGGATGGAATATATCCTGGACAACAAGCAGTTCTGCCTTTGCCAAGCCTTCTTCGACCCAGCGGGTATGCGGAAGTGAAGCTGCGGGATTCGTTGTGGTGACCCACAGGGCGCGAATATCGCCGCTATGCAGCCCTTCTATTACCTCCATAATTGAACGGCCTGGAGTGGATCTGATATTAGTTTCCGGGACACCCCAATACTTTGCCACTTCTTTTCGATGTTGCTCATTAGTAATTTGCCGCATCCCTACCAGTAAATGCGAGAGCGCTCCAACCCAGCGGTTTCCCATTGCATTTGCCTCGCCTGTGATTGACAGCGGCCCTGCTCCGGGTTTGCATAGATTTCCCGTAAGTATGGAGAGGTTATGCAGCGTATTGTTTTTAAATACCGCCTGTGTCGAATGGTTGTATCCCTGGAACCAGAATGTGAGCATCGCTTTTGAATTTCCTATCATTCGTGCAGCTTCTATTATCTGGTTTTCTGGTAATCCGGTTATTATAGCCGCTTTATCTGGCAGATATTCTTCTACCAGTTTTTTCAGGTCAGATAGACCGCTTGCATATTTTTCAACATTTTTCTCATCAACAAATCCCTCTTTAAGAAGTACATAAGCAAGGGAATTGTTCAGCGCAACATCAGTTCCTGGCCTGATCTGGAGGTGCAGGTCTGCCAGTTCGGATGTTTTTGTTCTTCGGGGATCAACGACTATTACTTTTGCGCTATTTTTCTTTTTTGCCATACTGATGCGGTGAAACATGACAGGTGTTGACATTGCCATGTTACTTCCTGCAATGAAAAAAAGGTCTGCCTTTTCTATGTCTGCATAGCAGGTCAAAGGGGCGTCAGCGCCAATGGTTGATAAAAACCCGGCTGACGTACTTGCCATACACAGCCTGGTACTGCATTCGATATTATTTGTACCTATCAAGCCCCTCATTAATTTATTCATGAGGTAATATTCTTCTGTCGTATTGGCCGCTCCACCATAAAAGGCAACTGAATCCGGCCCATACTTTTGTATGATCCTTTTAAATTCGTTTGCAGTATGGGTAATTGCCTCATCCCAGGTAACAGGAACAAGTTCACCGCCCCATCGTATCATGGGATGAGTTAACCGTCCCTTGTCTGTGAATATGGGCGGGATGTTGGAGGCCAGTTTACATATCTGCCCATCGTTGACAGGATGTCCTTTCATACCCCGGATCTCCACGACCCTGTCCTCTTTTACACCAACCATAAGCCCGCAGCCAAATCCGCAATAGGGGCATGTTGATTTGTTCCATTTTATATGTACAATATCTTCGTTCATATTTCAATTCTTGAAATATCTTTAATTTAGTTCCCCGTTTTTTTATCTCAAGCTCAGCGGTGTATCCAGAAGTTATATATTCACTTCAGTTTTGATAATCGTTGTGGTTATGATGATAAAAATATTACCCTGTTCTTTGACAGGATTAACAATTTTCAAGTATTAGAAAAATAAGATAGCTGTCCCCAAAATTACTTTGTGCGGGTCAAGGGTAGAGAACGCTGAGCCCTTAGAGGGCTGAGATGAATCGTACCATTGCGTTTGATTACTTTCACCCCACTCTATCATAAGTGATATATATAGAAAAAATAATGTCGATGCTGCATGAAAAAAACGTATCAATTCAGGATAT
>Ga0265296_1003098_pt1 | contig 15917 bp, 9 predicted proteins | sample MunlanPumphouse1_FD_189073 | JGI IMG/M metagenome (GOLD analysis project Ga0265296, IMG submission 189073) | Groundwater microbial communities from a municipal landfill in Southern Ontario, Canada - Pumphouse #1 | ecosystem: Environmental > Aquatic > Deep subsurface > Groundwater | place: Canada... | reverse complement strand
TCATGATTGTGCAGATGGGTTTGTTCATCATGCGGAAGCAGCCCGTCCAGCGACAGGTTTATCCCGACCGGCTCCGTCGCGGCTAGGCTTTGGGAAAGGTCGTCCGACCAGTCGTCCGAGAGCGACGATGGCGGCAAAAGCCCGTCGAGCGCGACCGGAAGGATAAAGGCGTCGGGGTGCGCCCAGCCGTCGGCCAGGTCGCCGAAGTTCGCCGGGGCATGATGCTGCGCCTGCGCGCTGCTGTCGCTCTCGACGCTGTCAGCAGCTTCTGGCGCACCATATAGACCGGTTTCGAGGTTGCGGACCTGGTTCTCCCATGTCGACTGGTACGAGGCGCGGTGTTCGGGCGATTCCGAGAAGATGATCACCAGTTCGGCGCGCGTCATGCCGCGATCCAGGGCGGCGACGTATTCGCCCAGACCATTGGCGTCCGCTTCACGATCCAGCACAAATCGGTAGATCTGCTTGACGAAATCCGTGTTCGACAACTCGCCGTAACGACCCCGAAACTCGGGTGACTGGACCATGGCGTCGGCGAATTGCTGCAAGCCCACGCCCTGGTCCACTGCGCTTCGATAATGCTCCAATCCGCCGATGTCAGGCAGGCGGTCGAGGATGCTGTCGTAAAGCCTGGCCACAGCCAGAGTTGCTTCGTCCTGAATCCAGATGCCGCGCGTTTCGATCCGGTCCGTCATCAGTTGCTTGTGCTCTGCGGACTCGCTGAAGGTGACCAGAAGATCGGCGCGCGACAGGCCGTTGTTCAAAGCGGTAACGTGCTGCGCCAGACCTCCTGCGTCTGGTTCCCGGTCGAGCGAATAGCGATACATGAGGCGAACGTAGGTCTCGTTGTCCGTACCGCCGTATCGATTCTGGAACTCTGCAGAGCCTGAGAAGATTCTGAGAATGTCTGAGACCGTCCCGCCCCCCGCCAGCATTTGAGCATATGTGGCCAAACCGGCGGCATCCGGCTCGCGGTCAAAGGCGGCGTCATAGAGACGATAGACCACAGCGTGGAGATCTGTGGCGACATAGGACCTCACACCATCAAGAAACTGTACGCGTTCCACATCGAATACGTTGAGGCCGCCGTCACGGCCACCGCCGGCGGTGCTCCGCGTGACGTATTCATATCCCCGGTACAGTCCACTGAAGACGGCGGTGTCGATGCCGTCTCTGCCGATGAGTTGGTTATTGCCTGCTCCGCCTATGAGAATGTCGTCTCCGGCGCCGCCATCCAGGTAGTCGTTTCCACCAAGACCTCGAAGTATATCGTTGCCGCCCCCGCCTTCGATCGTATCAGCGAACTGCGTTCCGGTCAGAACATCATCGCCGTCACCGCCTTTGAGCGACGACCCGGCGACGGCCGACAGCTCGACGGTCTGATCAGCAAATTCCATGAATTCCACGTTCTTGATGAGCGTGGTCCCATTCGGGCCGTTGATGTAGATGCCGTTGAGCGTCACATTGATGGCGTATGAGGATCGGGAGCCGCTGAACACAGCGGTATCGATCCCGTCGCCGCCGTCTAGTTGATCGCTTCCGCCGCCCCCAGTCAGTCGATTGTCGGCCGCGTTGCCGATGATGACGTCCGACCCCATGCCGCCGATCGCGTTCTCGATCACCGCGCCCATGGCGATCGAGACATTGCCGACCAGGCCGCCCACGTTCGAGAAGTGGCCCTGACGCAGGTCAATGACCTGGCTCTGGGTGTACTGCGAAAAGTCCAGCGTATCGACGCCGCCGGCGTCCCAGACGCTGAAGATGACGCCGCTGCTGGCGCTATTGGCGATGAACCAGGGCTGACCCGCGTTGGAGTTGAAGCCATAGACGGTGTCGCCGGTGCGGGTCGTCATGTTGGCGCCATACAGGCGCTGGATCGCCGCGATGTCGTCCATCAGAGGCGCTGCAGAATATCCGCGGAAAAAGGCGCCGGTGTTGCTCTCGCTGAAGTAACTCATCACCGAGTACTGGCGGGTATCTTCGTAATACGTCGCGTGCTGGCTATAGGTGATCGTCTCGTCAGCCGTAGCGTTGTACGCGGCAGGGTGACTGAGGCCTATCGCGTGGCCGATTTCGTGCACCAGCACGTGGGGTCCATAACCCAGCGGGGATGGCGAGGCATTGTAGCTCAGGCTGCTGTTGATCCAGACGTCCCCCGACGCCGAGCCGAAAGCGCTGGCCCCGGGCATGTAGGCGAAAGCAGCCGCAGCGTCCTGGCCGCTTGAGTAGTTGCTGAACAAAATAGTCGCATTGTTCGAATAGCCCGCGCCGTCGTCCACGCGCGTAAATCGAATGTTGGCCACATCTGACCAGGACTGAAGCGCCAGAAGGGTGGCGGCGATCTGGGCTGCTGAAAACTGACTGAAGCCGGTTGTATCCGTCGGCAATGTGTTCGGCGCATTGCTACGAAAGGCGAAGCTGACGGTCACTCCAGATCCGAGCGGCTGTCCGCCCAGCCAGGAGGCGCCGGTCCGGGTCAACTGCACCGCCGCCTCGCTGGTTGTGAGCGAGGGCTTGCCGTTTGGTCCGCTCGTAACGCCGCGGCCGTCTGCATTCAGGAAATACAAAGGATCAGCCACGTTTCCGGCGAAAGGGTTCGGTGCGCGGGCCGGATCGGTGTGGAGCGGGGACATTTGCGCCTGCTGAAAAACTGAGGTTCCTCACACTAGCCGGTGGGCCGGTACAGGCAAGCTCGACCACGGCGATTACCGGAGCATGCGCGGGCATGTCTCAAATCGCGCCGGTCTTCTTCTCGCTCTTCGCATCCGCATCGGTCCGGTCTAGGAGAAGGAATGGTTCTCTATCCTGTGATCATGTGCGGCGGCGCCGGCACTCGTCTCTGGCCTGCGTCAAGACCTTCGCGGCCCAAGCAGTTCATTCCCCTGGCGGGCAATCGCTCGCTTTTCCAGGAGACGGTTCTGCGGGTTGCGCCGCTGGCTGCCGAGGGCGGCCGATTGATCGTTGTCGGGGGCGTCGGCCACCGCGACTGGATTCTCGACCAATTGGAAGAGGTCGGGATCGACGCCCAGGTGCTGCTGGAGCCTCAGGCCCGGGATTCGGCGGCGGCCATGGCGGCTGCCGCCATCTGGACCTGCGACCACGATGCAGACGGCGTCAATGTCTTCCTGGCTTCCGATCATCACGTTCCAGACAATGTCGCCTTCCGGCGCGCTGTGCGCGAGGCGGCGAGCGGGGTGGATGGAGGCCGCATTGTCACCCTTGGCGTCAAGCCGACCGCCCCGTCTTCCGCATATGGCTATATCAAGCCCATGGGGCGCGGCCTGAGCGACGTCGAGGCCTTCCGTGAAAAGCCCGATGGTGAAATCGCCGCAGGCTATATTCGGGCGGGTTATCTGTGGAACAGCGGCAATTTCATTGTTCGCGCCGACGCCCTCGTACGTGAACTGCAGCAGCACGCCCCGGATGTCGAAGTGGCCGCTCGTCAAGCGCTCAGCCTCGCCTCGCCAGAGCCAGTGCTGGTGCTCGGCGATGCCTTCTGCCGATCGCCCAAGATCTCGATCGACTATGCGGTGATGGAGCGAACCGAACTCGCCTCCGTTCTAGAGGTCGACTTCGCCTGGTCTGACCTGGGCGCCTGGGATTCAATCGCCGCCACCGGCGAAGGCGATTTCGGCCAGCACATACTGGAAGATTCCGAAGGGTGTCTGATACGGGCCCCTGAAGGAACCATCGTCGCCGCCCTGGGTGTGAGAAACGTGGCGATCGTGGTGGAGGCTGACGCTGTTCTGGTCTGCGATCTGTCGCGCGCGCAGGACGTCAAGCGCGTCGTGGGCCGTGTCGGGGCGGCCTTTCCGCAGCATCTTGATTTTCACCGTCCGGCGCCAGAGACGCTGGGTGAAGGAGCCACCCGCTTTTCAGAGTGGCTGCGGCTTCGGGCGCTTCCGCTGTGGAGCGCCATCGGGCAGCAGTCTGACGGCAGTTTTGCCGAGGCTCTGACACTGGAAGGTCGTCCCTTGGCGGCCAATCGTCGCACGCGTGTGCAGGCGCGCCAGATATGGACCTTTGCAGAAGCCGGGCGGCTGGGTTGGAACGGCGGATGGAGCCGCGCGGTCTCGTCAGGCATCGACGTTTTGCAGGTCTCCTATCGCCGGCCTGACGGTCTCTACCGGACCCTGCTGTCATCTGATGGCGCGCCGCTGGACGAGGCTGCGCGCGTCTATGATCAGGCCTTCATCATGTTTGGGCTTGAAGCCGCGCGGAGTGTTGAAAGGAGTCCTGGCGACCTGGAGGCCTTGGCGGTCGGTGTTCGGGAAGGCCTGATGGCTTGTCGCATGGCCAATGGCGCCTTTGTCGAGGAAGGCGAGGCCCCCTTCCAGGCAAATGCGCACATGCACCTGCTCGAGGCTTGCCTTGCTTGGGAGGAGGGCGGCGGAGACGCGGGATGGGCGGTCCTGGCTGACGAACTGGTCGAGTTGGCTCGCCAGGTCTTCATAGACCGGGAAGGGGGCTTCCTCCGTGAGTTCTTTACCGAGGATTGGAGGCCGGCGGCGGGCGAACGTGGGCGGCTGGTAGAGCCGGGGCATCAGTTCGAATGGGCCTGGCTCCTGGCTCGTCATGCCCGGCTGCGCGCGGATGCAGGCAGCCGCGCTCTGGCTTTCAAGCTTTATGACTGGGGGACGCGGGGCGTCGTCGGTCGGGCGCCGGTGGCGCTTGACGCCATCGATGATCAGGGCCGGCCTCTGGGCGGGCGAGCGCGGCTCTGGCCTCAGACCGAATGGCTGAAAGCCTCGCTGCTGCTCGCCGAAGAGGCGCAGGACGGCGAGCGCCGTCGGTTGCTGGCGAACGCCGCAGACGCCATGCGCGCCCTATGGACCTATCTCACGCCGGAGGGGGCCTGGCGCGACAAGCGGCTCGCCAAGGGGGGCTTCATCAATGAAGCAGCGCCTGCCAGTTCGTTCTATCATATAATGTCGGCTTTTGCGCAGATGGAGGCCACCGGGCGCCGCGAGGAGCTGACCGGCATGCATCAGTTATCGCTGCGATAGTGATGCTGATCGTATTCCAAGCCCCCGAGACGTGTTTTGGATCTGGAGCGGCGGCCATACTTGTTTCGCTCGGGATGTCATGACGAGGTGCGTCATTGGACGCTGATCTGCACATTAATTATGGAGCTTGTGAATGAAATTGCTAACCTTTTCGGCCTTGGTCCTGGTTCTAATTGCAGGCGGCGCATCTGGTCAGGAAGCCACATCTTCGTCTCTTGGTTCGAGCGCAAGCAGCGTGAGTGGTGGAGCCGACATTGCGACGCCTGCGGCCCTGAAGTCAGAGGAAGAAAAAGCTATTGAGTCACAGGCACTAGCTTTTAATGAAAGCATGCAACGGATGCAAAAGGAGCTGATCGATGCCGATCTGCAGTCTGATTTCGACGCGATCGTTGCTCCGTATCGACTTGAAGCGGATTCACTTGCAGACCGTATGGATTCCTTTCTGCGCGAAAAATCAGCTCAGGTGACGGATGAGATGACACGCCTTGCCGAGGAAGAGCAGAACGCTAATGCTCTCAAATGGGTCAGAGGGCTTCCCGACCTTGTCGCTTTGCACGTGAGGACTGGGCTGGAAAAAGCGCGCGTGGAGACGAAGGTGGTTCAGGACGATCCTGGCGTAGCACCTGTCGGGTCCGAGCCCACTTCGACCCGCGTCGATCCTTCTTCGGATGCTCTTGGTGTCTGAAAATGTACTGGTGACGGGCGGCGCCGGCTATATCGGCAGCCATACCTGCCTGCGCCTGGCGGAGGCAGGGTTTACGCCGGTCGCCTTCGATAATCTGTCGAATGGGCATGAAGCCTTCGTTCAATGGGGACCGCTGGAGCGGGGCGACGTCCGCCGCCGCGAAGATGTCGAACGGGCGCTGGACAGATGGAACCCGGTTGGGGTTATCCATTTCGCCGCTCTGATCGAAGTCGGCTTGTCGTTTGGCCAAGTGGGCGACTTCTACGAAACCAACGTCGGGGGCGCGCTGACTGTGCTGCGCGCCATGCAGGTGCGAAACATCCAGCCCTTTGTCTTCTCTTCGACCTGCGCCACCTACGGCGAGCCGCAGTATCTGCCGCTGGACGAGGCTCACCCTCAGGCGCCGATCAGCCCGTATGGCCGCACCAAGCTGATGGTCGAGCTGGCCTTGCAGGATCTGGCGGCCCATGGGGGCATCCGGTCCATCATCTTGCGCTACTTCAACGCCGCGGGGGCCGATCCCGAGGGTCGCATCGGGGAACGGCATGACCCGGAAACCCATGCCCTGCCGATCGCTATCGAAGTCGCGATGGGGCGACGCGACGCCTTTTCCGTTTTTGGCGAGGACTATGAGACCCGCGACGGAACGGCTGAGCGGGACTATGTGCATGTTCTGGACCTGGCCGACGCCCATGTGCTGGCCTTGCAGCGCCTGCTCGCGGGCGGGGCGGGAAGCGAGGCCTTCAATCTGGGCACGGGCGGCGGCGTGACCGTGCGCGAACTACTGGATGAGGTGAGGCGGGTCAGCCATCAGCCCTTGCCATCCGTTTCCCGGCCGAGGCGCGCGGGCGACCCGCCGCGGCTGGTCGCCGACAATCGCGCCGCGCGCGAGACGCTCGGCTGGAACCCGAAACGCAACATCACCGACATGGCGCGCGACGCCTGGGGCTGGCATGGTCGCCCCGCCCCGGCGTGATCGTCGGGCGGACAGGGGAGCGGACATGAAAGACACGGACACGGACTGGGCCATGCTCGGCGAGGGCGAGCCCTTCTTCGGCGTGCTGAGCGAGCCGCGCTTCCTGCGGGCCAATATCACGCCCGAAGCGCTGGTAGATTTCTGGGCGACCGGCCGCAACGAGATGAATGGCTATCGCCAGTTGATCCAGACGCATTTCGGGGCCTTCCCGGACGCCTCCGCCCTCGATTTCGGCTGCGGCGTCGGGCGCCTGACGCGGGCTATGGGCGAGATGTGCCAAAAGGCGACGGGTCTCGACATCTCTCCTGGCATGCTGGCCGAGGCGCGGCGGCACGCGCCGTCCAATGTCAGCTACGTCTCGGAACTGGGCGACGAGACGTTCGACTGGCTCAATTCGATCATCGTCTTCCAGCACATTCCGCCCAAGCGGGGCTATCGTTTGCTGGACGACCTGCTGGCGCGCGTTAATCCGGGCGGGGCGCTCAGCCTGCACATCACCCTTTTCAAGGATGAAAGCTTCCTGACGCACATGTGGCCGGCCCTCCGTCGCGGCCAGTGGGACGGCGAACGCTTCACCTCGATGGACCATGTGGTGGGCGACGCCGGCGGCATGGAAATGTATGACTACGACATGTCCCGCATCATCGAGATGACGTCACGTCACGGATTCCACAATCTCATCATCCAGCACACGAACCACGGCGGATGCCACGGCGTGATCATGTTTGGCCGCAAGGGGCGTTAGCCAATACAGGGCTTTCGTAAGATTTAATGTTTACTTTTGTACAAACCGCAGACGCGTACCGCTATGCGGAGATGTTATCCTACTCGGCCAGAACTGTGACCGAGTATGCCCGCTTAAAAGGCTACTCCTACGAGTCTTATCTTGGCTTGAAGAGGGGGAAGCACCCGTGGCAGGCGACGTTCAATCGGGTCTTTATTTTAGCGGAACTAATTGACCGAAATGTCGGCGGATGGGTCTGCTACATGGATGCAGACGCATGGGTCCACGACCTCAATTATGATCTTGAGGCCCTTTTTTCAGAGTTCGAGGGCGCCGCAGCGGTATTCACGCCTTCTGGAGCCAGTGATCATTGGTGGGACGTCAATGCGGGCGTGTTCTTTGTGAATCTTGATCATCCAGACGGTGTTCGTCTTTGCCAGCAGTGGAAGAGCGCGAGCCTGGAGAAGTGGCATTACATCGCGGATCGGCCAGATTTTCCGATCGGCGGACCAGATGATCAATCAATCCTTCACGAGATCCTTGCGTCAGAGATGATTCCGCGATCCTCGGTACGTCTCACCTCAAAGGCGCAGGTCAATTCCCAGAGCGCGGCTTTTATCCGGCAGCACCTCAGGGGGGATCAGGCGTCCTTTGAGCGCCGCGCAGCGTTTGTCAGGCGCGCTGCCCATCAGGTGCTTGCGAGCTATTATAGTTTGCCGGAAAGTCGGGACGAAACGATCGCTGCCGTGGTCGAAGGTCTCTACCTCGGGCTTTTGGGGCGTCCTGCTGACCCGGTAGGCGCGCAGGCCTATCACGACGTGATCATGAGTTCTGGGCCTCGCGACGGCGTGAATGTCGTCGCTGACAGCATGAGCCGCAGTCAGGAGTTCGTGTCCCGACGGGCGGCCGAAGGTACGTAACGCCCATCGTAGCCAGCGCGGGTTTCGTATCGAGAAATTATCTTAATTCTCTTCGCATTGCGGTATTGCTCTTGGTACATTGCAACTGCGTTGACTGTAAGGAATATTTATAATGGAGCACTACAGTTCGATTGTGCATCATTGCTACAATGCAATACTAAAGCGAGATCCGGAGCCGGAGGCATTGCAGGGCGCCGCGCTCGCGTTGTTTCATGGGCTCTCGCTTGAAGATTTCTTGAACAATCTTCTTCACTCTCCCGAGTATCAAACCCTTTCAGGCAGAGACTCCGGTTTCGGCGGTTTCACCCCGGTGTGTGCTGATTTAGGTGAGCGACGGCTTTGGATTGATTTGTCGGATATGGCTGTTTCGCGCGTTTGTCTCGGAGGAAATTATGAACCTCACGAAACCGCTTTCGTTCGTCGTCATCTCGCTGCGGGTGACACATTCCTCGACATCGGGGCCAATATAGGTTGGTTCACTACGCTTGCTGCGGGGATTGTGGGCGCTGAAGGTGCGGTGCATGCCTTCGAGCCGCGCGACGAGACGCGCGGCTTGTTGATGCGATCCATAAGCGACAACGGTTTTGAGGGGCGAGTCACCGTCCATGACTTTGCTCTCGCTGCAGAGGCTCAGTCGACGCGTCTGCTCTGGATGCAAGGGACTCACAACCCTGGCGGCTCTCGGTTGGCGCGGGATGCAGATGACGCCTACGAAGGCATGACGGGTCAGAGCGTGAATACGCGCGCCTTGGATGACCTTGAGTTCGGCGGGCGTGTGACTCTGGTCAAGCTCGATGTCGAGGGAGGCGAGGCAAACGTGTTGCGTGGGGCGCGAGCGTTTCTCGCGCGCCATCGTCCCCTAATTCTGACCGAGGTGGGCGAGGTGGCGCTGGAGCACGTCTCGAATACGACTCTTGCCCAATACGCCGAGCTTGTGGACGGCCTGGGTTATCGGATTCACGCGCTTGAGGGTGATGGAACTGGACGTGAGCTCGGCGTCGGGGATCTGACGTCCGAGCATCCGTTCAATGTCGTACTGACGCCCAAATAGAATCGCAGCGCGGCTTGCCCCTCGCAACTTGAATGGGTGCTGTTGGAGCGGGATCGATCTGCCGCTGAGTTTCCACCTGTGAACCGAAAAATTGCCCGGTTTCGAAGCGTTATCGGTTGAGAACTCAGCGGCAAGAATCGTCGCAATTTAGGGCCGTTTTAGACGGTCTGAGCTGTTTCGAGATGTTTGTGAATTACCGCCATTTTGGGCACCACAGTGTCCCCGGAGAATGGCTGGTTGATAACCGTGGCGAAGGCGATGTCGCGCCCCAGTGATTGCAGTCCTTCTAGTTCGGGCGGCGAAAACTCGGGGAAGGCGCCTGTCTTGAACCAGTTGTCGATGACATCGCTCGTCTTGTGCGTCGCCGGCAGGTCATCCTCGTAGAACGGCGACTGCCACTGAAGGTCCTCGATGATGTAGAGGCCGCCGGGGCGAAGCTTGGGAAAGAGAACCTTGAACGCCAGTTGCTGATGGAACGAGGCGTGAGATCCGTCGTCGATAATGAGGTCGAACGGGCCTTGAGCCGCCGCTCGCTCAAGATCGGCCTCCACCCCGCTGTCCCCTCGTACAAAGGTGAAGCGAGGATCGCTGATCCACGAGAAATCGCTGATATCAAATCCTGTCAACTCAGCATTCGGAAAGAACTTCAGCCACATATCCACCGAGGGCGCGGTTCGCACGACGCGATCAGCGTCTCCGCCGACTTCGGGGCCGCCAGCCATCAGGCCGATTTCCATCATCCGTGTCAGGCTATGCCGGTGAGGTTGCAGCAGAAGATCGTAAACCCGCGTGTAGTGGTGAGGATTGGCGTGCGTCGTTCCTTTGTCGGAGCCCGCAGCGTTCGCGAGGTCGGTCAGGCTTATGGTTGTCTCTTTAGTCATTTGCATTCCGTTGCGGGTAGGTGTGTCAGACTTGTCGGCCTGTGCCGATCGCGCGTCTGTGTTTGTTGATCGGTCAGGTTAAGCTGCCCAGCGCCAGCGCTTCCATGAAGTCCGCACGCGACTGGAGGTCGCTGCTTCTGCAGATCATGAAGCCCACCACGCCGAGGCTGGCCTTACGAGTGTCTATGCCGTTCGTATTGATGGCGAAGTCATCGAACTGATCACCCTTCAATCCGACAATCAGCTCGTCGGCGCCCAGGGCGTCAGACGGCACGGGAATGGCCAGCCATCTGCGCGTCTGCCTCGGCAGGACGCCGGAGGCCGCTTCCATGCCGCCAAGTGTAATGCGGAAGGGCTGTTCCTTGTCGGAAAGCCCGAGCAGGCCGATGTAGAGGCGCAGCGGTTCCTGGCTGGACGCCAGGCGGAACGTCAGTTGCCCGCCGTCCGGCTTGGTCCAGTTGCCCCAGTCGTCGGGGAACCACCAGCCCTGACCTGTACGGAAACGTTCGGCGGACTCCATCCCCTGATAGATGGCCAGGTCTTCGATGCGATTGAGGGGGTAGTAGCGCCCCAGGGTCGGCGCATGGCTGGCGGGCAGGGGATCGGCCGAGCCTTTCGGGAACCAGGCCACCATCGCATCGGCGATCTCGATCCCAAGCTCGCGCCAGGGACGTGGACGGAAGTTCTCGACGATGTTCTGTTCTCGGGATTGACGGTACGGCAGGTCGAGCATGAGCCGCTCCAGCCGCTCGACGAATTGGTCCTGATCACCCACTCGGAAATAGTCCGCGAAGTAGCCGCCCGCCTCTGGAAGCGAAGACGCATCCGACAGCAGCGCCGCCTTGCCGTAGCAGAAGGATTCCGTGACCGGCAGACCCCATCCCTCATAGGTGCTGGGGTAAAGGGTGAAGGCGCTGGCGCGGTACAGGTTCGCCAGGTCCGGGTCGGAAACGCCCGAGACAATCATGACTTTTGACTGAAGGTCGCGGTTGGCTTCCAGCTTGGCGAAGACCGCGTCGTTCAACCAGCCCCGATTGCCGACGCAGACCAGGCGAGGAATCTTGGCCGCGCCGTGCCGCTGGATCAGTTCGAGCCAGGCCTTGAACGCGTTCAAATGGTTCTTGCGTGACTCGATCGTCGAGACGAACAGCACGTAGTCGCCGTCGGCAAGACCGTATCGGGCCAGGGTTTGCGCCATAGGAACGGTGGCCGAAGGCTTCCTGAAATCTGCGTTCAACTGGACGACGTGCACGTTGCGGGGATCGACGTCGTGGCCGAGGCGCTGCGCTACGGCCAGCAGGTCCCGCTTGGACGCTTCGGAGTTAGTCAGAAAATGATCCGCGTGCGCAAACACGCCGAGCGCCCAACTGATGAAGTCCTGCGTCAGCTCGCGTACGCAGTGCTCAGGCGTCATGACCGGGATCATGTCGTGGACGAACGGCACGTAGTGAATGCCATAGAGCGCCTTGGCCTTGCGGACATGCATGAAGTAGTTCTGCAGCCACCAGGATGTGCCCAGATTCACCAGGCATGCCCCACGAGGGAAGACGAACTCGGGCGAGAGCTCGGTCTGAATCTTCAGCGCCTTGACGGTCTGCTTCCATGTGACGTCGGATGTGTCGCCGCTCTCGAGCGAGAGGGCGCAGAGACGCAGGAACAGGTCCTTTGACACCATCGTCCAAAGATCGCGGTCTTTGGAAAAGGTGCATATGGAAACGCCCAGGCCGCTTCGCGGATTCTGGATCAGACCGGCGATGACTTCAATCTGGACACGCTGAATACCGGTCGGCAGGCGGGCGGCGTTGAAGTAGCCCGCGAGATCCGAAATATCGAAGACGAGGTGAGAGACCTCGGTCTGTTCGCTTTCCGGCGTCAAAGGCCGGTCCATCTCCGCCGCGGCCAGGTTGCCCATCAGGGTCTGGATCAGGGCGGCGTTTTCCTCGCGAAGCGCGGGGGCTATTTTCGCCAGGGCTTCCTCAAGGTGACGGCTTACGCTGTCCATGGTCACGGCGGGCGAGGATGCCGGGGTCGCTGACAAACGCGATACAAGCGCGCCGGCCCTTGCCGGATCCATCGCCACGCCCTGGCTGGCGAGCTGCATAAGCCCGTCGACCGCATCGGGCTGTCCAGGCTGCAGCTCGAACGCGTCGAAATAGTGGGCGGCGGCCTTGTCGGGCAGATTCTGCAAGCGACGGAGATGGCCCAGTTGCAGGTGGGTATCCGCCACCGTGGGAGCCAGGGCCATGGACTTCAGGTAGGCTTTCTCGGCTCCGGCAAGGTCCCCCGATTCCTTGTAGGCGTGCCCCAACTGGACCCAGAGATCGGCGCGCCCCGGTTTTATTTTGAGCGCCTGGCCATAGGCCTCGGCGGCGGCGATCCAGTTGCGTGAATCTCGGGCCTGATCGCCGGCTTGGACCAGCGGCGAGGCGCTGGGCTTGCGAAAAAGGGCCTTGGGAGAAAGGCTCATTGTGGATCCGGTCGAAGTTGCGGTGCAATCAGCGGTAGGGAGGCGGCGCCCAGCGCCGGGCGCGGACAAGTCAGTTCCCCCTGCCGCTAGGGAGATGCTAAGCGGGGGGGCAGCAGGAGACAAGGCGTCAATCGATGGAGGGCGAAATCAAGCAGCAGCAATCACTTACGGCGACGCTTGAAGATGTGGAGGTGCTCTACAGTCTGGCGCTAGGACGCACGGCTGATGCGACGGCCATCACTGAGTTTGTCGGGCACGATCTGGTGTTCCTGCTCAGCGTCTTCTTCGAGGGACCGGAATTTCGTGATCGCGTTCTGAGCCCTCTTGCCGAACAGCGGCTCCCCGACACCGGTTTTTACGCGTGGGATGTTCCGAACTCCGTCAGGCGCTGGGCGCAGGCCAATCTGCCTCTGACGCCGGAAGCCGCTCAACGTCTTGGTTCTCTGGACTACTGGCCCGCTTTTTATCTCGAGCTCTTCAAGGATCCAGAGTTTCAGAAAGCAACTAGCCTGGGGCCGGCGCGGCCCTTTGGAACAGAGGCATGGCTGGGACTGAACTACCTGGTCGATAACGCCGCCCTGTTTCGACGCCAGGCGATGATCGAGACCATAGGATCAGACTGGGTCGAGGGCTGGGCGCTTGATCGGGGAGCAATGGATCAGGCCCTCAGGCTTGAGTTGTGGCTGGATGGCCGCTTTGTGTCGGCCGGTATTGCGGACCTGTTTCGTCGCGACCTTCAGGATCGGTTCGGGGGCGCCGGCCGGCTGGGCTATCGCCTGGCGGCCGGTGATCGTCTGCGCGCCAGCGCTCGAAGCGTGGAAATCCGCGATGCCCAGACAGGGCGACGGCTGACCGTCGCCGAACACAGCGCCCCTCCTCAAAGCGCCGAGCCGTTTGAAGCGCTCATGGCTGAGTTGCGCGGGGTGCGAGAGACGCTTGACCGTCTTCATGACGCGCTGCCGCAGGCGATGACGCGTCTGAGCTATCCGGTTGAGGACTATGGCCGTTACGCTCAAGTCTATGGCCACACGACCGGCGTCGGAACGCCGCTTGTCGCCGGCAGCCTGAGCGTGGGCATTCGGCTTTTCGCCTCGAACGCAGAGGCCTGTGATGTCGAGGAAGCGGTCCAGGCGGTTCTGGCTCAAACCTATCAAGAGTGGACCCTGGAGGTTTCAGGCCTCGACGATCGCGGCAAACGTCAGCTCCAATCCTTCCTGACCCGGACCCGTTGGACCGGCCGTTCGATTGACAATATTCAGATCGGCGGTGCAACGGCAGATGGATCGGCGTCTTCCGACATTTGGCTGACGCTGCCGGCCCGTGGGATTCTGGCTCCTGAAGCGCTTGCGGTATTCGTCGGCGCCTTCGCTGATCCCGAAGTGGCGGCGGTCTATGCCGACGGGGATGTGATCGATGCCGGCGATGTGCTTTCAGCCAGTCGAATAAAACCCCAATTGCGACCCGCCTTTGACCTCGATCTGCTTTGTCAGGCGCCGTACGTGGGGCGATGCGTTGCTTTCCGAGGCCGCGAGAATGCCCCCGAAAGCCTCGAGCAGGAGGCCGTTGCCGCAGCGGTCCTGCGTTTGGGCGTCAGCGGCAAGTCGATCATCCATGTCCCCGCAGTTGTCTTTTCCGAGCGAGAAGAAGCCGCCGCGGATGTTCAGGCATGGGCAGGTCAGGTGGGGAAGGCCCTTCAAGGTGGTCCGCCTGTTTCGGTGGAGCCCAACCTTGATCTGTTCGGCGCAGATGTCTTGGGGTCTGTAAGGGTCAGGCGCCGTAGCACGTCCAACGCCGTCTCTGTGATCGTGCCTACACGCAATGCACTAGATCTCTTGAAACCCTGCATCGACAGCGTTCTGGCGGCGTCCGCGTACAATCGCACGCAGCTAGACCTCATCATTATCGATCATGAGAGCGATGACGCAGAGACGCAGGCCTATCTCGCCAATCTGGGTGAACAGGGAAAGGCGCGCGTTCTGCCCTACAACGGCGCCTTCAACTGGGCCCTCATGAACAACCTCGCGGTGGAGATCGCGCGGGGTGAAATCCTGGTGTTCTTGAACAACGACACTGTGGTGATCAGTCAGGACTGGCAGGACGAGTTGGCTAGCCAGGCTGAAAGGCCGGATGTGGCCTGCGTGGGGGCGAGGCTGCTCTATGACGACGGAACAATCCAGCACGCCGGCTTTGTCGCGCGCGAGCGAGAAGCCAATTTTCTTATCCATGACGGAGTCGGCGCCGCGTCGGACGACCCGGGCTACATGGGGCGACACGCGCTGCTTCACCGGACGGTTGCGGTCACGGGCGCCTGTCTGGCTATCGAGGCGAGCAAGTTTCGAGCCCTCGGAGGTTTCGACGCCTCGCACTTCCCGATCGAGGGCAACGACGTGGATCTGTGCATGCGAGCTCAGAGCCAAGGGCTTAAGGTAATCTATGACCCTCACGTCGCCCTCTATCACCTCGAGTCGAAAACGCGCGGCTTCAGTCGCGATGGCGAGAAGCTGAAGGTGGCCGAGGCCTCAGGTCGTCTGCTATGGAGGCGATGGGGAGAGCAGTTCGGGGCCGATCCCTTCTATAACGCGCGCTTCGACCGGGAGGCGCGACCCTTCACGCGTCTCAGGCCGCTGCCGTGACTTCATGCGAGCGGCGGGTCCTGATTACGGGAGGGGGCGGCCGTCTGGCCAAGGCTCTGACAACGGCGGTCTGGCCCGAGGGCTGGCTTCCGATCGCGCTCGGTCGCGCTGAGCTCGATATTACGGACCCCGAGACGGTCGTGGGCCAGATCAAGACCCAGCGACCAGCGCTGATCATCAACGCCGCCGCCTTCACAGGTGTTGATCTGGCCGAGACCGAACGCGAGGCGGCCCTGGCGGTTAATGCAGCAGGGGCCGGGACTCTGGCGGCGGCGGCGGCAAAGGCGGATGCTGGATTTATCCATGTATCGACCGACTTCGTCTTCGACGGACGACGGGGCCGCCCATACGTCGAAGACGATACGACCGCGCCGCTGAACACCTATGGAGCCACAAAGCTGGACGGTGAGCGCCTGGTGCTTGAGCGCCATTCCAAGGCCTTGGTGCTGCGCACGGCGTGGCTGTTGGGAGGGGCTGGCGGCTTTATCAACGCCATCCTGAACCGGGCTGCGCGAGGGGAGGCCTTGCAGGTGGTGTCCGACCAGACCGGCAGTCCGACAGATGTGAATGATCT
>Ga0265296_1003097_pt1 | contig 15921 bp, 12 predicted proteins | sample MunlanPumphouse1_FD_189073 | JGI IMG/M metagenome (GOLD analysis project Ga0265296, IMG submission 189073) | Groundwater microbial communities from a municipal landfill in Southern Ontario, Canada - Pumphouse #1 | ecosystem: Environmental > Aquatic > Deep subsurface > Groundwater | place... | reverse complement strand
AAAATTCAGCGGCGATCTCAAAGCAAGAAGATTCCGAATTCAGATGAAAGAAATCGCTAACAAAATGATTGTATGTAACATTCACAGGTTCTTATTATATCTCTCTGTTGAGGTTTTCTACAGAGCAGTTCTTTTGTAAAAATCAGATTTTGAAACAAATTTTGGAATAATTACAAATGATGGTCTGTAGAAAACCTCAATGACGAAAAATGGTAAGAACCTGTGAACGTTACAGACAATCATTTTCCCGGTGATCTCCTTCAACTGCATAACAAATTTTCTTGCTTTTAGATCGCCACTAAATTTTCTTTTAAGGACGGAAAACATGTTTTCGACCAGTTGTCGTCTTCGATATCGGACATTATCGAACTGATGAGCCATTTCCTGACGGTAAGTTCCCCTGACGACCTCGTTATTCCATGAACGGATCGGAATGATTGAATCAGCGTGCAGATCCTCTCGGATCTGACGATGAATTGCTTCGGAGTCGTATCCCCGATCCATAACATAGCACTCTGACCGTCGTATCTTGTGACATTGTCGGAGTAGTTGGGCTGCGTGTCGGGTGTCGTGGACCCGGCTTTTTGAAGCGATGAACCCGGTGATAACCTGTTGATCGGTGTCAACTGAGATCGAAGTTTTCAGGAAATGTTTTCGAGTCTTGCCGGTTCTGGCTGAGTAATAGTGAATCGATTGCCGTGATTGGGATCGGAGCGTCGTTGAAATAAAAAAGATTCAGAGTTTTCCTGAACGCGTAGCGGAGGTACAGGGTTTTTATCCGGCAGAGGAATTTCTGAAGTGTCGTGAAATGAGGCACGACGGATAGATCCAATTCTTCTTGGATCGATTCCATGTCCTCAATATCTTCGATAAAATCCCGGTAGTGCTGGTTCCGGTAGTCTTTGAAGAGAATCAGGACGAGAAGTTGGTATTGCGTGTAGATCTTTTTCGAATATTTACTGGAATACGGTGTTATTCGTATTGCTTTCACGATCGAAATCGCTGCTCGGACAAACCTGATATTCCGGCTCGCCAATCTTTTAGTTGTCTCCTTGCTTTTTGAACACACATTCAGGTAAGGAGACGCTATACCTTTGATCTTCCGGTCGTCGATATCTTCTGTTTTCGATAGGATTTCTACAGAGCAACAAATGACAGCGTCTTCACAGACCCGGATCAGGGGCCGGTTTTTCAAGAGTGATTTTGAGTACCTCATCTGAGAATTTCTTTTGGAAGACCCGCGCCCCTGGGGGGATCCGGATGGCTTTTTTGAGCGTTCTCTCCTTCACCAATATGGACACAGTACACATTGTTCGTTCCAGATCGATCCGGATCTGTTCTTCCGCTACTCCGGGAAGATGGATACTGACGTGAATGAACCTGCCATCATCGGTCACACTGACCGGGGGGTTGAATAAAGTACGGTCTTTGGGGCTATCACGTTTCACGAGGGATCACCGTTCTGGCATGAAAGGAAATATCTGTTCTTTTGAGGGAGTCCCTGGCAGGTTTGGCATCTGTCAGGGAAACGTCCTGATTGTATTGTCGGACTGAGCGATTTCCCTGCGGACAACCGTTACTCTACGAATCTTCTGACGAGGGGCAGTGCTTCCGCGCCCCATGGAGGATCCGGTCCGCATGGTCAATAATTAATGAGGGTGAATTCCTGTTGGAATGGCATTTTCCCCAAGTGTGAGTACCTGATACCCACACTCCATCCTCTCTTTGGCTCCACCAATATAGGTTGGCAGATATTGCAGGGATTGTTTCAAAATCTGAGTGGTCGCAAGACCACGAAGACGAGATGAACTCGTCAGATGTCTTCGAAGGTCGGCTGATGCCTCCCGTCTCATTGTCAAGGTTCGAAGATTTCTTTTTGAAATCTTCTCCTCCTCAAGGTTCTGACGAACCTCTCGGATTCTGATGACCCTCTCCAACTTCGAAGTCCGACCAGTCATCAGACTGGGGGGATGAGAAGAACGCATCAGCGTTCTTCGAACACCCTTCGGGTCTCTTCGTTTCTCGGGTCTGATAATCATCGAAGAATGGATGATCGATACAAGTTCCCTTACTTCTTCTCTGCCGTCAGGAGGGCAGCGGTACCATCTCCCATGATATGCCGGAACACAAATTTGAATTCGGCGAGCCGGTTATGAATATACGTTCTTCCCGTTTCAGTCGGGGAGTACAGTTTCGATTTTCCGGACGTTTTCATGACAAGGTAACCTTTCTGTTCGAGTTCATAGAGGTGCGTGTAAATCCGGGCCTGGGGGATGAGGACATTATACCGGTTGTGGATCTCATGGACAATATCATAGCCGGACATGGGTTTATCGAGAAGCGCAAGCACCACCGGTTCAAGGGATTTCTTCACTACATCATCGATGGTTGCCTGGGGAACAACCGTGACCCCCTCATAGGGGAATGAGCGATGAGCAAAGGACAGGGTGGTCTCTTTCCCAGTGGATATGATGATCTTTGCAATACCGTCAGAGAGTTGTTTTATCTGCCGGTGATCGATATCGGCCATGTTGACGGCAATGATACCCGAGACGGGGATGCCCTGACTCTTTTTTGCCAGGATGAGGTCTTTTACCGTGATAATATCAGAGAACTCTTCCGTTTCGGAGAGATCCAGCAGTACCTGGAGTGGGCCCGCGGATGGATTGTCGGGTAATGATGATGTACACTTCTCAAGGATACCCGGCAGGAGATATACCTCCCCTTTTTTTATCCGTCGCATGAAGAGATCTTTATCCTGGATCTCTTTCAAGAAATATTTCTGCAGGATGGAACGGTGATAGGCAAAGAAATTGCGCCCTCCATTTTTTAACCCCTCTTCGATGGCAAACTTGAATATCGGTTCTTTTAAGGCGGGATCGGCGTACAGGAAGAGGACGATATCGGTAAAAATGTCATTTAAGAGGACAGTCTTCACTTCGGGAAGATCGATATATTCCACCCCGGTCTCATCCTCGTCATCACTTCCGGTCCTGCGGGTACTCTTGCCGGATGTCCCCCGTGCAGCCCTGCGAATTTCCTGTTCAGCTGCTTTACGGAACAGGGCAACCTCGATCGCAGCCTTGATCTCCAGTTCATTGAAGGGTTTTACAATATACCCATAAGGCCCGACCTGTTTCGCTTTCTCAATGATTCCATCGTCTGCGTAGGAGGTGACAAAGACCACCGGGATTGTGAGTTCCTCACCAATGGTCCTGGCTGCATCAATACCATTCAGTTTTCCCGGCATGACGATATCCATCAGGATCAGGTCCGGGGAGAGCCGGCGTGCCTTCTCGATCGCATCTTCCCCGGATGCAGCCATACCCACCACCGTATATCCCATCGCATGCAGCCGCTCCTCAAGCTGCATGGAAATGATTGCCTCATCATCCACTACAAGAATTTTCGACATTGTTATCCTCACTCGGTCCCAAGCGGGAAGTCAATATTCACCGCAGTCCCGGACGTTGTGTTCTCGATCGTCAGAGTTCCCCGCAATTGCTGTACCAGGTTCCGGATCAGTTTCATTCCCAGGCTTGTTGCCCGATCGACATCCACATTCCCGGGAATGCCGATACCATCATCCTGAATACGGATATGGATCCTTCCGTTATCGAGCCGTGCAGAGACCTGAATGGTTCCCTGCCTGCGCCCTTTGAATGCATGTTTGAAGGAATTCGACAGGGCTTCATTGACCACCAGTGCACAGGGAATGGCCTGGTCGACCGGCAGATTGAGTTCAACCGCATCCACCTGGCAGGTGATCTCCGGGCCGGATCTCCCGTAGATGTTGGAGAGATCGGCCACCTGATCCCGGATCTGGTCGCCCATATTGATCTTATCGACCTGTTTGCTCTCGTACAGCCGCGTGTGGATCTGGGCCATGGTCTTGATCTTCATCATCATGTCGGTCAGGATCTCGGTTGTTGCCGTATCCTTCGTCCGCATCCGGGTCATATCGAGCAGGCCCGTGATGATCTGGAGGTTGTTCTTGACCCGGTGGTGGATCTCCCGTATCAGGATCTCCTTTTCCTGGAGGGATGTCCGTAGTTTGTCCTCAGCGCGACGGCGGTCAGTGACATCCCGGTAGCTCACTACCCGGCCGATGATTACTGACTCCATCTTCTGGGGTTTTTCATACCGTTCAAATATCCGGCCGTCCGTGAGTTCCAGCATATCATAGGTCTCACGATCCTTGGGTGGAAGATTTTCATCGCTGTCTTTGAACGCCACCGGTTTTTTTACCAGGGTTCTTAAGTATTCTGACATCTTCCGATCGTCACCACGTTGCAGCAGCTCGTCAGGGATCTTCCACATGGATGCAAAATTCTGGTTATACCGGATGATCCTGCCGGCCCGGTCAACGACATAAATCCCGTCCGCTGTCGATTCAATGGCAGCATGCAGTTCGGATACCGTTCTTTTTACCAGGGATTCTGCGGTCCTGCGCTGGGAGATCTCTTCTTTGAGCTGGGCATTGGACCGCACCAGTTCTGATGTCCGCTCCTTCACCCGCTGCTCAAGGAGATCGTGTGCTTTACGGAGCTCTGTTTCGGCGGTCTTCCGATCGGTGATGTCCCGGGCAGAGGCAAAGACACCGATGACATTTCCCGGCGCATCCCGGTACACGCTCGCATTATAGAGGACCGGGGTCACATGCCCGTTCCGGTGCCGGATCTCCAGTTCGTAGTCGGTTACCGCCCCGTCACGGAATGCCGTTTCGTACCCTGCCTCTGCTTTCGCAGGTTCGGTGAAATAATTCGAGAAGTCGGTCCCGATCAATTCCTCCCGGGAGAAGCCGGTGACCCGGATCGTTGCTTCGTTGACATCACTGATCGTCCCGTCCGGGGCAATGGTGACGAGCGGGTCAAGACTCGCTTCAATCAGGCTCCGGTTGTAGGCATTTGCTTTCGCAAGTGCATCTTCAGCCTTTTTCCGTTCGGTGATGTCCCGGGCAGAGGCAAAGACACCGATAACCTTTCCAAAACCGTTCCGGTATACCGTCGCATTATAGAGGACCGGGGTTATCTGCCCGTTCCGATGCCGGATCTCCAATGCATAATCTGTTACCGAGCCATCCCGGAACGCATTCACGTAACCGGTCTTTGCTTTCGCGGGCTCGGTGAAATAATTCGAGAAATCGGTCCCGATCAGTTCATTCCGGGAGAGACCGGTGATCCGGATCGTGGCCTCGTTAACATCACTGATCGTGCCATCCGGGGCAATGGTGACGAGCGGGTCAAGGCTCGCCTCAATAAGACTTCGGTTATAGGCATTTGCCTTTGCTAGTGCATCTTCAGATTTCTTTCGCTCCGTGATATTCCGGGCAATCGTAGACGCGCCGATCAGGATTCCGTTCCGGTCTTTGATGGGAGAGATGGTAAGCGCGACCTGAATCCATACCCCGTCTTTGCGCATCCTGACCGTATCATACTGGAAGACCGGCTTGCCGTCCCGGATCGAGCCCAGGATAAATTCCAGGTCATCATTCTCATCAGGAGGCATGAGCATCGAGATATGCCGGCCGATTGCCTCCTGTGCAGAATAACCATACATTTTCTCAGCACCGTTATTCCAGCTCCTGATGCTGCCATCCAGGGATTTTCCTATGATTGCATCATCAGAATGATCGACAATGGAGGCAAGGGCTGCCCGTTCTTCCTCGGCTTTTTTCCGTTCTGTGATGTCGATCCCCATTTCGAGGATCATGAACGATCCATCTGCATCGGTGAATGGGAAGTCATAGATATCATAGTCCCTGCCATTGGGACCGGTCCAGGACCACTCATGGGGCGCACCGGTCTTCATGACCTTATAGGTCTCACAGATCTCACAGGGTTCGCTGCGGGAGAAGAGGGCGTCGTAACACCGGCGACCATTCGACTCGCCGAAAGCCTCGCGGAAATACCGGTTGGCAAACGGCATACGGTAATCCTTGTCAAGGAGGCAGACATAGACCGGGAGCGTCTCAAGGACATCGAAAAGCCGGTGCCGTTCGGTGCCGATGGATTCAACGGCACTTTTCAGTTCCATTGTCCTGTCCCGTACCTGGTTCTCCATTTCAGCGTGGACCTGTCCGCGATATTCCTCTGCGCTCACACGCTCGGTGATGTCCAGGCCCTGGGCCATGGTTGAAAAACCCGCCGTACTCTTCTTTTCACAGAGGGGGGCTGAGTTCCACAGGATGATCCGCACATCACCGTTTTTCTGGAGTATAGGAATTTCAACGCCATTCCATCGTTCCCCTGAGGTTGTCGATCGTATCAGGTCCATTGCTTTGCTGCGGTATTTTTCCGGGATCAGGATCTCAGGAGTCTGTCCGATGACGTCCAGCGCTTTCAGGCCCGTGAGCCGTTCGAACGCCGGATTGAACCGGAGTATTTTGCACTGGTGATCCCAGATCACGATAGGAGCATGGGCATAGTCGAGCAGGCTTTCAAGGTAGTGGTTAGGATCCTGGAGATCCGCCTTTATTTCTTTACGGCTCTCTTTTTTCATCTGCCCGCTTCGCCTCTGGAGTACTTAAGAAAAAACAGGTATCGCAGCGACTGCAGTTCCCGGAAGATACGATTCATACATTACAATAACTAAAACTTTTTTAGGAACTTAAAAAGGGTTCCGTCATATTACAGATTTTGAAACAACCTTAATTCAGGTATGGTAAGGCACCTGAAGGTTGCTGCTCACGGTTACCGGTTTTTAAAAAAAATGGTATTGAGACTGCCCGCACCGGGAATCACCGGCCTATCGCACCATGACCAGGATTACATGAGTCACTGCAAAAAGAATTGTAACGGCAGCCATTCGCACATGCCATCTGAAGGGAATACCATAGAGCCCCTTCAGCACGAGAATCCCCGGTGTTGCTGTTGTTACAAGACAGAGGAACGGGGCAATCCCCAATCAGAATACAAGGGGACTGCCAATAATCATGAGATACGCAACAGAAGCACTCATACTCTTTTATTCCACAATGGCCGTACCATTCATCGACGGATGAATCGAACAGTGATTGGACTGCGTCCCCTTATCCGGCATCCTGCCTGCCCGAACGCACGAGATCAGGATTTGCCGGTCTTCGTTATCTTCTTTGAGGGCCGGATCGGCCCCGGGGGATTGGTATGATCGGGTAACTCATCGCCGTGCGGATGGGAATGGGCATCGTGTCGCGGAGGGAGCGCGGGTTTTACCTGCGTGTGGTGTGCGGCATGGGGATACGGGTGAGCCATGGGGTGATGATCTTCTTCCCCTTCGTGGCGTTCCTTATCCTGACCGGTGGGTGACCCACGGTTCAACGCCGGGTCACGGGATTGCCTGGGTTCGTGTCGCGGTGACATACGCAATACTCCCACTTCCTGGTGATAAAACAATGTATACTTACAAGTAACGGCGACCCGTAACGCCAATCGTTCATCCAGTACCAGTGTTTCAAATTTTGTTTCATAATCTGCCTTTAAGGAAAGGACCTATACCCACTCATTGTGCATCCCATGCTGAAGGGGAACCTGTCGGAACTACCTGTTCCCCGGTTTTCCATAGGGAGTGCGTGCGATGGAAAAAGAACCAAAACCCCAGCTGATCCGGGAGAAGCTCGATGTTTGCGAGCTCGACAGGGCACGAATGTCGCTCTTAAACCCGGCATTGATCGAGCAGAAGAAGAACGAGCGGACGACCGATGAGAACGCCAAGCCGGTCCTTGAACTGATGATGAAAGAGGGCATCGAGACGGTCTGGGACCGATTCGAGATGCAGCAGCCTCCGTGCAAATACTGTGAAGCCGGCACATCCTGTTCCCGGTGTACCATGGGGCCCTGCCGGATCATCCCACCCCACCGGGTCCGTGGGGTCTGTGGTGCCGATGCCGATCTGATCGTTTCGCGGAACCTGTTAGACATGATTGCAACTGGTGCGGCTGCCCATTCGGATCATGGCCGCGATATTGTCGAGACCTTATATCTTCTCGGCACCGGAAAGACCACAGATTATGCAATCGCTGATCCCGAAAAACTCCAGAGGATCTGCAAGGAATATAATATCAAAACAGACGGGAAGAAAAACGAGCTGCTGGCCGCTGAGCTGGGTGGTGCGATGCTCGATGAGTACGGCATGCGGAAGAACACGCTCCAGTTCCTCAACCGTGCCCCGAAAGCGACACGGGAGATCTGGGACAGGATTGGTATCTCCCCACGGGGCATTGACCGCGAAGTGGTGGACTCCATGCACCGCATCCAGATGGGGGTCGGGGCTGATTATGTCAATATCCTGCTCCAGGGACTGCGTACTTCGCTCTCGGACGGATGGGGCGGGTCGATGATCGGCACCGAGGTCTCGGATATCCTGTTCGGCACACCGACCATCTCCAGCTCGACGATGAACCTGGCGGTGCTGAAAGCGGACCACGTGAACATCTCGGTGCATGGGCATAACCCGGTGCTCTCCGAAGTGATCGTAAAGGCGGTTGCGGATCCCGAACTGGTCGCACTCGCGAAGAAGAACGGTGCGAAGGGGATCAACCTTGTCGGCATGTGCTGTACCGGCAACGAGCTGCTCATGCGAAAGGGCATCCCGATGACGGGCAACCACCTCAACCAGGAACTGATCATCGCAACCGGTGCCCTTGAGGCGATGGTCGTGGACTACCAGTGCATCTTCCCCTCGCTCCCCCGGACCGCGAGCTGTTACCATACCCAGATCATCTCCACGAGTTCGAAGGCCACGATCCCGGGTTCCTACTTCTTCGATTTCCATGCGGAGAATGCCTATCTCACGGCAAAAGCGATTGTGCGGATGGCGGTCGAGAATTACAAGAACCGTAATCACCAGCGGGTCACAATCCCGGGAGAACCGATGCCGGTCATGGCAGGATTCTCCAACGAAGCGATCAAGAATGCGCTCGGTGGATCGTTCAAACCGCTCATCGACCTGATCGCGGCCGGGAAGATCCGGGGTGCGGTCGGGATTGTCGGCTGCAACAACCCGCATGTGAAGCATGACTCCGGGCACATCACGCTCGCAAAAGAGCTGATTAAAAGAAATATTCTCTGTGTTGAGACAGGCTGCGCCGCGATTGCCTCCGGAAAAGCCGGGTTGCTCCGGCCCGAGGCCGCATCGCTCGCGGGCAATGACCTCAGGGCTGTTTGCGAGTCCTTAAAGATCCCGCCGGTCCTCCACATGGGATCCTGCGTGGATAACTCCCGGATCCTCGTGCTCGCGGCGGAACTCGCAAATGCGCTGAACGTACCGATCCACAAACTGCCCCTGGCCGGTGCAGCACCGGAATGGTACTCCCAGAAGGCAGTCTCTATCGGGGCATATTTCGTTGCCTCCGGGGTGTACACCGTGCTCGGCGTGATGCCACATATCACGGGAAGCCCGCCAGTTGTATCGCTCCTGACCGAGGGACTCAAAGGAGTTGTGAATGCGGGGTTCGCAGTGGAACCCGACCCGGCGAAAGCGGCTGTACTGATATCAGACCACATCGAACAGAAGCGAACCCAGCTGGGGATCTGATCGTGCCGGTGGCTATACCGGTTTCCAAAAGTACCACAGGAACCGGAAAATCTCCCGCACCTGGCACAGGGATGCGAATCGTTGTTGCCGGCAAGGGTGGGGTGGGTAAGACAACAACCACCGCCCTCCTTGCCCACCTGTTTTCCCGCGAAGGGCTCCGGGTTCTTGCCGTGGATGGCGATCCCCAGCAGAACCTTGCGGTGACGCTCGGGGTTTCCCCGGAAGATGCCGGGAGGATCATCCCGGTCTCGAAGAGTGCAGAGTATCTCCGGGAAAAGATAGGCGCCGGCCCGGACATCTCCCCGGGAGGTCTCCTCACCCTTAACCCGGATGTGAGTGATGTTATTGACCGGTTCTCCCTGCCGGTCACCGATCGCCTGCGGCTGCTTGTTATGGGGGGCGTGCAAACGGCGGGAACCGGGTGCCTCTGTGCGGAGTATACGCTCCTTTCCGCGATCCTGCGCCACATACCACTCCTGCCGGACCAGGTGATCCTCTTGGACACGCCGGCCGGCATGGAGCATTTCGGGCGGGCGGTGGCGGACGGGTTTGATACGGCCCTGATCATCAGCGATCCGTCATGGAATGCGCTATCGGTAGCGCGGGAATCTGCGGTGCTCGCACGGCAGATGGGAATAGAGAACAGGATCCTTGTCGTGAACCGATCTCCGGCCCGGGATGATGGCGGTACGTTTCAGGAACTCTACGTGAAAGACGGCCTCTTCTCCCGCGTAATCAGCCTCCCGACAGATCCGGATGTGCTGCGCGTTGAACCGGTGGTCACGCCCCTCCTGGAGCAGTCCTCGGCATACATGACCGGGATGCGAAGTCTTGCTGATCTCATCATGTAAAAGGAAAGCCTCTGATGCAGGGTACCGTAACGGACCTATTTTTTTCGAGGACTTTTAGAGCGGTAAACTCCTGAAAACGAAAACCCGATTAAACGCCCCGTTTTCCGATCAGAGCCCATTTTACAGACCCACTTTTTGGAGAGTCGCACTTTTTGGCGAATTAGAGTACAGTGATTCTGAATGGAGGGAGAATTAGGAGTATTTTGACAATTGGGAGCCTGTAAGACCCTGAAAAAATGTCAATATAGGACCTCCCGGTTGGAGGATCGATTGGCAATCCGGAGATCGGACTGGCCGGAGAAACCAACTGGACATCCGTCCAGGAGGTCGAGAAGATTTCCTCATAAATCTTCGAGTTCGGCAGGGTTTATTTTCCACACCCGTTGCCTGACACCAAATGGATTTTACGGATAGACCGGCAGCATATCCTATATTCGCAAAAGACTATCTTTCTAGTACCAGATGATTCCCCATGACCTCCCGACTCTCCCTGACGGTCCTTGTCGATAACACCACCCTTGCGGACAATGATTACAGTGGCGAGGCCGGGCTCTCATTCTTCATCGAGACTGCGGATAAGAAGATCCTCTTTGATACCGGCCTGTCGGGGCTCTTCCTTACGAATGCCGAGAGGATGGGGATCGGTCTCCGGGACCTGGACTACCTCGTCCTCTCGCACGGCCACATCGATCACACCGGGGGACTGCCCACGCTCGCCCGGCACCTTGCCGGTGCACCACCGGAGGGAACGCCATCCCGGGTCCCGGAACTCATCGCCCACCCCCGCTGCTTCTGGCAAAAAGAGAAAGAGGGCAGGAAGAACGGCTCGGCAATGAGCGAGGCCGAGGTCCGCCGGCAGTTCCCGACAACCCTGTCCGCAAAACCGGTCTGGATCACCGATGACCTTGTCTTCCTCGGTGAGATCCCGCGGAGATTTGCCTTCGAGCAGGATGACGCAGCAAAGCGATCGGTTCACACCCCTGACGGGAAGAGAGACCCGGATTGCCTGCCGGATGACACGGCGCTCGCGTTCCGTTCAGCCAAAGGACTCGTCATCATCACCGGGTGTTCGCACGCGGGCATCTGCAATATCACGGAGTATGCAAGAGAGGTCTGCGGGGAGGCCCATGTAGCGGATATCATCGGGGGACTTCACCTGATCACACCAACACCCAGGCGGCTTCAGAAGACGGGGAAATACTTAAACCGCCTTCACCTCAATGCCCTGCATGCCTGCCACTGCACCGCGCTTCCGGCCAGACTCGCCCTTGCCGATTATTGTCCCCTGCATGAAGTGGGCGTGGGGATGCGATTCGATTGGGCCTGACCCTCAAGGCACAACGAAGAATCCGGTGATTCTTCTCATTTCCCGGGTCTTCAACCTTAAAAAAAGATAAAAGACCTATGAACACCAACAGATCATTACGCAGCCGAATACTAACCAACCGGTATTTTCTGGTGAGACAATATGAGCGACGATATGTATCTCGATCAGCAGCCCTTGGGGGCAGTGACCTTTGCAGAGAACCCGGAGCCCCGGTGCCCCTGCCTGTTGCTGCTCGATACCTCAGGTTCCATGGCAGGTGAGGCAATTGCCGAACTGAATGCCGGGATCAAATCCTTTTACAATGAACTGCAGGGCGACTCCCTTGCGATCAAACGTGTCGAAGTGGCACTCATGACCTTCGGGCCCGTCCGGGTGATCAGCGAGTTCAACACCGCGGAGTGTTTCTTCGATCCCCAGCTCGAAGCCGTGGGGGACACGCCGATTGGCGAAGCGATCCGGAAGGGCATCGAACTGATCCGGGCGAGAAAGGAGCAGTACCGGGCAAACGGCATCTCGTTCTACCGCCCGTGGATCTTCTTAATCACGGACGGGGCACCCACCGATGAGTGGCAGAGCGCCGCTGCACTCGTCCGCGAGGGCGAGCAGTCCAAGGCCTTTGCATTCTTCACCATCGGGGTCAACAAGGCCGACATGAAGGTCTTAAAACAGATCTCCGTCCGCGAACCGGTCAAACTCCAGGGCCTGAAGTTCCGGGAATTCTTCCAGTGGCTCTCCAACTCCATGAAGTCCGCGTCCCGGTCCAATCCCGGCGACCGCATCCAGTTAGCTCCACCACTCGGGTGGAGCGAGATATGAGCTGGAAGTGCTCTGCCTCATCCGTTACGGGACGATCGCACACTGACCGCGGCGAACGCGGGCAGGATTACAGCCGGGCCGGGACCCTGCAGATCGCAGACCAGACCTTCTTTATCGGTCTCGCAGCCGACGGTGCGGGCAGCACCACCGATGGCGGCAGGGGGGCAGAGATCGCGTGTGAAACCATCTGGCGCTGCATCATCGATACCCTGCGGGAAGGGACGGATCTCTACGGCATCTCCGATGACCGGATAAACGAGTGGGTGACGGCATCGCGTGACGCGGTGAACACCGAGTCCGAATCTGCCGGCAAGCGGATCCGGGACTATGCCTGTACCCTGCTCGGAGCCGTCTGCGGGGAATCGTGGGCGGTATTCTTCCAGATCGGCGACGGTGCGATCGTCATTACACGCAACAGCGATTACGAGACGATCTTCTGGCCGGAACAGGGAGAATATGCCAATACCACCTTCTTCCTTTCCGATGAGGACTACCGGGAACACCTGCTGATCCGGCACTGCGACACATCTCCTGCGGAGACTGCCCTCTTCACGGACGGTCTCCAGACGCTTGCCCTCTCGTTCTCTGCAAAACAGGCGCATGCCGGGTTCTTCAGGCCGCTCTTTATCGCGCTCCGGCGCGACCCGGGCAATGAATTCACCCCATTCTCGCAGCAGCTGACCGGATTCCTCTTAAGAAGCGATGTCAGCGCCCGGAGCGATGACGACAAGACCCTCGTGCTTGCTGTCAGGGACTAAGGTAGCATGGTCACCGTTCCCCTCACTACATATTACAACAGCCGCGGAAACAGCGTCCGGCTCGGCAAGCAGATCGGGAGCGGGGGCGAAGGGGATGTGTACGAGATCCTGTCATCCCCAGAGACCACGGTGGCAAAGATCTACCACAAGCCGCTGGAGACACACAAGCAGGAGAAACTCCGGCTGATGGCGCAGGGGACGAATGACGAACTGGAGGGCATCTCGGCCTGGCCAAACGATGTGCTCACCACCCGCCCGGGCGGCCCGGTTGTTGGGTTCCTGATGCCCCGGATCCTGGAGGCCGAACCTATCCACAAGGTATACGGCCCCACCCACCGTAAAGAGACCTTCCCCCATGCCGACTGGCGATTCCTGGTCAGGGCCGCAAAGAACCTCGCCGCCGCGTTCTACGTGATCCACAAGTACGGGTACGTGGTCGGGGATGTGAATGAGGGCAACATCCTTGTCAACGACAAGGCCTGCGTCCGCCTGATCGACTGCGACTCGTTCCAGGTCCGGTCAAAGAACGAGCTCTACTGCTGCGAGGTAGGCGTGGCCCACTTCACGCCGCCGGAACTCCAGAACACGGAAAACTTCAGGATCGAGCGGACTCAGAACCAGGACAACTTCGGCCTGGCGATCCTGATCTTCCAGCTCCTCTTCCTCGGGCGGCACCCTTATGCCGGTGTGTACTCAGGAAAAGAGGATATGCCCATCGAGAAGGCTATCACCGAGTACCGGTATGCGTACGGCACCAATGCCCGGTTACGGGGCATGGCCCCGCCCCCGAACTCGGTCGGGCCGGGGATCATCCCTGACCCGATAGCCCGGCTCTTCGAACAGGCCTTCTCGGAGTCCGGGGCCCGGGGCAACAGCCGCCCCACCGCGGGGGACTGGTGGGATATCCTGGACCCCTTTGAGAACAAGCTCCGCCGCTGTACCACCGATAAAGTCCATTACCACTATGCCGGCCTCTCCTCCTGCCCGTGGTGCCGGCTGGAGGAGGTCTCCGGCGTCCTGATCTTCCTCTCCGCCGACAGTATCACGAAGATCGATCTCAAACGGGAGTGGCAGAGGGTGGAGGCAATTGTACCCCCGGGACCGATTCCCGCCATCACCCCGGACCTGTACGGGCCCCGCCCGGCCCCGCTCTCCCCGGCTCATGCCCGCTCGCTCCTGGTCCGGAAGACCCGCCAGATTGCCGCAGCAGCACTTGTCGCAGGGGGTCTCGTGATGCTGGGCCTGGACGGGTTCAGTATCGATTCCCAGCTCGCATGCATCATCCTCCTTCTTCTGGCCATCGCTCTCTTCCTCTTCCCGGGAAAGGAGGCCCAGGAGAGGAAGCGCCGCTTTGCAAACCTCGATACTGCCCAGTACATGTGGAGACTCTGGAGCAGGAAATGGAACGATGAGGCCGGGGAGGGTGCGTTCTCTCTTCAGCTGACCCGGCTCCGGGAACTCCGGCACCAGTTCGAGGAGATCGAACGGCAGTACCGGAGCAGCCTTGCGGCACTGGAGGGGTCGGTGAAGGACCGGCAGCTCCACCATTTCCTCAAAAAACACCCGGTGGACCGGACCACGCTGCCCCGGCTCGGAACCGCTCTCTTGGAAACCCTGAAGAGCGCGGGGATTCATACCGCCGCCGATCTCACGCCCGCGGGCCTGCGCCGGATCCCAAGACTCGACCCGGTCATCCGGGGCGAACTTGTCTCATGGCGGGACCGGCTGGAGAAGGCATTCCTCTTCGATCCGTCAAAGGGTGTTGAGCGTTCCGATGTCCGGGCACTGGTACACCGCTTCCAGCCGCAGATGCGGCCCGTGGAACGCGAACTGATGCAGGGCATAGCACGGCTCTCGCGGATCCAGCAGGATGTGTTAAAAAAACGGGTGCTGCTTCGCCCGCAGGTTGAGAAACGGGCGCAGGAACTTGCCCAGGCAAAGGCGGACTACCGGATCTTCGAGAGCGCCGCAGAAGAGGCGATCCGGCGGGATCTCAAGTCAGTCAGTGCGCTGCTCTTTTCCCGGTAGTCACCGGTCCTGCCCGGTACCCAAATGATCAGGCATCTCCCAGGCAGGCAAAGTCGATGTAGCCCCGGAACGGGTCGGTACTGAGCAGGCGTACGCGGATCTTCTGGCCCACCCGCAGGCCCCGGTCTCCTTCGATGACCTTTCCTTCCACGGGCGGATCGATCAGCCGCACATACGTTCCTTTCTCGGATGCGCCGGTGACGAGCCCGGTAAACTCGTGTCCGATCCGGTCGCGGAGAAGGACAGCTGCGGCTGCCTTGCGCATGAACCGTTCGGCCTTCTTGGACTGTTTCTCCTGCTCCGTCAGCCAGATGGCGATATCCTCCAGTTCTTTCACCGAGTACGGGCTGGGTGTCTTGTCCAGCACCGATTTGATCAGCCGCTGGATGACCAGATCGGCGTAGCGCCGGTTCGGGGCGGTGCCGTGGGTGTAATCGGTGACCGCAAGCGCGAAGTGGCCCACCGGAGCACTGCCGGGCTGGAGCATTGCATACTCTCCCGGGCCCATCAGTTTCACGACCGTGAGCGAGAGATCGGGGAACCGCTCCGGGTCCTTTGCTTTCTGCACCGCAAGGAAGCGGGCGAGTGCCTGCACATTCGGCTGCGCAGGCAGGTTCTCCCCGAGAGC
>Ga0265296_1003095_pt1 | contig 15925 bp, 12 predicted proteins | sample MunlanPumphouse1_FD_189073 | JGI IMG/M metagenome (GOLD analysis project Ga0265296, IMG submission 189073) | Groundwater microbial communities from a municipal landfill in Southern Ontario, Canada - Pumphouse #1 | ecosystem: Environmental > Aquatic > Deep subsurface > Groundwater | place... | reverse complement strand
AGATTACCTTCTATTTTAAGATAGAATAAAAATAAAATAGTTCTTTAAATAAAAAATCAAAATGGGAAAGGAGGGTGTAAAATGCCCGAAACCTTGAAACAGCGTCTGCAGAAGTGGATTCGCGACGAGGGTAGTTCAATCGACAAACTAGTCGAGTTTATTCAACAGGAAATCAACGCGGTTATCCAGGAAAAGATCAGGCAAATCAGAGTTTTAGTTGAGAAACTAAAGAATAGCGAAAATGCGAGAATCGATTTATTTGAGAAGTTCCAGGAACTAGTGAAGCGTTATAAGAACTTGAAAGAGCCGCCTTTAAGCTACGGCCGTGTTCTGGATAAACAGAACGAACACGATCGTCTATTGAACCAAGACACCAAAACCGTAACCATTATCACTGCCGAAGGACGGATCATGAAGGTTCTAGCCGAATCCGATGAACTGTACAACAAGTTGAAATTCGGTGACGGCGTGGTGATAAACGCCAATGGCAATATTACGGCCTGCGGCTCGTTCCTTGGTAACGGTAAAACTGCGACCATCGAGATTGTCCTTGATGAACGCCGGGCCTTAATCAACACAGGCACGGATCACAAAGAGGAGATTTATTTGGTCCCTGGTTTCGCCGGCTTGAAGTCAGGCGATGTGGTGGTCTACGATCCGTATTCGCATTTCGTCCTGGAGAAGATTCCGAAGGACGCTAACCTGAGCGAATTGGAGTTGGAAAAGGTTCCGAATATTTCTTTGGACGACATCGGCGGTTTGTCGGAACAGAAGAGCGCTATTGCTTTCAACATCCTAGAGCCGTTGGTTCATCCCGAGATTTTTCAGAAACAGAAGCTCGAAATGTCCAAGGGCGCGATTATGATCGGTCCTCCGGGCTGTGCCAAAACCATGCTGGCCAAGGCGATCGCTCACGAATTGACGATGCATATGCGAAAAAAGCTCAATAACCCAACGGCTATGGGCTGTTTCCTTTATGTGCGCGGTCCGGAGCTTTCCGCCTGGCTGGTCGGCATGACTGAGTACAAACTGCGCGAATTGTTCAAGAAAGCGGTGGAGAAGGCCAAGGAAACCGGTATTCCAACCATCATCTTTATTGACGAGGTGGAATCTTTCTTGAGAACGCGCGGCACTGGAATTTCTTCCGACGTGAAGGACGACTACGTGACTCAGTTCAACTCTTTGGTCGACGGTCTCGATGAGATCGGCGGTCTGGTGTTTGTGCTGGCAGCCTCTAACCGTCCGGACATGATCGACCCCGCTGTGATGCGAGAAGGCCGACTTGACCTAAAGGTGATGGTGAGCCGTCCGGCACGCATAGAGCATGCCGAGGACATCCTACGCAAGTATTTAACCCCGGATCTTTATTTTGACAAGCGTCACGAGAATGATGATAAGGCGGTCTTGGTCAATGACTGGATCAAGAAGATCGCTAACTTCATTTTTACGGACACGGAAGAGACGGAGTTTATGCGCGTGCTCTATGAAGACGGCACCGAAGAGACTCTGTATTTCCGGCATTTTGTTTCCGGCGCCTTGCTGAAAGCGATCGTCGACGAAGCGAAGCGCAAAGCTATCCGGCGGGAACTGGAAAAGCGCGGCGACTGCGGCTTAACACTAGAAGACTTCTTGTCGGCGACCACGGAGAAGTTCTGCCAGAACAAACATCTGATTGATAAAGATGCTTTACGGCAGGAATTCATTCTGCGGCCGGGCAAGACCGTTAAAAATGTCATCAGCCTCGTGGAAACCAAGGAGGTGGAGAAGGAGCGCGGCGAGCTCCCCGCCGACAGCGAAGCTGTGTAAATCAATCTTAGAGGGAAGTTAAAACTTCCCTCTTTTTATTCATTAATATTTTCCGGCTTAAGTGAAGGGTTATCCACTTAAATTTCCTTGACAAATAGGGTTTTTTACGACTATAATTAAATATCAAAAATAAAATATTGTTCTTTAAAAAGAAGGGGGTAACCTAAAAAATGAGGATCCCAAAAGTTTTTGGCATAGAAACCGAATGGTCTGTCCGCGTTCGAACGCGCAATAGCATCAGGTTAGCCAACGCTAAAGAATTCGGCGTATTAATAAAATTTATACGTGAATTTTTTACTTTGACCAATACCGGGCAAGATTCTCAATGGGAGGCTTGTTCGGTTGATGCTGACCGCGAGTTAGATCAAGAAATAGATCTACGGCATATCGAGAGCATTGGTTATTTACCGAACGGCGCTCGTTTATATGTCGACTGGCCACATCTGGAATATTCAACGCCAGAATGTAGGACCATTCGCGATTTAATCGCCGCTGATCAGGCTGGTAATTGGCTGCTTAATATGGCCGCCAAAAAAGCCAGCCAACTCTTAAAAAGAGAGATTATAATTATCAAAGATAATTCCGATCGCAATGGCCATTCTTACGCCAGTCACGAGAATTATTCTTTGCATCCTAAAACATTCGAAGCGCTAATCGATCGGCATAATAGCGAAGTTCGCGATTTGATTTTGCCGTTTTTAGTGACGCGTCAAATTTTGGCCGGAGCCGGCAAAGTCGGTTCCGAAGCTAATAATCTGCGGTCCAAAGATTACGGCGAAACAAATTTCCAAATTTCCCAACGAGCGGATTTTATCAATGAAATTATTGGTATCGCCACGACTTCGCCGCGCAACCTGATCAATAGGCGCGATGAACCACATGCTGATTCTGATCTCTGCCGACGATTGCACGTTATTGTTGGTGATGCTAATTTCTGCGATTGGTCTTATTTTCTGCGCATCGGAACTTACGCTTTGGTTTTGCGCATGCTGGAAGATTGCTTTATCGGCAATCCGCCAGTTTGTGGCGACAACCATTGGCTCGAAGCGCTTTATCAGACCTCGCGAGATCTTACATGCAAGAAAAAGTTGCGGATTGGCACGCGCCATCAACCGCAAATGAATCCGATTGAAATCCAGCGTTGGTATTTAAACTTGGCCAAAGAATATCTTATTGAGTTTAAAGGCAGCGCCGAAGATTTTGAAGTTTGCGAAAAATGGGAATATGTTTTAAACGCTTTGGAAAATGACCCGAACCAATTGTTCGGCGTCTTGGACTGGGTAACAAAGAAATGTATTCTTGATCAATATCTTCAACGCCAAGGCTTGCTTTGGCAGGATTCTCGGCTCCGTGTAATCGACATAGCTTACCACAATATCAGTGACGAGGCTGGTCTCTACTATCAACTTTTGAAAAAAGGAAAAATTCATAGGTTGATTAATGACGAGCTGTTAATGGATAGGGTTCATAATCCTCCCGTTGACACACGCGCTTATTTGCGCGGAAAGATCGCTCGGCTTTATCCTGAGTTTGTGGAAGATTGGGAGATAATTTCCAATCGCATGCCAAGTCGATTTCGTAAGGAACGGTTGGATTCGTTAAGGGTTGTCCTAGAAGAAAAACACATTATTACTTTGGGTAACCCTGTTTTAACGCGAGAAGAGAGCGAAGAAATTTTCAAACAAATTATTAACCTTTTGAAATCATGGAAAGGAGGAAGCGAAGATGTTAACACGACTTGAGTTGACTTGGCGATTAATGGATGAGCTAATCGCTCAATTCCTGAAATTGCCGAGCGCGACAAGACAGAGCGACTTTAAATTGGAAGATTGTCATCTTCATGGGACCACTGTCCTTGCCCTGAAATATCAGGGTGGAGTGCTGTTGGGTGGAGACGGTCGGGCTTCCGGCATGGATTTTCGTATTTTTACGGACAAAACTCCGAAGGTTTATCCGGTTTCCGGATCGACCGCTTACGGTCTTTCCGGGGACGCTCATCTGGGCATTGAGGTGGGAAAAATCTTGGCTTTGACGCTTAAGAATTACGAGAAGAAAGAGTTCCGAGCCATGAGTTTTGTCGCTCAAACCAAGATGTTGGCTAAAATGATCGAGCGTTTACTGCCAATGGCCATGCAGGGCCATATCGTGATGCCGATCTTCGTGTCATGTCAGGAAATCTGCACGATCTATCCGAACGGCATGGTGGTAAGGGGAGATGAAGGTTATGGCGGGATTGGTTCGGGTAGTCCCCACGCCATCCATCGCATCAAGGCTCGTTTGGCTGATAACCCCAATCCAGATAAAACCAGGGCGATAGAAATTATGCTCGAAGCTTTTGCGGAAGCTCATAAGAGTGATGCCGCAACCGGCTCTAATTTGCTGATTTATAGTCTGGAAGAGTCGGGAATCGCTATCGTTCGCAACGATGTCGGAAACGGTCCGTTTTCGATGAACCTGCTATAACCACGAGGTGAAACAAATGAACGACAGACTAGATCTCATTACCAAAGACAAAGAGAGTGCCTTGCCGGTTATCGCAGTCAGCACTAAGGATGGCATACTTTTTGTCGCGATTAATTCTTCTATTATTGGTTTGGAAGATTCCGATACTTACCTGCACAAACTTTCCGAGATTCATGACAATATCGGTTTGGGCGCCTGTGGCAATCCTAGCGAGTATGATCCGCTGCGCAGACAGTTTATCGACATCGTCGATAGGCTCGCCTACGATCTATCCAAAGACGATATCGTTTTGAAGAGCCTGGCTAACGGTTTGGCTGGAGAGTTGCGCGATGTATATCGCAATCCCCGGGTAATTCCCTATGTGGTTTATTTCCTTCTGGCGGAATGTCAGGACGATCCGAAAAGGGATCATTTCGTCCGAATCAGTCTCGACGGAAAGTTCAAGATTTTCAACAATTTCACGGTGATCGGCGGCCACGATAAAGAGGTCGGAGTCCTAATGGACCTCCTCAAACTCGTCAACTTTTTGGAGATGGACTGGCCGACCGCTTTAACCGCGATTAAAGAAGCGATGAAGAAAACGAACATCGTTCGGATCGCCGGCGGCAAGAAATCAGACAAAACCGTCGAACCGTTTCCGTCCCTGGAAGTGGCAATTCTCTGGCGCGGAAAAATCGGCAGAAAATGGCAGCTTTTGCCGCATCAAATTAAGGAGGTGAAGTAAAATGCCTAAAAAGCTATTTCCGTGGTTAGCTCCAGACGAGCAAGAGAAAAAGGAAACCGGAGGAAATCCTCTGGGACCCAAGCCCGGCGGACCTGGTCCCGGCAAGAAGACGAGCGAAAAGGATGACGAGTTTGATGACATTCTGAAGGATGTCGTTAAGCGGAATGAGCGGGTCAATGAAACTGACGACCGGGAGGGTCAGTAATATTTAATCCCCGCACTAAAAAATAGTGCGGGGATTTTTTTATAATCATAGGTAGCGAGCGAGGAAAAGAAAATTTATTTTCTTCTACGGGGTTTGACAAATCGTCAAAAAAAGATAAGATTTATATAAGAAAAAGAATAATATTGTTCTTTAAAATCATTCCAGGAGAGAATAAAATGAAGAAGAGGATTATCGGGCTAGAGAACGAATATCGCATTCGCGCTCTGCCGGGGTTTGATCAGAGCAGATACAAGGTTTATTTTAAAGGCCTAAAAATAGGCCTAAACGAGTTTCTGCCCAATGGCGCGAGATTTTATCTGGATCATCCGAGCGAATTGCCTGAATATTGTACGCCCGAGGCCACGACTGTCCGCGAAGTTCTAGCGCACGAACGCGCCGGTGATTACGTCGTTTGGGAAACTTTAAAGGATATGGTGGAAATTTTCAAGCGGAATGTCAGCCAGCCAATGCTTTTCTATAAATACCTAACGAATGGTTGTCATGAAAACTATCTTTTCAGCGTCGATGAAGCTGGTAAGGCCACCGCTGGTATTTATAAGCAGATGAGTGGTCATATTCTGGAGAGATTGGTAGCTTTTTTGGGTCCTTTTTTGGTTTCTCGTCAGATTTTCTGCGGCGCCGGATGGTGGTTGACTAACGAAGCTGGTCGGAGTTATTTCACTGTGTCGCAGCGAGCTCATTTTATGAAACGCGCCTATGGTCTAGAGACGACGAAAGACAGAGCGATAATTAATTCTCGGTTGCAGTCGTTGTGTTCATCGAGTAGTTATTATCGTCTCCACCTCATCGTTGGAGACTCTAATATGAGCGATCTTTCCGGTTTTCTCAAGTTAGGCGCCACGTCCATCGTTTTGCGGATGATCGAAACAGGTTTTTTTGACCCGCAAGACATTGTTCTGGCTGACCCAGTTGCGGCCATAAATATTATTTCCGATGATCTGAGCTGTAAGGCGACCGTTCAGGTCGATGGTCTGCATCGTTCGCTTTCAGCCATCGACATCCAGCAGTGGTATCTGGACAGAGCCAATGAATTCTTCCAGCGCAACGAAGCTTCAGAAGAAGAAAAAGAAGTGATGAATCGTTGGCAAGAAACATTAGACAAACTGCGCCAGGACCCCATGCTTCTCAAGGAAGAGATCGACTGGGTGATCAAACTCAATTTGATCCGTCGTTATGCCGAAAGACACGGTGTTGATCTCGGTCATTGTTCGGACGAGGAAAGTGAAGCATTGAGAGCCATTGACACTCATTATCACTCTCTAAATCCTGAAAGAAGTTTGTATTATAAGCTTCTTGGCGCAGGTAAAATCGTCCAACTTATCAGCAACAAGGAGATAATTTCGGCGATAAAATTTCCTCCTCACGATACGCGAGCTAAGGTGCGCGGTGATTTCGTGGCTTTTATTCTGAGAAATCATCCGGATTTGATCAGATATTTCATCGTTAATTGGGATGAGATTCGTTATAATTACCGTGCCAGCGGATCTTCAAAATTAATACAGGAATTTCAGTCTAACCAAGATGATGGATTGGTGAAGTCCTGTGTTCTAAATCTTGGCGACCCGTTTCTTTCAACAGAAACTTACGGCAATTTCACAACATTACTTGAAAAGATTGAGTCTCATCCCGAATTTTTCAAGTCACTGATACCAATCCCACCTTATGATCATCGCGATTACGAATAATCTCGCTCCGGCCGATTGAAATCCATAGTTTATTCATATAAACGCTCCTAATAATTAGGAGCGTTTTTAAATTTGACAAATTGTCTAAAAACGATAAGCTTTAAATAATAAAATTTAAATCGTTCTTTACAATTTATCTCGCCGAATCCGTCAATTGGCGGAGAAGGCGGAAGGAGGAAATAAAATGAAGAAGAGGGTGATGGGTTTGGAAAACGAGTATCGTTTTTTCAAGAGAAATCATCGCCAGGCCGATAACGCGCACGAAGATTTTTTCCTTAAATTGAAAAAGTCAGTTACCGAATTTTTGCCCAACGGCGCGAGGTTTTATTTGGATCAAGAAATACCGGAATATTGCACTCCCGAATGCATAAGCGTCCGCGAAGTTCTAGCGCACGAACGCGCCGGTGATTTGATAGTTTCTAAGACATTCAAAAGTTTGTTAGCTATCTTCAAGCGCAACCTAGGCCGGCCGAAAGACGCCAGAAAGGCACCGCTTTTTTATTGGCCGATCAGTGGGTGTCATGAAAACTATATGTTTGTGAATGGTCCGCTCATAAAGCGGCTTCCAAAAGGAGTTATTTTTTATGATTGGCTTTCCGACGTGCTTTGTCCCTTCTTGGTCTCTCGTCAAATTTTCTGCGGCGGCGGAGCGATTGTTCAATTTGATCACGGTCAAGATAGGGTATTTCTCATTTCTCAACGCGCGTTTTTTATGAAAACGAGATGGGGCGAAAGAACCACCGAAGAAAGGTCCATTGTTAATACCAAAGGAGAGCCATTAGGCAAGGGTCCTTTTGTCCGTCTTCACCTTATCGTTGGCGATTCCAATATGAGCGATCTTTCCGGTTTTCTCAAGTTAGGCGCCACGTCCATCGTTCTAAGGATGCTTGAAGCTAGTTTCTTGGACTTGCGCGATATTATCTTGGTTGATCCTTTGAAAGCCATCCGCGAGATCGCTATGGACCCGACCTGCAAAGTCAAGGTTTCGACCAAAACCGGTCGAGAACTTTCAGCCATCGACATCCAGCAGTGGTATCTGGACAGAGCCAATGAATTCTTCCAGCGCAACGAAGCTTCAGAAGAAGAAAAAGAAGTGATGAAGCGTTGGCAAGAAACATTAGACAAACTGCGCCAGGACCCCATGCTTCTCAAGGAAGAGATTGATTGGGTGATCAAACTCAATTTGATCAAGCGCTATTGCGAGAAGCATCAGACTGATTTCAACGACAAAGGCGTGGATGCCATTGATCTCTACTATCACTCCCTGGATCAAGAGAAAAGTCTTTTCTACAAACTACTTAAGGTCGGACGCATCAAAAGGCTGATTTCTGATCGCGAGATATTCCGCGCTCTCAAGACCCCTCCCCAAGACACCAGGGCTAAGATTCGGGGTGAGTTCGTGGAGTTCATCTTAAGGAAACATCCTCGCCTAAGGGAGAGTATCTCAGTTGATTGGAACGAGATAATCTATAGTTGTTATCATAATTATTTAAGGGGCAAGACCAATCAACGCGATTATTCCGATATCGTCGGTTTTACTATTTTTTTGAACAGTCCTTTTCTAAAGGAAGTCGAGAGAAATAATGTGATAGCCTTAATGAAAGATATCGATCGTTCACCGCAGGGTTTTCCTGAGGACGAGCGACCTTTTAAAAAGATTAACGATTTTTCTGGGTTGTCGGGAATTGGTGTCTGATAAAAAACGCTCCTAATAATTAGGAGCGTTTTAAATTTGACAAAATTTTCAAAAAAGACTAAATTATATTTTATAGAGGGTATTTTTTAACCCTATGTTTTGTCTTCGCTCAGAGAAAATATAAAACTATTGTTTTCTATTTTGTTTCTCGCTTGACAAAATAAACTTCAATTTAGAGAATTGTTCTTTACAAAGGAGGAAATAAAATGCAAAAACGCATTTATGGTTTGGAGACCGAATATAGGTGGTGGAGTTCCTTGCCGGAGCAAAATCCCAATGATACTGGCCAGGTTTTTTCCGGATATCATTTGAATACTATAGTCAATTACTATCCGGGCAATTATTGTAGTTTTCTACCAAATGGTTCCAGATTCTATGTTGACATGATGAAGTTTCCAGAGTTATCAACTCCGGAGTGCGCGAGCGTCAGAGACGCCGTGATCTGGGATAAGGCCGGAGAAAAAATAGTTTTCGATTGTTTAGGCGACGCTATTGTCATCCGAAAAAGAAACTTGGGTAGCAACGGAAAAATTCAAGGCTGCCACGAAAATTATTTGATTGATCGCCAAGTTTTATTGAAAGATCACGACCCTTCTGTTAGCCCCAAATGTCTCACTAAACAGGATTTTAATCATTTGGCCAATCGCCTCATTCCTTTTTTGGTGACGCGCCAGATTTTCTGCGGCGCCGGCGCCATTATGGAATTCCCGCAAATACAAATAGGGGAAAATCCTTCAACTCAGTGTTCGTATCGTTATATTATTTCTCAGCGGGCTTTCAGGATCGAGCACTTAATCAGCATGGAGACTCTCTTCAATCGGCCGATCATTAACACGCGTAACGAACCTTTGTGCGGTGGCGACGATAAATATTTTCGTTTGCATCTGATTTTGGGCGATTCTAATCTTTCCGAGCTTTCAACTTTCCTGAAACTAGGCACCACGGGTATAATTTTGCGGATGATCGAGGCTGACTTTTTAGACACGACCAATATCGCCTTGTTTGATCCGTTGGCAGCTCTTCGGCAAATCGCGACAGATCCGACTTGCAAAAAAAGGTTGGACTTGGTTGATCAGCGTCAGCTTTCAGCCATCGACATTCAGCAGTGGTATCTGGACAGAGCCAATGAATTCTTCCAGCGCAACGAAGCTTCAGAAGAAGAAAAAGAAGTGATGAATCGTTGGCAAGAAACATTAGACAAACTGCGCCAGGACCCCATGCTTCTCAAGGAAGAGATCGATTGGGTGATCAAACTCAACGCTTTGATAAGATATTGCGAATCTCGCAATTTATCTTTTGACAGCGAAGAAGCAAGGCATCTTGACGTGGCTTATCACGATCTTGATCCGGACAATTCGCTCTATCTGAAACTTCTTAAACGTGGTCGCATCAAGAGGTTGGTTACCGAAGAAGAGATCGAGAACGCCATTGTTAATCCGCCCAATACGCGCGCTAAAATCAGAGGTTCTATTATACTGGCAATCAACGATTATATTAATCGTTCGCCTATTGGCCGCGATCGCGAAATTTCAGTAAATTGGGATTCGGTTTCTGTGTACGCTTCCACGATTCCTCCTACCGCTGTTTCTAACAACATAATAACACTAAGCGATCCTTTCGCGGTGGAAAATCTGGAAATCCAGGCCCTAGTCAACCAATTAAATACTACACTTTAACCCCTACTATAAAACAGTAGGGGTTTTTATTTTTAATTTATCCCCATTTATAGCTTGATTTTTTCGTCCTTTTCTATTATAATATATTTAACGTGACTAATTAGTGATAATTAGTCATTTTTAATTTTCTAAATTTCTGAAATATGGAAATATCAATTATTGAGGCGATTGAGCAAATCTGCCTGGAAAAAAGTCTTTCCAAAGAAAAAGTTTTAGAAGCAATTGAACAGGCCTTGGCTGCCGCTTATCGCAAAGATTTTGGAGAAAAAAATCAAAATATAAAAGTTGAATTCAATCCGGAGAACGGAGCGATGAAAATTTTCGACATAAAAACGGTTGTCGAAGATTCTTTATTGGAAGAATTCCAGAAAGAGATGGAAGAAAGCAAATCTAAAGAAGTATTCAACTCGGAGGTTGTGTCCGAAGAAGAAAAAGAGAAGAAACGCTTCAATCCCAGAACGGATATTGCCTTAGCCGAAGCGCGCAAAATCAAAAAAAGCATGAAAGTGGGAGATGAAATAAAAACAGAATTGTCTTTGCCGGAAGATTTCGGACGCGTGGCTGCGCAAACTGCTAAGCAAGTTATTATTCAGAGATTGCGAGAAGCCGAGCGGCAGAATATTTTTGACACGTTCAAAGATCAAGAAGGCAAAGTTCTTAACGGAGTTATCCAGCGTCGCGAAAGCAATAATTTATTTGTCGTTGACTTGAACGGCACGGCAGCGGTTTTGCCACCTTCTGAACAAGTGCGCGAAGAGAAATATTATCCTGGACAGAAATTAAGATTTTATATTGCAGCGGTAAATATGACGCCACGCGGTCCGGAGATTATCACCTCTCGCCGACACAGCGAAATCGTAAAAGAACTTTTCCGTTTGGAAATACCGGAAATTAACAGCGGTGTCGTAGAAATAAAGGGTATTGCCCGCGAGGCCGGCTTGCGCAGCAAGGTGGCAGTCGTCAGTAACGACGAGAATATTGACCCGATTGGTTCTTGCATCGGGCAAAAAGGCGTTCGCATCCAAACAATTATTAACGAATTAAACGGTGAAAAAATAGATATTATCGAGTACTCGGAAGACGTAGCTAAGTTTATCGGCAACGCTCTAGCTCCGGCTAAGGTTACCTTGGTTGTTTTAAATGAAGAAGAAAAAAAGACCATTGTTTCTGTTAAAGAAAATCAATTTTCTCTGGCTATCGGTCGTGATGGTCAGAACGTCCGTTTGGCGGCCCGTTTAACCGGTTGGGCTATTGAAGTTGTTAAAGACGGCGAAACGTCTGGCGAAGGTGTAAGCGCCAATCAAGAAGGAGAATTGCAAGGCGGAGAAACAGGCGAACCGATAACAGAAATTAAAATTGAACAACCAGACGAAGATAAAACGACCGAAGAAGAATCCGTTCCTGAATTAGTTGAAGAATTAAAAGAAGAAATGTCTTTAGAAACAGTGGGTGGAGAAGTAGTGGCTGGTGCAGGCGAAGAGGTTGTTGAAGAAAACCAGGAAAAATTAGAAGAATAATCATCTTTTATTTATAGATATATTAAAAAGCCGAGAATAATATCTCGACTTTTTAATATAATTAGTTGGAATTGATTTTTTTCTCAAAAATGCTAAAATTAAAGCAATAATACAATAAAATGAATATATGCCTCAAGAGAAGAAAATAGAAAAATTTTCTAAAGATGGCGAAGCTTTAATCAGGCCGGAAATTTTTAATCCTATTTTGGAGTTGCAAAATATCAAAAAACTTCCCAAAGACGAACAAATAGAAGCCTTTCAAGAATACAAAGAAAAACTCATCGAGCAAAAAGAAAATTTGGCCAAGATACAAGAAGCGCTAGTGGCTTTGATTCGATTCAATCCGGACAGACCACTGGATGAATTAATAGAAAAAGCGCAACAATTGGGCGACAAATTCGGTTTTTCCGAAGAACAAATGGAGACGATTAAATCAAATTTAAGACAATATTCTAAAATACATAATTTGGTTAAAGAGTTAAGACAAAGATTTCCTAAAGACAATGAATTATTTGAAACTTTATTCGGCCGCGAACCAAAAGGCCGCATAGAAATAATCGCCGGGCCTATAACTTTATATTTCCGTTGCCATAACATTAATGATTATGCATATCTTTATAATCATTCTTTTTTAGAAAAAGAAGAACCAAGCGATAAACAGATTGATTTAGCCCAAAAAACTGGAGGCGCTAAATTAACTTTTAATATTGAAACAAAAATTGAAGACCAAGCTTCGGCCTCTCCAGATTTGGTCATTATCGAAAATGCTTCAGAGGGTCACGAATTTACCGAAGAAAAACAAAAAACTTTATTGCACGAAGAACAGCACGCCATAAATTCTTTATTGTTTCCTTTAGAACATAATACCCATTATGCTTATTTGGACTTGATCGAGGCAAAAACTAAAACAGAAAAAGAAATGGCGCTTAAAAGATATTTCAGATTTTTACGAGAAGGGTATGACATTAAGGTCAAAAATGAGATTATCGCTTATTTTAAGGTGCAGCGAAAGACAGAAAATATCTTAAAATATCTGACTTGCGCCTCTGAAGAAGACGGCCTTTATGATTATTTTCCGAAGGACAAACAGAAAGAGTTGACCGAGCAAATTTTTAAAGGTTCAATAGAACAAACCCCAGAGCTGAAACAAATGATCAATGATATGGTCCAAGAAATTTTTGTGAGAGAATATCACCAGACTATTAAAAGCGGTCTTAATGCTTTTGTGTCTTTACGCGATATGGGATATTCTTTGGAGCAGGTTATTGCCTTATTTCAACAGGAGCCATTAACCAAATGGCCCAAATTAGCTAAAAGATTTATGGATCAATATTATGGACAAAATAAATAAAAATTTCGAGACATCGGAAAAAGAAAACGATGAGTCAAAAATCTTTGATCCGGTTTTCGAATTGGAAAACATTAAACAAACTACGAATCACGCTGAACGCCGCCAGAAAATTAAAGAATACAAAGTAAAATTAACGGAACAAAAAGAAAGAATAGCTACGATGCAGGATCTGCTGATTAATTTTATCCGCCAAAATCCCGATGTTCCGCTCGACGAATTGTCGCAAAAGTTAGAAAAAATGGGAGGGAATCTTAATTTAGCCGACTGGCAAATCGAAATCGGTAGAAAAATCTTAATTGAATATGATCGCCGTCACAATCTAATCAAAGAATTAAAAAAACAGTATCCGGATGAACAAGAATTGTTCTATTTTTTATTCGGCTGGAAACCAGAAGGGAAGATTGAATTTTCAGAAGAACCCATAACTATAGTTATGGGTTGCCATAATTTTAACGACTTCGCCCGCCTTTTTTCTACCGGCGGTAGATATGAAGCCATACTAGAAGTTAAAAAAGAAAAGAAGGACGAATTAAGAGAAATCGTCGGAGGGTATTTGTTTCACATGAAGGATCCTTATGGCGGCTTAGCAATTGTTTTTAACAAGGCGCAATGGGCGCACAAAGAAAAAACGACCATTGTTCATGAAGAACAACACGCAATTTATAGTTTGTTCAATAAGATTTTGACCAAAAAACAGTATTTGCCTGTTTTAAAAAAGGAATCCCCGATGGACGAAAATTTAGATCAGCTCAAAATATATTTACATAGTTATCTTTTGTTTTGCGAGGAATATGCTGCTGACGAGGTGTTGGCGTATTTTCGACAAATTAATCCAGAGAGGCTGGGACGTCTTTTTGAATATCTTACCAAAGCAGAAGAAAGCGGAGGAATTTACGATTTTTGCAGTAAAAGCGAACGTTCGGCTCTTGTCGAGTCGTGTTGCGATGAGATTAAAGAAAAGCTTGAACTGACTCCTTCGGAAGATTTGCAGTCAAAAATAGAGAAAATAGTTGAAGAAATTTTTGTAGTTGAATACCGAAGACACCTCCAAGAAGGCATAAGGGCTATGGCGCTTTTAAAAGATTTGAATTTTTCTGACGAAGAAACTATCGCTTTTCTATCAACGGAATTGCTATCCCAATGGCCGAGGACAGTTAATCGTTTAATCGAACAGCGCCAGCTTAAGGGCAAATTAAATTAAAATTAATTAATAATAATTTAATCATGAAAAAAGAGAGCAAAAAATTACCACAAGGCTTGCTCGAGTACACGGTCGAGCTTTCAGCCGAAGAAATGAAGCCATATTTTGATCATGTTTTTGAAGAAATGGCAGCCGATCTTAAAATTGACGGATTTCGGCCTGGCAAAATTCCTCCGGAAACAGCCAAACGCCACATCGGTGAAGCCAAAATTTTAGAAGAAGCGGCTGAACACGCGATTAATGAAAAATACCAAGAAATAATATTGGCTGATAAAATTATACCTGCGGGTTTGCCGGAAGTGCACATCCAGAAAATCGCTAAAGACAACCCTTTTATATTTAAATTTACCGTCCCTCTCCTTCCCATGGTTAAGATTGGCGATTATAGAAAAATTAAAATTGAGAAAGAAAAAATCGAAGTAACAGATGGCCAGGTTGAAAAAGTTATAAATGATTTGCGGAAAATGCGCCGGACGGAGGTTGTCGTCGATAGAGCTATTGGTCCGACAGACAAGGCCGAAGTGGACATTGAAATGTCTTTGAATAGAGTCGTGTTAGAAAATGGCGTAGCTAAAAATGCCGCAGTAGTAATGGATGAGCCTTTTTATATTCCTGGTTTTGCCGAGAAAATATTGGGAGCTAAAAAAGGGGAAACTAAAGAATTTGCGTTAAAATATCCAGATGATTATTACGATAAAAAGTTAGCTGGTCGGGAAATTGATTTTAAGGTAAAAATCAACAATGTTTACGAAATAAAACTGCCGGAATTAAATGAAGATTTTGCTAAAAATCTGGGCAATTTTACAGGCCTAGTTGTTTTGAAAGAACAAATCAAGAAGAATTTGACGGAAGAGCAAGAGTTGAAGGCTGACGAAAAAGCAGAACTAGAGATTCTGAAACAATTAATTGAGATTTCCGAATTTGAAGAAGTGCCCCAAGTTTTGGTAAAAAGAGAAACAGAGACCATGCTTAACGAGATAGAGTCGTTTTTGTCGCAGCAAAATTTGCGCTTAAATGACTATTTAGAACATCTTAAAAAAACCAAAGAATCTATGAAAGAAGAATTGGTACCCAGAGCCCTTGAGCGCGTTAAAACATCTTTGGCTTTAGGCGAACTAGCCCAAGCCCAAAAAATTATGGTTACCGACGAAGAGGCTGCTAAAGAAATTGCAAAGAGCGCCATAACGTATGCCAACGACCCTAAAACATTAGAAAAACTCAATAGTGAATCGTATAAGGATTATGTCAGACAGATGATGACCACCAGAAAAGTCATAGAAAATCTAAAAAAAGACACCCTTAAGGAGAGTAAATAATCTTGGCTTTAATTTTAAATTATTATTTATGTTAGTGGCGATTTTTTCCGATACGCACAACAATTTAACTAATCTCGAGAGAGCTATAAACATTCTCAAAGAATATCCGACGATTAAAAATTTAATCCATTGCGGTGATATAGCGAATAAAGAGAGCTTGTTTTACCTCCGTGATAAATTTAAAGGAAACATCTTTATTGTATTTGGCAATATGGATAAAGAATTTGGTTTAGATGAATTTCTCGATAAACATCCCATTAAAAA
>Ga0265296_1003094_pt1 | contig 15926 bp, 17 predicted proteins | sample MunlanPumphouse1_FD_189073 | JGI IMG/M metagenome (GOLD analysis project Ga0265296, IMG submission 189073) | Groundwater microbial communities from a municipal landfill in Southern Ontario, Canada - Pumphouse #1 | ecosystem: Environmental > Aquatic > Deep subsurface > Groundwater | place... | reverse complement strand
GGGGGCAGGAGGTCGCCACCGGGCTCAAGCGGTTCGGCGTGGCGGAAGGGACGCTCCGCGTCCTCTCGCTCACCTGATCCGCGCGCAGTACGCAGAGGCCCGCCGATGGACATCGGCGGGCCTCTTCCTATCCGCTTGATGAAATGCGTCCGGGGTGGTAGCGTTGGCTTGGAGTCGGTTGCTTGCAGCTCGATCGGGGGTGTCGGGATTCGATGGGTGCTCGTGCTCATTCCTACAGGCCGAGGTCGTTCCTCAACCTCGTAAAACAAGGAGCACCAAACGCAACTGTCAACGCGTTTACGCGGGTGAAGGATGCGGTACGCAATGCGTTCCGTATGCCGGCATTCGCTTCGGCGGTCGCGTAACTGCAACTGCCCATCCGACCCGCTGACGCCTAGTACGCGGGACCCGGGTGTCATTCACTGGGCTGGATGTTCCCGCCGCCCTCGCGGGACATCGAGAGACATGAGGGATCACCGCGCGCGCATTTCTCGCCGCTCGAGCGCACACGGGACACCACCAGCGGCGACACGCCTGGAAACGGAAGGAGCCCACGATCGCCCACACGGGGGTTCAACTCCCCCCACCTCCAACTGCGGCGCTCGGAGAGAGCCGCAGTTGGAGGTGGGCACGACAACTGCGTACGGTAGTCCTCGGGGGATCTGGGAGGCGTCATGGCGGAGCGTGGACGTCCGGAAGCGACGACGGTCGAGGATCTGGCAAGAAGACACAAGGAGAAGATGGACGAACTCAACGCGAAGCTTCTGGAGGCGGCCAAGCCGTGCCAGCAGCGATGGCGAGCGTTGACGAAGTTCTACACGTCGTTAGGTTCCTTCCGCGACTTCATCACGAGCGGTGTGTGGACGTGGAACCGCAGTGAGCATGCTCGGTGCATCATGTGTGGGGGTGTCGAGCAGGAAAGACAGGATGCGGCGCTCCTCGCTGCGTTCGATGCACTCGCGAAGGCAGGGGGACGCCTGAACCGTGCGCACGTGAGGGTCGTGAGTCGGAAGTGGATTGATGCGCTCTTTGCGACGTGCACTGCGTCGGATGGTACGGCGATCCTCCACAGCGCGGAGTTCGGCGTGCGTTCCGATCGTCAGGGCGAGGAGACGTACGATATCGTCGAAGACGTGTACTCCGATGATGCGGATAACGAACCGGCGGTGGGTCGCGCACCGGACGGCTTCCATCCCACCGCAGACGGGTCGAAGTACACCTACGTCCGCTCGTTCCCGATCAGCGATGGCCGCGCGGCTGTCCTCGCACTCTGCTTCACGCGCGATCCACGAGCTGGCGGTGATTTCCCGGAGGCGTGGCGGTGGCTCATCGAGCGATTGCTCACCGGGTTCGCGTGCGCGATCGTGCTCCGCGATCTCATCGCTCCACGTCGACCGGCGCGGTGACGTACCGCGAGCGAACGTCCGCTTCCTGAGGCGCATGAAACCGGTCCGACGTTGTCGGACCGGTTTTCTATTCCAACGCAGGCGGACGCGAGACCGCGTGAAGGCCAGCGGCGTCACCGCCGCTGCGCGGCGCGCATCCGGCGCTCGTCCTCCCGACGTTTGATCGTCTCGCGTTTCTCGTACTGCTTCTTCCCGCGCGCGGCCGCGATCTCGACTTTCACGAGACCATGGCGCACGACGATCGCGAGGGGAATGATCGTGAGGCGTTCCGCTCCGTGCTTCCCGATGAGGCGTCGGAGCTCCGCGCGTTTCAGGAGGAGTCGCCGTGACCGCGTCGGATCGTACCCGTCGAGGCCCGATGCCTTCGCGTACGGCGCGATGGTGGCATTCGTGAGTAGTGCGTCATTCCCGCGGATGTGCACGAAGGCACCGGTGAGATTACATCGCCCCGCTTTCGCGGATTTCACCTCGTGTCCGAGCAGCTCAATGCCCGCCTCGAAGCGTTCGAGGATCTCGTAGTCGAAGCGGGCGCGTTTGTTCAGCGCGAGCACTCCAGCCGATCCTTTCGACGGCATAGCGGAATCACGGTACACTACCCTGTGGATAGTATAGCGCGGGTCGAACCTCCCGGTTCGCCCGCGGGCCCACTCCCTCCACCGAGGTCGCTTGCTCGCTCCTCGCCTTCGCAGCGAGCAAAAGCTCTACGGCCGCTCAGCTCGTCGACTCGCTGCGCTCAGGGATCGTGCTCCGTATGCTCGATATCCAGAAAACTGAGATCATCATCCGCTTCCGCACGCTCATGGTCATTGCGGGAGCGGGGTTGTTCGTGACGCTCCTCATCTTCCTGCGGGATATCGCGGCGCTCGTCGTCGTCGCGCTCGTCCTCGCGGTGCTCATCAGTCCGGTCGCGGATTTCTGTGAGCGGCACCGAATTCCGCGCGCGCTCGGCGTGCTCGTCGTCTACCTCATCATCCTCGGATTGCTCGGCACGCTCTTCGCGCTCATCGCCGTTCCCATCATTGCGGAGGCGCGAGGGCTCGCCGGTGCGCTCCCCGCCGCGTGGGAGAGGATCGTCGCTGCGGCGACGACGCTCCGCGCGTTCTCGCTTGAACACGGGCTCGCCGATCGTCTTCAGGAATTCGCGGGCGGACTCGAGGGGCAGGTCGCATCCGGAGTCCTCGGCGCGCTCTCCGGCGCATTCGGTGGCGCGCTCTCGTTCGCGCTCGTCCTCGTGCTCACCTTCTACCTCGCGACGTACGCAACGGTCGCCCGCCGCTCGCTCATCGCGATGGCTCCGGAGCGATGGCAGCCGTTCCTCATCGGCGTCGTCCCACGCATCGAGCGGAAGATGGGCGCGTGGCTCCGCGGCCTCCTCGCGCTCGGTGCCATCATGGGCGTCATGTCGTTCATCGGGCTCTCCGTACTCCGCGTCGAGTACGCGATCCTCCTCGCGCTCCTCGCCGCCGTCGCGGAGGTCGTCCCGTACGCGGGGCCGATCTTCTCGACCGTCATCGCGGTCGCGCTCACGCTCCTCCAGTCGCCGACGAAAGCGATCGCGGTCCTCATCCTCTACGTCATCCTCCAGCAGCTCGAGAACCACCTCCTCGTTCCAAAGATTATGCAGCGCGCGGTGGGAATCAATCCGGTCGTGAGCTTGATCTCGATTCTCATCGGCGCGAAGATCGGCGGGGTGCCGGGCGCGCTCCTCGCGATTCCTATCGCGACCGGCATCATCGTATTCGTGGAAGAGTACGCGCGGGAACGACGCAGCCATGCATCAATCTAAAGTTGAGCAAGCGCAGGAGAAGATGGAGGAGCTCCGGCAGGAACTTCGGACGCAGGTGCAGGAGGAAGTCCGCTCGAACATCCGGACGCGGACGTGGCGTCGTCTCCTCGTGCGCATCGGCGGGTGCTGCGGAGTGTACCTCCTCGCGCTCCTCACGATTCCGTTGCTCGTGGGGTACCTCATCGCCCGCACGGGGCTCGTCACCGTGCCGGTGCTCAGCGATCGCGTCGCGCACGAGCGGAGCCCGAGCCGCGTCGTCGCCGCCGTTCCGGTGAAGCCGGAGGAATTCCTGGCGTCGAAGTTCCGTGCGGAGGCGGTGCGTCCGTTGGGGCATCAGCCGAGCGAGGTGGCGCTCGCGGCTTCTGAGGGAGAATTGACCGGGCTCCTCCGCGCCGCGCTCGAGGATCGCGGCGCATTCACGCCAGCAATGCGCGCGGTTACGCAGGTGGCGCTCGACGCCGATCGCGTTGAGCTCTTCGCGCGGATTCCCGCCTCCGGGGGAGGGGAGACGACGGTGCGCATCCGCGGCGTTCCGACGGTGAAGGATGGGAAGGTCGCGCTCGACCTCCATGAGGTTTCGATTGGGAACATGGGAATCCCGCGGTTCATCGCGCAGGCGTTCCTCAATTCGTACGTCGAGCAACTCCCGTCCGTGCTCGCGGGTGATGGCGGCGAGCGCCCGATGCTCGCGATCGAGCGGATCGCGCTCTCGAGTGGACAGATTCAGATGACGTTCCGCGTCACCGCGCCATGACGCTCCGTACATTCATCTCCACCATGCGGACATCGGGAATCGCGATCGCCCTCATGGCGGTCGGGTTCACGCTCGCCATGGTCGTGCCGACGGCGCTCGCGATCGGCGCGGTGTTCGTCGCTGGCGGGGCGGTGTTCGGGACACTGTGCACGCGAGGGCGGGATTGGCGATCACTCGCGCGCCACCTCATCCTCGCGCTCGGTGCGTTCGGGTACCCGCTGTTCCTCGGCGGCGTCGTCCTCCCGTGGGCGGCGTTCGCGGCGCACGCGATGCTCCTCGCGGTCGGGTGGCACGCGCCCGAGGAGCGGCGCGCGCGCATCGCGATTGCGCAGGCGTGCGCCGCAGCACTCGCGGTGGGTCTCTCCGCCGCAGCGACGCAGTTCTTCTTCCCCGCCGCCTGGCGATGGGTTGCGGGGGCGGCGGTCGCGTCCTACCTCCTGCTCCTCGTGGCGACGATCCCTTCTGCAATCATCCATCGGCTGCCCGCACCGGCGATCGGAGCGATCGTCCTCGCGCTGAGCGAGGGGCTCGTCATCCTCCACCGCCTCCCGACGCACTGGGTCGTGAACGGCGCGGTCCTCACGTTCGCATTCGCCGCATTCCTCGAGCGCGAGCGCATTCCGCGAGCGATGTTCGCGTCGCTCCTCCTCGGCACCCTTCTCCTCGGATCACTGAGTGCGTCCTAAGGCATCGCGTCAAAATAAACTTGTCAATTTGCATCCCATCGTCCGGCCTTGGTTCCAGTCGCAGGGGAAACCCCTGCGCGACCCCAGCATCCACAGCGAGCAAAGCTCTACGGCCGCGGATGCTCGCCGCTCCTCCATGTCCAAGTCCTCCCAAAAAGATTCCATTCCGGCACTCGAGCGCGTCATGCAAGCGCCACTCGATCAGCCCCCGCGGCGAAACGGGCGGATTGGGGCGATCATCCTCATCGGTATCGTGGGGTTCCTCGCGGGAGTCGCGGGCGGGCTCGTCGCGATGTCGCTGCTCCTCCCCATGCCGTCCATCTTCGAGGGGGTCACCCTCCGTCGGTCGCGTGCAGCGGTGCGTACCGTGAATGCGTTCCCGGCGCTCGCGCCAATTGCGACATCCGTTGTTGATCTCTTCACCGTTGACGGGAAGGCGGAGACGCCGGCACTCCTCCCGCTCGACCGGCGAACCGGGCGCGGCGTTGCGCTGACGAGTGACGGGTGGGTGGTCACCGTGCGCGCCGCGCTCCCTGCACCCGCGGGGATGCGCCCCCTCGCCGTCACTGCGGATCGCACGATTCGATCCGTTGACCGCATCGCCTTCGACCCCATTTCCGATCTCGCGTTCGTGCACGTCCTTGATCTCGATGCGTCGGTGCTCCCGTTCCGGCAGCGGAACGGCATGCCGATCGGGACCGCGCTCTTCGCGCCGACGGCGGACGGCGGGCTCGCATCGTTCGCGCTCCAAGCACCCGCCGCACGCCACGCAGCCGGCGCGACGCGCTCGAGCGAGCAGTGGGCGTCAACGCTCATCGTCGCGCCCGGCATTGATGCACCGATCGGCACGCCGGTCATTGACGGAGATGGGGCGATGGTTGGAGTCGTTGCGGATGCGGGGCGCGTCATCGCAGTTGATGCGATCGCTTCTGCGCTGCCGTCGCTGTTCGCGGACGGTGCGGTGAAACGGAATGCGCTCGGGGTGACGTACCGCGACGCATCCGATTTCGCCTTCGGCGCCGCCGCGTTCAAGGAGGGCGTGACGCTCGCCCGCGACGGGCAGACGCCCGCGGTGCGCATGACGAGTCCGCTCAGGGGGGTGGTCGCCGAGGGGGATGTGATCCTCGCGGTAGGGGACGATCGGCTCACCGTCCGACGACCGCTCGCCGAGCTCATCCAGGAGTACCCGCTCGGCGCGGCGGTCGAGCTGCGCGTGCGCACCGGCGAGCGCGAGCGCACGGTGCCGGCGACGCTCGCGACCGTCGTCGGTGCATCGCTCATCGTTGCGGTACCTGGGCGCTGAGTATCGAGTATTCAGTATTCGGTATCCAGTATGCCCGGGGATATTCGATCGTTCACTGATCTCGAAGCGTGGCGAGTGGCACATCAATTGGTGCTCGTCACGTATGAGATCACGAAGCGTTTCCCAAAGGGAGAGCAGTTCGGGATCGTCTCTCAGATGCGCAGAGCCGCACTGTCGGTTTCCTCAAACATCGCCGAGGGATTCTCTCGGCGTACTGCGATACACAAACAGCAGATGTATTGCATAGCGGAGGGCTCGATCATCGAATTGCAGAATCAGCTCCTCGTTGCTCGTGATATCGGATACATCGACCATGTGACATTCCAGCGTGTTGCGGAGCAAACGGTCGTGGTGCACAAGCTCGTGTGCGGGCTCATGAAATCTGCAGCTGATCGCGTGCTCAAGGTCCGCAGCGATTGACAAATACTGAATACTGAATACAGAATACTGTATACCCTATGCTCCTCCCATTCCTCCGCCGCCATCGCCGTCGCATCATGCGGATCGCGATTGCCGGAGGCGTCGTCGCGTTCGTCCTCTCCTTCGCGTCTCCGCTGCAGTACCGCGCGGTGATGCGCCTCCTCATCATCCAGGCGACCTCACCGACGCTCGATGCGTTCACCGCGGTGAAATCCTCTGAGAAGGTAGGACGCAACTTCGGGAACGTCATCGCCTCCTCGTCGTTCCTCGAGCGGGTGCTCCTCGCGAATCCGAAGGTTGATGCCTTGGCGTTCCCAAAGGACGAGCGGAAGCGTCGGCGCGCGTGGCAGCGCACGGTGGAGTCCTCGGTGGTTTCGGAGACGAGCGTCATGGAGCTCCGCGTGTACCACAAACGGCCCGCCCAAGCGCATGCGATCGCGGAGGGAATCGGGAACGTCCTCGTCCGCGATGCGCAGGAGTACACCGGGGGCCGCGACATCGCGGTGAAGGTCATTGACTCCCCGATCGTCTCGCGGTTTCCGGTCCGACCGAACATCCCGCTGAACACACTCCTCGGCCTCATCCTCGGGGCGCTCATCGGTGCCGCGTTCGAGTACCTCCGCGCCCCCCACCGCGATGCGTGAGGCCTCCGTCGGTCATGTCAAGAGGGCGGCCATTTGACACCTCCGCACCCCCATGCTACGCGCCTGTCCGCTCCTTTCCAACCCGACCAACCACCATAGTGTCATTGCGATCCCGACCGCGTCGGGAGAGGCAATCTCGGTCTCCATGAGCCGGGATTGCCACGCCTCGCTGCGGCTCGGCTCGCAATGACAAGCACAGGAGGCCTCAATGCCCGAGTACATGTTCAAAGGTCGCCGCGTTCGACCGATGACACCGGAAGAGATCACGGCGCACGAACGCCACATCCACGAGACGTTCCCCTCCGGCCCGAGAGTCGGAGACCTCGCCCTCGCGCGGAGGGACTGGTGGACCACGTACCTCCGCCAAGACCTCGGTCTCCTCCCGAAGGGGGTGGACATCCCACCCCCGATCGTCACGGACGCGGAATACATACTCCGCACGACGGGGCAGTTCCCGAACCGTGCCGTGCAGGCCCTCGTCGTTCAAATCCCGAACACGGCCTTCGAAGACGCCGCGAAGAAGTCCGAACCCTCCTCCCCCTCCCTCGCCTACGACCGCTTCATGGAGGCGGTGGGTCAGGGAAGCGACTGGACGGTGACGAAAGCAGCCGAACGCCAGAGGATCGCCTGGGAGCCCGTCTCGACGTGGCGCTGGCGCTGGATCGAGACCCCGGCCCGATGCCCGCGTACCGGCACCTCATGGAACAACCTCACCGCGCGCTTCTCCGCCGAAACCCCGCCGTCCTACCTCCCCTCGCTTGAGGAGTACGTCCTCGCTTGGTGCGCGACGTGGCACGAGCACTGCCGTACCCTCGATGGCCGCACGTACTGCTGGCTCCGCACGCGTTTCGGCCCTGGTGCCCTCAGCGCTGACGGGGTTGGCGGTCGCGTCAGCGTGGACGAGTGGGGCGCCTCCGTTCTCGACATCGCGCCCAGCATCCGCGGCGGTCGCGCCTCGGACCCAGTCGAATGTTGAACTCTGCCCTTTGATCCTTTGTTCCCCACCCTTGCAACGCAAGGGTGGGGGGATTCTTGTGGGCCGGAGAGGGGCCCCCTTGACAGCAGCGGGGCGTTGTGCTATCTTAGGAATAGTTGGTACGGCCTTGGAACCGCGAACCGTCGAACGTCGGGGAACCGTCTTCGGGGGTCGAGGCGAGAAGGAGTCGGCCAATCGTAAGGTCGAATCCCAGTTGGGAGGAGTTCACGTTGAGGAACTTACCTCAGGCCTCCCCGGTTTCCCTGCCACTACGGAATCCGCTCACGCGGGAACTGTAGCGGCGACGTCTCGGATATGGTATTCCAAGATGGTGGCGGTTTCGGCGGCGGCGCCCCGCGTCCGAAGCACGATGTCTCTTCGATGGGACTGAAGTGCGCGGAGTGCGGCGTTGACATCACCGAATTGCCGTTCGTCCCGAGCGATCCGACGCGACCGGTGTACTGCTTCGAGTGCAACCGGAATCGCCGGCGCTCGTTCGGTCCTCCTCGCGGAGGCGGTCGGTACTAATCAACCGACAGCGTAGGTCCCCCGGGTTCGCCCGGGGGGCTTGCGTATTCTGGCGACCTGTGCTAGGATCGAGTGCTATGCTTCTGAGTATCGGGACCACCACGCAGCGTATGCAGGTGCAGGTGACGTACAGCTTCAAGAAGGTCGGCGAGTTCGACCAGCACTTCTGCCGCCAGTACATGGATCGGAAGGCGGAGTCGGTTGAGCGTGCGCTCCCGAGGGTCCGTCCCGATGCGGAGGTCGCGCTCCAATTCCGTGCGGAGCGGTTCGCGAAGAAGAAGGCGTTCAAGGTGACGCTCACGCTCCGCGTGGGGGCGCACCAGTGGATGGCGGAAGAGGACGACCATACGCTCCAGGAAGCGATTGATCTCGCGAAGGACAAGCTCATCCTACAAATGCGGAAGCACCATCGGTTGAGCGGAACCATGCAAGGGTAGGGCCGAGCTCGAGCACGGGCAGAAGGGCTTTGCCCGACCCGTGCGAAGGAGCGAGGCGGGGTCGCACAGGGGCGTGCCCCTGTGGCAATGATCATTCTCGCGAAGGACAAGCTCATCCTACAAATGCGGAAGCACCATCGGCTCTCGGGAACGATGCAAGGATAACCCTCGCAAACTTTCGACACACACGCGAACGCGCCCCCATGCGGGGCGCTTTCGTTGTACAGTACAGGGACATGACATTGCAGCGACCGACAACATCGCAATCGCTCGCCGCGTCTGCGGTGCTCATTGGCGTACTCGGTATTGCGAGCCGTGTGCTCGGACTCCTGCGCGATCGCGCGCTCGCATCCGCGTACGGTGCGGGTCCCGTGCTCGACGCGTACCAAGCGGCGTTCCGAATACCGGACTTCGCGTACAACATCCTCGGCCTCGCGGCGCTCTCCGCCGCATTCCTCCCCACGTTCGTCCGGCTCCGCTCGAGTGACCGCGAGCGCGCCATGGCGTTCGCGAGCCGCGTGTTCTCTGTCGTCGCGTGCGCGCTCGCAGCGGTCGCCGCATTCGGCGCCCTCGCCGCGGGGCCGCTCTACCGCGTGCTCGCGCCCGGCTTCTCGCCGGAGCAGCTCGCACTGACCACCGCGCTCGGGCGCGTGCTCTTCCCCGCGACGTTCTTCCTCGGGTGCTCGGCGGTCGTCGGCGGCATCCTCCAGGCGGAGCAGCGCTTCCTCGCGTTCGCGGCGGCGCCGATCGCGTACAATGCGGGAATCATCGTGGGCGTGCTCGCGCTCGCTCCCGCGATGGGGCCGGTCGGGATTGCGCTCGGCGTGCTCCTCGGAGCCGCGGCGCACCTCATGCTCCAGTGGATCGCGGCATCGCGTGTGGGGTTCCGATTCCGCATCACCTTCGCGTGGGGCGACGCCGACGTCCGCGCGACCGCGCGTCGGCTCCTCCCGCGCGCGCTCGCACTCGGCGCGTCGCAAGTGCAGCTCGTCGTCATCGCGGCGATCGCGACGACGCTCACCGCGGGGACGCTCGCCGCGTTCGCATTCGCGGTGAACATCCAATCGGTCCCCATTGCGCTCGTGGGGGTCGCGTTCGCGCTCGCGGCGTTCCCGCGCCTCGCGGGGGCAGCCGCCGCTGGCGACGGCGCCGCGTTCCAGCGCCACTTCTCCGCCGCGTTCCGCCAGGTTGCGCTCCTCGCGTTCCCGGCTACCGTTGGGCTGCTCACGCTGAAAGCGCAGGGCGTCCGCGTACTCCTCGGGGCCGGTGCGTTCGATTGGGACGATACGGTTCGGACGCTCGACGCGCTCGAGGCGTTCGGGTACGGCCTCCCGTTCGCGATGTTCATCCCGCTCCTCACCCGTTCGTTCTACGCATTCGAGGACACGCGGACGCCGTTCATCGTGAGCATCCTCGCGGACGTCATCGGGATCGCCGTCGCGTGGGTGCTCGGCCACACCCTCGGTGCGCGGGGGCTCGCGTTCGCCATTGCAGCGGCGTCTGCGTTTCAGGCGACCGTCCTCCTCGCGCTGCTCCGCGCGCGCGCAACGGAGTTCGATGATCGCCGTATCCTCGCTGCGGTGGGGAGATTCGCATGCGCGGCGCTTGCGATGGGCGTGGTCATCCAGTTCGTGAAACCCATCGTCGCCGCATGGACAGGAACCGATACGTTCGTCGGCATCGGGCTCCAGGGCGTGCTCGCGGCGGCGGTCGGTCTCGCCGCGTACTTCGCCGTCGGAATCCTCCTCCGGTCGGAGGAAATCACGGCGCTCGCTCGTGCGTTCCACCGTCGAGTCCTCCGCGCAGTCGCGCTGCCATTCGGCGGCGCAGACGAGGCACGCGGATGATACTCTCACAGGGGGCTCCACCCCCTGTGCGACCCCCCCATCCTCACCTGCGCGAGGGTCGGGCGGAGCCCTTCTTCCCTCGCTTGGTTCGGATGCCCCCGCGCCTCTGTGGATGAAGCGTGTTGCGAAGGCGCGTCCCCCATGAGAATATGACGCAAAAGGTCGCGTGCGTGCCTACCAATAGCATTGGGCAATAGTGCCCGCTATGGCCGTGAACATGGACGACGATGAGATCGAAGGAGACGAGAAGAAACTCGAAGAGGAAGAGGGAGAAGATGCGGATGAAGAGGCGGGAGAAGACGATGATGATGAAGAGGATGAGGAGGAGTGACGCGTTGCCGTCATCGCGATACGCTGAATGCAGTGCCCATGGGCACTGCATTCGTGTTGCGGTCGCTCTCCATGCGTGTCTACACCAAAACGGCGCTCCTCGTGGTCGCGCTTGGGATCGGGGTTGATCTCCTCTCGTTCATCGGCTGGAGCGCGCCGTCGTTCGAGGCGCCCATCGCCCTCGTGCTCCTCGCCGTCGTTGCGGCGGGTGCGATGGCGGACATTCGGTGGGGGGTTGCTGTGGTGCTCATCGAGCTCCTCTGGGGAAGTCACGGGCACCTCCTCCACCTGTCGTTCGCTGGTGCGGAGTGGTCGCTCCGCATGGGAATCTTCGCCGTCGTGCTCGCCGCGGCCATCTGGCACCTCCGGAACGGAGCGGCGCGCCAGTTCGTCGTGCGGGCCGTTCGGACACACCCCGCGCGCTGGCCCGCGCTCGTGTTCTCCGCCACGCTCGCCGTCGCGGCGATCCTCGGCGCGCTGCGCCACCCGTGGGATCGCGTGTTCTTCGATGCGAACGCATGGGCGTTCATCCTCCTCGCTCCCGCATTCCTCCTCGCGTGGCGGGAGGAGCATCACCGTCCGTGGCTCGTGACGGCGTTCCTCACGGGCGCAGCGTACCTCATCGTCCGCACGTACGTGCTCTTTTTTCTCTTCACGCACGATCTCGGCGGGCTCTGGGTGCCGCTCTACCAATGGGTGCGCGATACGCGACTCGGCGAGGTGACCGTGTTCCCCGGCGGGTTCCCGAGGGTGTTCCTGCCGAGTGCGGTATACTTCCTTGCGGCGATTCCGCTCGCGGCGCACGCGCGGTCGCACCCGCGGCTCCGTTGGATCGTCATCGGCGGCGGCGTCGCGGTGCTCACCGTCGGGCTTTCGCGGAGCTATTGGATCGGCCTCCTCACCATCGCGGCGGCTGGCGTGATCGCGGGATTCGTTCGCACTCGGCGGCATGCGTTCCCGTGGCGCGCGGTGTGGCATGGCGCGGCTGCGATCGCCATTGGATTTGCGGTCGCCATCGCGCTCGTGCGATTCCCGTATCCGCCGCGGCTCACCACGGCGGGGTTCGGGGAGACGATCGTTGCGCGGTTCCAGCAGGATGCCGCCGTGGGGAATCGTTGGCAGCAGATCGCGCCGCTGTACGCTGCGATACGATCGCACCCGATCTTCGGCAGCGGGTTCGGTGCGGCGGTGACGTACGAAACGCGAGATCCGCGGACGCGCGCAACGCATCCGAACGGGGAGTACACGACGACGGCATTCGAATGGGGGTACTTCGATGACCTCCTCGAACGCGGGTTCCTCGGTCTGCTGGCCGAGTTGTGGCTCATCGCAACGCTCGTTTGGTACGGGCTCAAAACGTCGTCCCCTCATCACGCGTCACTTTCTCTTGGACTCCTCGCGATTGCCGTCGTCCATGCGACGAGTCCGTACCTCAACCATCCATTGGGGATCGGCATGCTCCTCATTGTCTTCGCCGCAGTCGCCCGGCGAGACGCGCAGTCGTCTACTCATTCCATAGCGGAGTCGTATTCCGCAAAAGTTGTATGAAGACCTACCAGATCACCGGAATCCACTGCGCATCGTGTGTGGCGAAGATTGAGAAAGCGCTCCGCGGCGTGCCCGGCGTCACGAAAGCGGACGTGAACTTCGCGACCGAGACCGCGAGCGTAGAGGGTGATGTACCGTTCGAGGCGCTCACCGCCGCGATCGCACGTGTCGGCGGGTACACGATGGAGCAGGTGGAGCAGTGAACGAACGAGAACAAGGACAAGGACGAGGACGATGAGTATTGGTATGCCGTCTATGGCATCTCACGATAACGCGGCAATGCTCCGTGAGGAGCGGAAGGCAGCGGCGCTTCGTGCGCTCGCGCAGCGACTCTGGGTTGGCGTTGCGCTCTCGATCGTGATTCTCCTCGGCGCATTCCCGCAGGGTTTACGTGCGGCAGGCCTCGGTGTGGTCGCGGGGGCGCTCGAGCGACCGATCGTCCTCTTCCTCCTCACTGTTCCCGTGCAGTTCTGGGTCGGCTGGCAGTTCTACTCCGGACTCTGGCTCCTCGTCCGGTACCGGAGCGCGGACATGAACACGCTCGTCGCAGTGGGAACGCTCGCGGCGTTCGGGTACTCCGCGGTTGCGACGTTCGTGCCATCGGTCTTCGAGCGCGGAGGGCTCGCACCCGACCTCTACTACGACACCGCAGCGGTCATCATCACGCTCATTCTCCTCGGGCGATACCTCGAAGCGCGTGCGCGAGCGGGGACGGGCGAAGCGATCCGAAAACTCATGGGGCTGCAAGTGCGCACCGCGCGCGTGCGGCGCGACGGCCGTGAGCAGGACGTCGCCATCGAGGAGGTCCGCATCGGTGACGAGATCATCGTGCGCACCGGCGAGAAGGTGCCGACGGACGGCGTCATCATCGAAGGGCAGGGGAGCGTGGATGAATCCATGGTGACCGGCGAATCCATGCCGGTGGAGAAGGCAACCGGCGCGACGGTGGTCGGATCAACGGTGAACCGCTCCGGATCGTTCGTCATGCGCGCGACGAAGGTCGGGAAGGATACCGTCCTCCAGCAGATCATTCGGCTCGTTGCTCAAGCGCAGGGGTCGAAGGCGCCGATCCAGCGCCTCGCGGATCGCGTGTCCGGCGTGTTCGTGCCGATCGTGTTCGGGATTGCGGCGCTCACGTTTTTCGCGTGGTACGTCTGGGGACCGGAACCGTCGTTGACGTTCGCCATGCTCAACACCGTCGCAGTGCTCATCATCGCGTGCCCGTGCGCGATGGGGCTCGCAACGCCGACCGCGGTCATGGTTGGGATCGGACGCGGCGCAGGCCTCGGCATCCTCATTAAAGATGCGGAGGCGCTCGAACTGCTCTACAAAGTGCGGACGATCGTGTTCGATAAGACCGGAACCCTAACGCAGGGGAAACCAGCGGTCACTGATATCCAAACGTCTCTCCCCCTCCCCGCGACGGGGGGAGGGGGAGTTGGAGGGGGAGAGGTGGGGTGGCTTCCGCTCGTTGCTGCGCTCGCGTCGCGCTCCACACATCCGCTCTCGCAGGCGATCGTTCAGTATGTCCGAAGTTCGACTTCGGACACCTCGGTCGGAGCAGAGCAGTTCGAGGAGATCGCTGGCCACGGGCTCAAGGGGCGTGTGAGCGGGAAGGTCATCCTCCTCGGCAACGCCGCGCTCATGGAGCGCGAGCGCGTGGACGTCGCACCGCTTTCCACACGGGCGCAGGAGCTCGCGGCGCACGGGAAGACCCCGCTCTACGTTGGCCTCGACGGGAAGGCGGTCGGGATCATCGCTATCGCGGACACGCTGAAGCCGACGACGAACGAAGCGATTGCTGCGCTCAAGCGATTCGGTATCGAGACAATCATGGTGACGGGCGACCATCGCATGACCGCGGAGGCGATCGCGAAGCAGATTGGCATGGATCGCGTCCTCGCGGAGGTGAAGCCGGAGGAGAAAGCGGCGAAGATCGCCGAACTGAAGACCGGGGGGAATCGCGTGTGCATGGTTGGTGATGGCATCAACGATGCGCCCGCGCTCGCGGCCGCCGACGTTGGCATCGCGATGGGCGCGGGCACCGACGTCGCGATGGAGTCCGCCGGCATCACGCTCATGCGCGGCGACCTCCGTGCAATCCCCGAGGCGATTCGGCTCTCGCGCATCACGCTCCGCGTCATTATCCAGAACCTCTTCTGGGCGTTCGGGTACAACGTCGTCCTCGTGCCGGTCGCCGCCGGCATCCTCTACCCGTTCACCGGCACGCTCTTGAATCCCATGTTCGCCGCTGGAGCTATGGCGTTCTCGTCGGTATCGGTGGTGTTGAATTCGTTGCGATTGAAGCGGGTGCGGATTTGACCTATAGTGTCATTGCGAGGAGCCCGCCCGCGGCGGATGACGAAGCAATCCCGAGCGATGACGGCCGAGATTGCTTCGCTACGCTCGCAATGACGAAGTGAGGAGTATGTCCAACGGTTCTAAGGATTGCGCCCTCTGCGCCTCGATGCCCGGGTACGGCACCTTCCTATCCTATTGTTGGCGTGACGCGGACCACTTTCCGGCCGAGCGGCGCATGGGGTGGTATGCGCTCGGCGCCGCGGCGATCGTCGGTGTCTTCACGTACCTCGCGTACTGGGGGTTCCTCGTGGACCTCCCGGGGTTCGAGGCGCGCGTCGGTCCGCACCTCCCGTCCGCTGTCGTCGCGACGGTGGCGGTCGCTGGCGCGGTGTGGCACCTCAAGGGAGTCCGGCGAGACCTCTCGGAGAGCGCGGGGATGATGGCCGGCATGACATTCGGGATGCTCGCCGGGTTCCTCGCCGGCTACCACGTCGGCGCGACGAACGGGATGTTCACGGGATCAGCGTACGGCGTCCTCGTCGGCATGATCGTCGGGTGGTTCGTCGGCGATTGTTGTGCCACGATGGGTCGGATGGAGGGGCTCATGGCCGGTCTCATGTCCGGAATCATGGGTGCGATGACCGCGGTCATGCTCCTCAACGACCGCATCCAGTGGTTCACGCCGATCCTCCTCGTCGCTTCGCTCGTTATTCTCTCCGGCATGACGTACCTCGCGCATCGCGAGCACCGCGAGCGGCAGGGGATCGAGGTCGTGTTCAACGACCGCGCGCGATTCCTGCCGTTCACGACCGCGTGTTTTCTCGTGACGGCGATCACTGTCAGCATCATGGCGTTCGGCCCGAAGTCGGTGCTGTTCCTCGGATTTTGATGATATGTCGCGCGTCATCACCGCTGCGGGCGTCGGTCTCATGGCCATCCTGCTCATCGGCTCGTTCATCC
>Ga0265296_1003093_pt1 | contig 15932 bp, 18 predicted proteins | sample MunlanPumphouse1_FD_189073 | JGI IMG/M metagenome (GOLD analysis project Ga0265296, IMG submission 189073) | Groundwater microbial communities from a municipal landfill in Southern Ontario, Canada - Pumphouse #1 | ecosystem: Environmental > Aquatic > Deep subsurface > Groundwater | place... | reverse complement strand
GCGGCGCCTCCCCGTAAATGCGGCTCTGCCACCACCCTGTGTGGCGGCAACCCGCGACAACTTACGTGGCGGGGCGCCGCGCCGCTACATACGGTCTAGTCGACGAACTCCGGCGGGTCCTGAGGCCTGGTCTGGTCCTGCACCTCAGGCTGATCCTGGGGCTCGGTCTGGTCGCCGGCATCGGGCGGCTCCGCCTCGTCGACCTGCCCAGAGCTCGGGGTCTGATCCTGCTCCTCGGCCTCTTCCTGGGTTTGAGGCTGAGTCTGCTGCCCTTCGCCTTGGTCCTGGCTCTCGGTCTGCTGGTCAGCCTGGCTTTGGCCGGTGGCCCGGTCCTGCCCGGCGCTCGAGCTCGCTTTGGCGCTCGGACCGGACTTGGCGTCCGGGCTCGGGGCGGCGGACGGACTCGCCTCGACGTCGGCCGGCGGGGCGGCGACGGGCCTTACGGGGCGAGGCAGATCGAGGCCGAACGCCGAGGCCGCATGCGCGGCGAAAGCCTGCAGCGGGCCGGGCAGGGTGCCGGCCAGCGCGAGGCCGCAGAAGAGCAGCACGAAGGCGGCCGAGGCCGCCGCGAGCTTCGCCGCCATGCGGACGCGCCGTCGTCCCCTGAACGCCCGTGTGCCGGGCGGCTTGGCCGTCGCGCCGCCCCCGCCGCAAAGTCGGGCGGTGGCGACCATCGCCGCGAGGTGCTCGGCCTCAACGGCGCTGGGCACCGGCCGCTCGGGGTACGCGGCCCTCAGGCCAAGGATGAAGGCGGAGACATCGTCCGGCGCCGCGACGCCCTCCGGTGTCCCGCCGGCCAGGAGGCGTTCGAGGTCGCGCTCGTCTCTCTGCTTGAAGCGGCTCATCTCATCTCGGTAATCGTCGGCAGCGCCGCGAAGGATACGGCCTCTGAGGAGAGTGCTCGCCTGAGCGCCGCCAGGCCCCTGACCTGCAGCGACTTGACGGCCCCGGGCCTCTTGCCGAGCACGTCTGCCGTCTCGACGATGCTGAGGCCCGCGAGGACACGCAGGAGGAGGACGTCGCGCTGGTCGGGGGCGAGGTGGTCGAGTAGGCGGCACACCTCCTTCGTGACCAGGGGGTGCAGGGCGTCATCCTCGCCGTTGCCCAAAGGCACCGCTGCCACGAGGTCCTCACAGGACGTCGTCGCGACCGGCCGCCGCCGACGCCAGCGAACGTCGTCGACCAGGCGGTGGTGGGCGATGGTGAACACCCACGCGCGGAACTCAGAGTGGCCACCCGTGAAGCGCGGGAGTGCCCGCACGACCTCCAGGAAGACCCCGCCGAGGAGATCTTCGGGCTCCGCCGCAGCCCGGGCCCGAAGGTAGCGCAACACGCCCGGGGCGACGTCGCGGTAGATCGCCGTCCAGGCCCACTCGGCCCCGAGTCGGGCGGCCTCTAAAGTCGTATGAAAGGATTCCTCCAAGACGCACCGATCGTCTGCGTGACATATCGACCCTTATCGGCTGGAGCACCGCGCGATTGAGTGATGCAGCGCCGCGGGCGGGCGGCGGCGCGTTGTTGAACGGGGGGGGCTCGCCGGAGATCCCGACATGCCATCGGCGCGGGCCTGTCGGACAGGCCCGCGCCGATGGCATTGCCCGCTCCGCACGGAGCGCCCGCTGCTCTTGATGCGGGGGAGGCGGCGGGGCGTCAGTCCTCCTGTTCGCCGCTGTCGCCGGAGTCGTTACCCTGATCGGCCTCGTCGGCGGTGTCGGCCTGGTCGTTCTGATCGCCCTGATCGGCCTTGTCGACCTGCGTCGCGTCGCCCTGATCGTCCTGCTCGCCCTGGTCGACTGCGTCGATCTGCTCGTCCTGGTCGTTCTGGTCGTCCTCTTCAGCGTCGTCGACCTGCTCACCCTGATCGTTCTCATCAGCCTGGTCGTCAGCCACAACCTCGTCGCCCTCCGTGGCGCTGGGCTCGGCCTCCGGCGTGTCGACGGCGTCCACCGACGCGCTCTCGTCCGCCTCAGGCGTCGTCGCCTCATCGGGGGTAGCCTGGTCGCTGTGGACCAGCTGCAGGGCCTCCGCCGCCGACCTCAGGTCGTGGCGCACGGGTGCCGAGGCCGCCGCGGCTACGCTGGCGACGACGAAGACCAGCACGGCTGCGATGCCGAGCACCTTTGGAACTCTCCGCTTCATGACTCTCCTCCGGTCAGTGGTGCACTTGTTCACCCGCTCCATCGTCTGGCGGCGGGCGAAGGATACGGCCCAGGAGGAGAGCACGCGTAGCCAAGTCTGCCGACGCCCGCGAGTGTCGGAACCCTCGAGGGGAAGCGGAGGCGAAGCCTGCGGCGTCGACTGTCTGATCGAGGTAGCTGAAGAGTGGCGGGGGCTCGCACGCTCATCCGCGGCGCCGGCGTCAGCTGCCGGCCGAATCGCTCTCGGTGAGTGTGCGGAGGAGCGCAAAGCCCGGCTCGCGGTGCGGGCTCGGCTGCGGCTGAGCCGCGGGATCCACCTCGCCCGGCTCGCTCTGCGGCACGTAGCGGTGGCCTTCGACGCTCACGTCCGGCAGCCACTGCAGCCAGCGCGGCAGATACCAGTTCCAGTCACCGAGCAGCTCCATGGCGGCCGGCACGATGATCGTCCGCACCGATGCCCTTCTGGAAGACCAGCACCATGAGGCCGTAGGCGGCCCCGACCGAGAGCAGGTTCATGGCGATCGCTTTGGCGGGGATCACGAGCGAGCGGAAGCCGACGAGCAGGAGGAGGAAGCTGAGGCTGAGGACGACCACCAGGGCGATCGGCAGCCAGGTATGGAAGAAGGCCAGGTAGTCGACGACGCCGGCGGTGTTGCCCGCCACGTAGACCTCGGCCGGGACGCCCGCAAAGGCCTCTGGCACGACGACCTCGCGGAGGTGTGTGACCACACTCTGGGCGCCGGCGCCGGCCGGGTCACCGGCGAGCGTCGTCGAGAGCATCGTGAGAGTGCCCTTCTGGTCCGTCGACGCCTGCACCGGGCCGAAGCGACCGTCCTCTTTGAGGGTCGCCTGCAGGTTCGCCGCGGCCTGCTTCACCTGCCGCGAGCCCGCCGGCCCGTCGATCAGGATCTGGAGCGGGTTGGCCGTGCCCAGGGAGAAGTCGCGGCCGAGGATGCCCCAGCCCTGCTTGGCGTACTGGTCGCCGGGCAGGTAGGTTGGCGCTCATGAAGCTGCTGCCCGTCTGCATGACGAGCACCGGGGCAGCCAGGGCCAGGAGCGCCACGACGGCCACCGTGAGCCAGACGACGGGCCGGCGCATGATGCTGTGTGCCAGGCGTTCCCACACGCCGGCGCGGCTGTGCCTGCTCTCCGTCACGCGGCGGCCGATGAACGGCACCCGGAGCACGTTGACGCGGTCGCCGAGCAGGCCCATGAGCGCCGGCAGCAGGATGAGCGCCGTCAACAGCGTGGTGAAGACGACGAACATCACGCCCAGGCCATGCCGCTGGTGCGCTCGTGGACCACGAGCGGCACGGCCATTCACGAATGCGCCCCGGGGAGCACCATCTCCGGGTGATTGGCCATCACCTCCTGGTAGCCGCGGGCCAGCGGATCCTCGCCTTCCACGTCGTCGACGATGATCCGCTCGCCCGAGAACAGCCTCTCCCACGCCCAGGAGGGACCCATCGTCTCGATCGGGTACACCCACGGCCCGGAGGCGGCCTTGGCTCCGAAGGCGCCCGCGAGCAGGACGTCGTTCTCGCCCTCGAACCTGAGCAGCGTCGCCCACTCGTACTCGGCGGCGACCTTGAGCTGATCGAGGATGAGGTTGAGGAGCGGTTCGAGCTTGAGGACAGAAGCGACGTTGTGGGCGACGTCGAGCAGCGCGAACAACTCGGAGGTGCGCTCCGCCACGCGCTGCTCCAGGAGCTCGACGGCCTCGACCTGCTCGGTCACGTCCCTGGCGACCCCGAGGATCAAGGGGCCGCTCTCGTCTTCGAACAGGGTACCGTGGACCTCGACGGGGAACGTGCTGCCGTCCTTGCGCACGTTCGTGGCCCGGGCGCGCAGGGCTCCTCCGCCGGCGATGGTCTGGATGAGCTCGCGCAGCAGCTCGTGCTTGTCGGGGTGCACGAGCAGGGCGACGTTGCGGCCCACCAGCTCCTCGCAGGCGTAGCCGTTCATCTCACAGAAGGCCGGGTTGGCGGCGACGATCGTCCCGTCCATGGTGTAGACGACCATGCCGTCGCCGGTCGCTTCGAAGATCGCCTGATGCTCGGCCCTGAGGCGCTCGAGCTCGGAGACGTCGCGGATCACGGTGAGCGTCCCTGCCGGCCGGCCGGCCGAGTCGCTCACCTTGGTGGTGTGCACGTGCACCGGGCGGCGAGCCCCCCCACCACGGGCGCGCCGTCTCCGTCCGGCAGGAGGCCTGGCAAGCTGAGGCCGAGCATCTCGTCCGGCGCCGCGAAGCCGAAGAGCTCGGCGCGGCGCCCATTGGCCATCGCGATGTTGCCCTCGAGATCGGCGGCCAGGATCGCATCCGCGGAGCTCTCGACGAGAGTTCGGCGCACATCATCGGCCTCTCGCCAGCCGGGGCGGGCTGCTGCTGGTCTCGTCACGTCGGGCACCTGCCTGGGTGTATGCCGTGTACGGGGACGCCGCTGAGGTCGGTTCAACCTGCCGGCGCCAGAGAGAAGTCGAGGCTGTCGCGAGAGCGAATGCGATGCCTCCGCGCGGCGCGCTTGTCGGGCGCGCGGCCGGGGGTCGCCGCGGAACGAGGCCGGCACCACTCGGCGTCGGCGGCGTGAGGGCCGGCCAGAGCGGTCGTGCTACCATGGCTGCGATGGAGGCACCAGACCGTGCGCCCTTGAAACGGTGAGGCCGTGAACGCCGTACACGAGTTGAGACGGTGAATCTCGAGGAGCCGACGGAAGGCACCGGGCCAGCCCTCCGGCCTGCGCGTGTGCTGATCGCCGACGATCATCCCTTGTTCCGCGCCGGCGTGCGGCAGCGCCTCGCCGGGTTCGAGGACGCGGTCGACGTCGTCGGGGAGGCGGGCGACGGTCAGGAGGCCATCGACCTCTGCTACGAGCTCCGGCCCGACGTCGTGCTCATGGATATCGCCATGCCCCACGTGAACGGCATCGAGGCCACCAGACGCATCAAGGAGCGTCAACCCCAGGTCGGGGTCCTCATTCTGACCGTGTACGACGACAGCCAGTACGTCGTCGCCCTCCTTGAGGCCGGAGCGGCCGGCTACCTCCTGAAGACCGTCGAGGCGGACGAGTTGTCGCGGGCGATCCTCAGCGTCTTCGCGGGAGAGTCGGTCCTCAGCCCCTCGGTCGCTCGCCACGTGCTGAGCCGATTCGCTCATCAGCACGATCAGGGCGACGCCGACCACGTCTCGCATTCGTTGTCGGCACGGGAGAAGGAAGTCCTCCGGCTGGCGGCAGGCGGCACCAGCAACAAGCAGATCGCCAGCCAGCTGGACCTCAGCATCCGCACCGTCCATGCCCACATGGGCCACATCTTCGACAAGCTCGGCGTCGCGTCCCGCACGGAGGCCGTGGTTCGAGGCCTGCAGAACGGATGGCTGAACCTCGATGACCTTCCTTGAGCTGGTCTCGCCCGGCGGTGACGGACCGCACCCGTCCCGGCCACGGTCATGACCGCCGTTATCGACCCCCTGGCGGGCAGCCTGTTGATCCTCGTGGTGAGCGTCGTCGTCGCGGTCTTGCTGGTCGTGAGCAGCCTTGAGCGCGGGCGCCGGGCGAACCTCGGGGCGGACGCCGTCAACGCTCGGCTTCTGGAGCTCAACGCCACGGCGGCGGCGGCCAGCCAGTCCCTGAACCTCCCTCAGGTGTGCGCGGACACCCTCGCGGTCGTCCTCAAGCGGCCCGCGGTCCGCTCGGCCTGGATCGCGTACGTGCCCCAAGGCGGGCAGTCTGCTTCGGTGACGGCCCTGTCGGGTTCGCCGCCCGTGGCACTCGAGCTCCCGGAGCGACTCCTGCAGGCGACGCACCTGGTCGTGGAGAGCGGGGAGCCATGCCTCCTGGAGGCTCCGGACGGGGCGTCTCCACCCGGCGACGCCAAGCTGGTGACCGTGGTGGTCCCGATGTGGGTGGAGGACCGCGTGGCGGGCGCCTTCGGGGTCGTCAGCCAGAGCAGCTCTCCGCTGGCGACCGATGTCGAGCATCTGACCGACATCTCCTGGCAGTTGGGGCTGGCCCTCGACAACGTCCAGCACTACGAGGAGGCGCAGGACTCGCTGCGCGAGGTGGCGCGCACGCAATCCGCGCTTCAGGGCTACGTCCGGTTGGCCACCGAGGCCCAGGAGGAAGAGCGCAAGCGGCTGGCTCGCGAGATCCATGATGAGACCATTCAATCCCTGGTCATCATCAAGGGGTATCTCGAGCCAGCCTCCCCGCACCAGGCGACCGCCGAGAGCCGGCTGGACGATGCGAACGCCCTCCTGACCCGCACCATCGACGGCCTTCGGCGGCTGAGCCGCGACCTGCGCCCGCCGATCCTCGACGATCTCGGCCTGCTGCAGGCCATCGAGGGTCTCGCCGCCGAGTTCACCGATCGGACCGGCGTTCCGGTGGCCGTGACGGCCGAGGGAGAGAGGCGAAGGCTGGACGCCAAGGCCGAGCTTGTGTTCTACCGGATCGCCCAGGAGGCGCTGCGGAACGTGGAGAAGCACTCGGAGGCGAGGCATGTCTCCGTCAATCTGCGCCTTGTCCGGGAAAGCGCCATCCTGCGGGTGGCCGACGACGGGCGCGGCTTCGAGCCGGACGAGGTCCTGAAGGATCGCGCCGATGCCCACGGCCTCGGGCTACGCGGCATGCAGGAGCGTACCAAGCTGGTCGGCGGCAGCTTGAACATCGAGAGTCAGCCCGGGCACGGGGCGCTCATCGAGGTCACGGCACCGCTCCTCTAGGAACCGGCCCGTGGCGAGGCCGCCGGGGTCAGCACCCCATCCGCACAAACACCGATACCCGCATCCGTAGGAATCCCGATGACCAGCCCGTGGCGTGGACCCAGAGTGGGTCATGTCCGATGCAGCCGACAGGGCGACCGAGACGGCGATGGGGAGCCGCCACACATTTCCATCGTTCAGCCACCCGGGACGAGGAGCGTGAAAGATGGTCATCATTCTTGTGGTCCTCCTGGCCGCCATTGAGGTCGTCTTGGTGGCGCTGGTCATCAGGACGCTGTGGCGGTGGGGCGCGCCTGAGACCGCCGTGACTCGCACCCGCGAGCCTCTGGCATCGCCGGCCACGTCCGCCGGTGGCGCGATCGCCCGCTCGCCCGGCAGGGTCGGGCCGCAGTACGTAGCGCGTTGACGCCGGGCAGGGGCGGCATCTGACAACGCCGCCGGGCGCTACGGCGTCTCCGACGCCTGCCGCGCCCGGAGGAAGCGCACGGCCTGCAGCGCGGCGACCTGACCCTCACCCACGGCCTTGGCCGTCTGATACGGCTCTCCCGTGCAGTCGCCCGCCGCGAAGACTCCGGGCACACCGGTCTCCATGTGCCTGCCGACGGTCACGTGGCGGCCGTCGGAGGTCAAGCCTTCCAGCAGGGTCCGCGGAGAGACGCTGTTCTTGTAGATGAACACCGCGTCGACCTGCAGATCCTCGCCCGGCAGCGACACCCGCAGGCTGCCCTCCACGCGCTCTAGCCGCGCCGGCCGCGCTTCGGGCAGCACGCGCACGCCCGCCGGGAGGCGGTAGTCGCCCTGGTAGAGGGGCAGGTACGTGACGTCGACCCCGTAGTCCTCCGCCAGAGCCGCCGCCTCCTCCTCACCCTCGGGGGCGTAGCTGATGAAGGCCCCCCGGCGCCCCGCGAACAGCCTGCCGTCGCAGGTCACGCAGTAGCTCACCCCCTGGCCGACGAGCTCCTCTTCGCCCTCGACCTCGGCTTCGCGGTACACGCCCGTGGCGAGCACCACGGCGCCGGCGTGGTAGACCTCCCGCTCGCTGAAGACGACGAAGCTGCCTTCGGCGGGGATGATCTTCGACGCCTTCTCCGCGATGAGGGGCACGGCGAACTCTTCCAGGTGGCGCAGGAACGCCGCCGCCAGCTCCTCCCCACTCGCGACGCCGAACCCGGGGTAGTTCGAGATCGAGTGTGCCTTGCGGAGACGCTCGAACGGTGCCCGCCCACCGATCACCGCCACGGTGCGTCTGCGGTTGGCCACGTTGATAGCGGCCGAGACGCCCGCCGGCCCCGACCCCACGACGATGACGTCGTAGTATGACGCCTTGCCCGCGGCCTCCACCATCGAGCCCCTTCATCCACTGGTCTCGAGCCCCGTCGGAGCTCACCGCAAGGAGAGATACCCCCCACGGGCGTCCCCGGAAACGGGGGCAGCGGTCGGTGAGAGACGTGCCGACCCTCTGGCGACCCCTGGACCACGCTGGGTCGCCTGCTATGATGTGCGTTCCGGAAGGGCCACACAGAGGGACGCCATGCTGAAGGTGACACCTCCAGAGAGCTATCCTCCCGAGGAGGGCCGCTACCTCCGCGGCAACGACCTTTCTCCCGTGGCGGTCGCCATCATCCTGAACCAGGATGAGGACAAGATCCCGCCCGATATCCAGGCCCTCGTGCGCACGGGGGTCGAGAGCGGGGCAGCACTCTCGGGCACCGTCCAGACGCCGAACATCGGCTTCGAGAAGATGTTCTGCAACCTGGTGGCCAACCCGAACATCCGCTACCTGATCCTCGGGGGCCCGGAATCGGAGGGCCACCTCACCGGCGACGCGTTGAAAGCCTTCTTCCGCGGCGGCGTGGATGGCCGCAAGCGCATCGTCGGCACCGAAGCCTCCCATGCGGTGCTGCACAACCTGCCCGCTGCGGCGATCGAACGCGTCCGGCAGCAGGTGACGCTTATCGACCTGCAGTTCGAGGGGGACCCGGCGGTCGTGCGACAGGCGGTCTGGGCCTGCTATCAGGAGTCACCCGTGGAATTCCTCGGCTCCTCGCTCGCCGACCCGGGTGCCTACCCCGCGCCGCCCCTGGACAGCCGGCTCACCCGGCGCGTGACGCAGCCTTGGCTGGAGCCCGAGCACGAGGGTGAGCTGGCGGCCAAGCAACGGATGGAAGCACTCATCGAGAAGCTGCGGGCGCGAAGTGCGTCCGCAAGGGGAAGCGAGGGTCCGGGGGCCGAAGGCCCGACGCAAGGACCCTAAATCGTATGCAGCGGCGGGGCGCCCCGCCACGTATGTCGGCATGATGTCACGCACGTTGAGAAACCGCTCCCAGAGCGTCAGCGCCTCCGTCATCTCGGGCACCGGCGGGGGCACGTACGTCGCTGCAGAGAGCGTCGAACCGGGCGGCCCGATCCAGTTCTGGACGCGGCGGAACTCGCCCGGTGCGCTGATGCCGCCACGGACGCCCTGCATCAGCTGCTCGTGGACCTCGCGCACGAGCCGCAGTGAGAGCGGCAGGTCCGCGAGTCGCGCGAGCCCGTGCTCCATCGCCGTGACGTAGTTGCGGACCTCGCGGAGGTCATCGCGCTCACGCTTGGCGGTCGCGCCCCCCGCCTGATCGATGAGGAGCTCCGCCAGCGTGGTCACGGTGCCTTCGATGCGCGACGAGAGCACAGCCTCCTGGCGCAGGTAGGGGTCGATGAGGAGCTGCGGGTCGGGCAGTCGCCGGCCGAGACCGGATAGCTCGCTGAGCGCGCCGCCCGCGCGGGAGAGCGCGAGAACGAGCTCGCCGTCGTACTCGATCCGCGGCGGCGGAGGAGCGGTCGTGTGCGGACGGTGATCGACTCCGTGCTGCAGAGCCTGGGCGATCCGGACCCGCCCTAGACGGGTGTTCCCGTCATGCTCGTACGAACTCTGCCGATACTGAGTGCGATGCCTTCTCCAAGTCTGTTCACGAAGCTCGATGCGCGGCTGCGGGCACTGCCGGATCCTCTTCTGCTGGCCATCGGGATCACCGTGCTCGCGGGGCTCGCCGCCCTCAAGCTGAGCGAGGGCCGCGACGTCCCGCTCATGGACTTCTTCCTCTTCCCCGTCGCTGCGGTCGGCTGGCTGGCGCGCTCGTGGTGGTACCGCTACGCGATCACGCTGATCGGGGCAGCGGTCACCCTCGATGTCGCTCTCCTGGCAACGGCTGATGCACGCGTCGGAGCGGTCGCCGCCTCGGGGGCCGCTCGGTTGATCCTCTATCTGACCGTCGTCAGCGTCCTGGGCGCCATGCGGCGCATGCATGCCCAGCGTGACGCCGAGGCGTGCACTGACGAGCTGACCGGCGTGGCCAACCTGCGCGCGCTGCGCGCCCTGGCCGAGGGCGAGATCGAGCGCAGTCGGCGCTCTGGCCACGAGATCTCCCTTCTCTACCTCGACATCGATGACTTCAAGTCCATCAACGATCAACGTGGGCACGCTGAAGGCGACCGGGCGCTGCGGAACGTCGGCCGCGTCCTGCGCCGCGCCGTGCGCTCTGTGGACACGGTCGCCCGCCTGGGCGGCGATGAGTTCGCCGTCCTCATGCCCGAGACGGACTCGAACGACGCGAGCGTGCTCGCTGATCGCCTGCACAGGGAGTTGGCCGGCATGGGCGCGAGCGATGGGCTGTCACTCTCCTGCAGCATCGGGCAGGTGACGTATGTCGTGCCGCCCTCGTCGCCGGGCGAGCTGCTTCGGGCCGGAGACGAGCTGATGTATCTGGCCAAGACGCACGGCAAGGATCGCGTACAACGGGATGTGCGAGGGTTCACGCCGCAGGAGGCTCAGCCGGCCTGACAGCCATTCGGGGCCACGCTCGAGTCTACGAGTTGCGCCGCTCCCGACGCAGAGACGGTCATGCGGATAGCCAAACCCGCGCATATCAGACTGACCGCGCGTCGCTACCGAGAGCCCGGCGCGCTCACCGCGGCGTCCCCGAGGCACACGACTGTCGATGCCCCCCTCCCCGGAGAGGATCAGCGACGCCTACTTGACAGATGACGCTCTCTATCAGTCCGGTCCGCGAAGTCGCGAAGCGCTACGGAGTCTCAGACGTCTACCTCGCGCGCGTCTGCAGCAAGCTCCCCGTACCGCTCCCCGGTCGCGGCTACTGGCGCCCGCCGCCGTTGCCGCACTGGCGAGAGCTGGTCATCGTCGCGAACCGGCGCCCGCGACCGCGAGCCGCCTAACGAGATCCGGGCTACTGACCAGGCCCGGCAGCTTCCTGCCAGCGCCGTCGCCTCTGACTGGAACGGTGACGCCGCTGCCTGCAGAGCGTCGCTGACTCGCGGCGTCGAGCCGACGCCGAGTCCTGTGCGGCCACCCGACGTCCTCATCACACAAGGTCAGAGATCGACCACGCCCGGCTCCCCCGTCTACTGAAACGGTGACGGTCATCCGCGCAGCGGGTACAAGACAGAAAGCGCAGGTCTGCGCGGGAGAAGCCCAGAGTCCGCAGATGGTGACCCTCACTCATGAGCAGTGAGGAGCTGGGCCCGCGGCCTGCGCTTCTGCTGCATGTCGCTTCATCGCATCCGTAGTCCCCGCGGCCGGGGCGGCCGTGCTGGTTCATCGCTTCTTGAGCGGTGAGACAGGGGAAGCCTCGGCGGTGTCCTCTGGCGACAGCGTGGGGCGTGGCGATCGTGGGCACCGGCGGCGGCCATGAACAGGATCGAGTGAGAATGAGCATGCACCGGGTCGACGAGATCAACTGCGTCATCGATGTGGCGCTGCTGCAGCAGGCGTGATGGCTGCAGGAGCGACGTCGCTCGGCACTCAGGCCTAGCTGCGAGGAAACTCAGATCAGCGCTTCGTAGTACTGCGGATAGTACCGCCGGTACCTGGCGAATCTGCACGCTTTACGAGCCGATTGCGCCCTCTGCTCAAAACGCGATCCTGATGCAGAAGAACGGCTGCCACCGGCAGTCCGCCCTCCGCCAGCTCGTGCTTCCTCGATGGCTGCCTGCATGAACCGGTCCATTCGTCGCCCTTCCTCGCCTCCTCGCCTCACTCGACGCCAGTCGAGCCTCTGACTGTTTGCCCGGATCGGATGGACTGTCAGCCGCGGCACTACCCGGACAATCCGTTCGCCTCGGTGGTTTCAGGCAGCACGAATGCCGCCTGCGTCGACCACGATGCAGCGACAGTGTCGCCGATGCTCAGAGCGACGCCTTGCACACGTTGTTCCGATTTCTGAAGCCGCAGCTCGTAGCCATCGGGAAGCTCCAGAAAGAGCGACACTACAGACCCTATGACCTCGATCGCGGTGATCTTGCCCTCAACCGCGTTCTCCTCCGCCACACCTTCCATATGGGTCGTGATGCGGTCGGCAGAAACGACGAACTCCACAGCTTCGCCGATCTTCGCACCGTCTCGCCTAGCAGCGGGCACGCGGAACACACCTTGCGGCGTCGTGACCAACAGGCGATCGTCTTCGATTCCCTGTACGTGGCCGCTGAAGATATTGTTCGTCCCGACGAAATCGGCGACAAAGCGGTTCTGTGGCATGCGGTAGACGTCGAGCGGGCTCCCCACCTGTTGGATCATGCCGGCGTCCATCACGGCAATTCGGTCGGCCATGGCCAACGCCTCCGACTGGTTATGTGTCACGTAGACGAAAGTGATGAGGAGCTCTCTTTGCAGCCTGCGCAGCTCGCCCTGCATGGACCGCGAGATCTTCGCGTCCAGTGCCCCCAAGGGCTCGTCGAGAAGCAGCACCTTCGGATTGAGGACGAGAGCGCGGGCCAATCCAACCCGCTGCTTCTGGCCACCAGAGAGTTGGGTGACCGAACGATCTGCCAGAGCTTTCAAGCCGACAGTATCGAGCACTTTGGCCACCCGTGCGCCTCGTGTCTCTTTGGGCTCCCTGCGCATGCGAAGCCCGTACTCCACGTTCTTTGCCACACTCATATGGGGGAAGAGCGCGAAGTTCTGCCAGACGAGGGGTGTGTCGCGTTTCCATGGTTTCAGATCGTTGACGCGCTGTCCGTCGATGTAGATGTCTCCCGAGGTCGGTGACTCGAGCCCGGCTATCATGCGCAGGGTGCTCGTCTTTCCACATCCGCTCGGCCCGATGATTGCCAGGAACTCCCCCCGCCGGACCTCCAAGCTGATACCGCTGACTGCCTCAACGGTGCCATACCGTTTCACTACATTCCGCAGGGAGACCGCTACTGCGTCAGGCATTCCCATCTCCCTCCTCGAGAACCGGTGCGCGGCGGCCCTTTCTTCCCAAGCGGAAGAAGAGGAGTTGAGCCACGATCACGAGCGCAATCGAAAGCACGAATGCGACCGTTCCGATGGCATTGACCTCCGCGCTGACATGCGCCGAGAAGGTGTGCCAGATGTTGACCGGCAGTGTCTCGCTGAAACCGGACACGAACCAGGAGATGATGAATTCGTCCCAGGAGACGGTCATCGAGAGCAGGAAAGCCGCAATGAAAGCCGGACCAGCCTGCGGCAAGATGATTGTCCGAATCGCAGACCACTCGTTCGCGCCGAGGTTCCAGGCGGCCTGCTCGATGTTTGGGTCCATCTCCGCCAGCCGCATCCTCACGATCCCGAGAGCAAATGGTGAGGCCAGGACCGCATGGCTGATCGTGACCGCGGTGAGTGAGCCAGACAGACCTATCTGCTTGAGGTACATGAGCAGCGCCAACCCGAGGATGATGAGAGGGATGCAGGGCGGCGCGGCAACGATACCCAGGTAAGTGGACTTCCCCTTGAAATCCCAGCGCGTAACGCAGTAGGCGGCCGCGCCACCCAGGACAGTCGCGATGACGGCTGCGCAAATGGCGACCAGCAGGCTGTTCAACGCTGCCGCAACGATGCTCGGATCGCGGATGATCTGCGAGAACCACCTCAGGGTGAACCCTTTCCACGGCAGACTCGGGAACCGGTTGTCGTTGAAGGCGAAAGCGACCAGCGCAAGGATGGGTGCGAAGATGAACGTGAAACAGAGGAGTATGAACAGCCGGTAGCCGTATGTGATGAGGCGATCCATCACACTCTCCTCCTTCGCGGAAAGGCGAAGGCGAATGCCGCGAACAACACGGCCAGCAGGGTGATCACCATGATGACGGCGATGGCCGCCGCTCGGGGGAAGTCGCCGCCGGCCTTCGTGGCGTCGACGACGAGCACACTCAAGGTGGTCCGCTTACCTGATCCACCAAAGGTCGGCGCGATGTAGTCGCCCAGTGCCAGCATGAAGCCGAAAGCGAATCCGAAGACCAGCCCGATTCTGGCTGAAGGAAGAACGACGGTGAGCACCGATCTGACTCGCCCCGCTCCCAAGTTGTTGGCGGCCTCGATCAGCGAGCGGTCAACGTTCATGAGGCTTAGAAGGATCACAAGGGTCACCAGGGGGAAGAAGTAGGTGAGGTAGCCGATTTGAAGGGATAGCAGGCTGCCCTGAAACGCAAAGTGCCGCAGGCCAAACAGACCGAGAAACCGATTCAGGAGCCCCCCGTCGGCGAGGATGAAGGTCCACGAGTAGCTTCTGATCAGGTAGCTCGTGAAGAACGGGATGATCAGCAGCAGGAGTGCGACTCGGCGCACGGCAGGTGGCACGTGGAACGCCAGCCCGTAGGCGAAGGGAAAGGCCAGGAGCACCCCGACGACGGCCGAGAGCCCCGTGTACCAGATTGTGTGAACGTAGACGCTCCGAAAGAGTGACGAGGAGAAGACGTCCTTCCAGTTACCCAGAATGTAGTGATGCACAATCCGGAAGTTCTCGAGACTCCAGAAGGACATGAGTACGAGAACGACCACGGCGCCGAGGAAGAACGCGGTCTGCCAAGCAAGCATCGGCAGGCCCGTGACGACCGCAGCGCCACTGGCTCTGAGCGGTGTTGTAACGCTTCCGGTCCTGAGGCGTGCGTCCCCCCTCGCGCGAGTATGGACTCTCTTCCGCTCTATGCCGAACTCCATTCAGACGATGCAAGGACTGTCTCGTTCTTCACCCAGAATCGCTCCGCTTGGGGGCGCGTCTCAGGCCCGCCCCCCCTGCTCGCCCTTCACGAGGCCTTGAACTCCGCCCACACGTTTGCCCACTCCTCAATAGTCTGGTTCTTCGGGAGGAGCCGGACGGCGATCTTGTTCTCGCGCCAGGGCGTGATAGCACACGGGTCCGTGAACTGGTTCATCTGCAGTCGCGTCGCCCACGACGGGTCGTTGTTCTGCAGGAGTGTCCACGCCTTCTTGTTGGGGACGATGGCCGAGTAAGACGGCTTGGTCGCCAGCTTGGCCTGAGCGTCGGGTGACATCAGGTACGCGACCAACTGCTTGGCAGCTTCCAACTTCTTGCTGCCCTTGACGATCGATATCGCCTCGCCCCAGAGAACGCCCCCCTCCTTGGGGACTGAGCTGGCGACTGGGAGCCCCTGATCGCGCAGCAGCAGCGTGGCCCAGTCGCCTCCGCCGGGATACGCCCAAATCGTGTCGTTGGCGAAGTTCGAAAAGATCGCTGCTAGCTCGTAGAAGCCGGCGACTTGCGGTTTCAGGCTGAAGAGCGTCTTCTTGACCTTCGCGAACTCGGCGTTGCTGATCTCGAAGGGGTTCTTTCCGTTGGCTGGCGTGTTGCCGTTGTAGAGGCTCACCCAACCCATCGAGTTGCCCCACCAGTCTTGGAATCCCACCTTGCCCTTCAGACTGGGGTCCCACAGGATGGCATAGCTACCGACATCGCTCGTGGAAAGCCTGTCCTGCCGATACATGAGGTCGAGGTAACCGAACTCGTACAGGATCGTGTAGACCTTGCCGTTGACGCTATAGCCGATGTCCTTCCGGAATTCCGGAAGATAGTCGTTCCACGCCGGGTACTCGGTGGGATCCATCTCCATCAGCAGGTCGGCCTTCACGTACTCTGGCACGTACTCGCAGGAGGTCGTCACGGCGTCGTAGACGCCCGGGTTCTGTGACATCTCGGTGAGACCTAGCAGGCTGCTGAAATAGTCGCCGGCGCACTCGTCCAGCGCTGGTCAGCAGCCTCGGTTGAGCTCCTCAAGGCTGCCCGTCTCTGATAGAATAATCCCTGCAAATCACGTATAGGGAGGGC
>Ga0265296_1003092_pt1 | contig 15942 bp, 16 predicted proteins | sample MunlanPumphouse1_FD_189073 | JGI IMG/M metagenome (GOLD analysis project Ga0265296, IMG submission 189073) | Groundwater microbial communities from a municipal landfill in Southern Ontario, Canada - Pumphouse #1 | ecosystem: Environmental > Aquatic > Deep subsurface > Groundwater | place... | reverse complement strand
AATTGTCAGTTATCAGGTTAAGTTACTCTAGGTAGATAACCTCAAAAGCTACATTTTGTTTTATTTTAATCTGTAAATTTTAAGCTGTTTTTGAAGCTTTTTTCGCGTCATGTGTATCCTGGTTTTGATTGTTCCTTCGGGCATGCCAAAATAGGTGGCGATCTCATGGTATTTGTATCCCTCGAGGAACAATTGAAACACTTGGTAATTTTCTTCCGACAAACTGCACATCGCTTTTTGAATATCATCAGCGATAAACTTGTTGTCACTTTTATTGGATTCTACAGTGTTAGTGCTTTCTAGACCGATGTATGTTTCATGGATGTCGTTTGTACGTTTGGCATTAATGTAAACATTTTTCATAATAACGTAGAGCCACGACATTAATTTTGGATGACGGATAAAATCATCGATCGATTTCAATGCACGAATAAGCGTCTCTTGAATTAAATCCTCTTTTTCATCGGGATCATTGGTGAATTTTCCCGCAAAATGTTTCAAAAGACTTCTTTTTTCCTCGACTAAAATATTCAAATTGGAATTGCTCATAGTATCGTTTGTTAAATTGATTGATGTTTATTTGATAGGTGGAGGTGCAATTAAAGTGCTACATTTGCGTTTTCAGGTTCATCTAAAACTTGTTTAAACAGGCATAGGGGAAAAATACGTACACATGCGTATTGATCGTTTTGTAGCCTAAACGCTACAAGAATACACAATTGAAAGCGTCCCGATAAAAATAGGTGGCCGATTAGGGGCCGGTCAATTGGGTATTTGTTCCATTAAAAAATGTCTTTATTACGGGTATCCTTCTGTATTTAGTGGAATATGGGAACTGTCTATTTTTTTAAGCAGAAGTTTAAATGATTGTTTTTTATCAGTTTTTATTAAACTAATAAGTTCTGAATGTGGTTCTTAAGAAAAAGGTTGATCACAAAAACAAAATAGAATATGAAAAAGAGCAAGAAATTCACGGTAGTTTTGGGAACGTTATTATTTTGCAGCACACTATTCTTTGCGTGCCAAAATCCAAACAAAAATCCAGCAGAGGGAAGTGGTCAGGCGGACAATATCGCTCCGAGCGCCGCCGATGAAACAAGATACAATTTAAGCGAGCAACAAAAAATGAGCATGCAGAAGGATACCAGTTTGGCAGACACGCTTAGGAAGGATAGTATCAATGCGATACAATCTAAACCTTAAAGGAGCACTTAGAAAAGGTCACTCGTACCTCTTCGTTATATCCACAAAAAACTCCCTTAGTTGTGGGAGTTTTTTTTGTCCTTTTCTTTTTGTTCTGAATCAGTATCATAAATATCTTCTTCTGAATGATCTGGTTTCTCTTTATGTTGATCCTCTTCTGTATTAATCTTTTCTTTAGTGGTACGGTCGCGTTGTTCTTCTTCACTTGGATCAGGGCCAGCCATACTTTTTGGAGAATTTAGTTTGAGATTGACCGCATCTCGATCCGAACCCTTGGATGGTCTACAAATAGGCTTAAGATCGTAGCTGTCCGGTTCGTTTTCCATTGGGGCTATTTCGTACAAGAATGGGGAGCTTTCTTGGGAATAATCTGAAATAGTATCTCCAAATTGAATTGCTGTATTCATAGTCTTTTTAATAGGAACATGAGCCAAATCTGATTGGTTCTCTTTTTTTAAAAATGACAACACGATATATTTTAAGAATAAATTTAAAACTTTTCATTTGTCGATCTTGTTATTACAGTAAAGTAATTTAGATAATAGAGATACTATGAGAAAATTGACACTTCTTTTATTAATAACAGCAGGAATTGGGTATCAGGCCCATGCTCAGAAAATTGAAACCACGCCACAGATGTCATCGGATGTCGGAATTGAACCTATTCGACAAGGAAATTGGATGGTCGGTGGATCGATCGGTAATCTTGGCTATAGTTTTGAAGGAAAATCATTTAATGTAGCACTTCAACCACGAGCTGGTTATTTCGTGTCCGATGGATTGGCTATTGGTGCACAGGCAAATCTTGGTCTGGCTACTCAAAAAGATGCTGATAACGAATGGACCTATGGTGTAGCGCCATTTGTGCGTTATTACTTTCCAAATGCGGGATCAAGTACAGGTCGGTTTTTTGGACAGGGAGACATTGGTATTTCAGGAAGTTCTAGGGGCAAAGATGTCGCGCTGGCGGTAGGAGCCAATGTTGGATATGCACATTTTATCACACGAACTGTTGCTTTGGAAGCTACCTTTGGCTACAATTATAGCAAGGCCAATATTAATACAGGTAGCGGTGCGAGTGGTTTAGGCGTTGGCGTAGGTTTTCAAATCTATTTACCAGGTAAACGCTAACAAAAAATAGCAATAGCAATCTTTAACAGCATGTTTCCAATTGATCAATTGGAAACATTTTTTTTGGACGTCACCGTATAATTACTTGCTCTTGTGTATGAAAGACCTATTCTTTTCAAAATGACAAAAATTAGAAAACATTTGAAGCAACGTAGCTGTTTTTCTAATAAAAGGAGCTGAAATGATGACAGGGACAAAAAATATTGGTTTGGTACTCAAAGATAAAATGGGTAAATGGTCTTCTTATAACATTCCATTACTCAAAGAGTGCCGTCTGAACAATAAGCTTGTGAAGAGTAATGAGCTGGAAGGTATTTTTGTCATAGGAAGTTTGGCAACGGGACTATACATATTTTCATTGTATAAAAACCGTTTTATAGACTTGATGGGCAAGCGAATCGGGATAGAGGAAATCTGTGAACATTTTGATAGCTATAAACAGACATTGATATAAGTATATAAGTACACACATTTCATTTTTTTAAAACAAGGAGCATTTATGAGTAATTTAACATGGAAAGGCCGTTGGAACGAGCTGAAAGGTAAAGTGAAACAGCAATATGCAGATTTAACCGATGATGATCTGTTATATGCAGAGGGAAAGGAAGATGAATTGTTGGGTAAATTGCAACAAAAGACCGGAAAAACCAAAGAAGAGGTAGAAAACTGGCTGGATAAATTGTAATATTTTATCAAGGCCATTTAATTGGCAATTATACGTGTAAAAATGTGCGATCAATTTATTTTGATCGCACATTTTGTTTTTATGTCAATGAAAAATTGGTTTATCTAATTTTATGGCAAGACGATAAACAGCATTCATCAATCCAACGTGACTGTAGGCTTGTGGGAAATTGCCCCATTGGCTGCCATTGTCCTCGGTAACATCCTCACTGAACAGACCCAGGTGATTGCTGTAGGTCAGCAAACGTTCCAGTATCTCTTTCGCTTCCTCCACACGCCCGACACAGGCCAGCGCTTCCACGTACCAAAATGCACAGACTAAGAAAGTGGATTTGGGTCTGCCGAAATCATCCTGATGTTTATATCGATAGAAAAGTCCATTTTCGCCTTTTAATTCCTTTTCCAGCATTTCGAGATGATGAAGGGCGCGTTCCGATTTTGGGTCAAGGTAATCCATGACGATGAGCTGCAAGGTACTGGCGTCTAAATTCCGGCTATTAATAGCATTCTGATAAACTTTTCGCTCTTCGTCATAACAGGCCTCGATGTAAGCTTCTGCTTTTTTTAAGAGGACATTCGCGCGATCCTCCATATCTTGATAACCATTTTGACGCGCAATCAACAGGGCCGCCTTACATCCGACCCATTGAAAAAGATTGGAATAACAATGGTGGTTGGCAAAATTTCTAAACTCCCAGATGCCGGCATCTTTTTCCTCTATAGTAGCCTCAATCTTTTCGAGAATGAAATTTACCCAGCCTAACACATTCTTGTTTTCATGAATTTTAAAACGCTGGTCGGTGAAAAGAGGTAACAACGCAATCATTGCCTGGCCATATACATCATTTTGAATATGTTCAAAAGCTTGATTGCCAATCCGTACTGGACCGTTATCCTGATAGCCTTTTAGGTAAGGTAAGATCTGTTCTGTCAGCTCGGTGGTACCAAGGATACCGTATAAAGGCTGAAGTCTTCCAGGGTTGCGATGCGTGATGCCAGCAATATAATTTGCAAAGCTTTCCATTTCTTCAAATTGACCGATGTGCGTCAATGCTGTTAATACATAATAACTATCACGTACCCAGCAATAACGGTAGTCCCAGTTTCTTCCCGAACCTGGATACTCGGGCAGACTAGTTGTTGATGCAGCGATAATTGCTCCTGTGTCCTCATATTGATGAAGTTTCAGCACCAGAGCCGATCGGATAACTTCTGTTTGATAAATGTTGGGAATACTACACCTTTTAATCCATCGCTGCCAATAACTGAGCGTCTTATGGAGGAAATCCTCACAGGTGCTCACAATGGCCGATTCGAAAGCTGCATCATACGTCAGTATAAGGTATTTATTTTCACTGATAATGGTCCAGCTTTCCTCTTGGAAGAAATGTGAAATAGGCAGATCAGTGGTAAGTCGAATCCGTTCTCCGACCTGATCGTTGCTATAAAGAATATGGTTGCTGCCACGGGTAGGCTTAAGTGCCAATCGGCCGTAGTCAGCAGTCGGCTGACATCTGATGTTGACGCTAGGGGCACCATGCAGTGGTTCGATCTTTCGTATTAGCATCAAGGGTTTAAAATACCGCCCGAATTGTTCAAAACGTGGTGCAAAATCTGTAATACGATAGGCATAGGATTCCGTATGGATTTCCGTGCAGAGCACATTAGAGTTTTTGATGTAATACTGCTTGGTTTCCACAACTGGTTCCTCTGAACTGATCTTGAAAGTTCCACCTTGATTTTTATCGATCATACTGCCGAATACAAAGCTATCTTCGAACGATGGCCAGCACAACCATGATATGTTTGTGTCAATGCCAACATGCGCTATGTAGGAACAATTTCCAATGATTCCAGATTGGTAGATATGTCTGTTTTCTGTTGTATTTTCGTTCATTATTTTACGATAAGTTGATTTAAAAATTGAAGAACATCTTCTTGTTCATCTAAATAATATTTTGCTGCAGATTTGTTGCTTCCTACCTTAATACTTATGGTCGATTGCGGTAAATACTTGAATAGATCCTCGTCGGTAATGTCGTCGCCAATAGCCAACATGAAATCTGCTTTTATATGTCCTGCGATTTCCAATGCCGCCTTACCTTTATTAACTTCTGTATTTTTGACCTCAATAACAGCATTTCCGTCCAATAGTTGTAATCCATAGTCGTTGAGCATTGGGTTTAAGGTCTCCTTTAGCTCGGTTGCTTTAAGTTCGCCTAAGCCCAGTTCTACTTTTCTATAATGCCAAGCTAACGAGTAGGGCTTGACCTCAATGTAAGCACCCGGAGTTTGATCGGCCAGTTTTTCCATCAGCTTTTTTACTTCAGGCATCCAGTGGAGGGCCAATCCTTTTTTATACGACCAGTTGAAATTTGGGAAATTTGACCAAATACCATGTTCGGCAACTAAATAGTACGATCGACCGTCAAACCAAGACGATAGGCTCTCTTGTGATCGGCCGCTTATGATGACCAATGTATTGAGTGGATCAGAAATGATATTATCCAAAAGGTTATACAGCAAGGTCGTCGGAGTTGCTTTTTGGGCATGATTCTGGAATTTGACCAAGGTACCATCATAGTCCAGAAAAAAGAGTCTATTGCTACTTTTGCTATACCTTTCTGAAATACTATTCAATACCTTATCTGAGATTCGCCTTGCCCATTCGTCACGTTGTATGGCTTTGGTCTCAGCCAAACGATTGGTAAAGAGCTGCACCCAATGCTGTACATTAAACTTCTGTATAATCTGAATATTGGCATCGGTACGTTCCTGAATTTCTTCGGGCGGCATTTTAAGCGCTTGGTAAATACTGTCTGCCGTTTCTGTACGATTATAGGGGTTAATAATCAAGGCATCAACGAGTTCCTTGGAGGCGCCTGCAAACTCACTTAAAATCAATACCCCCTTTGATAAAGTCTTACTGGCGATGTATTCTTTACTTACAAGATTCATCCCATCTCGCGTAGATGTAATCATACAGATATCGGATGCAACATATAATCCAACCAGCTCTTCGAATGGAAGCGATTTATAAAAATATAGTACCGGCGTCCAGCTTAGATTGCCATAAATGGAATTGATTTCACTCACCTTCCGGTTAATCTCATCTTTCAGTTTTTTGTATTGCGATACCTTATCCCTGGAGGGCACGATAAGCATATATAGCACAACTTTTGTATGCCATTCGGGGTATTTTTCAAGGAAAGTGAGGAATGCACGTAATCGCTCTAATATCCCTTTGCTATAATCGAGCCTATCGACAGCTATAATAATCTTTTGATCGGGAAAATGGCTCCGGAATTGGCTTGCAATGGACTGGATTTTAGGCTGACTGCTGACTTCGACGAATTTATCAAAATCAATACCCATCGGAAAGGATTCTATAAATATATGACGGTCTTTGTACTTGAGCTGGTTATGTCCAGACGATACATGCAGTATTTTTTTGCAGGCATTTAGAAAGTTCTGACTATCGGCGAAAGTATGAAATCCGATAAGATCTGCTCCCAGTAAACCTTCAACCAATTCTTTACGTTGCGGAATGTTCATAAAGAGTTCTTCCGAAGGAAAGGGGATATGGTGAAAATAACCTATGTTGAGCTCTTGGTTTTCTAAACGCAACAGTTGAGGGAGTAGCATAAGCTGATAATCATGGACCCAAATAAAATCGGATGGCTCATCGATAGAAAGCGCAGCCTCGCAGAATTTCTTATTTACCATGACATAGGTAGACCAATATTCGCGGTCAAAATGAATGTAGCTCGGCTGATAGTGGCAAATAGGCCAGAGGACCTCATTGGAATAACCTTCGTAGAAATTGCGTATTTCATCTTTGGATAAGAAAACAGGAAGTAAGTTCATCGGTTTGAGAAGCTCGACAATCTTTTCTTTTTCCTCTTCATCTTTGGGAACAATTCCCGGCCAGCCAACCCAAAGTATTTCATCCGTATCAAAGGCGGAATTTAAACCGGTTGCCAGTCCGCCCGCACTCGGCTTGATGATTAATTTTTCTTTTTTTCGCTCTATTTGTATCGGCAGTCTATTTGAAATTATTATTTTCTTCTTTTTCTTCATAAGAATATTAGATCGATTTATTTGCAGTGTGGAAGAGTTATATTGACTATAACGATGGGCTTGTAATCCACTTATCTGAACAACCTCGGGAGAGAATAGTTTGAATAAATTCAAATTAGAAAGACAATAGGGAAGCTGTTGAAGAAAGAACGCGGTAATTTGCAAAAAAAAAGACCTCTATTTCTACAGGTCTTTTTTTTGCTATTTCATTAGATTACGATATGCTGACCGCAGCAGCTTTTTCGTTATCCAGCTTTTTCATAAATTGATCGAGGATGTCACCTAATCTCCCTGAAATTTCTCCTAAAATACTTTCCCAATCTTTAACTGTACCATCACAGTTGTCTGAAACAATTTTAATACTATGAAAGGTGAGATTTTTTTGAAAACAGAAATTCGCTAGGGCATAAGATTCCATATCAAATGCCAAAGGGTTAAAATGTTTGATATCCTGATAAAAAGCAGTATTTACATTGATAAAACGATCCGATGTCAAAAGTGCATCTTCGTAGCGAAATTCATCAAGTGATATGGATTCCAATACGCCTTGACCTTTAAAAAACAGGGTGTTTTCCAGGAAAAATCCATCCGTATAAGCATCCCCTTGTGCATAGTATGCCGGATAAAGGACATGGCCTATCGGATGCCTTGTACAGCCTACCGTGCCAACATTGAGAAGAACAGGACTGATTCCTAATGCTTTGATGTCTTCGTAAAGCGTAGCTACGGACAGGAGCGCATTTACTTTACCTACACCAATTTCGTATACAAAAGTCGATTCACTTGTCGAATTAAAAGATAGCTCATTTTTATTTGCTACCAAGATAATCGTTTCAATATCTTTATTCAGGATCATTTAATTTTCTTCGATATATGGATACTCAAATTCCAATTCTTCGGCAGTAATTAGATTTAAGAAGTTAACACAAGCCTGTTTTGAGGTGGGAAAATCCATGAATGTGTAATTTCCGCAGCTAATCGGGTTTTGGAAAGGTACTTCGTATCCTTCTGTAAGAACAGTCTCTAATACTTCTTTCATCAATTCCGCCACATTCTGAGGAGTTTTCGCTGTTCCAGCCAATACCACATAAAATCCCGTGCAACAGCCCATTGGTCCAACATAAATAACCTCATCACCTAAGATGGTTCTAATTTCTGTTGCAAAACAATGCTCTAATGTATGCATGACTTCAGGTGATAGCATACGCTCCGGAGAATTCGGTCTGATCATGCGAATGTCGTAAGTTGTATAACTTTCAACATTGCTGTTATTGGTTGTAGAAGCTTTAGCGTAGATCCCTTGTTTTAATTTGGTATGATCTACCGTAAAACTATTTACTTTTGCTTTTTCTTTTGTGTACATCTTGTTCTGTTCAAAGCTATAACGCTTGTGACGTTATAGGGGTTAAAAGTTGAATATCAAAAATTTCTACAAAGATACTAGATTATTGTAGAAAAGGACGACAAAACTACTATTTTAACACTTCATAATGTTCGACTGTTGGAAATGGATCGTAGTAATGATGTAAAAGTTTCTCCCATTCCTTAAATAATGCCGACTCCCTGAAACCAATGGTATGGTCTTCTAAAGTTTCCCATTCAACCAACAGAATGTACTGGTTGTTTTTTTCAATACATTTACGTAAAGAATGCGTTATATAGCCTTTACTCGCACTAATATATTGGCAAGCTGTTTTATAATCTCTTTCAAAATTGGATTGTTGTCCTTCAATAATTTGCAATACAGCTACTTCTAAAATCATAATTTGTTTTTTTATTAAGTTTAGTAAATACCTCAAACTTAGAAAATTTGTTTCTGATATGCAATACAAGAACAAGCTTATCCGAACAATTTATTTGGCATTCTTTTAATAAGGACTTATGCCTTATTATCCCGCTTTGACGTATTATATCCGTTTTTTACTTGTGAAGTGATGATCTGGGTGACCAATGGAATACCCGGATTACGATTGTGGGCATTCCAAACTAAGGAGAGCGTTGTTCGTTGTGGTAAATTGTTCAATTCAAGGAAAGTGACATCAACATGGTAGCCGTTCTTTAAAGATGAAGGAACAATGGCAACACCCAGTCCCTGAGCAACCATATTGAAAATGGTCAAAGCATTCACTGTGCGTAAAGTAACTTTGGGGATAAACTTATGATCACTAAAAATACTCATGACGAGATCATAATAAGAGTGGCTATAGTTTTTGGAAAATAAGATAAATGATTCATTTTTGAACGCATCAAGACTTGGTTGCGGTGACTTCAATAGGGGATGATCGTTGGGTAAAACGAGGCTAAAATGCTCTGTATGTATAGGCAGACTACATAATCCAGGTGGCGTTTCGGAAAGACGAACAAACCCTAAGTCAAGTTCTTTTTTCTCCAGCAGATCCAGCTGGGTTTCATTCGCTAGTTCGTGAAGTGATAACTCGATATCCGGCTGCTGCTGTTTTAAATTGACAAGTAGTTCCGGCAGGATTGTTTGAACAGCCGACCCGATAAACCCCAGCTTTAAGGTGCTTATTTTACCATTGGCAAAACTTTGAAGTTGAGTTTCAATCTGATCCAAGTGCCGAAATAGTTCTTTCACCTCCTGAAAGAGATATATCCCCGCTTCAGTCATTTGAACATTTCGTTTATTACGCTCAAAAAGTGTTACGCCATAAGATTCCTCCAGTTGCTTAATTTGCCTGCTCAAGCCTGGCTGCGCAATAAACAATTTTTCGGCAGCCCTTCTAAAATGCAGTTCTTCTGCCAATACTTTAAAATACAGTAAATGTCTTAGCTCTATTTGATAATTCATGGTTATCAATTGATGATAAAAATGGTATTTCTAATTATCAAATATAGCAAGTACATTTGAGTAAAGCAGTTATGATAATGGAAAAATTTTTATATGGCAGTGGGCAGCTAACATGCTCCACAGCTTTAGCGATAACAAAAGGAACGGTTACCGGGGAGATTTCCACCGAAGTCAGGGATAAGATCGAGCAAAGCGCCAGTTATGTCAGGAAAATAGTTGAGCGCGGTGAGGTTGTCTATGGGATCAATACAGGTTTTGGTCCATTGTGCACCACACTTATTGATGCAAGTCAAACGCAGCTATTACAGGAAAATATTCTAAAAAGCCATGCTGTCGGTATGGGAGAACCTATAGCCAATGATTTGGCCAAATTGATGCTTATTCTTAAAGTTCACGCGCTTTCTAAAGGATTTTCAGGAGTTCAGTATGCGACGATTGAGCGGATTATTTGGCATATTGAAAATGATGTCATTCCTGTGGTTCCTAAACAAGGTTCTGTCGGCGCATCGGGTGATTTGGCCCCATTGTCACATTTATTTTTACCATTGATTGGCTTAGGAAAAGTTAACGTAGAAGGGGGGATTTTGGAGACAGCTGCTGTTTTGGAAAAACACGGTATGGCACCGGTTCAGTTGGGCGCAAAAGAGGGGCTGGCTTTAATCAATGGAACCCAATTTATGGCTGCACATGGTGTGATGGCTGTTGCCGAGTTAAATCGTGTACTTCAGAACGCCGATATTATTGCTGCCTTAATGATTGAAGGCTTAAATGGTTCAATAAAACCATTTTTTACAGAATTACATCAATTACGCCCGCACCTAGGAAACCGCTATGTTGCTGCAAGCATTTTTAACATGCTTCATGGCTCGGCTATTTTGGAAAGCCACAAAGACTGTTCTCGTGTACAAGATCCTTATTCGCTGCGCTGTATCCCTCAGGTCCATGGAGCATCACGCAATGCTTGGTTTCATTTGAAGGATACCATAGAAATCGAAATAAACGCAGTGACCGACAATCCTGTGATTATTAATGATGAACTAACCATTAGTGGCGGTAGCTTTCACGGACAGTCAATCGCTTTGCCTTTGGATTATGCCACACTGGCCGCATCGGAAATTGGCAATATTTCGGACCGAAGGGTCTATTTGTCTTTAGAAGGTCAAACCAACGGTGTCCCAAAATTGTTAATGAAGTCAACCGGTCTCAATTCAGGATTTATGATCTTACAATATAGCACGGCTGCGATTGCAAGTGAGAATAAAGGACTTTGTTTTCCTGCAAGTGCAGATAGTATTCCTACCTCTTTAGGCCAGGAAGATCATGTCAGTATGGGATCTATTGCCGGCCGAAAATTACTGCAGGTCATTGACAATGTCGATAAAATACTAAGTATTGAACTGTTATGTGCTGCACAGGCCAAGGATTACCATCAGCCATTAAAATCGACTGCAGCATTGGAAGCTATCCATGCAAGAATTCGCCAGTCCATTCCGCATATTGAATCCGATCAACCGATGGAAGAGCTGCTGACGGAGGCACTAAGCCTCGTAAAATCAGGCGAACTGATCACATTGCATCGTCAATATGCTACAGGTGAGATTGAAGCGGATTTGAAACAAAGGTTTGAAATGTTTTAAACGAAGAATGATGGAAAAAGAGCTGAAATTAGTTGGACCTTTTAGGCAGATATTAACGATGTCAAATATGCCCGTAAATGGGGCACTCGACGATAAACAATTGGCTATTATTAAAGAAGGAGGTATTTTAATAGCAGGTAACAATATATTGGAAGTGGGGGATTTTGAGCAACTACAACTGCAATGGGGAAAGGAGGCGGCACTTGTACCTGTAGAAGGAGATCAGGTCGTTCTGCCAGGCTTTATTGATTGCCATACACATATTGCTTTTGCCGGTAATCGAGCGAATGATTTCGCCCTTCGAAATGCAGGCTCAAGCTACCTGGAGATTGCAGCGGCAGGAGGTGGGATCTGGAGCACCGTTTCCCATACGCGGGATTGTAACGCAGAAGAATTGATTGATCTCACTATCCAGCGCGCAAATTTTCTATTAAGGCAAGGAATCACAACAATTGAAGTTAAAAGTGGTTACGGTCTCAATGTTAAAGAAGAACTTAAGATATTACGGGTCATTCAGGAATCGGATCGTCGTACGGCATCAGACCTTATTCCAACTTGTTTGGCGGCACATATGCTCCCACGGGACTTCGACGGATCCGCAAAAGATTATCTTCATCTGATCACAACAGATCTTTTTCCCCTATTGAAATCAGAAGGGCTGTCGAATCGGATTGACGCATTTATCGAAAAAACGGCTTTTCAGGGGGAAGACATTGTGGCCTATTTACGAAAAGCAAAAGAAATGGGTTTTGATCTGACTATTCATGCCGATCAGTTTACCACTTCGGGAAGTCAGATTGCTGTAGAACTCGGTGCTCAATCTGCGGATCATCTTGAAGCATCAACTGCGGCTGAAATAGAACTTATCGCACACTCAGCTACTGTTGCTGTAGCGCTGCCTGCCGCCTCTATCGGCCTTGGATGTGGTTTTACACCTGCTAGAAAGTTGTTGGATGCAGGTGCATGTTTGGCAATAGGAAGTGACTGGAATCCGGGTTCCGCGCCCATGGGACAGTTACTGACGAGTGCGAGTATTTTGGCAACAGCAGAAAAGTTGACGAATGCTGAGCTGCTTGCGGCACTAACCTACCGTGCTGCAAAAGCCTTAAACCTGTCGGATCGCGGCGTGTTGACCAAGGGCATGAAAGCAGATTTTAGTTTATTTAAAACAGATAATTATCAAGATATTACTTACTACCAAGGAAGCTTGCAGCCTACAGCAGTATGGAAAAATGGTCAGGAAGTATTCTCAATATAACAACATGGAAGATACATTTAAGAGCGAGGTTGCGGAAGGTATTCCAACCGTATTACCTCCAAAAGTAGAACGAGATCATACAATAAGTCATGCCCCCAGACGAAAGGATATTCTCACCAAGTCGGAAGAGAAGCTGGCTCTACGGAATGCATTACGTTATTTTCCCAAACAATGGCATACGGTTTTAGCACCTGAATTTTTAGCGGAGCTTCGTAGTTATGGCCGAATCTACATGTACCGCTTTAGACCCCAATATGCAATGCACGCTCGACCGATAGATGATTATCCAGCAGCCAGTAAGCAGGCGGCAGCTATTATGTTGATGATTCAGAACAACCTTGATCCAGCCGTAGCACAACATCCCCATGAACTGATTACCTATGGTGGTAATGGAGCTGTTTTCCAAAATTGGGCTCAATATCGCCTCACCATGCAGTATCTTTCGCAGATGACAGATGAACAAACGTTACATCTTTACAGTGGTCATCCAATGGGTCTTTTCCCTTCCTCACAACATGCACCTCGTGTTGTTGTAACCAATGGCATGATGATTCCAAACTATTCGAAACCGGATGACTGGGAACGTTTTAACGCTTTAGGTGTTACGCAATATGGGCAGATGACAGCAGGTTCCTATATGTATATTGGTCCGCAGGGTATTGTGCATGGCACCACAATTACTGTTATGAACGCTTTCCGAAAACATTTAACGGTAGACGATACAATTCAAGGCAAGGTATTTTTGACTTCTGGTTTAGGCGGTATGAGTGGCGCGCAGCCCAAAGCAGGTAATATTGCCGGCTGTATCACCGTATGCGCTGAAATAAATCCCGTTGCGGCAAGAAAGCGGCATGAACAGGGTTGGGTAGACCGATTGGTAGAAAACATCGATGAACTCGTTGAACAAGTACAGTTGGCGATGGATCAAAAGGAAACAATTTCCTTCGCCTATATCGGTAATATTGTCGAAGTGTGGGAAGCCTTTGATCGCAAAAATATCCACATCACGGTAGGATCTGATCAGACATCATTACATAATCCTTGGTCTGGAGGCTATTATCCGATGGGGCTGACCTTTGCAGAATCCAATGCGTTGTTAGCGACCGATCCTGACCGGTTTAAGCGATGTGTACAAGAAAGCTTGGTACGACATGTCGATGCCATCAATAAGCATGTAGCTAAAGGAACCTATTTCTTTGATTACGGTAACGCGTTTCTGTTGGAGAGCAGCCGTGCAGGTGCAGCGGTATGGAATGATAAAAAGGATCAGTTCCGCTACCCATCTTATGTACAGGATATTCTTGGCCCAATGTGTTTTGACTATGGTTTTGGACCCTTTCGCTGGGTTTGTACGTCTGGAAAGGCTTTGGATCTTCAAAAATCAGACGAAATAGCCATGACAGTTTTAGAAGAGCTCCGAAAAGAAGCTCCCGTGGAGATTCAGCAGCAGATGCAAGATAATATTCAATGGATTAAAGAAGCCGGTAAAAATAGACTTGTAGTAGGCTCCCAGGCGCGTATTCTTTATGCAGATTCAAATGGACGTATTGCCATAGCAAAGGCTTTTAATGAAGCCGTAAAAAGTGGCTTATTTGAAGCACCTATTGTTTTGGGAAGAGACCATCATGATGTGAGCGGTACCGATTCACCTTATCGGGAGACTAGTAATATCTACGACGGCAGTCAATTTACAGCAGATATGGCTATTCATAACGTCATTGGCGACAGTTTCCGGGGGGCTACTTGGGTATCTATTCACAATGGCGGTGGAGTCGGTTGGGGTGAAGTCATCAACGGTGGCTTCGGTCTACTGCTAGATGGCTCTGCAGAAGCAGCTTTTAAATTGGAAAAGATGCTGTATTTTGATGTAAATAATGGGATTGCTAGGCGCGCTTGGGCTAGAAATAAGGAAGCTAATCAGGCGTTAGATCGTGCAATGGAGAGAAATACCACATTGCAAGTTACCCGCGCGCAACTTGTAGATGACGATATTATCGAACAATTATTTGATCTGAGCGAATGAACTTATTGTTGAATAATTCGGAAATATATAACAAAGGAGACCAAGCGGTCTGGAAGGGGCGTATCGATGGCCAGGATCGTGAATGGATGCGTTGGCATCAATTAATGGATTGTGTTGATCTTCTCGAGCAGCCCGATTTAAGGCAGTCCATTGCTTTTCTCGGATTCTGTAGCGATGAGGGGGTTGCACGCAATCAAGGTCGTGTAGGCGCCAAAGATGGACCGACAGCACTCCGGAATGTATTAACAAACCTTCCTGTACATTTTTCTGATAAACTAAAACTTAAAGACTGCGGTGATATACTTATAAAAGACAGTGATTTAGAATTATCTCAGCAGGGGCTAGGGGCTGCCTTAAATTGTATTCTCGAGCAAGAAGGATTTCCAGTCGTCTTAGGTGGTGGCCATGAAGTAACTTATGGCCATTATTTGGGTGTTAAAAAATTTCTAAAGAGTCGTAATCAAAGTCTTGGCATTATTAATTTGGATGCCCATTTAGACATCCGTCCATTGCAGGATGGCAAAGGGAATTCTGGAACGGGATTCTATCAAATCGAGCAGGATCAGTCTAAAGCAGATTTGCTATTTCATTACTTAGCAATTGGTATTCAAGAAATTAGTAATACCAAAGGATTGCTCACCTATGCCAAAGAGAAGGATGTGCAGATTATTGAAAGAGAGAGTTTGGTCATTGAAAAACTTGATCTGATCCGGGAGCAAATTGTTAGTTTTTCCAAATTAGTGGATTATGTGTATTTGACGGTTGATCTTGATGCTTTCGCTGCAGCCTATGCACCGGGAGTAAGTGCATTGGCATTTAACGGTATAGTCCCTGATCATTTGTTTTTTACGATCTACGATATGCTACTGGATCTGCCTAATCTAAAATCTGTCGATTTTGCAGAATTCAATCCACATTTCGATATTGATTCCAGAACGGCCAAACTAACGGCTGATCTCATTTTTAAGTTGATAAACAAATTAGCAATCAAACTTGATTAGCAATTGCCCATTAGCTAAACAGGGGGCAAAAAAAGATGGTTACATTGCTACTACAGCAATATAACCATCTTTTTTCACATTGGTGGGGTCCTAAAAAAGCACATCGGCTAATGCTG
>Ga0265296_1003091_pt1 | contig 15950 bp, 12 predicted proteins | sample MunlanPumphouse1_FD_189073 | JGI IMG/M metagenome (GOLD analysis project Ga0265296, IMG submission 189073) | Groundwater microbial communities from a municipal landfill in Southern Ontario, Canada - Pumphouse #1 | ecosystem: Environmental > Aquatic > Deep subsurface > Groundwater | place... | reverse complement strand
ACCTCGTGCATCTGCCCATCTCGGCGAAACCTTCTGGTGGGCGCCTCCAGGCGTGCGACGTGAGCACTGCGGCTCCGCCTGGACAGCTGCCTCGGGCGCCATGACACGCACTCAAATGGAGGAGGTGCGTCGGGTGTCGGAAAGCTGGTCTTCCTCGCTGCAGTCGGCTGTGCGCGTTGCGATCGAGCCGAGGTTGGTGTCACTCGGATGCTCATCCTGAGCTCAGCACACGAAAAGGCTTGATCAAAACGCCAGCGAGATGTCTGATTCCGACATGGCTTCCAACGCCCAAAGACCAACCTACGTTGAAGAGGGAAGGGTAGCCCTCAGTGTCCGCTTGCCGCGCGAGATGCACACGAGAATGCGCAAGATGGCGATCGATCGCGATTGCCGTGTGAATGATCTCTACCAGGAAGTGCTTCAGGTCTATCTGATTGAACGTCTTCCAGGAGAACCGTTCTTACGTGCGCCGCCGACCAGCGCCACGCCCGTGACTTTATGGTTAGAGCCCACTTTTAGCGACCAATTCCGGGAAGCGTTAGAGCGGCGCTGTCTAACCGCGACAAACGTTGTGGTGACGGCGCTTTTGCAGCATTTCGGCGAAGATCATCCAGCACAAGATCGTCTTGCGCTAAAAACAGCGGCTTAAGCAGATCCGCATATCGTAGGTCGAGCGATTGCTATGACAGATCCATCTTTGCATTGCATGATCCTGAACCTCATAACCCCTGCTCCTTGAGGCGAACCTCGCTGACGGACCGACGACCTGAAATGCGGTCCAGTTGGATGAAAACGTCGATGCTGCCGCGAACATAGTGCAGCACATCGTCTCGGCTGAGCCTGGTCGCGCCCTGCAGAACCAGGAGCGCCAACTGCTCGATGGCCCGATCAGGACTGTCGGCGTGGACGGTCGTCATCGATCCCGGGTGTCCCGTGTTGACCGCCCTGAGGAAGGTATAGGCTTCCGGTCCGCGCAACTCGCCCAGGATAATGCGGTCAGGCCGCATACGCAGTGAGGCGTTCAGCAGGTCTTCAGCGGTCACTGACGCTTCGCCGAGAGCACTGCGCGCAGCCAGAAGGCCGACGCCGTTGGGATGTCGCAGAACCAGTTCCGGCGTGTCCTCGATGAGCAGCAGCCGCTCATCGACAGGGATTTCCTGGATGAGCGCATTGAGGAAGGTGGTCTTGCCGGTCGATGTGCCGCCGGAGATCAGAACGTTACGCCGCCCTCTCACGGCCGCCTTCAACAATCCGGCCGTATCCCCCGCGTTCTGAAGGACCTTAAGGTGCGCATCGATCGGACGATCCTCGTTTAAACGCCCAAGCTGCGTCGCCTCAAACGCACCTGCCGCCAGGTAATCGTCCAATCTGAGATCAGCCGCCACCTGTTTGCGAATGGCGAGCGCGACCTCCCCCCGTGTTGCCGGTGGGATCACGATCTGGATGCGCTCACCGCTCGGCAACGAGGCCGATAGAATGGGGTGCTCGCGGCTGATCCCTTGATGACTGAAGGCCGCAATCTGCCGCGCAAGGCGACCCAGGACCTCGTTGGTCAGATGCGGAACCTCATGACGTTCGACGCCGCCGCCCAGCGTCTCCGCCCAGAGCTCGCCCGGGCGGTTGACGTAGATGTCGGTGACATCAGCCCTGTCCAATATCCCGGCCAGCGGCGCCAGGTAGCTTTTCAGGTAAACCTGACCCTGCGCAGAGCCCTCGCTCACCGGCGTGCTCCCCCGGAAGCGAACTCCAGGTCACGCGAGACCAACACGGTCACGCGTGCGCCTGCATCTGTGCGAAGAGTGGGTTGAAGACGGTTCGTATTTGCCGCCGCGCCGGTGTTCTGGGTGGATCCGGGTAGGGCGATGATCACGCCGCCGTCGCCACTCAAGCTGCGGCCCGCAGCCGCCGCGCCGATGTTCAGAGTCGTTTGAAGAAGCGCCGATCCGAACCGCTCAAGGAAGTGGTTATCGACACGGCCTCGGATCCCCGTACGACCTTGGAGATCTCCGGCCGGAGATGCCAGAGCGATGGTCACCCCGTCGGGCCGAACCAAGCGTGTCCATTCGACGAGCGCGCGGTTCTGACCGGCGGCGAGATCCGTCTGATACTCGCCGAACAACCGCGAGCCGCGCGGGATGAGGACGCGGCTACCATCGAACCCTCGAATGTCACGAGAGACGATGGCGCGGACATTCCCAGCGCGCGTGGAGTCGAGCGCAGTTTCAAGCACAGCCGGGATCAATGTGCCCTGAGGGACGGTCGTCGCCGTTCGCCTCAACCGCCCTGATCGGACGGCGGTGTCTTGCACAGAGGTTGACGGATTAGGGCTGTCAGATGCGGTAGCGCCGCGCGCGCTTCCGCCCGCTGTGGTGTCGATGACAAGGGCTGCACTGGTCGATGCGCCCAAGCCTTGGCCCATGGAGGGAAGGGCTTGGGACGGTGCGAAGTTCTGGGGCGGCGTATAGGTCGGCGGCGGGGCGTAACCCGGCGGGGGAGGTTGCGGGGCGAAGGGGATCGGCTGCAAGGGCGCTGGCCGCATTGGCTGGGCAGGGAGTGAAGGCTGCGGAAATGCCGGTGGCATCGTCGCGACAGGCGGTGCGGGGGGAGGCGTCGGGACCGGTGGCTCCGGCAAGATGTAAAGTGGCGGCGGGGCTTGAACCGTTTGCATCGTGTCAACAGGACGAGCCTGGATGGACGGCGCGGATGCCGCACGTCTTTGACCATCGAGCACCAGGAACAACAACACTGCGCCGACCGCCAGGCCAGCGGCCATCACCCAGATTGAGACCTGTTTTCCTTGGCGCGCTACGACCGGACGGATTTCGGCATCGTTGGAAAGCGGCGGGCGAGGATCGCTCGTCGGGCGGTTCACCGGCTGGCCCTTTCGCGAAGTCTTTGCGCGCGGGCGATTTGGCCGTCCAGGCGAAACAGCAGGGCGCGGTGAACGGCGTCGACGACATATCGGCCGTCGCGCATATGCCCATCGAGCAGAACCTCGTCGCCCTGATCGTCAATGGCGAACATGACAGGCAGGGTTTGCGCCGCACGCCATTGGATGAAGGTTCTCACGCCGTCATCGTCGATCGCGGCGGGGCGCAAGCCGTTAGCGCCAGACAGGCGATACCGCCCAACTCCGGGCCGAGCAGCCGGTTGATCAGCGTCAGTTGCACCTGGATAGACGAAGCGCACTGTGAAGGGCGTGTCGGGCCCAGGCGCAGGAGCGGCGGAGAGTTCAAAACTGTAGACACGCACGTCAGTGATGACCGTCATATTGGTCGTCCCGCCAGACCGTAGCGGCTTCAAGAACAGAGCATCACCCTGGTTATTGAGCGTCGCCTGCCAAGCGTCGCTATCGCCAATGGCGACATTCTCGACCTGCTCTCCGGGGCCGAAGATGACGGTCGTCTGGAAGTTGCTGGCGACCCTCAACCGCACGACCTGGCCGACATCATATCGAACGGTCTGGAGCCGTGGGTCGTTAGTGGGCGCTGCAGGAGTTGAAGGCGCGGGGCCAAGCGCTGGAGGTCCGGGCATCCCCACCCCAGGCGTCTGCGCCATGGTCGGTGTCGCGATGAGAACGAAACAAAAAACCAGGCGCCTCATGGCGTTTCGACCTCAACGGCATCCACAGGCTCTAGAGCCGCCTCATCCTCCAAGGCGGGTTGTGAGACGGATTCCTGAGTGGGGAGGAGCGCCTCGGGATCACGTCTGTAGGTCAGGACCTGGAAGCCCAGAGGATTGATGAAGCGGTCGGCGGCCGACATCGGCTCGCCGGAGAAGCGATACTGAACGATGGCGACCCAGGGTAAGGCCGGGTGAGGGGATCCGCCGGCGTCGCGCTGTATGGTTTCGAAGCGCACGAGGGCGGAGCTGTCATTTAGGGGGGAGACGCTCTTGACCCGCGTTTCGATGACCGTGGTCTTTGGATAGCGGGTGAGGGGGCTGTCCAGGTTAGACGCCTGCATGAGCGCAAGATAGTCGGTGCGGGCTTGCTCGGCGGACCACAGGCCGATCTTCTGATAGTTGGCCTGAAGCGCAGCCATGTCGAAGCTCTCGCGACCAATCACATACTGAACAAGCATCGACTGAACGAGCGCCTTGTCAGGCGTGATTTGGCCCGGTGCGAGAGGCTTCAGCTCCTGAACAAAGCCGGTCGTACGATCGACCAGCAGCGTATAGGGCACGACGGTCTTCAGCGGCGCGAGCGCGACCAGGGCGACACCCTCGGCGACCGCGACAGTCGCCGCGCAGCCCGCAACGATCCAGGCGATCCGGCGGGAGGTCTGCAGCGCGCCGATCCGGTCGGCGGCCCAACTTCCGGCTTCCCGATAGTAGGCGTCCAGCGCCTCACGACTGGATTTCTTCATGAGCGGCGGTCTCGAAGCGCAGCGCCGAGAGATTTTCTCGGTTTGGTGCGGCGAAGGGTCGGGCTTGGACTGGGGATGGAGAAGGCCTCTGCGCCAGAGGCGGAGGTCTGTGAACTTCGCGCCATGGGCGTGGTCGAGTAGGGCGCAATCGCAGCCTGAGCCTGTTGCTCACGGCGCTGACTGGAGCGCATGGCGTCGGCGATAACGAGCGCTCGAGAGGATGCCGCGGGCGCCTCTTGGCGGGCGACGGTTGGAGGGGGAGGGGTGTCGCCCGCCTTGATCATCACCGGCGCGGGAAGGGCTTCGGCGGGCTCCATAACAGCCCTGAAGTGCGGCGCGCTCGTCATGAAGGCGAGGCGCAGCAAGATCGCCATACTGCCGAACAAGGCGACGGCGAAACCGAGCGAAAGAATAAGAAGTTCAACCGGCGCTGACGGCGCGACTGTCGATGCCTGACGCAGCCTCACCACCTGCGTTAGCCAAGGCTCGATCACCGCAAGTTCCACCCCAAGGATCAGCGCCGTAACGACCGAAGCCAGCAGGGTGAACACGAGGGCTCTCGCCCATCCGATCACCAGGCCGCGCGACATGTCGAACAGGAGCAGGCCTGCAAAGAGGGGGGCGAGCGCAAGCAGGACGCCGGCTGTGATGCGAACGACCGAAAAGGCTGCGACGACGCTGGTCAGGAAGATGACGCGCGCCCATCCGAAAGCAGGGTCGTCGGCGATCGGGAACCGCTGCTGCTCTCCAGAGGATGACGGCAAGGTCGCGGCAGGTTCGCGGCCGGTGCCGAGGTTGGTGAGCCTGATGATGGCGCTGTCTGCAGCCTGCAATCGCGCAATGAGCGCGGTTTCCCCCGTAGCGCCCGGCAATGCTGCGGGACCGCCCACGGCGGCGATGATCTGTTCTGGGGCGTCAACGATGATGTCGTAGACAACGGTTTTGTAAGCCGGCCAACTGCCCGCCAAGGTCAGGACGACGCCGATCTTCACCACAGCCATTAGGCCGTCTCGCAAGGTCGGGGTTTGGCCCATCATCATTCGTAGGCCGAACAGCGCCACGAAAATTGTCAGCAGCTCGGTCAAGACGAGAGAGACGAAGGAAGCCGGGTTCGAAAGGGACTGATAGCCCACGCTGCCGATTGCCTGCGCCTGGCAATCGATGTGCATGAGCAGGGTCGATAGGAAGGCATCGCCAGTCGAGAGTGGGGAGCAGGTCGCCATGATCAAGCGCGCTCCAAAAGCGGCGTCATCCAGTCTGCAGGATCATCGCCGACCTCTGCCCGGATTTCGTCGAGTTGGCGGACGGTGCGCTCTCTTCCCGAGAGGATGGTCAGGATGTCTTGTTCGCCGGAAAGATCCAGCCGGGCGACGACGCTCTCGCCGCCGCGTTTGATCAGGAAGCAGTGCGAGCTGTCCGGTAGGCTGCGGATGAGATCAAACTCATGCGGCGTCAGGCCAAACCCGCCCACATAGTCCTCGGCGCGCGCCTTGGGATTGATCATGAAGATCTGGGTCGCAGCCTGTTCAACGATGGCGCTGGCGATCCGGCTTTCCAAGGCGTCTTGGGCGCTCTGGGTGGCGAAGCCGACGATGCCGTTGCGTTTGCGGATCGTCTTTTCCCAATCCTTGATGCGGCGCACGAAGACATCGTCATCCAGCGCCTTCCAGCCCTCATCGACGACAATGATGGCGGGCGACCCGTCCAGCCGCTCCTCCACGCGGTGGAACAGGTACATCATCGCCGGCGTCCGCAGCGTCGGGTCATCGAGCAGCACGGTCATGTCAAAACCGACGGTCTCGGCCGATAAGTCGGTCAGGTCCGATGCATTGTCGAACAACCAGGCGCGTTCTCCGTCACCCCACCAGGACCGCAGGCGAGACCAGAGATCGCTTGCGGTTGGACGCCGGTCGCCGCGGAAGAGTTCGACGAGGTAGCGAAGCCGACGATGCGCGATGGGTTGATGGTAGTTGGCGGCGACCGCGTCTCGAATCCGCTCCAAATCCTCAAGATTCACGTCGCCGGCGAGAGCGGTCAGCCACTCGACCAGGAAGCCCCGATTGGCCGCTGTGTCTTCCAACTGTAACGGGTTGAGGCCTGAGGCCTCGCCTGGGCGAAGCAGATCATAGCGCCCACCCATGGCGCGGATGAACAGTTCCGCACCGCGATCCTTGTCAAAGAATATGATGCGAGGCGAGAGTTTGCGGGCTTGTGCCAGCAGGAAGTTGAGAACGACGGTCTTGCCGGAGCCTGACGGGCCGATGATGGTGAAGTTGCCGAGATCACCCTGGTGGAAGTTGAAGAAGTAAGGACCTGCAGCCGTGGTTTCGAGGAGCGTGACGGCGTCGCCCCAGTGATTGCCGGTAGGCGACCCGAGCGGAAAGTTGTGCGCGCTGGCCAGGCCCGCAAAGTTGTTGGTCGAGACCAGGCCGCGCCTCGCGATATAGTTGAAGTTGGCGGGGAACTGGGCCCAGAAGGCGGGCTCAAGTGCGATGTCCTCACGCACGGCCACGACGCCCATATCGGCCAGAGCCGCCGTGACCTCGGCGACGCCGGCGTCGATTTCGGCCAGGGTGTCGGCGCGCACGGCGATGGTCATATGGTGTTCGCCGTAACCTGCGCGCCCGGCCGCCACATCGTCCTTGGCCTGGGCAAGTTCGCCCCGCAGCGAGAGGGCTTCGTCCTCGGCCGACCGCATGCGACGCAGGGCCAGGTTCATCCGCTCGAGCGCGGCCTGGCGCTCCACGAAGGCAAACGACTGGGTGATGGTCAGTTCGTGGGGCAGTCGTAGCAGTTCATCGAACATGCCGGGCGCTGTATGGGCGGGATAGTCTTTGACGGAAACCAGCCCGACAAAGCTGCGCCCCAAATGACCGGCTGCGGAGAGCTCGACCGCGTTTTGGCCAAAGCTCACCCGACGGTAGGGGAGGTAGGCGCCGAGATCCTGGTGCGGCAGTAACACCGCGCGTCGCTCGCCATTGTAAAGCGAAGACAGAAACTCCAGCGGTTCAGAGCACGGTCCGCTGGGCGTGTCATAGACGCCCAGCAGTCGAGGCGCATAGTCGCCCAGCGCCGCCAAAAGGGCTTCTCGACCCGCGTCCAGTTGGGCGACCTCATAAGCCTGCGCGGCATCGTTGGCGTCGCCGACGCGGGCGAACCAGTTCCTCAGGCGATCCGCTACGCCGATCCGCCCCTGCAGCGGGCGACGCACAAGCGTCAGATAGAGGTCGTTTGCGAACAGGGCCTTGGTGGCCAAACGATCAGCCCATCGATCGCCGAGCGCCTGGGAAAAGGCGTCGGGGAAAGGCGCGTCGACATCGATCACCACCCGACGGCGCTCGATGTGGTGGTAGAGGGCAAAGCGCGACGTGCCGACAGCGCGGAGCATCGCGTCGCGCAGGGTCTTGCGATAGTTGAGTTCCGCCGTGTCCGCCGTCTCGAACAGCAGTCCGCGCAACTGAATGACCTGAAACAAGAGCCTGTCCCGGGTCTCAATCGTGTGGTCGTTGAGGTGCCGCCCATAGGGCAGGTGGGTCCCCGCCGCCTGTTCGCGCTCGACAGTGCGACGTCCCTGGCTCAGGGCCGGTAGGAGTTGCATCGCCAAAGACTATGGTTGTGAACACGCGGGCACTGACGGACGCGTGTCAGCCAAAGGTCGATGATGCGGGGCTCGCGAAGGCAGAGCAAAACGCCTGCGCCGTGGATGATCAAGGCGATGGGCAAGACCCAAATCGAGCGGAAAATCAGGAAGAGCTCTGCGGCGATGACGGCGTTGATGATGAAGTAGTTGTAAGTGACGCCGGCGAACATCTGCGGACGCGTGAGGGCGGTGAAGAGCGGGGTCCGTTCCAAATCATCCAACGCCTATCCCCCGAGCGCGGCCGTGGAGCGGATGCCGGCCACAATGCTGGCGGCGCCGAACAGAATGAAGCAGCCGACGATGACGACGGCGCCGTAGCGCCAGTTAAGGCGTCCGCTCAGCATCAGGAGGCCAACGCAGGCCACCGCAATGACGGCCACGACGGTGGCGATGGTGCCGAGAAGCGTGCCTTGCAGCCACTGAACCGCTTTGACAATCGGGCCGGATCCTTGAGGGTCAGCCAGGACGGTTTGGGCGTGGGCGATCGTCGGTCCGACCAGAGCGAAACAAGCGACGACGCCGCCGCGAAGCGGCGCGACAAAGTTCTTCATTGGAAATCCCCCAACCTCAGAATCTACACCATAGTTGCTGGAATTCACGAGATTGCCAAGGCGAAAGGCCGATGTCCCCAAGGTCGTGCGGAGGCAATTTCGAGTTCGATTCGTCCCCTGAGGCTGCTCGTCAGCCTTTCCGCATCAGGGCGCACTTTGCAGCGCGCGAGTTATATTTTTGTGGTTTGACAAGACTACAATCTTTCGAAAACTTGTGCCGCAAGCAATCGGGGGTGCGCGTAATGGAAAATGGCTTGAGGCTCGCCGGGAAGTTAGCGCTGCTAGCGATTCTATGGCTCGGCGCGAGCTTAAGTGCGCATGCTCAAACGAGCACTTTGACCTCAGGTTGGGAGGACCGCGGCGAATTCTTCAGCGACCCGATATCTGCTTGCCGTGCCCAGTGGGTGAAGTCCGGGATGGACAACGGTTGGAGCAGATTTATCGGGGCAAAGGACGTTCCATCATCTTACGTAACAAAAGAATGTGACTGGACTAGCGTTCAATATCTCTGCCCGGAAGAGACTGGTGGCGGTGTGGCCAACTGTGGAACCGTTCTACCGGGTACGGTCAACTTAAACTGCGGCACCGGCAAGCGATCGGTCTTGCCAGGCTCTTGCACGCTGTCTGAGGAGGCGGTGCCTGAGCGGCCAGATCAATGCTCAGCTTCGGCCAAGAAATCGGTCAATCCCTCAGTTGGGAATCCAATCCTCATATCCACTGGGGCGAAACTTTATGACGAAACGGACTATCAGACATTTGATCAGTTGATGTCTGTAAAACGCTTGTATCGCAGCAATCCCGTAGGAAGATCATACAGTGCGTTCTCACCGTCTTCGGGACTAGCGGGTGGGTGGGCTTTTGATTTCGCATATGAACTTCAGATTGATCGTATTCTTGGCAGCTCTAGTAGCCCATCAGTCTATGTGGCTTTGGTGAGTCCAGATGGAACGGCCTATGATTATCAAATGGGTAGTGGGAATATAATTTCCCCGAATACAGTTGATGTTGCGTCTGTTTATGCAGGAACCCAATACAGACTCGAATTTCTGAGCCCGATGCCGACAAACATCGGCGATCTGGACGATGTATCGACGGAGTGGCGGTTCACAGACGATGACGGCACGATCTGGACGCTGAAGACGTTTCAATCTCCGGTCACCGGTAAATTTCTCACGGCAAAGCCTATTAAGAAGCTCACTCGGGGCGGTTATGCTTGGACGTTTACGTATGGCAGCTTTGGGGAGCTTAACTCGATAACCGACAGTCGAGGCCGGACGCTAAATTTCACCTGGTCCAGGTACTACAAGTCGTCACTGACAAGCGTTCCGTCGTACGCGGAGGCGATAGAGAAAATCGACCTTCCTGACGGGTCCTCTCTTGTCTACTCGTACGATCCTCCCGCCGTCACGGCTGGTCCGTCACTATCCACGGTGCAGCGGCTCGTAAAAGCACAGCGCTTTTCAGCGGCGAACGCTGTGATCGACAGTCGGACATATCACTATGAAAGCGCCGTTCATCCCAGGAACCTAACTGGGATCACCGATAATCGTGGCATCCGTATCGCGACATACGCCTACGACGCCGAAGGCCGAGCTATATCTACCGAGGGGGCTAATGGCTCTAATCGATATACAGTCGAGTATGGCGTCTACAACAATGGATTGACCCGTCGAGTGGTCAATCCACTTGGCCGCTCTTCAACATACAGGTTTCAAAGGTTTTCCACGACGGCGCTCAATGACATTCGGCTGGTTTCCGTCGAAGGCGACGCCAGCGCCAACTGCCCGGATAGCATCGAAAGCGTCGGTTATGCGTCGAACGGATTTGTAGCGAGCATCGTCGATGAGAAAGGCGTCAGTCGGACAACGACGCGCGATGCGCGCGGACGACCCACGACGATCGTCGAAGCGGCGGGCACTGCGGACGCCAGGACCACGCAGATCGCATGGCATCCAACGTTCAATCAGCCGACCCAAATGGCGCGGCCTGGGTTGACGATAGACCTGACCTACAATGCGCTGGGCCAAATCGCGACGCGAACATTGACGGACACGACCACGATCACAGCGCCGTACTCAACGGGCGGAAGAACGCGAACCTGGTCATACAGTTGGTCCTCGACGGGGCTCCTTCAAAGTGAAGATGGGCCTCTCCCAGGAAACTCGGACACGACAACCTACAGCTACAACGCCTCGGGTCAGCTGACGAGCATGACCGATCCTCTAGGCCACGTCACCCAGGTCACTTCCCGCGACGCTTCGGGAGCGCCGCTGACCGTCGTCGATCCTAATGGCATACAGACGCAGTTTGCCTATGACCTAATGGGCCGGCTGCTTACGATCACCACCAATCCCGGATCGTCCCAATCTCAGTACGCCTTGACCTATGACGCCACCGGGAATGTGACCAAGTTGACGCTGCCACGTGGGGGATGGCTGGAGGTCACCTACGACGGGGCAAGCCGCATCACGGCGGTCAAGAACAGCCGAAATGAGCGCATCGATTATGAGCTTAACCCTGTTGGCGAGAGCGTCAGATCGACCACGCGCAATCCAGCGTCGTCGATCACCCAAGATCAGCGGCAGGCCTATGACGAGTTGGGGCGTTTGATCCGCCTGACAGGCGCCAATGCGCAGAATGTGCTCTTCGGTTACGACAAGGTCGGGAGCCTAGTTGGCGAGACCGACGCTGAAAGCAAATCATGGTCTTATAGCTTCGATCCACTGCAGCGTTTGCTTAAGGAGACGGATCCAGAGGCTGTCGAAACGGCTTACGCCTACGCGCCCAACGATGCTCTATCCAGCTTGGAGGACGGTAGAGACCTGACGACCAATCGCGTGGTCGACGGGTTCGGCTTGACGATCCGAGAGACGAGTCCAGACCGAGGCACGCTCACATATTGGTATGATCAGCGCGATCTATTGGTGAAGTCGCAGGACGCGGACGGCGTCGTTCACAACTATGCGTATGACGCGAACGGACGCCTGTTATCGGAGACATTCAACGGCGCTAGCTGGGAGAATATCACCTACAGCTACGACAACACTGTCGCTGGGAATAAGGGGCTCGGCCGCCTGACCGGCGTTTCAGACGCGTCCGGCTCCCACGCCTACGTCTATGACGTACAAGGGCGTGTGACCTACGATACGCAGGCTATTGGCGGTCAGCTCTATGTCGTATCCTACGCTTATGATGCAAACGGCGACTTGGCGTCTGTCACCTATCCGTCTGGGCATATCGTCAACTACGGCCGAGATAACACCGGCGTGACGACCGGCATCACAGCGAAGGCTTCCGCTTCTGCTACGGCCGTAAGCCTGGTCAGCAACGTCACCTACATGCCGTTTGGCCCGCTTTCCGGAATGACCTTCGGAAATGGTCTGACGATGACCCGGCAGTTCGACCAAAACTACTGGCTGTCGAGTATGACGCTGGGCGCAACCGGCGCCAATCGGTTGAATCTAGGGTTCAGCCGCGATTTGAACGGACGGCTTACAGGGATCACAGACAATCTGGCGACAGGGCGTGCGGCTGCCTTCGGTTACACGGACGCAGGCCGGATCCAGTACGGCGTAGGCCCATGGGGCGCCAATAGTTACAGCTATGACGAGGCTGGGAACCGCGTCGAGGTGCGGACGGAGGTGGGGAATACGGCGAGCTACGAGTTTGCGCTCACTTCTGCTTCGGACAATCGCATTGCGGAAGTCCGTGACACGAACTGGGCATTGAAGCGGCAGCTGGCATATCGCGCCGGCGGCGATCTCAGCAGCCAAACATACGTTGGCGGCGCGACCTTCGAGTATCTCTATGGCGCACACAAGCGTGTTCTCGGAGTGCGAAAAAACGGCGCTGACCTGTCGGCCTATCGTTACGACTACACTGGACGCAGGGTCGCTTCGCAAATGCTGGGTTCGGCTCCCTCGTTGACCCACTATGTGTTCGCTATCGATGGGCGTCTGCTTGCGGAGTACAACGCCAATACGGGTTCGATGACGCGTGAGTACGCCTGGCTCGACGACATGCCGGTGGCCATCCTCACGGGGACCGGGACGACGCTGACGCGCCTGTACGTTCATACGGGGCAGGTCGGCGAGCCCTTGATGATGACCGATGCGTCAAAGGCTGCGGTTTGGAGCGCGGCCTTCGATCCGTGGGGGCAGCCCGCCATGTTGCCGCCCACCGCTACATCTCCGCTGCTTATTCGGTTGCCTGGACAGTGGCAGCAAAGCGAAACAGGCCTGTATCAGAATTGGATGCGAGATTACGATCCGACCTTGGGGCGTTACATTCAGGGCGACCCGCTTGGCCTGTATGCAGGGGCAAATCTTTACGCTTATGTAAATGGCGACCCGCTTCAACTAAGCGATCCAACCGGCGAGATTCCGATATGGATTATTGGGGGTGGCGTTGGTGCGGTTGTTGGAGCTGGAGGCAATCTCGCGTGGCAGCTTTACCATTCTGGCGGTGACTGGAGTTGTGTTGATCCTTGGGAGGTTGCTCGGTGGGGCCTAGGAGGCGCAGTTACAGGTGCGACTCTTGGTCTCTCGGGACCGGCCGGCCCGCTATTTGGCCGAGCCGTCTACAGGAATGGAGCAAAGAGTTTTTTCAACCGAGGAGATAAGTTCAGGTTTGGATGGAGTTGGAACGCCGGGGGACGTTCAGGGCCTCGGAACTACTTTGGGCCCCACGGAGGGAAGCCTAACACTCCGTCTCATTGGCATACGCAACCCATCCCAGGGCCATCCGGACCTCGGCCTTTTGGACCACAAGGCCCGAAATGGTAGAAACATTTGATTGTGAGAATGTTTGGCGAAATCAGATGCCTGAGATAGTTAGCCTATTAGATAATAGGGGCGAGGTTAAATCAGCTTTTCAAGTAGACCATGTCTTTGTAGACATCAGGCCGCACAACAAAAGAGCTTGTCCGATTAAGATTTGGATATATGAAACGGCGTTTGATATCTATGTTGGTGACCTTTCAGCGGTGGGAGACATAGATATTAGTTCAATTAGTTATATTGATGTATTGAAATCCGTTTTTCGCGGTGATATTAAAATAGAAAGAGGAATATTTCTTGGTATCGAGGTTTTCAGATCTGTATCTATAAAATGCGAAGATAATTTAGAGATTGGTTCTGTCCAAAATTTTATTCCATTTTTTAATAAGTCATTGTGTGCGGTTGATCCTATATATTTCAATCCGTACTGAAATAGGAACTGACAACTTAACTCGGCCCGGCCGCAGAACGGCCCTCCTCTTCCCAGGGGTTACGCCCATTGGGTCGCGGTCGCCCATGCGGCCTCGGCATGACCTCGCAGGATGCGAAGGCCGGGTCGGGAGATCAGATGGGATTGGAGGGTGCTGTCAGCTTAACCGCCTGCGGCTGAAGCTCGCCCAACCGGTTCAGGTCTAGGCGACCGCCGCCGCCAACGTGGCGTCGGTCTCGGCGCGAAATCGACGAAGGGTAGCGCGGCTGATCAGATGCCGCTGGACATTGAAGGTGCTGTAGATTGCGGCATGGGTGGAGAGAAATCGATGGGTTGAGGGTCGGCGACACGACGATGAGGATGGCGAAGCTTTTCATTCCCGACATTCCCTGATGCGGATTGCGCTGACGGGTCGTTGGCAGTCGACACGGTCGAGAGGGACGAACACATTGATGCTGGCGCATACGTGATGCAGCACATCGGCGCGATTGAGCGTAGTTGCGCCCTGAAGAACCAAGAGGGCCAGTTGCTCGACCCGCGCGCTCGCGGTTGTTGGCGTGGATGGTGGTCATAGAGCCGGGATGGCCGGTGTTCACCGCGCGAAGGAAAGTGTAGACTTCTGGGCCCTGGAGCTCGCCCAGGATGATCTGATCGACACGCATGCGCAGCGAGGGCGTTCGGCATTTCTTCAGCGGTCACGGACACCTCAACCAGCTGCGAGCTGGCCACCAAACCGACCACGTGACCGCTTATGCTTTATCAAACATAATGTCCTTTATGTCTGGTTGAGTTGGCATTCCTCCTTTAAGCGTCTTTGGTGAACTTTGATCGCCAAAACCACTCGGATCGTATGACGGATACCGTAGCGCTTCCGGCCTCAGCAGATGGCGGGGAGGGGTTCACCTTCAACCTGCCGGCAATCATAACCGATACCCACCATGAGGCCGGCGAACGCTTCATGGAATTTTTCGCAGCCACCATTCGCAATCGAAATACGAGAGCGGCCTATGGTCGTGCAGTCAGCAGCTTTTTGAGCTGGGAAGGCGTCAGTGGGTTGGCTTCGCTCCGGGATGTTCGGCCGCTCCATGTCGCCGCATATATAGAGGAGTGCTGCGATCAAGTTTCAGCTCCAACCGTGAAGTTGCGACTGGCGGCCCTTAGGGGGCTCTTCGATTGGCTGGTCCGATCTGGTGTCATGGATGGCAACCCGGCCCATGCAGTCCGCGGCCCAACCCATGAAGTGGTGCGAGGCAAGACGCCCATCCTTTCCGCCAGCGAAACGCGTCGTCTTCTCGAATCCATTCCTACAGACACGGTCGTCCAACTTCGCGACCGCGCCTTGATCGCATTGATGACCTACAGTTTTGCGCGGGTGTCGGCGGCGGTCGGAATGGATGTCGAAGATCTGGTGCAGACCGCCGGCCGGTCCTGGGTTCGACTTCGTGAAAAACGCGGCAAGGTCCACGAACTCCCGATCCACCACAAACTGCTCGATCACCTTGATGCCTATTTAGATCTCGCGGGCCATCGCGACCAAGCCAAAGCTCCGCTCTTTCAAAGCTCACGCGGGCGCAGCGGTGCGCTCACCGGACAGCGCTTTTCAAGGCACGATGCTTACTCGATGATCAGAAGGAGGGCGGTCACAGCGGGCATTGTGGCGCGGATCGGCAATCACTCTTTTCGTGGCACAGGGATCACCACGTTCTTGCTCAACGAGGGCAGTCTGGAGATGGCACAAGAAATGGCGAACCACTCCAGTCCTCGTACGACCAAGCTCTATGACCGCCGCAATGACCGCATCACCCAGGACGCTATCGAGCGGATTCGGATCGAATGAGGATAGCTTTAGTCGGAGCTGCTTGAACTCGAACTGCTGCTATCCGAACTGCAGCTACCGTCACTCCCGCTGCTTCCACACGGTGTGCCGGCGTCGCTGGATATAGCGGCGATCATTGCGGTTGAGGCCACAGCCTCGCCAGACCTCTCGGTTCTCTTGCGAGGGTTGTCGTCCTTGGGTTGGAGCTGCGTTTCCTTCAGCAGCAGGCCTAGCAAAACTAGTGACGTGACCCCCTGAAACTCCTCCAGGAATAGCTAGAGTCCGCCCCTCGAAAGGACGGACAGAATGAAGCGATCAAGATTCACGGAAGAGCAGATCATCGGGATCCTGCGCGAGCAGGAGGCCGG
>Ga0265296_1003089_pt1 | contig 15954 bp, 17 predicted proteins | sample MunlanPumphouse1_FD_189073 | JGI IMG/M metagenome (GOLD analysis project Ga0265296, IMG submission 189073) | Groundwater microbial communities from a municipal landfill in Southern Ontario, Canada - Pumphouse #1 | ecosystem: Environmental > Aquatic > Deep subsurface > Groundwater | place... | reverse complement strand
GGCGCCCCATTCGCCGGCGATGATGCGGGCGCTTTCGAGAGCGCGCGCGACCGTGCTCGTGTAGACGACGGATATCTGTTTCGCTTTGAGAGCCCGGGCGAGCTCGGCCACGGCGACCCTTCCGCTCTCGTTGAGCGGCACGGGGCCGGCCCCCATGATCCGGTGATCCCTGTTCCAGTCGGTCTGTCCGTGGCGAATTAAATAAAGATGCATCGCGGCCCTTCGATTTCTTGCGGCGTGCCTTCCGTTCGCGCGGTGCGCTTGCGGTTTTCAGAATACATGCTCGTAGCCGAGATTCGGCATCGGGCGCCTCTTCCCGCTCGCGTCGGCGAGCATAATGCCATTGGCCGCCGGAACCGCCGTCCCGATCACCGTCGCGCCGGCGCCCAGGCTCTCCGCCGCCTCGGGAGACACCGCCGCGAGCAGCACGTACTCCTCGCCGCTCGCAAGGGCGAAATCGATCAGAGCCTCTCCTTCGAGCCCGCAGAGCTCCCCGATGGCGGGAGGAACGGGAAGAGTCTCTTCCCGAATGAGAGCTCCGACGCCGCTCTCCGCGCACAGCGTGCGAAGATCCTTCCCGAGCCCGTCCGAGATGTCGATCATCGCCGTTACGCGCGCGGGATCCGCGTCGAGAAGGGATGCATCGAGCGGGAACGCGAGAGGAACGAGGTGGCGCTGAACAAAACGCGCCACACCGTGCGCATAAGAAAGCCGTCCGAGCGCGCCCGCAACCCGGTCCATCTCCCCCGGCGACGAGGCGATCGATATGAGCGGAAGCACTTTCTTGAGTCCGGGCGCCGATTCGGCCAACGAACGAGCGAGGGGCGCGGAAACCGGGAAGGCAGAACGCTGTCCGCCGGCATCCCCGCCGTACAGCGCCGAGAGCACGCTCAGTCCCGCGCGAGAGAGGCCGATTTCGCCGAAGAGAACGAGCGTGTCCCCCTCGCGAGCCCCCGATCTGAGAATCGCCCGGCCCGGTCGGACCTCTCCGACGATCGCGACGTTGAAGCAGAACCCGTGGGGGCTCGAGACGGTATCTCCCCCGACGAGCTTGATACCGTATTGCGTGCACGATCGCTTGAGCCCGTCGATGATTTTGTCGACGTCGGCGGACGCACACCCCACGGAAAGCCCCGCCGTGAACACGATCGATCCCGGCGAGCCTCCCATGGCGAATATATCGGAAACATTGGATGTGACGAGCTTCTGGACGGCCTGGCTCAGCGTCGAGAAGCGCCGGTCGAAATGGACTCCTTCGATGGCAGCATCCGCCGCGAAGAGCATCTCCCCGCGCGGGGCGGGAAGCACCGCCGCGTCGTCCCCGATGCCGCAATCGGGAAACGCCGCGCGAAGGCGACCGATGACTTCGAGCTCTTTCATGATGGTGCGAGCCCGGGGCTCACTCCAGTTCCTTGAGGGCGACGGGAAGCGCCCGCATGCAATCTCCCGCGATCATCCCCCGCTCGCCGGTATCGTACGCGGCGATCTCCGCGGCCCGCGCGTGGAGGTAGACGCCGAGCCGGGCCGCGCGCGCGGCGCCGACACCCTGCGCGAGAAATCCCGCGATCGCGCCGCTCAGAACGTCCCCGCTCCCCGCGGTCGCCTGCCCCGGATGGCCGTGGACGCAGACGCCGGCGCTCCCGTCGGGATGGACGACCACGGTCGGAGCGCCCTTGTGGACGACCGTTACGCCGGTGTCCCGCACGAGCTCGCGAAGCCATTCGATGCGCGGCACGGGAAGCTCCGGGGCGCTCTCACCCGCGAGCCTTCCGAGCTCGCCCGAATGCGGGGTAATGACGATCTCCTTGACCTTCGAAGCGCCGACGACGTCCGCGAACCGCCCCTCGAGCGCGTTGATACCGTCGGCGTCGATAAGGATGGGCTTTGGACAGCGTTCGAGGACCGAACGGACGAGCTTCGCCGTCTCCGCGTCGGTCGTGAGGCCCGGGCCGATGGCGAGCGCGTCGTAGCGAACCTCCTCGAGCACCTTCTGCGCGCCGCTGGAGGATAGAGCGCCTGCGGCCGTCTCCGGGAGCGCGATGAATATCACTTCCGGCGCGGCCCCCTGGACGACGGCACGAATCGATTCCGGACCCGCGCAGTAGACGACGCCGCACCCGGTCCTGAGCGCCGAGAGCGCGGTGAGAAGCGCCGCTCCCGCGTAGCGGCGGCTTCCCGCGATGACGAGGAGCGAGCCGCATGCGAACTTGTGCGCCGTCGGCTCTCTCAGGGGAAAATCCTCGAGCGCGCGCTCGAGATCGAGCGCCTCGCACCGGATTCCCTGTTCGTCGATCACCTCGCGCGGAACGCCGATGTCGCCGACGACGATATCCCCCGCGCATCCCTTGCCAGGGTAGAAGAGGCAGCCGATCTTGGGGAGCCCCATCGTGACCGTCGCATCGGCGACGACCGCGGCGCCCATGATCTCTCCCGTGTCGGCGTTGACTCCGGACGGCATATCCACGGAGACGATCGGGAGCTCGCTCTCGTTGATCACATCGATCACCGCGGCATACTCCGCGCCCACCGCCTTGTTGAGTCCTGTCCCGAGGAGCGCATCGACGATGACGTCCGAATCCTCGAGCGCCTTGCGCGCGAGCTCTTGACCGCCCGAGAGGTAGAGAAATACCTCGACGACCTTCGCGCCGCCGCGGAGCGAGGCGAGCCGCGCGTGATTCTTGGCCGCGTCCGGGGAAAACTCCTCGGATGGGTGCAGGTAATGGAGGATTACCTTCGCTCCCTTTTCCGCGAGGAGCCGCGCGACGACAAGACCATCTCCGGCGTTGTTTCCGCGCCCGAGGAATATCGACGCGGCGAGGGACTCGAGCGACGGGAACGTCGATTCGATCTGCTCGAAAACGCGCTGCCCCGCTCGCTCCATGAGGGCCACCCCGGTGGCGAAGCGGCTGATCGTCGCTTCGTCGATCCGGCGCATCTCCGCTCCGGTCACGATCTTCATACGAACGTTCCTTTCATCGCTTCCCGCTTTTGTTGAGATCGTCGACGATCTTCACGAGCGCGTACACATCCGATATCTCGTAATCGGCGCCCGACTCCTTCGTCCCGAACGTGTCTCCATACCGCGCGAAGACGGTCCTGATGCCGACCTCCGCCGCGCCGACGATGTCGCGCTCGGGCCAGTCGCCGACCATGAGCGCCTCGTCGGCCCCTATTCCCATCTTGTCGAGAACCATCCTGAACGGCGCCGGGCTAGGCTTGTATTCTCCCGTGTCCTCGTACGTGATCACCATGTCGAACATGTGATGGAGCTGGAGATAGCAGAGCCGGAGCCACGCCTCCTGACGGGGAGCGTCCGATATGACGGCGAGCCTGAGCCCCTTGCCGAGGAGCTGAATGAGCGTCACCCGCACGTGCGGGTAGAGAACGAGCGCCGCCTCGCGCGCCCGCCGGTAGCCGACGATCCCCGCGGCAAGAATCTTGTAGTCGACCTCGCCGATGAGGTTCACGAGGAGCTTGTTGAACACCTTCTGGTATTCGATCCCCTCGTTCCCGTAGATCTTGAGAATTTCCTCGCGGATCCGGTCCGGCGGGACGAGGAGCCCCGCGTCGATCATCGCCTGGATCGCGGCTTCGATCGAGACCTCCTTCATGCGGACAAAATCGGTGAGCGTGTTGTCGAGGTCGAATATGACGAGCTTGATCATTGAACGCCTTTCTCCTTGTCCGCGCCGCGCCGCGCCGATATACTGAAGCGATGCAGGATCAGAGAGACGATAACCGCGAAGCTCCCGGGCCCGAAGAGCCCGGACCGGGTCCGGGCGATCCCGCCGCCGGCCCCGCCAGCTCCGCGGCCGGGATATTCGACAGGATCAACAATTATCTCCTGCTCGTGTACGCGTTCGCCTGTCTCCTTATGAATTACTCTCTCGCGGGACTTTTCTATTTCAAGGATATGATTTATCTCTCCCTCGCGCTGCCGGGAATCTTCTCGATCCTCATCCCCTTCTATGTTCTCTCGCGAAGGTCCATGCTCGGCTTCGCGCGGGAATTCTCGTTCGCCCGTCCCGATCTCAAAACGTCGGGGCTCGTTCTCGTCATCGCGGCCGCGGCGATTCTCCCCGTCGAGGCGCTCTCGAGCGTCTTCGAGCGAATGTGGACGCCGGATGCCGATTATACCACCTTCATCCTCTCAATCAAGCCCAAAGGGCCGGGCTCCTTTATCCTGGTCGCGATCGGCATCGTGCTCGTCGCGGCGGTCACTGAGGAGCTCCTCTTTCGCGGCTTCATCCAGAGAATCTTCCAGCGCAACATGCGCGGGCCGCTCGCCGTCGTTCTTGCCGGAATTCTCTTCTCCCTGAGCCATTTCAATCCTCCCGTGATTCCGGGAGTCGCTGCGCTCGGCATCCTCTTCGGATACCTCTTCTACAGGACGGACAACCTCTGGTATCCGATCGCGGGCCATGCGATCTACAATCTCGTGATGCTCGTGAGGCTCAACGAAACTACGGAAGAGGAAATCGTCGCGGCGAAAGTCGTCCCGCCCGACATGAGATGGACGTTTCTCTCGCTCGCCATACTCGTATCGGCGCTCCGGCTCCTGCATCGCCTTCACCGCCGAAGCGGGCAATAAAAAAGGGGCTCGACGGCCCCTTTTCGAAGATATTTCGATCTCTCTACTTGCTCGAGTACGATAGCTCTTTCCCGATGCTGATTTCCCCGTTGTCGATTCGAATGTTGAACCCGCACTCCGGATTATTGCATACCCACGCCTTGTAGCGGATGGGCGCACCGTCTCTCCCGTAATCCGACATGGGGAGAAGAATCCCTTTGTTGCACTTCAGGCAGCCTGTAAAATGTTCCGTCATATTCCCCCGCGGTTCCTCCCCTGCGAACCGGCTGTCTCACCTCCATCTCCACAGAAAACCCGACCGTAACCACTGTTCGCGTCTTTTGAAGCTTCCACATACTCCGCATTCTCTGGTATGCTGTCAAGCGAAAAAGGAGTACGGCCGTGCGGCAGAAAAAACACTCGTTTCTCCTCGACCGCATGCTCGGTAAGCTGTGCGTCAAGCTGCGGATGCTCGGCGTGGACGCGAAGCTCAACCCCGAGGGAGAGTCGGGACGTTTTCTCGTCAACGCGACGAAGGAAGGGAGAACGGCCGTCACGCGCGCGCGAAGTCAAGGAGACCGCCCCGGACCGAGGCCCGTGATCCTCTCCTCCTCCGATACAGCCGGACAGATCGCCGAGCTCTTCGACGCGCTCGGCGAAGCTCCCCGTTTCGAACCGTTTACGCGGTGTCTCGAATGCAACGTGCTTCTCGTCGAGGCGCCGGAGGAAGCCGTGAAGGGGCGCATCCCGCCGAACGTCGAAAAGAGCTTCCATCGCTTTCACGGCTGTCCCTCGTGCGGACGGGTCTACTGGGAGGGAAGCCATTTCCAGGCGATGACGGACGAGGTCAAGAAGATCGAGACAAGACTCGGGAGGAATGAATGGAACGAGAACGCTGGGGAACCAAGATCGGTTTGATTCTCGCGCTCGCGGGAAACGCTGTCGGCCTCGGCAACTTTCTGCGATTCCCCGTGCAGGCGGCGGGCAACGGCGGCGGCGCCTTCATGATCCCCTACTTCATCGCGCTCATTCTCGTCGGGATCCCTCTCATGTGGACGGAGCTCGCGATGGGACGCTTCGGCGGCAATCAGGGGCACGGTACGATGCCGGGGATATTCCAGCTCCTCTGGCGCCATCCCGCCGCGAAGTACTTCGGCGTCATCGGCCTTCTTCTGCCCATAACGATCTTCATCTACTACGTGGTCGTCGAGTCGTGGACCCTCGGATTCTCCTTTTTCTCCCTCATCGGAAAATACAACGGCGCGACGACGCAGGAGGCGATGGGAGGATTTCTGCAGGGGTACCAGGGAATCGCGCGCAACAGCTATTTCAACGGAATTTACTGGGCCTACTTCTTCTTCATCGCGACGGCGGCGGTCAATTATCTCGTGCTGCGGCGCGGCATCCGGGGCGGCATCGAAAAGCTCGCCAACATCGGCATGCCGCTCCTCATCGTCATGGCGATCATCCTCGTCGTGCGCGTCCTGACCCTCGGCACCCCCGATCCCTCGAAGCCGGACCAGAGCGTTCTGAACGGCCTCGGCTTCATCTGGAACCCCGATCTCGGAGCGCTGAGAAATCCGAAGGTCTGGCTCGCGGCGGCGGGACAAATATTCTTCACGCTGAGCGTCGGCTTCGGCGCCATCCAGGCGTACGCGAGCTATCTCGGGAAGAACGACGACGTGGCGCTCGCGGGAATCGCCACGGTGAGCACGAACGAGTTCTGCGAGGTCATCTGCGGCGGAACGATCGCGATTCCGATCGCGTGCGCGTTCTTCGGCATCGCGGCGACGCAGGCGATCGCGCAGGGAGGCTCATTCAACCTCGCCTTCCAGTCGATGCCGATCGTCTTTCAGCACCTGCCCCTGGGGAATATTTTCGGATTCATGTGGTTCTTCCTCCTCTTTATCGCCGGGGTCACGTCCTCCGTCGCGCTGGCGCTGCCGGCCGTCACGTTTTTCATGGACGAGCTGGGATGGACCAGAAAGAAGGCGGTAAACGTGATATCGATCTTCACGTTCGCCGCGTCCAACCTCGTCATATTCTTCCTCGTCCACGGATTCATGGACGAGCTCGATTTCTGGGCGGGGACGTTCGGCGTGGTGCTGCTCGCGCTCATCGAGATCGTCGTCTTCTTCTGGGTATTCGGAAAAGAAAAGGCGTGGGAGGAGATCACGAGAGGCGCCGAGATGAAGGTGCCGCCTGTTTTTAAATTCATCATGAAATACGTCACCCCGCTCTTCCTCGTCACTATCCTCGCCTTCTGGGCGAAGACCGATATGATAAAGGTCCTGAGAATGGAGGCGGTTTCGCCCGAGAATCGTCCCTACGTGTGGGGAGCGCGGGTTCTCATGCTCGCGATACTCGCGGGCTTCGCGATACTCGTCGCGATCGCTTCGCGGAGGGGCGGCTTTTCGAAGGAAAGGAACACCGCATGACGACGAGCGGCTACATTTTTCTCGTCATCGGATGGGGGATCGTGCTTGGCCTCGTGACGTTCGCGATGACGAGGCTTTTCCGGCGCACGAAGAGATAACCGCTCCGTCGGGGCGCGAGCGCACGGACGAATCTCCGTTTTCGCCTCCCTACGCGATGCCGAGTTTCGCGCCCCGGCGAACGACGAGCCCGTCGCGCACGAGTCCCGGAACGATCGCGCGGACCCGCGAGACGCGCAGCCCGGTCGACTTCGCGAGCTCCGCATCGCTCATTCGGCGCTCCGCGAGCGAGCGCACGATGCGGCCTCGCGCCTGCCGATCCGATCCCTCGAACCTGGCCTGCTTCGTGTGATGCGCGCTCCTTCGAGAAGGATTGGGGCGGCTCTTCTTGAGCATGACGCCGTAATCCATGAGTGCGTAGAACCACCGGCGCGGGTTCTTTGCGTCGAGTGTCCGCTCGATGAGCGGAAGAATCTCCGCGTCGGCGACCCTCTTCCTCCGTGGAAAGAAATGGTGAATATATACGGCGCGGATGTTCGTTTCGATGAACGCGCGCGGTTCGTTGAACGCGAAATTCATGATCTCCGCCGCGGTCGCCGGGCCGACGCCCGGCAGGGCGCGGAGATCGTCGAAGCCGCGGGGCAGCCGCCCGTCGAATTGCGAAACGACGATGCGCGCCGCCTCGCGGAGATTGAGCGCCCGCCGATTGTAACCGAGCCCGCTCCACGCCAGGAGAACGGCGCGGAGCGGAGCGCGGGCGAGAGAGGCGAAATCGGGAAAACGCTCGATGAAGGGCTCATATTTCCCGGCGACGCGCGCGACCTGCGTCTGCTGGAGCATGAACTCGGAGACGAGGATGCAGTACGGATCCCTCGTCCTCCGCCACGGCAAGTGGCGCCTTCCGTGCGCGCGGTAATGCGCGCGAATCATCGCCTGGAATTCTCCGATCTCACGGGGAGCGAAAGGTTTCATCGGGTGTTCAACCGTTCGCGCACCGCGGTGCTTTCGAGCTCGCGCAGCGCGTCCGCGGCGATCCATCGAGCGGATTTCGACTCGATCTTCCGTATTCGTTTCGCCGCGGCGATCGCATTTCCGTTCAACGCGCGATTTCGTTTGCCGATCTGGCGGAGCGCCCAGTTGACCGCCTTCTTCACGAAGTTGCGCTCGTCCGCGGACTCACGTTCGATCAGCGGAAAAAATTTCCTGAAGCGCTCGTCGGGAGCCTTCTTGTCGTGCACGGCGAGCGCCGCCATGAGAACGAAGCCGGCGCGTTTCACGAACTCCCCGGAGCGCGCGCTCCACGCGACCGCCTTGTCCCAGGCAAATGGGGTTCGGTCGAAGAGATTGCTGCACGCGCCGTCGCACACGTCCCATGAGTCGAAATCCTTGACCCAGCGCTCGAGCTGGGCCGCAGTGACCATAGCGGGATCGTCCACCAACCCCGCGAGGATCCGCGCCTCGTGGACACTCGACGCCCAGAGCTCGCGGGCGAGCGCGTGGTCCTTGCCGATCCGTTTCGCCATCGCGCGCAGGCACGGAATCGAGACGCCGAGCGTATTCTTCGAATTGATCCCGTACCGCGCCATGCCGGCGACGTTCGCGGGGTTGGCGAGCGATTCGAGCTCCGCGACGATCTCCGCACAGGTTGCCCGTCCCGCGCGGCACGTCGATCGCCCAGCGCGCTTCGCCCCTCCGCGAGCCCGAGGGCGAACTCGCGCATGCCGAACCATTACCGCCTCCTCGCGAGAAGCCAGTAGAGGAGAAAGAGCGATCCCGAGAACGGGAACAGCATGAATATCCGACCCATCCCCATGTCGCCCGACGCGGCGTACTCCGACGCCATGAAGGCAAGGAATCCGCCGATTATGAGTATCGCCCCGGCGAGCTCGCGCCACCATCCGACGACGAGCCCGGCACTCATGATGACGAACAGTATTGCGGAAACAATCTCCCCCCGGGAAAACGTCCGCACATCCGGCAACCCTTTCCCGATGACCACCATGAAAACGAGAATGAGAAGTCCGAAGGAGACCATTCGCGCTATCGACCGGACCAGATAGAGCAGGCTGATTTTCGTGAATGGGGATAATGGCATGTCCCGGCCTCCTTCACTGTCCTCCCGGGGATTCTACCGTCTTCGCGGCGCCGCGCTCGATGACCCGCGCCGGAACGCCGACCACGGTGCGGCCCGGCGGCACATCCTTCACGACGACCGCTCCGGCGCCGACGACGGCTCCGTCCCCGATCGTGATATCGCCGATGACGATGGCGCCCGCCTTGACGGAGACGTTGTTCCCCAGCGTCGGGCAATCGTCGACGCTCGAGAACCCGATCGTCACCTGCTGATTCACCCAGCAATTCTCGCCGAGGCTCTTCGCCGCGATGATCGTGCTGAAACCGTGCTGGATGAACAGGCCGGGGCCGATCGAAGGCGTCTCGATGTAGAGGCTCTCGAGCGGCCGGTAACAGCATTTCGCAAGATTTAGGAGCACCTTGATCCCGAGCCGCCGCTCCTTCGCGACGCGATAATGGAATAGCGTACGGAATTCCGGGTACCGCGCGATGAGCTGAACGAGCCCGCTCTCCGGCGCAACGCCCGATCCGCTCCCCCAGCCGAGAATCCCGGTCCAGCGGCCGATATCCTTTTTGATGATTTCACGCTCGGACGAGACGCGGAAGAGCCACGCATGAAAACAGGCCCTCGCGCTCTGCAGAGCGCGGTACAGGGCCAAGCTCGAACCCGGATAGTCTTCCATAGGCCCAATCTAGCTGAAAACGGGGCTGTTGACAATCACGGAAGGGACATTTCTCTCGCGACGCGCACGAGACTCCGGAGAAGTCTGATGACGGTCACAACTATGAGGAAGAGTATGAACCCTCCTCCGACAACGCTCAGATCGATTCCGGGGACGGTTTTGTACTCCGGTTTTATCGGACTGTTCCATATGATCCAGAGGATCAGCAGCGCGATCGTATTCTGGACGAGCGTAACCCACGCCGTATTGAAGAGAAACCGAATCCAGTACCCGATGATGTCGCACGCGAGAGCGGCGAGCAACAGTATCGAGAAGAACACGGACGCGGCGGGATTGAGAAGCGTCTCGGGGCGGCTACCATTGACGGTATAGAAAAATAGCGTGTGGTACCGCACAAAAACATAGAGGAGTATCCCGAAAATCACTATGAGCATCGCGAGCACCGCGGGCCGGGGCTTCTTGAGCCCCGATTCCCCCCGGCGCGCGAGGCGGACTCCGAACCAGGGCAGCCGCACGTCCCCCTTTCGCTGCGTCACGAGATAGAGTATCAGCGCGACGACGCCGAAATCGTACACGAGCGCCATGAAGAGATAGAGAACCGCCCAGAACGCGCTCATCTTCGGAATGAAGAAGAAGGGAATCGCGATGATGCTCGTACGGAAGGAGACCGCGAGGACGGTGAGAACGAAATGGATCGCGAAGAGCATCGCCGTATAGCGGAACAGGTATTTTCTGAACGTGGGGGATATGATTTCGTCCCCGTCCATGTACTTGGCGGCGACATCCCGGGGCCGTCCGTAGCCGGCGATCGTTTTGTCGAGCGAATCCGCCGTGAAGCCTCCCGATTCGCGTTCCGCCTTTTCGAGAATATGGCTCCTGATCTCCGCGAGGATTTCGCCGGCCCCCTGCTTGACCGCCAGGTAGTGGCTGATTTCCTTGAGATACTTTTCGAGGTTCTCATGCATGGCGATTCGCCTCCTTCATCTTGTTCAATATCTCGCTCTGCCCGTCCCAGATCGCGAGTGCCCGCGCGCGCACCGATAATCCCATGTCGGTGATGATGTAATATTTCTTCGGCCTGTCCTCCCCCACGTCCCATTCGCTCTTTATCCAACCGTTCTTCTCGAGGCGCCTGAGGAGCGGGTAGAGCGTATTCTCTTCGACGGCGTAGCCCGTCTGCTCGAAGAGCTTGATCATCCCATAGCCGTACATCTTCCGCTCGAGCGCAACAAGCGCGAGAACCTGGAGGAAGCCCCGGTTCAATTCCGTTTCGAAAGAGCCGAATTCCACATCCACTGTCGCCACCCGCCTTCCAGGGAACCTGCCCGGTCTTATTGCCCTCTGCGGCCGAATCGTATCATCGTCCCTGAATACTGTACGACTACATGATACTGTATGTTGCACAGTATTGCAAAAAATTTATGCAATTAGCTGGATATTATTTTATTTCAATAAGTTGGCTGGCTATTTTCTTAGGCTTTGAATGAACGACACGTCGATCCAATATATATCGGCGAGCCCGTTCTGCGGGCGGCCGTAGAAATCCCTTATCCCGCGCGCGGTCAGAGCGCCCGGAGCGTTCGCGTCGATATCCTTGTCGTTCGTCGACGCGAAGAAGAAGTATTTGCCGTCGGAGCTGATCGACGGGGAGAGCGCCTGCGCCCCGGGGAAATTTACCTTCGCCCCGAGATTGACGCCATCGCTCCACGTATCGTCCGGGTTTCGGAAAAAGACGTAGTAATGCGGAAGACCCTTGGTAATGCTGTCATCGCGACCCGTGACGCACGCGACAAGAAAGCTCTCGTCCGGGTCGATACAGGCGTTGAAGACGCTTCCCGTTCCGTTCACCGCGGGCGGAAGCATTTCCGCCTCCGCGTATGCGCCACTGACGAGGCGCGCGCGATAGATGTTGCTCTTCTCCTCCCCTTTTTTCTGCCTCGTGAAGTATATGGTTCCGTCGCGCGTGACGGAGGGGAAATACTCCTCGTCATCCGTGCTGATGGGCGGGCCGACGATAAAGGGCTCGCCCCACGAACCGTCTTCCCCACGGTCGACTGCCCAGATATTCTGATACGCCCATCCCGGTTTCGGCTCCTGCCCCGCCGGCGGGCGGGTGCAGAGGAAATAGAGCCGTTTCCCGTCACTCGCCATCGTCGGCTCGAAATAGTAACTGGAGAGGTCGCGGGCGAACGAAGCGATCTCCGGCTCGGTCCACACTCCGTTCACGACGTGCGTATACATGATCGTGACGTGCTTGCCGAAAACGAGGCCGCAGAAAATCTCCGTTCCGTCCGGCGAGACCGCGAGATCCCGCTCATAGAAGCCGGTCGACACGATGCCCGGCGCGAAGAGCGCGGGCTCCGCCGCCGGTGGAGCCTGCCCGAGGTATGCGCCGCGGAGCGTCGGAACTTCGGTCTTTTCGCCGCAGCCAAAGAGCAGGGCGCCGAGAAGCAGAATTGCAGGAACCGGGCAGCTCTTCTTTATAGAATGAATTTTGCGATTCCAGTTCATCGTCGTCTCCCGCATTATTTTTCTCCGTCGTTCTTTCGAACCGGTTTCGAATATATCGCCGCTGAAGTTACTCTACACACGGTATCCGGCGAAGTGCCAAAAATGTGGATTTTGCCGCCGGAACCTATTTAATTGAGAAGCGTATACAGACCATACTTATTTCAATCGAGATGCGATATTCATCGCTGGAGGGACAATGACGCAAAAGGGGACTTTCATTCTCGCGGCGGCGCTCGTTGCTTTCGCCGTTCTCGTTCTTCAGCCCTGCTTCGCGGCGGCCCAGATCGCGCCCGAGACGAGACAGCTCAACATCGATTCATTCGAGTTTGTCTGGAAAACGATTCACAACCAGCATTTCGATCCGACCTTCGGCGGCCTCGACTGGCAGGCCGTGCACGACGAGCTGCGCCCGAAGGTGGAGAACGCGCAGAGCATCGACGAAGCACGGGGCGCCATGATCGACATGATCTCCCGCCTGCACCAGAGCCACTTCGCCATCATCCCCGCCGACGTATACGAGAATATCGAGGCGCCGGCCGGGAAGGGAGACCGAGGCGGTTCGACCGGCCTCGAGATTCGAGTCATCGGCGGGAAAGCGATCGTGACGTCGATCAAGCCCGGGATGCCCGCGGAAAGGGCAGGTGTCCGGCGCGGCTGGGAAATACGCTCGGTCAAGGGAGAAGAAATCCCACCGCTCTTCCCCCCCATCGAGAAAGAATTCGAGATGAACCCGAGGAGAGACTTCTATCTATCGTATGCCGTGCGAACGAGGATGGGTGGCGCAATCGGAGACACCCTGGCCGCAGTCTTCATTGACGATGGGGACCGGCCGACGGGAAAAACGATGATCCTCGAGGAGCCGAAAGGCAAGAAGGTCATCTTCGGCAATTTTCCGGCGTTCTACCTCACCTTCAGAACCGACACGCTTCAGGACGGCATCGGATATTTCACCTTCAGCACCTTCTTCGATCCGGTGACGCTCATGCCGGCCTTCGGAAACGCGATGCAGTCCTTCATGCAGGCTCCGGGAATGATCATTGATGTGCGCGGGAATCCGGGCGGGATCGCGGGGATGGGTATGGGTATGGCCGGCTGGTTCGTCGAAGAGAAGAACGTCGCCATGGGAACGATACGAACGCGCGGCGACACGCTGAAGCTCGTCATCAACCCTCGCGCGCGCGTCTATCGAGGACCGGTCGCCATCCTTGTCGACGGCCTGTCGGGCTCGTCGTCCGAGATGTTCGCGGGGGGCGTGCAGGGTCTCCCGCGGGTCCGCATATTCGGATCGAGGACGGCAGGCGCGACTCTACCCTCGCTGGCGGAGCGCCTCCCGAACGGAGACGGTTTCCAGTATGCATTCGCCTCATATATATCGAGAATCGGCGTCGAGCTCGAAGGTGAGGGGGTGAAACCGGACGTCGAAATCCGCCCGACCCGCGAGGCGCTTCTTGGAGGAAGGGATCCCGCGATCGAAGCGGCTGTTGACTGGATACGCGATCAGCGTTATAAAGGCAATTGATTCCAAAACGTCCTGACATTGGAGGTGCGATGGTATGACACAGCGGATACGCAAGACGGCCGCGACGTTTGCGGTAGCGGCGCTCGCAATTCTCGTCGTCGTGCTCGACGCGCAGGTTTCGAACGCCCAGAAGCCGGCCAAGACCCCCACCGCGGAAAAGATCCTCGACCGGTTCGTGGAGGCTACGGGCGGCATCAAGGCGTATGACAAGCTCAACAGCAGCGTCGTGAAAGGGTCCCTCGAGATCCCCGCGGCCGGGATCACGCTCGACATCACCGTCTATTCGGCGCGGCCGAACAAGCTCTATTCGAAAGCGGAGTCTCCCGCGATCGGCTCATTCGAGAGCGGTACGGACGGCACGATCTGCTGGGAAAATTCAACGATGCAGGGAGCGCGGATTCTCGAAGGACCCGAGCTCGCCGAGAAACTGCGCGAATCGAAGTTCGAGAGCATGGCGTACTGGCGCGGGCTCTACGATACGATAACGGTCGCCGGTATCGATACGGTTGCGGGCAGCCCCTGCTACAAGGTGGTATTGAAGGCGAAAGAAGGCAAGCCGCGCACCTATTTTTTCGATCAGAAATCGGGACTCCTCGTGAAAAGCCTGAGCATCGTTCAGAGCCAGATGGGCGACATTCCCGTCGAGGCATTCCCCTCCGATTACCGGAAAGAGGGGGATATCCTCGTCTCGTACAAAACGACCATGAAGCTCATGTCGCAGGAGCGTGTCATGACGATCACGAGTGTCGCATACAACACCGCGATACCGGACAGCGTCTTCGCGGTCCCGGCGGCAATTCAGGAACTTCTGAAGAAGTAATAGGGACGGGGCCCGGCCCCGGAGAATCGACAATCGCGAAAGCCGCGCCCGGCCCCGAGCCGGCGCGGCTTTTTCATCGCCGGTTCGCCCACCGGTATGAAGCCAGGAATCCGAGTCGCGCGATATCGGCGAGGATGTCGGGATTGATGCGGTAAATCGTGTCCCCCGTCTCGTGGTACGCGAGGTGCGGGCCATTCGAGAAGCACGCGACGCACGGCGCGCCTTTCAGAAAGAACGGGGCGAAATCGCTCGAACGCACGCCGACGTGCTTGATCTCCCATTTTTTCCGCAGGGTTCCGACTCGGGCGTCGGCATCCTCGAGAGCCGCGAGCAATTCGGGCGGCTCCGGCGTGTATCCGCAGCTCGCGCCATCCCCTTCGCCGACCATGTCGAAGTTGAACATGCCCGCGATCTTCGTGAAACGCGCGGGGAAATGCTCCGCGAGGTAGTTCGCGCCGATGAGCCCCTGCTCCTCCCCTCCGAAGAGAACGAACACCACGGAGCGCTTCGGTTTCGTTTTGAGCGCGGCATACGCCTCCGCGATCTCCATGACGACCGCGGAGCCGCTCGCGTTGTCGTTCGCGCCCGGGAAGATCATGCCCATGTGGCTTCCGCAATGGTCGAAATGCCCGCCGATCACGACGCATTCGCCTTTCAGTTTCGGGTCGGAACCTTCGATGAGCCCGGCGACGTTGTATCCGACGCCGTCCGGAAAATGCCGCGACGCCGCGCGGTAACGCACACGCGAGCCCAGAGAGAACGAAGCCGGTTTCTTGCTCTCGCCGAGACCCTTCTTGATCGCGTCGCACGTGAGCCCCTTTTCGGCGAAGAGCGAATCCGCGACCGGCTCGCCGATCATGGCGGGCATGAACCCCTCGATCCAGTCTCCGTTCGGATGGGCGTTCGGCTTGTCATAGATGTAGATGATCCCGAGTGCGCCCTTCTCTTTCACCGTTCGCATTCGGGTCCGGTGCTGATCGTACTCCTCGAACGCCTCGTTCTCGTTGTCCGGCGTGCCTCGGAAACAGAGCACAAACCTGCCGGCGGGATCGATGCCCGCATAATCGTCGTACCCGAGAGCCGGCGCGCTGATGCCCCATCCGGCGAAGACGACGCCCGCGGTCGTATCTCCGCTCGCCACGAAGAGGAGCGGCATAAAATCTTCGGGCGCCTTGAGCTTCCATGACTTCGGCTGCCCCTGTTCCGGAATGCCCACGCCCCCCGATGGACACGCATCCGCAGCCGGGGATAGAAGCGTCATCTCCGCCTCGTCGACGATCGTATAGGGAGAGGGAAAAGGCTGCAGATACCCTTCCTTCGTATCGAGCGGGTCGAGTCCCCAT
>Ga0265296_1003086_pt1 | contig 15955 bp, 16 predicted proteins | sample MunlanPumphouse1_FD_189073 | JGI IMG/M metagenome (GOLD analysis project Ga0265296, IMG submission 189073) | Groundwater microbial communities from a municipal landfill in Southern Ontario, Canada - Pumphouse #1 | ecosystem: Environmental > Aquatic > Deep subsurface > Groundwater | place... | reverse complement strand
ATATGGTTCCCAGTTTGTGCATGGCTTGTTCCCCCTTGTTGGTATTGGATTTTCCCAATCCCTATTATCCAACAAAGAAGGATTACAGGCCATGCTTTTTTAATTTTTATCGGACACTACTGATATTTTATAGTTCTTTTCTTAGTTTGTAAACAGCACTGAATGGTCCCAGTTATTACAGTTATTGCAAATGGATCCATCCATGTCGTCTTTTTAAAATCGAAAGTCAGTTGTTTCTTGCTCTTCTGTGCATCCACACAGTGTTTAATTATCGTATTAGCATAAGCTATGGTTGAAAGCTTTGGAAAAATTATCTGCATTTTAAACGTTATCCCTCATATAGTACCCCAGTCTTTCGTCCCTGCTCGATGAGAGAGACAAGGTCGGTGATGAGGGAGGAGTAATTTTGTTTTTTTACTGGTTGTTTCATGTAAAGAGGTTTATGTTTTAGTTTCTTTAAAGTTTAGCTTTGCTTGCGATGCCTCTTTGACCACAGTTGATTTATATTCAGGCATCTCATATTCTATATGGGAATTGCCCTGATTATTTTTTTGATTGCCGGTTTTGCTCCTTTTCCCTCGAGAAATGCGCCGACTGTCTTTCGGTTGAATCCGGGAATGCCGAGGTTATGAAGATCAACGGACGTGGGATGGTCGATAGTAAAGGCGGGGACATTTGCCTCAACCAACTTTTTTGCAGTGATATATGTCTTTGAACCTTTCGGCCCGTAGGGAATGAAAACAACGTCTCCGAGAACACAGGCCATCCAGTTCCGGTCCATGATGTTTTTTCTTGATTGTCTCCCATCATCGGGCTCGCACACGGAGAGCATGAGGAGCTCGCCTGCCTCGGCCTGCCGGAAATATTCATCCCTTTCGGGGAACTCGTGTAACGGCGGATAAAACCGGTCGAGAAGATAAGACTCGTAACTTTCCCTTGCCAATCCCTTCGCTGAAAACAGGGTCACGGTTTTCTGTCCCAGCTTAAGCGGCTTCGACGGCCTGAGTCTGGTGCTATAGCCCTTGAACAGACCCACCCGGAATATTTCGGTCTCTATAACCGAGTGCCAGCTCCCCAGATAATTGAGATCGTACTCGCGGATGGTAAAGAGCATCTGATTAGTTTCCAACAGCTCGTTGCCGTGGCTCTGGTCCGAGCAGAGCACCGACATCGTACAACGATTGAGAAGGCCAAGATTACCATTGCAATAGATCGTCGGAGCTTGATCTCCAAGACGCTCTTTGGCTTTTAGCGGATATTCCGGATCCAATGGCAGTATTACTCTATATTCCATAACTTTCTCACCAATTCATTAATTGCTTTCTCAATGTCTTGTTTAGGCTTCTCCTTCTGTACAAGGCTGTGTGCTTCTTCCGATAATTCGGCCAACTTCCTGTGGATTTTATTATCCGCCTTGAACTTCGGAATTGCAAGATTATTCATCACCGAAGGCGCGCCGAATCCCCTCCCTGCTTCTGAAAAGCTTTTGATGTAACTGTCCACCAGATTTGAGTTCAAGAGCGCACACAAATAGTGCGCTTCATCTTTATCACCAACCGCAAAGAGTGCAGTGGTGTCTGACGATATAATTTTCTTCATCCCATAGTCCGTCTTAATGCTGGAGAGGACGACAGCGTCAATCCGTGATGCCATTCGTTTCCAAACCACGCGATACTTTGCAAAAGTGTACTCGCCGATCCCGTACATGGCATAAAATTCCGTACTTGCTGCTAACTCTTTCATAACACGTGATTTTCTGGATAGCAGATCGTCTTTGAACTGTTTTAAATACGCGTAGGTTAACGGAACGTTTTCAAGCATCCAGTCCTCTTCAAAGGGCTCCCGTGTGCTCGGGTCCTGCGATATCAAGACATTAAAATGAGATTTGGTTCCGAACCGAACAATATCACCGCCGCTCACTGCGGGGTATATGAGATCGGGCTCGATTGCGGTGCGAACCGATTTGATCTCCCGCTTTCCCCGGTCGTACATGTTTTCGATAACGAGGTTGCCATCTGGTCTTGTTTCTTTCACGTTCAGCCAGAAGATGCCGTATGGTTCAGTGCTTGCGCCGCGATATGCTCGGTATGGATTCGTCCCTTTTAATTTTGCGTAGCTTTTCATCTCCGCGCTTGGGGCGGTTTGCCATGATGACAGCGGCTTGTCTGGATTGTTAGGCATGGCCTTCATCTTAATTCTCTCGCTCTTTGCCAACACTTCAGCCATGTCCCACTCCGGCAAAATACGACCAATACCCTCTTTTCGCTTCCACTCGATAATCGGTGCTGGATAGGTTGTCTTCTTTCCTTTCTGGAGAAAGAATATTGAGGTCTTATTGGCTGCCTGAAAAGGCTTGAGTTCAACCATGTCTTCCATACCAAGAACTTTAAGAGGTACTTTCTTGTCCTTCAGCTCAAACCGCCTGAACCCTTCGCCCGCTCCCTTAGACTTAAATACCTCGATGGTGATCACAAAACCAAGCACACCGCCGTCCTTCAGATAATTGTCCGCACAGCCATAGGTGAACAGCATGGAAAAATCCTTTTCACCCGCGCCGAGCCGCGTTTCGTGCCCCGTCAGGGAGAACAGCCCGTACCCATGCCAAAGCTTTAGCGTCCTCTTCCTGTACTCATCGGACAAATAGCCCCAACGTATCCACGGCGGATTGCCGACGACAAAGTCAAATTTCCCGATATACACCGGCGCGAAGGCATTTTTTATATACCTGGCCCAGATGCCGTTTTCGCCGTTGTCATCCAGCGTCTTGATGTGCCGGTACACGGCGGAAAGAAGCGCGGTGTCTTCCGGCGATGGGTGGAATTCCGCTTTGATCTGCTTCTCAAACTTTTCAGGCTCTATCTTGCCGCGCAGGGCAATATCCATCATGGAGGTAAACTTGTCGATATGGCTCTTTTCCTGCATGAAGACGGGGAAGACGTAATCGCCCTTCGACGTCGTGAAGATGATGGTGTTATCGAATGCGAGCTTTCCTTCCTCGACGGAGCTTGATGGCGCGAGGATGGAATCGCAAAGATAGACCGGGATGGTGATCGGTCGTATAGAGGGGATGAGTCTGGAAAATGCGATTAGATAATTGGTCCGAGAAGCCAGAACCGCAAGGGGGTTCAGGTCGAATCCGACGATGTTCGTCAGGATGTGGTCCGCAAGTTCTTTCGGCTGAAGATTCTTTTTCCCCTCGGCATGCTTCATTGCCCGGTTTATCGCCTGAACCAGAAACGTGCCGGAGCCACAAGAGGGATCAAGGAACCGCGTTCCGACCTCGCCGGTATACCCGCTCTTGTCCACCACATATCCTGCGAGCCAGTCCGGGGTGTAATACTCGCCGAGATCATGTCGCAATTTTGTGGGGACTATCACTTCATATAGCTTCTGTAAAAGGTCCCTTGTCCATTCCGGTTCGAGGATCGGCGTTGCGGGCTCGAATTCCGAAAGCGCCCGCACAATGGCGCGGAATACGTTCGCGACCTGGGGTTTCCATTCATCGAGGTACCACGAAAAAAAATCAGCCTCCAGAAAATTCACGATGCCCCGGTCGATAAAATCCGCGCCGCTTTCCAGGTAGGTGAGTTTACGCAATAACTCCTTGTCATCCACCGCGCCCAACCCTTTGACGAACGATTCCACACTGCTATCTCGCTGGAGCGCAACAAGCTCGATAGCAATGGCCTTCATGAGGAAGGCGTAATAGGTATGGATTGCAAAAAGCAGAGGCTTAAGCTTGGCGCCCGCGGGGATTGCATATAATCCGGCGGTCTCCTCCGCTGAGACCTCGGCTTTCCCAAGCTCCTGGCCATACACCACTCCGAAAATCCTGTCCCATTCCGTGAAGAATGTTTTTACCTTGGATGGCGCGTGTCTCCGTTGCGCCCTTATAACTTCGGAATACAGTTCCGATACGGCTTGCCGGGCAATTTCGCAGGTGGGGGAAAAAACTGAGGCAAGATCTTTCGCAGTAAGAGGCCGGCGTGCTGAGGCGCGTATGAATATCAATAGGTTGCTTATACTGGACGAACTGACAGGAAACGGCCCGAGCACTTGAAAACCGCGCTCAGCTCCAATTGCTGGAATAAGCTGCTGCTGCGCGCCCTCAATCGGCACAGGCGTCTGCAGTAACGCGGCGACTTTTGTGAATCTCACGAAAAGTATCTGCTCGCCATCTAGGGCAATACCGACAGCCTTCTCTAAAAAATCCTCGAATTGTTTGCCGACAGCTTCAGCCTGCTCGCTTAAGTACCGTTGAAGTTGTTCCGAGACCTTCTGTGCATTTGCCTTTCCCGACAACTTCCCCGGGACTTTATACTCTATTGTCACATAGCCGTAAACAGCATCGGCCTTTCCCTTGAAGCGTGTGGCCGCCTTTTCGTACTGTACGACATCGACATCCACCCCCATCTGCTTGAATACGTTCTGCAGAAGGGGTTCCACGCTCATTTTCAAATCTTCTTCTGTATTGGCTTTGCGTGCGGCTTCCTTGATCTCTTTTGCGAGTTTCTCAGTATTTATCTGATAGTATTTTTTCTCAGATGTCATCAGTTTCTAACCCTGACGCCCTCACGCTATCCCCTTCCTCAATATGTCATGAAGATGGATAATGCTTTGCAACCTGCTTTTTTCCAAAAGGTTTCTACTCTTTTTATATAATAATCCTTTCATAAAATAATTTCCAAATCCTTAATTATTAGTTTTATCTCCCAATCCTTTAACGTTGATACTTCTGATTTATCATAAATAGACAGCAGAAATATTATCTCTTTCCTGGAAACTATATATGTGATTATACGAAATCCTTTACTTTTTCCACCTGGTTTATCAGGAGTTGAAAGCCTTACTTTATAACAACCGTGTCCTATAGGTGTGCCTGTTTTAGGGTTGTTTAACAGTATATTTGAAAATTCTTTGATTTCTTCTTTAAGTGAGGGATATTTTTTAGTAAGTCTTTTTAGCTCTCTTGAAAAATTATCTGCGGGAATAATCCTATAACTCATTAATCAGCTCTTCAATTGTTTTCATCTTCTTTCTGCCGGCAAGCATTGCTTTGACATCTGACACAGCATCCTTTAACCCGAGCAAAATCCTTTGCTTCTGCATTTCCTTCATAAGATGTTCCCATTCTTTTAAAGGAATCACCACATTTGTTTTATGCCCTTTTCTATCTGTCATATATTGAATCTGCATATTTCCTTTCCTCCTTTCTTATTAATGCGTTACCTCTTTATTGATTGATTCTGCAATAAACAAAATTATTATTGCATGATAAGCTGGAAACCTGCAATAACAAAACACGTAATTTCAGAATTATGTCCCTAATACCGCTTGCCTTTATTTATAGAATTCACACTATCCCCTTCCTCAATATGTCATGAAGATGGATTATGCCCTTTGCCTTTCCATCTGAATCAGGCACTGCAAGCGATGTTATGGACTTGCTTTCCATGATGGATAACGCCTTTGCTGCAAGCTCATCTTCTGAAATGGTCTTTGGATTTTTTGTCATTACCTCTCCTGCCTTCATATCAAAGACAGCCTTGCCCCATTTTTCTATTCCACGCCTCAGGTCGCCGTCTGTGATGACCCCGAGGATTTTTTTATCGGAATCCACAACAATTGCAACCCCAAGTCTTTTAGATGATATTTCCATAACAGCCTTGGTCATGGATATATCAGGGGATACCAAGGGAAGCGCATCTCCTGTATGCATCAAATCTTTAACCTTTATGAATAGTTTTTTCCCGAGGCTGCCGCCGGGATGGAAAAAGGCAAAATCTTTTTCTTTATATCCCCTTTTCATTAAAAGCGCAACTGCCATTGCATCGCCCATTGCCAGAGTCGCAGTTGTTGATGCGGTCGGCACAATACCGAGAGGACATGCCTCTTCTTTTACAGACACATCAAGGGTAACATCGGATGCCTTTGAGAGAGTAGAATTTGGATTGCCTGTCATTGAAATCAGGATTACATTAAACCTCTTTAAAAATGGGATTAATCCAATAAGTTCTTCTGTCTCCCCGCTGTTTGAGATGGCGATTATCACGTCATCTGCTGTTACCATGCCAATGTCCCCGTGGATCGCCTCGGCAGGATGCAGGAAAAAAGCCGGGGTGCCGGTAGAAGCAAGTGTAGCTGCTATTTTTTTCCCGACAAGGCCCGACTTTCCCATTCCTGTAACAACAACCCTGCCTTTGCTTTTGAAAATAGTATTGACCGCCTTTTCAAAGTTGCTGTTGAGCTTATCTGTAAGGGCAAGGATAGCATCAGCCTCTATCTTTAAAACTCTTTTTGCGATATCAAGAATGTTTTCCATAAAAATTCCTTTTATATGCCAGTGTCTTCTACAAAAGCTGTCATGCCGGCTTGTCCGGCATCTTTCTTGATGATTCTCGCCTTGGCGAGTCACTGAGATGGTCGAACAAACCAGAAGGATTCCCGACAAGCGGGAATGACAAAAGAGATATGCTCCTCTTATTCAAACTGACACCTCAGCCATCCCGGAGGAACTTCTTTTCTGTGGGCTTCATCTTCAAGTCCGTTCAGATCCTTTTCGGCGTACCTTAGCTGTTTCTTTGATTTCGTTATTTTATTTTGAATCGTCTCCTTCTTTTTATAGGAAAGATACATGCTGCTTTCTCCTGAAAGTTCTTTCTCAGCCTCTGCAATCTCATCTTTTATCTTTTCTATTTTCTTTTTATAAGAGGTTGCTGTTTTGCACCAGTATTCCTTCTCGCGTTCTTCCTTTGATTTTTGTGATTTCTCTTTTTTCCCTTCTGTCTTATCTGTCCTTACAACCCGGGATTTACTGTCAGAAGGCTTTTTGTATTTCTCAATATCCTGATTTGTGTAAAGGGGCGCTTCTTTTTTATCCTCTCCAAAAGCAGAACCGGAAAATAGTCCAATAGAAACAACCAGCAGTAAAATGAATAAAGACCCTGAGGATATTTTCAACTATTCCCTCCTTTTTGCCCTGAGACCAGGCTATGAATGCCTTTTATTATATTTAGCAGGTCCTGAACGTCATCTAACTTTATCATATTCGGTCCATCGCACAATGCCTTTGAAGGCTCGGGATGAACCTCCATGAATAAACCATCAACCCCTGCAGCTACGGCTGCCCGTGCAAACGGCCCTGCAAATTCCCTCTGACCTCCTGAAGAACTCCCCTGTCCGCCGGGAAGCTGCAGGCTGTGTGTTACATCGAAAATCACAGGATATCCAAATGAGCGCATAATCGGGAATCCCCTGAAATCAACAACAAGATTATTATATCCGAAAGATGTTCCTCGTTCCGTAATAGAAAGATTATGATTACCCGTTGATGTAAATTTATCTATAATGTTTTTAATGTCCCATGGCGCCAGGAACTGCCCCTTCTTGATATTAACAGGCATCCCTGTTTTTGCTGCTGCAAGAATCAGATCGGTTTGCCTGCATAAAAAGGCAGGTATCTGAATTGCATCAAGGACCTCTGAGGCAGGTTTTATCTCTTCAATAGAATGGACATCAGCGATTACAGGGATATCCAACTTGCTTTTAATTTCTGCAAGCACCCTTAAGCCTTTTTCCATGCCGGGCCCTCTGAAAGATTTTATTGATGTCCTGTTGGCCTTATCATAAGAACTTTTGAAAACAAACGAAAGGCCGGCTGCTGAACATAGCTCTTTAAGTTTTTTTGCTGTATTAAAAGTTGTATCTTCGTTCTCAATAACACAGGGACCTGCCATGATTAAAGGAGGATTGTTTTTCCCAATCTTTGCGCCTGCTATGCTTATTTCTCTGGTCATTGTTATTTTATAGTCAAGAGAGCTTTTCTTTTTCGCTTTTGCCAATCTCCGGTGCAGTCTCGGTATAAGGGAACAATGAGCGTTTTTCGTTTAAGGCAGCGCCGATAAATTCCCTGAAAAGAGGATGAGGCTCTGTTGGCCTTGATTTAAATTCAGGATGAAACTGACAGCCCAAAAACCACGGATGATTTTCCATTTCTATAATCTCAACAAGTTCGCCGTCAGGGCTTGTCCCGCTTATCTTCATCCCAAGCCTTGTGAGTATTCCTTTATATGCATTATTAAACTCATACCTGTGCCTGTGCCGTTCAGAAATCTCTTTTATCCTGTAAGCCTTGAATGCATTTGTGCCCTCTTCAAGTACACAGGGATATGCACCGAGTCTCATGGTCCCGCCTTTTTCTGATACATCTGTCCGCTCTTCAACCCTGCCTTTTCTGAAATCAAACCATCTTTCCATAAGATAAATAACCGGATCTTTTGTATTAAGATCAAACTCCGTGCTGTTTGCCTTAAGTCCGCATACATTTCGCGCATACTCTATGACAGCGCACTGCATCCCAAGGCATATGCCAAAATAAGGTATCTTTTTCTCGCGGGCATATTTCACAGCCTCAATCTTTCCTTCGATTCCCCTGTAACCGAATCCTCCCGGCACAAGAATACCGTCAGCCTCCGACAGATATTTGTCAGCGCCATGGACCTCTATCTCCTCGGAATCAATCCACTGTAAATTCACCTTTGCATCGTTAGCAATACCGCCGTGTGTGAGCGCTTCTATCAGGCTTTTATAAGAATCTTTAAGCCCTACGTATTTTCCTGCAATAGCTATGGTTACCTCATTTTTGGGTTCTTTTACTTTCCTTACTATATCCTTCCACTGCATCAGGTCTGCTTCTGCAGATGGAAGCTTGAGCTTGCTTATAATCTGCTGGTCAAGTCCTTCTGAATTAAGGGCCAGCGGCACTTCATATACTGTATCCACATCCATTGCAGTGATTACGGCATCCATGTCCAGGTTGCAGTGAATTGCTATCTTTTTCTTTGCCTCAGGCGTAATGGGCCTGTCTGTCCTGCAGAGAAGAAGGTCAGCTTGTATACCAATTGCACGAAGTTCCCTGATGCTGTGCTGGGAGGGTTTTGTCTTGATCTCGCCGGATGTCTTTATGTAAGGAACAAGCGTGAGATGGACATACAGCACATTTTCACGCCCGACATCATATCTCATCTGCCTTATTGCCTCCAGAAACGGAAGGCTCTCTATGTCACCGATCGTGCCGCCTATTTCGACTATTACAACATCATAGTCATTGCTTACGGATTTTATTGCACGCTTTATCTCATCTGTGATATGAGGAATTACCTGAACCGTATCACCCAGATAATCGCCCCGCCTTTCTTTTGTGATAACATTGTAGTAAATTTTCCCTGTGGTGTAATTATTTGCCTGGGTCGTCCTTATGTGGGTAAATCTTTCATAGTGTCCTATGTCAAGGTCTGTCTCTGCGCCATCGTCTGTTACAAAGACCTCGCCGTGCTGGAACGGGCTTAATGTGCCCGGGTCAACGTTGATATAGGGATCAAGTTTTTGAAGCGTAACCTTAAGGCCCCTTGCCTCAAGAAGCGCGCCTATTGCAGAGGCAGCAATGCCTTTCCCAAGAGATGATAAAACGCCGCCTGTTACGAAGATAAATTTAGCCATTTCTTTGCCCTTTCTAAATCCTGAGGGGTATCAACCCCGACAGTTTCGAATAATGTCTCTTTTACCTTTATCCTGAACCCGTTTGTGAGCGCCCGAAGCTGTTCAAGTTTCTCTATCTGCTCCAGAGGCGCCGGCTCCATTTTTGCAAGACTTAAAAGCACATCCCGCCTGTAACTGTAAATGCCGATGTGCTTGTACCAGTTCCGAGTTCCGAGTTCCGGAATTCCCCCCCACCCTTGCCCTCCCCCTCGAGGGGGGAGGGTTAGGGTGGGGGTGTTCTGAATGCTCCACTCGTCTCTTTGATACGGTATCGGCGCCCTTGAAAAATACATTGCAAATCCATCCTTATCAAATACAGCCTTAACAACATTAGGGTCAAATATATCTTCAGGGTTTTCTATCTTTTTTATCAAGGTCCCCATTGCTGCTTTTTTATCATTGAGCAGTCCTATAACGTCGTCAATCATCTCAGGCCTGATGAGCGGCTCGTCACCCTGGACATTGACAATTATATCATAATCCAAAGAGGCGGCGGCCTCTGCTATGCGGTCAGTTCCTGACGCGTGCGAGCTTGAGGTCATTGCTGCCTTTCCTCCAAAGCCGAGCACGGCCTCAAATATGGCCTTGCTGTCTGTTGCAACCATCACCTCTTTTGCAAGCTTTGATTTTTTTGAGTTTTCATAAACATGCTGGATGAGAGGTTTCCCATTTAGGGATGCAAGGGGCTTGCCCGGAAAACGGGTCGAATCATAACGGGCAGGAATTATAACAATCGCTGTCATGCGTTTGGATAATTATATATGATTCTATGGAAAATTTAAATGAAAAAACCGTGCCTTCTGTGCTATATTGTTCTCAATTGTTGGAAAAAGCGAAGTTCGGATATTGTTATCTGTAATGTTCTAAGATGAACAACTACCCAAAATCTTATTACTCTAAAAAAATACCTAATAAAGTTGCAATATGTCGGTCTCCGATTGAATTTAAGTATTTTAGACAACTTGATAATGACACTGGGGTTCTTCGATATACTCCAGAACCATTTAAAATAGCATATGAATATGACAATAAAGCCTTAAATTACGTCCCAGATGTTTTAATAGAATATGCAAATGGGATAAAGAAATTGGCTGAAATAAAAGTCATGAGTGATGTTTGCAAACCAATAAATATCGCTAAATTTAACGCCGCCAAAGAATATGCACACCAACACGGAATGATATTTAAAATAATTGTGAGGCATGCTGAACATTCGCGTCTTAATCTGCCCATCGAAGGAGAATATGATGACTATATAAGTGCAATGAAAAGCGAAAACCGGTGGATTTTAAAACGAGTGGCTACGCCGGGACTAATACTTGCACTTTTTTTATTATTTATTTTTATAAACTCGGGGCTAAAGGACACCATTTTTATCATTATCGCTATTATTTTTCTATTGATTATATATTTTTCAAAAAGACACTAACTAATGAAAACATATTTTGTGCAATTTAGAAGCTGAACACCGCTAAAAAATAGAAAAATAGGGACAGCGACCGTTAAAAATACTTAACAAGGTTAACACTCGTGCGGACGGCTGATAGCCGTTGCACGGTTCAAGCGGTATGCCTATTTAAAAAATTACAAAAAATGGTTAAAATTAAATATGCATTTCAAGATAAAAGGGGCAATGCGGGAGATTGAAACTATTGCCACAGGACATGGAATAAAAAACTTGAATAGGTTAAACAAAATATATGGAAAAGCAAACTGGAGAAAATTAAAAGGCGTTTGCCGCATAGAACTGGACGATGGTGCTGTTCTTGAGGCGGAAGTGCATTGGTACGAGGGACACGGCATCGGGAAGAAAGAAGTAAAAATCAAAAGATACTTATGAGGAGATGGTTATGAGAAAACACTTTATGATTTGCGTTGATAATCGCGGTTATGAATCGTCGCTGGAGATAAGAAAACTATACGAAATGTTGACTGACAGAACAGCCGAAAAACATCATCAGGTAAGAGTCATTGATGAATCAGGCGAGGATTATCTATATCCTGAAAAATATTTTGCTCCAATAAGGTTGCCTCTTGGCACAAAAGAAAAATTAGAATTGGCGACAGCATAACATTTCGCTTGTGCTGACTTCGTTTTGCTGCCCCTCACAGTTCAGGCGTCGCATAGCCTGAAATCACCTAAACCCTTATTCTGTGCTAAAATCCAACATGGAATTTATTGACGTGCTTTTCCCTATAAATCTCGGCCCGTTAACCTATAAATGCCCTGATAATCTTATTGATAAAGCGCTGCCGGGAATGCTTGTTTCCGCGCCTTTAAAAAAACAGGTGACAAAAGGAATAATTCTCGGCAAATCGCCGAAACCCGTGTCTGGAGAGATAAAAAATATAACTGAGATCCATGGCGAATCTCCAATGCTTGAACCGCCTTTATTAAAACTGCTCGACTGGATGTCGGATTACTATATTGCAAACAAGGGTGTTGTGTTGAAGAATATGCTTCCAAAGGAGGCCTTCAAAAAAGTAAAGGCACGGGAAATTCAGGGCAGAGAGCAGAGGGCAGAGAGCAGAGAGCAGAGGCCGTTGGATGAAATTGAAGAAAATATAATTTCAGCAATTAACGGGTCTGTTGTAAACAAAGAGTACAAAACATTTCTTCTTCATGCGCCGACATCTTTTTATGAGATATCATTTATCAGGAAGCTCCTTCAAACACGCCAACAGGGTAGCGCAATAATCCTTGTCCCCGAGATTGTGCACACAAGCCACATTGAACCCTTTATAAGGGAGATTGCCGGTGAGAAGCTCTGCATACTTCATAGCGCTATGAGCCACGGCCGGCGTTCAGCCACAATCGAAAAAATCCTTTCCGGAGAATGCAATGTAGTGCTCGGAACAAGGGCAGCGGTTTTTGCACCCTTAAAAAATGCATCTCTGCTCCTGGTTATGCAGGAACACAGCAGTTCATATAAGACAGAAGAAGGATTGAGATATAATGCAAGGGATGTTGCTGTAATGAGGGGTTATCTTGAAAAGGCAACGGTTGTATTATCCTCAATCTGTCCGTCTCTTGAGTCAGTCTACAATGTAAAGCAGAACAAGTATACATTTCTGAAGCCTGAGGCATCTGTCCAAAGGCCAAAGATAAGAATATTGAATATGTATAATGAAAAACAGCCTGCCCAGAACATATCAAAGACCGTAATTGATGCAGCAGCATCTGCTATCAAAAAAAATGAACGGATTATGTTTGTCATTAATCGGAAAGGGTATTCATTGCTCGTTTGCAAAGAATGCGATAATACAGAAACCTGCAACAGTTGCGGTATTCCATTGATTTTCCATAAGGATGATAAGACTCTCAGGTGCCATTACTGCGGCTTTAGCTCTCTGCCTCCTGAAAAGTGCAAAAAATGCGGCAGCTTCAAAATTGAGCTCATTGGCACAGGTATACAGAGGGTTGAGGAGAATATAAAAAAACTTTTCAATATTGACCCTGTCAGGCTCGACAGCGACAGGATAGAAAAGAAGGCAGCGAAGGCCGGCCTTTCAGAGATGATAAAAGGCGAGACTATAGTCCTCGGGACAAAACTGATGACGAAAAGACTGACGTCACAAGACGGATTTGATATGGGAGCTGTCCTGAATGCTGATATATATATAAACCTGCCTGACTTCAGGGCCATAGAAAAGGCATACCAGGAGTTGTCTGCCATAGCTGACAAGATAAAGCCCTTGGGCAGGGTGTTTATCCAGACAAGAATGCCCCGGAACTATCTGTTTAAATTTATCAGAAATTATGATTATGCCGGGTTTTGCGGGGAAGAACTCTCAAAAAGAAAAGAAATGTCATATCCTCCGTATTCGAAAATTGCGCTTATTACCTTTAAAGGCGGTGATTACGATGATAATATGGTGGCAGCTGTTATAAAAAGGCTTGCTGAAGATAATAAAGACCTGGAGATTCTCGGGCCTTCAGTCTCAATGAGCAGAAAAGGCCGCAAGGAACGGACCATGCTTATAAAAACCACATCAAAGACAAAGCTTCATTCTTCCGCAAAAGAATTTTTAAAGCTTGCTGAGGGATGCAAGAATCTAAAAATAAGCATTGCTGTTGACCCCTAATTGCTCATCAGGCAAACAGATCAATTAGCCTGTCATTCTGGCTTGTCCAGAATCATTCTTTTCAGAAGGACTCCTGACAAGCAGGAGTGACAAAAGGTGAAAATGACACAGGGGTATATACCAATAAGTTTGTCGTGTGCCCAATTTATTTATATCCAAGATTGACCTATCCCAAAGCTTAAATATAGAATAGCGTCTGTGCTTAAGATCGGCAATTTAACATTCTCTTCCCCATATATCCTGGCCCCGCTGTCAGGGATAAGTGATCTGCCGTTTCGTATGATTAACCGTTCTTTCGGGTGTAAATTTGCGTTTTCAGAGATGATAAGCTGCCGCGCCCTTGTCAGCCGGAACAAGAAGACACTGGAGATGCTTGCAACGATTCCTTCTGACAGGCCTTTAGGAATACAATTGCTCGGTAATGATACTGAGTCTATACGCGGCGCGCTGGAAGTGCTGAGTGAATACGTTTTCGATATTATAGATTTTAATGCGGCCTGCCCTGTGGGCAAGGTAACGAAGAGGGGCGAAGGAGCAAGCCTGCTTAAGGAGCCGCGCAGATTAAGTGAACTGCTTAAGGCGCTGGTTGAAAATTCTAAGGTCCCTGTCACTGTGAAGATACGTTCAGGGTGGGATGAGACCTGTATAAATGCCAGAGATGTGGCGCTTTATGCCCAGGATTCGGGAATAAAGGGGCTATTCATCCATGGAAGAACAAGGGAGCAGGGGTATAAAGGAAGGGTGGATTATCAGGTAATCAGAGAGGTAAAAGAGGCGCTTGCAATACCGGTCGTAGCCAGCGGAGATGTGCTGTCCCCCCAATTGATTAAAAAGATGTTCGATGAGACGGGATGTGATGGTGTGGTAATAGCAAGAGGTGCGCTGGGGAATCCCTGGATATTTAAGGATGCCGGGGAATTCCTGAGAAGCGGCACGATACCGCAGAGACGTTGCAGGAATGAGCTCGTTAACACAATGATCACACACCTGAATTTATGCAGTGATTACCATAGTGAGATGACAGGGATTAAGCTTTTCCGCAAATTTTTTGTATGGTATACAAAAGGGCTTAATGATATTAAGCCGCTGAGAGAAAAGGCATTTCATGCAAAGACAAAAGATCAGATGATGGAAACCATTAATGAACTGCGGGAAACTAAAAGGGATGTATTGGCGCCAACGGGATTAGCCAGCAGTTTATCCGGGACATTATCTTTTCCGCTCATAGCACAGGGATGCCGAATTTCTTAAGGCTTTCCGTTAAAGCGCTTAATGGAAGGCCGATTACATTAAAATAATCCCCCTCGATTTTTTTGATAATGACAGAGCCAATCCCCTGAATAGCATAGGCCCCTGCCTTGTCCAGAGGTTCTTTTGTTCTGACATAGGCATCTATCTCCTTTGAGGAAAGTTTTTTGAGATAGACCTTTGTCTCTACTGAGCTTGAGATTGTTTTATTGCTGCCGGTATCCATGATAGTAAAGCCTGTAATCACGGAGTGAGGCCTGCCATTAAGTGTTTTGAGCATTTTTTTGGCTTCTGCATCAGAGTGCGGTTTGCCGAGTAATCTGTTTTTAAGGACAATAAATGTGTCTGCTGCAATAATAATCGCATTTTTATATTTTCCGGCAATCGTTTTTGCTTTTTGTTTAGACAGGAACCTTGCGAGTTTATGAGGTTTTAATTTCAGGTTCAGGTTTTCTTCATAGTTACTTGCATCAACCTTGAATTTCAGGCCGGTCAGCTTTAGCAGCTCTTTTCTTCTTGGCGATGCCGAGGCAAGAATTATTGTCTTATGCATATTGCCCCGCAGCATACCCTGACGCCCAGGCCCAGTGAAGATTGTACCCTCCCAACTGCCCGGTAACATCTACAGCCTCTCCTATAAAATACAACCCTGCAACCTTTTTAGCTCCCATTGTCTTAGATGATAATTCATCCGTGTCAATTCCGCCAAGAGTAACTTCGGCTTTTTTATATCCTTCGGTCCCGGCCGGCTTAATCTCCCATAGCTGAAGCTGCCGGGCCATCTTATTAAGTTCCCTGTCTGTGTATTGGCAGATTGGTTTTGGCTGAATATATAAATCACACCATTTCTGAATAAACCGCTTAGGCAGGTATTGGGGCAGAAAATTTTTCATCTCCATTTTGCTCTGTCGTTTTGTCAGGAATAATGCATAGACGTCTATTGCCGGCAACAGATTAATGATGATGGAATCGCCCTGATTCCAGTAAGATGAGATTTGGAGGACAGCAGGGCCGCTGAGCCCGCGGTGAGTGAAAAGAATATCCCCGCGGAACTCTTTATTGTTACAACTGACAGATGCATTGA
>Ga0265296_1003085_pt1 | contig 15957 bp, 16 predicted proteins | sample MunlanPumphouse1_FD_189073 | JGI IMG/M metagenome (GOLD analysis project Ga0265296, IMG submission 189073) | Groundwater microbial communities from a municipal landfill in Southern Ontario, Canada - Pumphouse #1 | ecosystem: Environmental > Aquatic > Deep subsurface > Groundwater | place... | reverse complement strand
CTATCTGAATAAACAAGATGCGGATGAATGCATGCAAGGGGAAAAATGCATCCATCTCGGCGTCCAGATCGCCGAGTTCCTCGCCGACTTCGAAGAGTTAAAAAATTCAAAGGGAAAGCCTGTCAGAGAATATTAAACTTGGCTGGAGAGGTTGTCCGGTCGCGGTGCTCCCTCAGAATGACAGCTGAGGATCATTCCCCAGAGGTCTCAACACGGGATTAAAACGGCAGTTGGAGAAGACTCCCGAACCGGAGCCGGTCTTGGGTCATCCGGGAAACCGTCTCATTTTTGTGGTTCATCAGCACGCGGCCCGGTCCCGGCATTATGACCTCAGGCTGGAGCTGGCAGGGGTGCTGAAGAGCTGGGCGGTGCCCCGGGGGCCTTCGCTCAATCCATGACTTATGATCAAATCATGCCATAATTTGCCATCTTCTGATGTCGCCATTTCCGCGAAACAGGAAAACCAGGAAGTAAATCAATGCCGAAAAAGAAGGCACAACTGGACCGGTTTGCCGATCTGACCTGGAATGATATCGAAGCATGGGCCGGCGGGAAAATTGTCTCCCGGGGCAAAAATTATCAGCGGCAGGGACGTGTTGCCGATCTGGCCGTAACGGACGAGGGCAGCCTGATTGCCTGGGTGGATGGTGCGGAGCGCTATGCCACCAGGGTGGTCATGGATGAAGACGGCCTGCCGGATTCGATCTGCACGTGTCCTTACGAATCGAACTGCAAGCACGCGGTGGCCGTGGTGATCGAATACCTGAAGCGAGTCGAAAATAACCGGAGCGTTCCACAAGCGAAGCAGGATGACGAGCGCCTGAAACTGTTGGCAGATGAAGGCCGGGGTGATGAACCGAATGCTGCTGAAACCGCCATGACCGAGGATATACGACAGGCTATCGATAGTTTTCTCAAGGGCAAAACCAACGCCCAACTCATCGACCTGATCCATGATCTCGCCGGGCAGCACCCGGAGATGGTCAGGGATCTAGGCGACCGCACACAGTTGATCTCCGGCAACATCGAAACCCTGGTGACGCGCCTGCGTAAAGATATCCGTGAGCTTGGCAGTGAGCCCGGCTGGCGGAACTACTGGAATAGCGAGGGTTATACGCCGGACTATTCCAGGGTTCGCAAAAAGCTCGAGACGCTGCTCCAGGCGGGGCATACCGACGAGGTGCTGGCCTTGGGCCGGGAACTGGTGACGACCGGCGTCCGCCAGGTGGAGGAGAGCCATGACGAAGGCGAAACCGCCATGGAGATCGCCGACTGCATGCCGGTGATCGTCGAGGCCCTTGACCGCTCGTCCCTTGATACTGCCGACAAGCTGAACTGGGCGCTGGATGTCTTGCTGGAGGATCAGTTTCAGGTGTGTGAGGCCTTTGGGGAATACCTTCACCGGCGGCATCCTCAAACAGCCTGGCAGGCGCTTGCAGACCGGCTGCTGGCGCGTTTGCACGGGCTTAAAGGCGCCAAGGGCGCGGATGATTTCAGCCGCAACTGCGAACGTGACCGGCTCAGCGATTGGGCCATCCATGCCCTGGAGCGAGCCGGCCGGGAGGATGAGATTATTCCCATATGCATCGCGGAGGCCAAATGGACGGGCAGCTATGACCGTCTGGTCACATGGCTGGTGGCGGCGCGGCGCTATGAAGACGCCGAAAAATGGCTAAAAGAAGGCATTCGGGATATCGGCGAAAAATGGCCCGGCAGCGCCGCCGGCCTGCGGAATAAATTGCTGGAGATTCGCACGCTTGAAGAGAACTGGCCGGTGGTGGCGGCGCTGCAGGTCGAAGACTTCGTGCGTTATCCTTCGCTACAGGCCTTCAGGGAATGCCAGACAGCCGGCGACAAAACCGGGGTCTGGTCCCAGGTGCGGGAATCTCTATTGCGCTACCTGGAAAAAGGTGACCTGCCCTGGAAGCAGAAGGGCTGGCCCCTGCCGGAATCCGGCCTGGACCGGCCTGATGCGGATCGGCGTAATCAATTTCCCCTGATCAGCGATCTGGTTAACATCGCGATTCTTGAGAAAAAGCCCGACCAGGTGCTGAAATGGTACGATCAGCGTCCCCAAGGCCATTTTGGGCGGCTCGGGGTTGATGAAGACGCCATCGCCACCGCGGTTCAAGCCCATGCGCCGGATCGGGCGGTGGCCATCTGGAAAAACAAGGCGGAACGACTGATCGCCCAGGTCAACCCCAGGGCCTACCAGGAAGCGGCAAAATACCTTCATAAAGCGAAAGAGGTCATGTCCAAACAGAATAAACAGGCGCAATGGGATCACTACTTGAGGAGTCTGAGGGATGCGCACGCCCGCAAACGCCGCCTGCTGGAGATCCTGGATGGCTTGGAGGAAAAACCGATTATGATAAAGAGACGCTGACAATCTTGTCTTCTGGTATGATGGTTGGGGTCGCGGTGTCGCGGTTGTTCCCATGGATTTTCTAAGGCAAGCAGTACCCCCAACAAACACTATTTAGGAGAAAAGCGGGTTCAAAAGGCAAAAAAATTCTCAAATATATCATTGGCGGCAAATCATTTATGGCCGCTAACAGTGCCGACGATGGCATGGCAGACTCAGTTCGCCAAGAGCCCTCGTAGGGGAGCCAATGCCAAAATAAAACCCCTTGAGATTTCAAGGGGTTTTTTGTTACACTCTTTTTTCACAAGCTCTGGGCTAGAAATTTTATCCCGGATAGGCCGGAGAAGGGTCAGGCCAGGGCAGACACCCTCGGCCCCGGCATTCTGGAAGTCGCTCTCCCCGTGTGCTTAAATGGACTTGAGTTTAACGCTAATCATCCCGGCATCAAAGGGCTTTCCCCTGGAGGTGTTTATGCGGAAAAACTTTATCTGGATATTGGGCCTCATCTCCTTGATTTGTCTGCTGGGCTTAACCGCCTGCGGCGTCAAGGACCCGTTGACGGGGCCGGAACGGGCCTGGCTGGAGAAGAAAGGCGTCCTGAACATCGGTGTTTTCGAGGACTATCCGCCTTTTGGCTTTCTGGACGATACCAAGCAGCCGGTGGGGATGTCCATCGACTACTGGAATCTGTTAGCCCGAAAATTGAACTTCAAAGTCCAATTTCACCCGGCTGCGTTTGATAATCAGCTCAAGGGGCTGGAGGGCGGCCGGTTCGACTCCCTGGCAGGAGTCTTCCCCTTACCGGAGCGTCAAAAAGCCCTTGATTTTACGAAGAACTACTACGCCATCAATACCGATCTTTTTGTGGCTCCCGAGTTAGGCAGTGTTACCTCGCTCAAGAACCTGCCGCGCATCCCCGTGGGGGTGGTGGCAGGCGATTCCAGCCAGGAGGAGGCGCAAAAGGCCGGGCTCAAGACGGAGGTTTACTCCGCCTACCTGGAAACGGTGCTGGCCCTGGCCCAAGGGAAGGTCAAGGCCATCATCCTGGACGAACCGGTGGTGGCCTACTATACCAAGGCCAAGGGGCTGGAGGGCAAAATCCGGAAAGTTTCCCCGCCGGTGGCCCAAGGCTGGATGACCCTGCCGGTTAAGAAGGGTAACCTCGAGCTCTTGGCTATTTTAAACAAGGGCATCTCCCTGGTTTCCCCGGAGGAGTGGCAGGAGATTGAGCGCAAGTGGTGGGGGCCCTCCAAGGAATCGGGACCGGCAGCTCCTGCGAAACCCTGAAAATCCGTTATGGCAAAGGCGGCTGCAGTCATGACTCAAGAAAGCCCTACACCAGTATCCCTCTATCAGGAGCCGGACCAGGGCCTCTCCCTGGACAGCGCCTTTACCTTCCATTGCCATGCAGGGCTGGCCTGTTTCAATCGCTGTTGCCTCGCCCCCACCATCATCCTGAGCCCTTATGATATTTTGCGTCTGAAAGACTGCCTGGGTATTTCTTCCGGGGACTTTCTGGAGCGCTATACCCTCCGGCACCCGGAAGAAATCTCCAATCTGCCCCTGGTCTTTCTGGATGCCTTCAGTGCTCCGGGGGGCTGTCCCTTCCTGGAGGCAGGGGGCTGCCGGGTTTATGCCCACCGCCCCGCGGCCTGCCGCCTCTTTCCCATCACCATGGGGAGCCAACTCACGGAGCAGGGCGTGGTGGACCATTATTTCTGCCGTAAGCTGGATTATTGCCAGGGTTTCGCTGCGGACGCGGAGTGGACGGTGGCGTCCTGGCAGGCCAACCAGGGATTTGGCGAGTATGAGCAGGAGCGCCGGGAATGGTTTACCATCATCCTGAAAAAGGGCCTGGAGGGACCCCTCGACTCCTACCCCCGGGTCCAAGACCTTTTTTACACCATTGCCTACGATCTCGACGGCTGCCGCGGCTTACTTTCGGACCCGGCCTTTCTCCAGGCCGCCGGGCTGGAGGGCGGGGCCGCGGCCTATCTCCAGATGGACGATCTAGAACTTCTCCAGTTCAGTTCTCGTTATCTGCAATCAGTTTTGTTGGGGGAGGGAGCCGGATTGCGGCTGATAGCCAGGAGAATTTCATTGTCATTCTGAGCGCAGCGAAGAATCTAGTGTGACGCTTCATAAATAAGATGATTTCTTTTTCACGGAAAAAGCCCCAATAAAGGCCGGTATGTTACCCCCCTTATTAAAGGGGGGCAGGGGGGATTATATAAGCGCTTGATAATCCCCCTAAATCCCCCTTTAAAAAAGGGGGACTTTAAAACAGTTTGGTTATGACCAGGCAAAATTATTACCATACAATTTGTGAAGCATGACACTAGATTCTTCACTCCGCTTCGCTTCGTTCAGAATGACAACTCAATATTATAGTATAAGCCCTCGGAGGCGAACCGCGAATTTAAAACCCCCTGATCTCTCAGGGGGTTTTTGTTTCCAGTCCCTAGACGCCAGGTTGCAGGTAAGCTTGCACTCGGCGCTAAAAATTACGGTACACGGTAAACAAGGGGGTGTATTTAAAAGAACCGCCTTTCCCGGCCAGGTCGATGGCCGCACCCGCGGATAAGGCCCATTTCTCCGTGACAAAAAATTCGATCCCCGGGAGCACTCCCAAGAGGGTGGAGGGCGACTGAAAGCCCTGGGGAGTGGAGATGTTGGTCCAGGTCCAGGAGCTGTAAAATTCCAACAGGGCCACCCAGCGCTTGGTAATGGGGTATTCCGCGGCCAGGTTGAAGGTCACAAAGTCCCGGGAGCGGACGCTGTCGTCTCTTGCCGGAAACAGGTTAACCGGGGTGTTGTACCAGATTTGGCCATGGATTAAGAAGGGTTTCAGATACTTGAACAGGTTAACGCCGGTGGTGAAAGTGAAGGCCCCGGCGCCCACGCCATCCTGGCCCAGGCGTCCCGGGTTGAGATGGGAGGCATGGCCGCTGGGGAAGCCCACTCCCGCCACCCCGGTGATGGCGGGCCGGACTTCCGTTTCCGGCAGGAGCAAGTATTTGCTGATAAAGGAGATATCCCCGATGCCGCCGTAATTGGCGGACCTTTCGCCGTTGGGGCCGGCCAGGTCGGCATGCACATTGCCGGCAAAGTTATGGATGTAAGGAACCACGATATAGGTCTCCAGGTCTTTGGCCGGGCCATAGGAAAATTTCACTGATGAAAAGAAGGTGGAGAAATCCCCCTTGGCGCTCACCCGTCGCCAGTTGGGGCTGAAATTACCCCCCACCAGCGAATAGCCCCAAAGGAGCTGCATGCTGGCCTTGTGGGTGTCGATGGGCAGGCAGGTGTCGCTGATCAGGGGCCCGCAGGTGCTGGGCGTCTCCTCCTTTTTTTCCTCTTCTTTCTTTTCCTCAGGAGGGCCCGGCTTCCCCAACAGCGGCGCGCCCGGTCCCTGGGCCGCGGCCGGGGTGGAGGCAAGGTTCATTCCCGCCAGAAATACCAGGACTATAAATACGGCCATTCCCCTAACCAGTATCCGCAACATCATTTTCTCCTTTCTCGGTCAGTTATCGTCATCGGGCTTTCAGGCCCGTCTCAGGGCCAGGACACAAAAAAAGCCACGAAATCCCTACCCTTCTGGGCTACGGGCCTTCATGGCTTTAAAATTTCCGGTGTTGGTGAAAAATACGGTGAAGGGCTTCAAGCGCCTTCGATTCGAACCGGATTATATGGTTACCCAATTTCACTGTCAAACCTTTTCTTTATTTAGTCCTGAAGGTAGATTTTCTGCGGCCAGCCTGGCCAGGGTTCTCTTGAGGGTGCCCAGGCCGGAATTGCGTAGCAGCACACAGGGTTTGTTCAGATCTTTGCAGATTTTCTTCACACAGAGACTGGCCGAATGGCTGGTGCAGTTTAAGGGGCAGATAACCGCCTCGGCCCGCTTCACCAGGTGGATCAGGCGAGCCTGACCGTTGTGGCAATCGCCATCATGACGCATGAATCTGGCCCCAAAAACATTTTCCACCAGAGTGCGGTAATGGGGCTCCAATCTCTCCAGCCCGCCCACAAAAAGGATGGATTTATTGCAGAACCGGGGGCATTCTTCTCCCTCAGCCAAGGGGCAGGCATCTTCCAGGGGAGCCGCGGTGTCATTAACCATGCCCTTTGGCTCCAAGGCCAGGGGGGCCCCAGGGAGTTGCCTGACGGCCTCTTTAAACAGGCGCATTTCCAGTTTTTCCCGCAGGCGTTTCTCCGAGGCCAGTTGTTGCAGGAGCGCCCGGTTCTCCGCCTTGAGCCTTTCCAGGTCTCCCACGGGGGCCAGAGAGAGAAGGTCTTTCTCCGTCTGTTGCAGTTTATGTCTGATCCGGGAAAGTTCGGCTTCTTGCTCAGATAGACGCCGCCGCCACTCTTCCCTGTCCCCGTTCACCTTCTCCAGGCGGGCCGACAGTTTGTTTAGCCGCTCCTGGAGATCGTGATTATCTTGGCGCAGGGGATCCAGTTCCTGGAGCTCGGCCCGCACCTCCGCGCCCTGGAGGTGCGACATCATGTGCACTTCCCCAAAGATACGGCTGATCACCTCATGGGGTGCATCCACGCGGGTGAGAATCGCCCAATACGCCCCCGCCACCCGGCCTTCCCGCACCGCCTCATTCCAGGCCCGGCCCAGCTCCTCCCCCTCATAGTTATCGATGCGACTCATGGTGAGGCGATATTTGCCGTTCAGGAACTTCTGGGTGTCCTTGGCCATCCCGGGCTTTTTCTGGCAGGCCTCCACCGCCCAGGAGTGAAGCGGGTAAGGAGAGCTGTCTCCGGAATAGCCAAATCGCCGGGCTATCTTTTCGGTCTCTTTGAGGGTCAGGCAGGTGCCGATAATGGAGCAGATGCATTGGGGCAGCACCGCCAGAGGCCTTCTGATGCGTTTAAGTTGGGTCATAGTGATTCTTTTCCCGGGCCGGGACTCAAGCCCAAATCCCCGGCCCTCCCTTAAAGACCATCAATCCTGCCGCGGTTTGGTGGGGTGGCAGGTCTCCGAATTGCAGCCGGGACAAAAACCTCCCTTTTTCCAAATGGAGCGGTACAGCAAATATAGGGCTCCGGCCACGATGCCGCCTGCCAGGAAAAAATCCGTCCAGGTCATCTCAACCTCCCAATCCCAGGAACTTCCCACCCTGAAAGATGGTGAAGGACACCAGCCAGGCCAGGGCCGTGCCGTAGGCCAGGGCCACTCCGAACCATTTCCAGGAGCCGAACTCATGGCGGAAGGCCACGGCCACCACCATGCACGGCATGTACAGCAGCACAAAGGCCATGAAGGCATAGGCGCTCAAGGGGGTAAACTTATTTTGAATCATCATTTTCAGGGGCCTGGTCTTTTCCTTCTCCTCCGTGGAGAACTTGGCGCTGCCGAAGGAGGCAAAGACATTGAGGAAGGCCTCCTTGCCCGCGGCCAGGAAAGAGAACCCCATCTCCTTCAAATCCTGCCCCAGAGTAGGGCCATCCTCTTTTCTCTCCTCCTTAGCCTTGGGGGTATAAATCTCCCCCATGGTGCCCACCACGATCTCCTTGGCGATCACGCCGGTGATCAAGGAGGCCGCGGCCTCCCAGTTCCCGAAGCCCAGGGGCTGAAGCGCCGGGGCCACCACCGCGCCCGCCTGCCCCAGATAAGAGTCCCTCTTGTTTTCCACTCCCCAGGGGAGATTCAGGAGAAACCAGGTGAGGACCGACACCGCAAAGATATACGTCCCGGCCTTGATCAGGAAGTGCTTGCCCTTTTCCCAGGTGTGAATGAGTAAGCTCCGCATCCCCGGCAGGCGGTAGGGCGGCAGCTCCATGATGAACATGGGGTATTCCCCCCGGAAGATGGTCTTCTTGAACAGAATGCCCATGAGCACCGCCAGGACCAGGCCCAGGACGTATAAGGACCAGATGACCGTGCCCGAGTAGGCCGCAAAAAAGACCCCCACAAAGACCACGTACACCGGCAGCCGGGCCCCGCAGGACATGAGGGGCACCAGCAGCGCGGTCAAGGCCTTGTCCCGGGGGTTCTCCAGGGTCCGGGTGGCATAGATGGCCGGCACGTTGCAGCCGAAACCCAGGAGCAGGGGGATAAACGACTTGCCGTGCAGGCCCATGGCGTGCATGGCCCGGTCCATGACAAACGCGGCCCGGGCCATATAGCCGCTGGCCTCCAGCAAGGTGATGAAGAACATCATGGCAAAGATGACCGGAATGAAAACAATGACGAAACCCACCCCGGCGATGACCCCGTCGGTGGCCAGGGAGACCAGCCAGTCCGGGGCGCTGATCAAGGTGAGGAGGGCCTCCGCCCACCTTTTGAAGGGGCCGTTGATGCTCTTGTCCATCCAGTCCGCAAAGGGGGAAGAGACGTCGAAGGTGAGCTTGAACACCAGCCACATGGCCGCCAGGAAGATGGGGATGCCGAAAAAGCGGTTGAGGACCACCCGGTCGATCCGTTCGGTTATTTCAATGCGCTGTTTTTCGGTCTTTTTCAGAATTTCCTGGGTCAGGCCCGCGGCCTGGCCATAGCGGGCGTCGGCCATCAGGGCCTCCACGTCTTCACCGTGGGCCTGGCGCAGATGCCTGACCGCCTTGCCGCTGAAGGCCTCATTGCCGCCCAGATGCAGCTCCTGGAGCACCTGCCGGTCCCCTTCCATGAGCTTCAGGGCCAGCCACCTCGAGGGATACCGGTCCGCCAGCGCGGGCAGCTTTTTGATCTCCTGCTCCACCTCTTGGGCCGCGGCTTCGATATCCTCTCCATAATGCAAGGCCCGGGGCTGATGGGCCTGGGGGTTATCCCCCACCGCCACCACGGCCGCCAGCAGTTCTTCCAGGCCCCGCTTTTTGGTGGCCACGGTGGGCACCACCCGGGCCCCCAGGAACTTCTCGATGGCCTGGGTGTTGATGCGGTAGCCTTTGTTTTCCGCTTCGTCATAGATATTGAGCGCGGCCACCACCGGGATGCCCAGTTCCAGCAATTGCATGGTCAGGTAGAGGTTCCGCTCCAGGTTGGTGGCGTCGATGACGTTGATGATCAAATCGGGATTCTCGTGAATCAGGTAATCCCGGGCGATGCGCTCTTCCTCGGTGTAGGGGCTCAGGCTGTAAGTGCCGGGCAGGTCCACCAGCTTGATCTTGCGGCCCCCAAAGTCAAAGACTGCCTCCTTCTTTTCCACCGTCACCCCGGGCCAGTTGCCCACCTGCAGCCGGGTGCCGGCAATGGCGTTGATCAGGGTGGATTTGCCGGCATTGGGATTGCCCGCCACCGCCACGGTAATGATTTTTTGGGTCTCCGCGGCGGGAGAGATTTTTAGGGCCAGCCCTTTCATGGCCTTACCTCCACGGCAATACCCTCGGCCTCGCTCTTACGTAGGGAGAGCTTGTAATTCTTGACGGTGATCTCGATGGGGTCGCCCAGGGGCGCGACCTTTTCCACCCGCACTTCTTCCCCCACCAAGACCCCCATATCCATCAGCCGCCGTTTCAAGGGGCCCACCGCGCCGATCTTGGTGATCTTGCCCGTCTCTCCGGGCCGCAATTTCGCCAGATTCATCAATCCTGCCTCCGCACCATGATCTTCATGGCCATACCCCGGTTCATGGCGATTCTGGAGTTATCCACCTTGATCAGCAGAGCCCCTTGCCCCCGGAAGTTATTTAAAATCTCCACGGTCTTGCCCACCCTGAGGCCCATGTCTTCGATCCGGGAGCCACACTCCGGCTTGTTGCATTGACATTTGGAGCAAGGAGAAAATAATTCTTCTATCCTGTTTTCGGCCACTTCCGCCTTTTCCCCGGCTGCTAACAGTCCCAGTGGTATCATGAAATCCTCCGTGTCAATGAAATTGACGGTTAATACTATTTTCCCCCAGGGGCGCCCCCAGGTGTGCGCCCAGAGTCGCGTCCCGTCCCTCAAAGTAAGGCCCAAAGACATCCTCATCCCGGCGAAGCATGACGCCCCGGCATTGGACGCAAAGGGCCGTCTGGTCATCCAGACCGGCCACCCGTTCATCCCGGCTGCCGCAATCCAGGCATTGATAGGCATAAAGGGGCATGGGGCCTCCTTCTTTTATGAGACTGAGACTTTGTCTCAGTGGTATGGTAAAAAAAATACTGCTTATTGCTTCTGCTCCCGGCACTCCGCACAATAACCGAAAATTTCCAGCTTGTGGCCAGTGGTTTCAAACTGATGAACCTCGCCGATGCGCTTTTCCGCCTCCTCCACCGCCAAGTCCCGGAACTCCATGATCTTCCGGCAGCCCAGGCAGCGCAGGTGGCAGTGGTGGTCGTGTCCGTAAACGTGCTCGTAGTGCATGTGTCCGTCCTCCACAAAGACCTCCTGCACCAGGCCGCTGGCCACCAACAGGGCCATGGTGCGGTAAACCGAAGCCCGGGAGATGCGCCGTCCTTGGGTGCGCAGGCGCATGATGAGCTCCTCCACGTCAAAATGGTCGTGGTGGGCAAAGACCTCCCCCAGGATCGCCTCCCGCTCAGGCGTGACGCGCATCCCCTTCTGAACCAGGAACTCCCGGAAAACGTCTCGTTCGCTAGGCATATAATAGAGAATGAGTCTCAGTTGCTAACTTATAATCCGCGGCCTGCCTTATGTCAAGAAAATTTCCTCTAATATTATTATTATTTTTTGTAAGCGCACGGGGACCGGGACGGTAATCCGCACTTCCTTGCCTTGCAATTCCTCCGAACCATTCATATATTTGGTTAGAATTCCAAGTTTGAAATCTTAATTCGCCGGGACCGAAGCCAGCCAACCCCGACCCAGGAGGAACCATGAACGACGAACCTGTCACCGTTGTCACCCGCGGCCAGATTATCGAGCGTCTGGCCATTACCCTGCTTTTCCTGCCGCTCAACGGTCTCATCAACGCCACCATCGTGCTGACCACCCTCTTCCAGTTTGCTTACCTCATTATCACTTTGCAGCATTGCGAGCCGGTCCGCGTCTTCACCAATAAAGTAATCGGTTACGGTTACCGGGTCTGGCGCTATGTCAGCCTGAACGAAAACCGCCGCCCCTTTCCTTGCACGGAGTTGCCCGGGGAGATAGAACCGCCCGAGGCAGAGGTCAGTTTCAAGTAAATCGGGAAAGGCTCCTGACCGGAGGTAGTGCCTGAGAGCCGTTGGCCTTGATCTCCGGTCTGTCCAGGACCTGAGCTGGCCCCCGCCCCTTCCTCCGTTTCTGTAATCCGGCTGGCAGGAAAAATTTTTGGTCAACCCATTTTAGACCAGCGGGGCCAGGATGGTCATCCCGAGTTCCTTGCCTTGCAATTCCTCCGAACCATTCATATATTTGGTGAGAATTCCTAGTTTGCGACTCTAATTCGCCGGGGACCAAAGCCGGCCACCCCCGGCCCAGGAGGAACCATGAATGACCAACCCGTCCCCTCTGTCACCCGCGGACAGATTGCCGTGCGTCTGCTCATTACTGTGCTTTTCCTGCCCATCAACGGCCTGGTCAACGCCACCATCGTCCTGACCACCCTGTTCCAGTATATTCACCTCTTGATCACCTTGCAGCACAGCGAGCCGGTCCGCGCCTTCGCCAACAAAGTTATCGGTTACGGTTACCGGGTCTGGCGCTTTATCTCTTTGAACGAAAACCACCGCCCCTTTCCTTTCGCGGAGTTACCCGGGGAGAAGGAACCGCCCGAGGGGGAGGTCAGTTTTCAGTAACCCTCGCAAGCGTCCTGCAAGCGGCCGCGCCTAACCGCGGCGGGCCTTAAAGGAGACGCCATGACCACCTGCCCGACCCTGACCCGGGAGATGCTCCCTAATCCGGTGGATCTAACGATAAGAGACGACGCCCTGGGTTTCCTCCGGGCCAAGCAGGCCGCGGACCGACGGGCCGGAGAGCTCTGCGCCGAGCCCATGCTGCTGGCCTGGTTTGACCGGGCTGCGGGCCGCTTCTCCCCCAATATCACCTGCTGCCGGGAAGACCTCCCCAGTTGGCTGGCTTACGGCTTAAGCCGGGGCGGGGACCTGATTATCGATATTAACGCCGAGGCCTTTGTCTTTGTCTATCTCCGGGGCTGAAAGCTCAGCAGGAAAATGATAACCTGTGGTTTTAGAACCTATTGCCAAACCTAAGTCCGGTCTGCAGATAAGTTCTCAATCAGCAAAAGGTGCGAGGGCCGGTGTTAAGTCCCCCTGGGAAAAAGGGGGATTTGGGGGATTGAGGCGCTTATTAAATCCCCCCTGCCCCCCTTTGTCCAAGGGGGGTGATTTTTTCGTAACCTACCAGCGTGTGGCTGAAGACGATGACGCCGGAAATAGGATAGTGATTTCTATTGTTGTGTCCCAGTGTTACCTTGCCTATATTAAGACCGGAATCCCCTCCCCCTTGAGGGGGGAGGGTTAGGGTGGGGGTGGCGTCTTTTGGGCTGATAGCAACTGCCTTCCTAGTCGCTCCCCAACCCCCTCCCTTCGTGGGGAGGGGGGGTCAGGGTCGATATTTGGTAAGTTATTGCCGGGACGCAATATTAGTTTTGCATGGTTACAAGAGCGACACTGCGCGCGGTAGGGGCGGGTTTTAACCCCGCCCCTGCCGGATAAGCATATTCACCACCTGAACCACCCTGGAGCCGAGCCCATGAGCGCCGCTGAAACCAACCAACCCCTGGATTTTATCCGCCAGATCATCGCCGACGACCTGAAGGCCGGGAAAAACGAGGGCCGCCTGATGACCCGTTTTCCCCCGGAGCCCAACGGTTATCTGCACATCGGCCACGCCAAGTCCATCTGCCTCAACTTCGGCGCGGCCCAGGAATTCGGCGGGCTGTGCAACCTCCGCTTCGACGACACCAACCCCACCAAGGAAGAAGTGGAATACGTGGACTCCATCCAGGAGGACGTGCGCTGGCTGGGCTTCGACTGGGGGGAGCGCCTCTATTTCGCGTCCGACTACTTCGAGCAGTTATATGGCTATGCCGAGCATCTCATCAAGACCGGCAAGGCCTACGTGGACGATCTGAGCGCGGACCAGATCCGGGCGCACCGGGGCACCCTGACGGAGCCCGGGAAAGACAGCCCCTACCGCCATCGCCCTATTGAGGAAAACCTGGACCTCTTCCAGCGCATGCGGGCCGGGGAATTCCCGGACGGCGCCCGGGTGCTCCGGGCCAAGATCGACATGGCCTCCCCCAATTTGAATCTCCGGGACCCGGTGCTCTACCGCATCCTCCACGCGGAGCACCACCGCACCGGGGATAAGTGGTGCATTTATCCCATGTACGACTACGCCCACCCCATCTCCGACGCCATCGAGGGCATCACCCATTCCATCTGCACCCTGGAGTTTGAGGACCACCGGCCCCTGTACGATTGGACCCTGGACCACCTGCCGGTGCCCTACCGGCCCCGCCAATACGAGTTCGCCCGGCTCAACCTCAGCTACACGGTGATGAGTAAGCGCAAACTCCTGCAACTGGTGAACGAAGGTTTTGTCACGGGCTGGGACGACCCCCGCATGCCCACCATCTCGGGCCTGCGCCGCCGGGGCTACACCCCGGAGGCCATGCGTAATTTTTGTGACAAGATCGGCGTAGGCCGCCGGGATAATATCGTCGACCTGGCCCTCCTGGAATACTGCGTCCGGGAGGACCTGAACCGCCGGGCCCCCCGGGTCATGGGGGTGCTCCACCCCTTGAAGGTGGTCATTGAGAACTACCCGGAAGGGCAGGTGGAGGAGCTGGCCGCGGTGAACAACCCCGAGGACCCGTCCCAGGGCAGCCGCCAGGTGCCCTTCTCCCGGGAGCTCTACATCGAGCAGGAAGATTTCCTGGAGGAGCCCCCGAAAAAGTTCTTCCGCCTGGCCCCGGGCCGGGAGGTCAGGCTGCGCTATGCCTATTTCATCAAGTGCGTGGGCGTGGTCAAGGATGAAAAGACCGGGGAGGTGGTGGAGCTGCGCTGCACCTATGACCCGGAGACCAAGGGGGGCTACGCCCCGGACGGCCGCCAGGTCAAGGCTACTCTTCATTGGGTGTCTGCAAACCAGGCCCTCACCGCGGAAGTGCGCCTCTACGACCGCCTCTTCACCCAACCCGCGCCCGGCGAGGAGCACGGCGGCGATTTTAAAGCGGACCTAAACCCCAACTCCCTGGAAGTCTTGCCCGCCTGCCGCCTGGAGCCGTCCCTGGCCGCGGCCCGCCCCGGCGATTTCTTCCAGTTCGAGCGCCTGGGCTATTTCTCCGTGGACCCCAAGGATTCCGCCCCCGGCGCCCCGGTCTTCAACCGCACCGTCACCCTCCGGGACCCCTGGGCCAAGATGCAGCAGAAGGGGAAGTAGGGGCGGACCCATGTGTCCGCCCCTGGTGAGGCTGCACACGAGATGCGGCCCGATAAAATAACCATATTAAGATTAGAGGTTGGGGTAGGGGTGTGATGGTGGAGTATCCGAGGTTTCGAGTAGTCGAGACTCAGGAAGAGGATGAAGTGACCCTCCTTGGCTCCGTCACGACCACCGAGTACGGTCGGCAGACCTGGATAGGCGACGGCTGGCTCGGATTCTTGCTTCGTGATGGAAAGGTAATCCCCGGGAGGTGGCGAGCCCACGGCCAGCAGTGGGCGTTTGTTCTTGAGAGACGACAAGACATAGATTCGTTTAGGTGCGAGGCGCAGTGGGACGTTCTTGACGGCTACTGGGGAGAGCGCGCCGAGATAGTGCTCGACACGTCTCGCCAGTGGCGTAAGAGGCGGTTCGAATTGTCGGATGCGGTCGAGTTCCGGAGTGAAAAAGGCCGGTGGCGGGTGCGGTGGGATGGGACTGAGCCCGGAGAGGGCAAGTTGATCAAGGGCGGCTGGGATCATGAGCACTGTGCGATCCGGTGGGAGACGATTGACGTGGGCGGCCAGCCGGAAGCCTACTTCAGTGAGCCAAATACGTGGGTCTGTGAGGATTGTTTCAACAGATTCGTTATCCCAAAGTCGCTAAGCTTTATAGAATAGCATGTAATTGGGGAGACGGGGAAAGGGTTTGGCCACAAAGACACAGAGAACACAGGGGGATAAGAAAAAATTTTGCCCTGGCAAAACCAGGGCAAAATTATTTCTTCTCTGTGAACCTCTGTGTCTCTGTGCCTTTGTGGTAAATCTTCCTTATTCCAAGACAAGCTCCAGCGACTCCACCTCCCGGCTGCCGGCCACCGGGGAGATGTTGCCGCACTGGGGGCAGGGGGCCAGGGGGAGTTGCTCATGAGAGTCCACCGCGCCTTCCGGCAGCGGCCCGTTAAAGCCGCAACCGGCGCAGGCCAGGGTGACCGGGTCGATGATCAGGGTCAGTAGGGAATTTTCCAGGGGGGTGCCTTTAATCAGGACTTCATAGGCCTGGCGGGTGGCGGCCTCGGAATGGATGGCCAGGGCCCCCAGCCGTAAGACGACCTCTATTTTTTCGCCGGCCGGCATCGATTGCTGCTCTGCCAGTTCGGCCAGCAGGCTCTTGACCACGCCTTCCATCAGGGAATATTCGTGCAAGGTTTTCTCCTCCCATTGACCTAGTGAGGCTGCCGCGGCTAATCTACGGCCCGGGGCCGCGCCCGGTGGCCTTAGTTTAATGACAAACCGGGGGTTATGCAAGGGAACCGGCTTGATACCAAGTTGGCG